>Ga0182021_10002906_pt1 | contig 20156 bp, 19 predicted proteins | sample 612E3MmetaG_FD_120493 | JGI IMG/M metagenome (GOLD analysis project Ga0182021, IMG submission 120493) | Permafrost microbial communities from Stordalen Mire, Sweden - 612E3M metaG (Illumina Assembly) | ecosystem: Environmental > Terrestrial > Soil > Wetlands > Permafrost | place: Sweden... | reverse complement strand
GCTGCCCGGCCCAGCCTGCTCCATGGCGGCAAAGCATAAACGCGCGCGATTCCGAAAGCCAGTTTAGGAGGAGCGCTAAATTCCCGGTAAGAGACGGTATCGCCGGTTGTCCGTGAGTCCCCGGCCTTACAGGTAGGCATCGGCGAGGCTAAGGTGCCGGTGAACAATGCAGGCGCGCAGTGGGGCGTGGGGCGACCGGCCGCACCATCCAGGTTTTCTGTTCCGCTGCCACTCAGACCCCAAAGACGCGGGCTGTGTCACCCGATTTTTTCGAGTCATTTACCTTAGGGGCCGAGATGCCGCCTTGCCAGGGAGCTGGATGCGCCGGCTTTTGATAGCGATCAAGGAGCGCCGCGCCGCCAAGGGCTTAGTCAATTACGTAGTGCAAGTGCAGGGCAACACCCCTGGGCAGAGAATCGAAAGCGCATTCCGTGGGCCAATGAGTTCGGAGCCGGCCCGAAGCGGAGGAAAGACCGTGGAAAAAATCTGGCTGAAAAGTTATCCACCGGGAGTGCCCGCCGAAGCTAACGTCGATGAGCACCGCTCGCTTGGCGAGGTCTTCGACAAGAGCGTCGCGCGCTTCGGCCCGCTTCCCGCCTTCATCAATATGGGGCACGCGATCAGTTATTCGGAGCTGGAGCGGCAATCGCGCGCCTTCGGCGCCTATTTGCAAAGTGGACTGAAGTTACCCCCTGGAGCCCGGGTGGCGCTCATGATGCCCAACCTGCTGCAATACGCAGTCGCGCTGTTCGGCATCCTCCGCTCCGGCTACACAGCCGTCAACTGCAACCCGCTCTATACCCCTCGCGAACTGGAGCACCAGTTGAAGGATGCCGGAGCCGAGGCCATCGTCATCCTGGAGAACAGCGCCCACACGCTGGAGCAGATCGTTGCAAATACCGAGGTCAAACATGTCGTGACGACTCAGGCCGGCGACATGCTGCCTCCGCTGAAACGCTTCACCGTGAATTTCCTGGTGAAATACGTGAAACGCATGGTGCCGGCGTGGAGTATCCCGGGCGCGGTCCCGTTCCCCGCCGCCCTGCGCCAGGGCAGCCGATTGCCGTGGAAGCCGGCGGAAACCGGCCACGAAGACCTCGCTTTCTTGCAGTACACCGGCGGCACGACGGGTGTCCCCAAAGGCGCCATGCTCACCCATGGCAATATCGTCGCCAACCTTGCCGAGGCGCATGCCTGGCTAAAGGGGGTCCTTGCGGAAGGCGAGGAGACCATCGTCACGGCACTCCCGCTCTACCACATCTTCGCCTTGACGGTGTCGTTGGTCTTTTTCAAGATCGGGGCCGCGAACGTGCTGGTAACCGATCCGCGCAATATTAAAGGGCTGGTCAGCGAGCTGAAACGGCATCCGTTCACCGTGGTCGTCGGCGTCAATACACTGTTCAACGCATTGCTGCAGCAACCGGACTTCGTTTCGCTCGACTTCTCGCGCCTGCGGCTTTCCTTTGCCGGAGGCATGGCGGTGCACCGGACGGTCGCGGAAAAATGGCGCAAACTCACCGGCCGGCCGCTGGTTGAGGCCTATGGCCTGACCGAGGCCTCGCCCTGTGTCGCCAGCAACCTCCTCGACATCAAGGAGTTCACCGGCTCGATCGGACTGCCCATACCCTCGACCGAGATCGCGATCCGCGGCGAGGATGGGAGCGACCTGCCTGCCGGCGAGGTCGGCGAGCTTTGCGCACGCGGACCGCAGGTCATGAAGGGCTACTGGCATCATCCCGACGAGACCGCCAAGGTCATGACGCTGGACGGCTTCCTCAGAACTGGCGACATGGCGACGGTGGACGAGCGGGGCTACATCCACATGGCGGACCGCAAGAAGGACATGATCGTCGTCTCCGGCTTCAAGGTCTGGCCCAACGAGATCGAAGATGTTGCCGCCCAGCATCCGGGGGTTCTTGAGGTTGGGGCGGTCGGCGTGCCCGACCCGCGTTCGGGCGAGGCCATTAAGATCGTGGCCGTGCGCAAGGACCCCGGACTGACCGCCGAGGCGTTGATCGAACATTGCCGCAAATACCTGACCGGCTACAAGGTGCCGCGCCATGTCGAGTTCCGCACTTCACTACCGCGCTCGAATGTCGGCAAGATCCTCCGCCGCGCATTGCGCGAGCCAGCGGCGGCGGCTTGAGGCGGGGCAGGCAGGCCCATGATTTCGCTGGAAGTTGGCGAAGCCTGCCAACTCCGCTCGGCATCAAACGTGGATGCCGGGGAACAGCGTCGAGAACGCGATCTGGTCCGGCGTGAGCTGGGGCGCGGGTGCCGGCTCGCCGTTCCGTTTCGGCGCGGTCTCGGGGAAGACCTGGAACAGCAGGCTGTTCACGATCAGCGCGAGCCTCGGCGCGGTGACTTGCACACTCTGGCCGAAAAGCCCGAGCCCGGTGGCGACGCGCGTGGGCCGGTTGACGATGGCCTCGGCGATCATATCCGCGGCCTGCTCCGGCGTCATCACCTGCGCTTGGTCGTAGATTTTCGTGGGCGAGATCATCGGCGTGCGCACAAGCGGAAAGTTGACGACCGTGAAATACACGCCGCGCTCGTAATATTCGGCGGCGGCGCAGCGGGTCCAGGCTTCGAGCGCGGCTTTCGAGGCAACATAGGCGGAGAAGCGCGGGGCGCTGGTGAGCACGCCCATGGATGAGATGTTGATGATTTGGGCATCGCCTTTCTCCGTCATCTTGGGGAGAAGGGCCAGCGTAAGCCGGACCGCGGCGAAGTAGTTGAGCTGCATGGTGCGCTCGAAATCGTGCATGCGGTCCACGGATTGTGCGACGCCGCGGCGGATGGAGCGGCCGGCGTTGTTGATAAGGATGTCCGCGCCGCCATGCTCCTCCAGCACCCACTTCGCCAGCCCGGTGCATTGATCGGGGTCGGTGATGTCGGCGGCGCGGGTGATGAGGCGCAGGCCCCGGGCGGCGGCCTCTTGCTCCACAGCTTCCAGCTTGAGAGGATCGCGCGCCGCGATGAGCACCTTGGCGCCGGCCTCCGCGAGCTTGAACGCCGCCGCCTTGCCGATTCCCGAGGAACCGCCCGTGATGAGCACAACCTTGCCCTGGATCTGCGCGCGCAGCGTCTTGCCGGTAACGAGGTCCGGATCGAGGTGGCGCTCCCAATAGTCCCAGAGCTTCCAGGCGTAGTCCTCCAGGCGCGGCACGCGGATGCCCGCCGGTTCGAGCAGGCTTTCGGCCTCGCGGCAATCGAAACGCGTGGGATAGTTCACAAAGGTGAACACGCTATCTGGCAGCTTCAGGTCGCGCATAACGGCGGCGCGCAGCCGCTTCAGCACCGGGAGCGAGGACAGGCCCTTGACGAGCGGCGCGGGCAGCAGGCGCAAGAGGCCCAGATTGAGGCGCATGCCGATATCGGGCGCGTGGCCGGCCTTGGCGAGCATGGCGAATACGTCGCCAACGCGGTGGGGATGCGGGTCGGTGAGGTGGAAACACTTGCCGTCCTGGCCGGGCGCGTGCGCGATGTGGTTCGCGGCCGCCACCACGAAATCGACCGGCACCAGATTGATGCGGCCGCTTTCGATGCCAGCCATCGGCATCCACGGCGGCACGATGGAGCGTATCCTCTTGATCAGGCTGAAGAAGTAGTACGGCCCGTCGATCTTATCCATCTCGCCAGTTTTGGAGTCGCCCACGACGATGCCGGGCCGGTAGACCCGCCAGGGTACGCGGCATTCCTGGCGCACCACCTTTTCGGATTCGTGCTTGCTGGCGAAATAGGGGTGTTCGAAATGGCGGGCTTCCTCGAACATATCCTCGCGGAAGGTGCCTTCGTATAGCCCGGCCGCGGCGATGGAGCTGAAATGGTGGAACCGGCCCGCGCCGATCGCTTCCGCCAGGCGGATGGCGTTCCGCGTGCCCTCGACATTCGTCGCCATCTCCTTTTCCGGATCGGCGTTCAGGTCGTAAATCGCGGCCAGATGAAAGAAATGGTCAACCTTGGTTTTCAAGGTCCCAATATCGTCCTTGGCAAGTCCAAGCCCCGGCCGGCCAATATCGCCCTTGAGCGGAATGGCGCGTTTTGCGCTCGCGCGCCAATAGTTGCGCAAGGCCTCGATGCGTGCGGGCGAAGGGTCGCGCATCAGGAAATAAACGGTGGCCTGGCTCCGCTCCAGAAGTGCCCGCACCAGCCGCTTGCCAATAAATCCGCTGGCGCCAGTGACAAAGTAAATCATGGCAAGCTTCCCTCTTTCACCCAGGGCTGTTGCTTAGGCTTCGCTGGATGATTAGGCGCCAAACCCTAAAATTGTTTGACGAAAGTCAATCGGCTCTTCCGCGCTTAAGGAATATAAGTTGGCCAGAGGGATAGTGCCCGCCAATGCGGAAAAATTGGGAGCTGACCATGATCAAGAAACTCAACGAGCTAGCCGAAAAAGGCGGCGAAGAAGGCCTTGCCGCGACAATCCGCGACTCCGCCGCGAACATCTGGCTGGCCGGGCTTGGCGCGTTCGCCAAGGCCCAGGAAGAAGGCGGAAAGCTTTTCGACTCCCTGGTGAAGGAAGGCGAACACGTACAAAAGCGCGCTTCGAAGTCGGCTCAAGAGGCGATTACCGACGCGCGCACGAAGGCCACGGGAACCTGGGACAAGCTTGAGCATGTATTTGTGGATCGTGTTTCCCGCGCTCTGACGAGCCTCAACGTGCCGACGAAGCACGACATCGACATGCTCACCAAGCGGGTGGAGGAGCTGACCAAGGCCACCGGCAAGCTGTCGCACGCGCTTGAGGATGGCGGAATGAAGAAGGCCGAGGCGCCGGCGAAGAAGACGGCGTCCCGCGCGCACATGTGAACCTGACAAGGGCGCCGTCACTTCATGCCTGAAACAAAGACCCTCGCTGAAAGGAACCGCCTGCCAATCGGCGTCGCACTGGCAGGCGGCGGCCCTTTGGGCGGGATCTACGAAGTGGGCGCGCTGATGGCGCTCGACGAGGCGCTGCGCGGCTTCCGTCTGACCGATTGCAGCGTCTTCGTCGGCGTCAGCTCGGGCGCCTTCTTCGCCTCGGGCCTCGCCAACGGCCTCTCGCCGCGCGCCATGCACCGGATGTTTATCGAATCCGACAAGGACGACGACCCCTTCGAGCCCGAGGTGCTGCTAAGGCCCGCGTTCAAGGAATACGGACGGCGCATTGCCGCGATCCCGCACCTCCTGAAATCTGGGCTCCTGGACTATGTGCGCGGCGGCCGCAACCGGAAGTTCGCCGCCTCGCTGCGGCGGCTCGTGCAGGCCTTGCCCGCAGGCATCCTCGACAGCGCGCCGCTGCAGGCCTATTTGCAGCGCCTGTCCGCCTCACGCGGCTTTCCGGACGATTTCCGCAAGCTCCGGCCCAAGCTCTATATCGTCGCAACCGATCTGGACACCTGCGAGCGCGTGACTTTCGGCGAGCCGGGATGGGACGACGTGCCGGTATCGCAAGCCGTGGCGGCAAGCGCGGCGCTGCCCGGACTGTTCCCTCCGGTCAAGATCAACGGCCGCTATTACGTCGATGGAGCCTTGCAAAGAACTCTCAGTGCATCTTCGGCCCTGAAGGAAGGGGTGCGGCTGCTTTTCGCCATCAATCCCCTCGTGCCGTACAAAGCCGATCTGCCGGCTGACCAGGTCGAGACCGGCAGCTTGGCCAGCCGGGGCCTCGTCGCGGTTCTGTCGCAAACCTTCCGCTCGCTCATTCACTCCCGCATGGATGTCGGGATGCAGCGCTACCGGCACCTTTATCCCGATGCGGATATCGTCGTCATTGAGCCGCGCCAGGACGACCGGGAAATGTTCTTCGCCAACGTGTTCAGCTACGCGGACCGGCGCCGGCTGTGCGAGCACGCCTATCAGCAGACACGCGCGGACCTGCTTCGCCGGGCCGGCGTGCTCAAGCCGATCCTGGCGCGGCATGGCCTGATCCTCGACGAGGCCGTGCTCTGGGACGCCAGCCGCACCCTGCTGACACGGCAGGAGGCGGCCAGTACAAGCCTTCAAGGCGCATTGCAGGCGCTTACCGAAACCTTGGGTAAGCTTGAGCCGCTGGTCCGCCAGCCGGAAGAGCAGGCATGACAGCCATGGGGACGGATTTGGCGAAGGTTGAGACCATAACGAAGGGCACAACCCCTCATCCTCTTCTTCTCCCAATGGGAGAAGGGACGCCTGAATTGTCCTCGGCGAGAGTTCTAGCGTGCCCTCTCCCAGGGGGAGAGGGACAGGATGAGGGGAGATTCGCCCGTTCGTTACTCAGTTCTGTGTTCTTCCAGCACCCCCAGGCATGACAGATGGGGGCGTATGAAGCGCGGCGCCGGACTCATGGAGCACAAGCCGAAGCGGCAGACGGCAAAGCGCATTGCCGAAGCCGCGCTTCAGCTCTTCAACTGCTTTGGCGAGCCCGGCATCACCGTCGCGGCGATCGCGGCGGATGCCGGTATCAGCCCCGGCAATCTTCACTATCATTACCCCACAAAGGAAAAGATCGTCGAAGACCTCTTCGCCGGATTCGAGGATGAGATCGAGCCTACGCTTGCGGCGCCCGAATTGCGGCCCGCCCATGCCGAGGATCTGTGGCTCTTCCTTCATTTAACATTTGAGATCGTTTTTAAATACCGATTTCTTTACCGCGATCTTAATGAACTTTTGTCGACGCACCGCATAATCGAGACGCAATTTAGGGATATTCTCGCCAAGCAAGTGCAAACGGCGTCGGCGCTGCTGAACGGTCTTGCGGAAAGCGATGCACTTCACGCCAGCAAAGCCGAGTGCCAGGCTCTTGCCGAGAGCATGATTATGATCGCGACCTATTGGCTGTCCTACGAATTTGTCCTTCATCCGCGCCGGCAGCCGGATAACGCCACGCTCACACGCGGCATTGTGAGCGCGCTCTCGCTGGCAAACCCCTATTTGGTGCCCGATGCACGCGCACTGTTCGAGCACCTTTCGCAAGCATACCTGGATTCTGAAGGAGAAGAGCATGCCAGCCAAGCCGCCGAAATGGAGAAGCTTTCCGGGTAGCGACGAGGATTTCGACTATGCCGGGCCGGCGCTCAAAAAGCATTGGGCGCGCATCCACCTGGGCGACTGCGAGCCCTTTCCCGATGCCGCTCATGTCAAGAAGCTGCTCGATGCCTATCCCGAGCTGAAAAACAAGGTTCCGGCGGCCGAAGCCGCGGAAACCTTGCAAGACGCGTGGCGGGCCTATCACCGGGGCGATTTTCAGAAGGCGGTGGAACTTGGTTTGAGCCTTGGCCGGCTTGGCTACAACGTGGCGAACAAGGCCGCCAACATCTACGCCACCTATCTTGAGGAAGATAAGGAACACAGGCTCGCGCTGTTCCTGGACTCGGTTCACCGGGCTGAGACGCTTCAACGATCCGCGCCGGGCTTGGCCAACGCCTGGTATTTCCACGCCCAGGCGCTGGGGCGCTACAGCCAGGACATTTCAGTCGCCAAGGCGCTGGCCGAAGGGCACGGGGGGAAGATCAAGGACAGCCTTGAGAAGGCCTTGCAGATCGAGCCCAAGCATGCCGAGGCCGCCATCGCGCTCGGCGCCTATCACGCCAATGTCGTCAGCAAGATGGGACAGCTCGCGGGCCGGCTGACTTTCGGCGCGAGCAAGGAAGCGGCCGTCGAGCATTACCAAGCCGCACTGAACCTGCTTCCGCATTCCGCCATCGCGCGCATCGAATATGCGAACGGGCTGGCGATGCTGTTCGGCAAGGCCCAGCTGGCGGAGGCTACCAAGCTTTACGAGGAAGCCGCGCAGTGCGAGCCCGCCGAAGCGATGGAGTGGCTCGACGTGGAGCTGGCGAAATCGGAGATCGCGGCTTAGGCTGGGGTGGGAGTACAATACTACCGGAATCTCCCCTCACCCTGTCCCTCTCCCCATGGGAGAGGGGACCCCTGAACTACCCGCTGCGGATATTCTAGCGTTCCCTCTCCCAGAGGGAGAGGGACAGGGTGAGGGGTTGAACGCTCCGTTCAAGGCACCGGCTGCCGCCCTTGCACAAGGGTGATATTGCCCAGCCCTTATTGCCGGGTACGGGCCGGCCGCTTCCGCTCTTTGTTCTCCGCCTTCTCGCCGTCCCCATGCTCCTTGACCGCGGGGCCGGCAACCGTATCCCTGGTCCAGCTTATGAGGTTCGAGACGATGCTCCCAAAAGCGGCGCTGAGCGCACGCGCGGCTTCGGCGTCGTCTTTCGACTGCGCCGGCTCCTTGGCGGTAAAGATTTTGGCGGCCTCGATATGGCCGTCGCTGGTAACGAGCTTGGCGCTGATTTCGACTTCGGCGGCAAGCGCGGGCGATTGCACGATCTGGAACCGCCGGATCTCCGTCATGAGCTGGATGTCCGGCGTAACGCCGTCGATGGGCCGGTTCACCTCGCCGAGAGCGCCAGCATTTTCAAAGCTTTGCACGATCTTCGCCTGCATGAGCTTCGGAACCGAGTCCGCCCACTTGGCGGTTCCGAGCGCCTCGACCTGCCCCGACGCATTTTGCGTAAGGATCTTCTCGGAATCGAAGGCCATGAGCGCGGTGGGATCGGCCACGGCGATCTGCTTTCCGAGGGGCGCTGGGTTGGCGGGGGCCGGCACGGCGTTCAGGCTGTAGAAGACGCCGGAGCCCTTGCCGCCCGCGGTCATCCTCTCAAGGCCCGCGACGATGCCGTCGACCTTGGCGGAATTCCGGCCCAATGCCTCCGAGAAAGTCGAAATGTTCGACATGATGCTGCGCACATCGGCCGTGTTGTCGGCGAGGATCTTGTCGAGCCGGCCGAGAACCCGGCGAGCGGATTCGCTCATGGACTCGCCCGCGCCCTCGCTGGCGATCAGCAGCGGACGTCCGCCTTGCGGCGCAACTGGCGCCGAAGCATGATCCGAACCGCCGGTCAGGGTCACGGCCGCGACGCCCGTCAACCCCTGGAATTCGAGCGAAACCAGCGTGTCGGTCCTGACCGGCGTATTCTCGTCGATGGAAATCGTCGCTTTGACGACGCGCGGATTTTCCGGGACCAGCCTCAGGCCTGTCACCTCGCCCACGCGGATACCGTCGAACAAAACCGCCGAGCCTTTCAACAGCCCCGAAACAGTGTTGCTGAACTGTATGTCGTAGTTCGTCCGCTTGCCGAGACCACCCGCGTTTTGCAGCCAGTAAACGAAGCCGAACCCCCCGGTAATGACGGCCAGGGTAAACAGCCCGACTAAAACATAGCGTGCCCTGATTTCCATTGGATCTAGCCCTGTATTTTTGCTTGCGCGGCCTGAGCCAATCCGTGGCCCCGCTGGCCCTGAAAATAGGATTTCACCCAGGGGTGTGTTGAAAGCAGCATGGTCTCCATGGGTCCCTGGGCCACGATCTTGCCGCCGGCCAGCGCGGCGATCCGGTCGCAAGCGAGGTAGAGGCTATCCAGGTCGTGCGTCACCATGAAGACCGTGAGCCCAAGCGTGCGCTTGAGCGTCATGATGAGATCGTCGAACTCGGCGGCGCCGATCGGATCGAGGCCGGAGGTCGGCTCGTCGAGGAAGACGATCTCGGGATCGAGGGCCAGCGCGCGCGCCAAGGCCACGCGCTTGGTCATGCCGCCCGATAGCTCGGAGGGGAATTTGTCGCCATCCGCCGCCTTGAGACCCACCATTTCGAGCTTGGCGGTGGCGATCTCATCCATGAGCCGTTCCGGCAGGCGGAGATATTCGCGCATGGGGAACTGCACATTCTGCCGGGCCGTGAGCGAGGAGAACAGCGCGCCTTGCTGGAAGAGAACGCCCCAGCGCCGCTCTACACTGCGCAGCTCCTGATCGCTCGCGTTGTCCCGGTCTATGCCAAAAACCTCGATGCTGCCGCCCCGCCTCGGCAGCAAGCCGATGGTGGTACGCATCAGCACCGTTTTGCCGCCGCCCGAGCCGCCGACCACGCCCAGGATTTCACCCCGGTGCACGTCGAGCGAGAGACCGTTGAGGACGTTGGCGTCCTCAAAGCCCACGACGAGATCGCGAATCGAAATGACTACCTCAGGGTTCGCGCTCATCGTCACATCCCGATGCTTGCGAAGAAGATGGCGAACAGGCCATCCAAGACGATGACCATGAATATGGATTTCACCACCGATGTTGTGGTCTGCAATCCGAGCGACTCGGCGCTGCCCTTCACTTGCAGGCCTTCGGCGCAGGCGACGACGCCGATGATAAGGGCCATGAAAGGCGCCTTGAGCATGCCCACCTCGAAATGCGTGACCGATACGGCCTGATGCAGGCGCTGGATGAAGATGTCCGGACTCATGCCGCCATAGGTCCAGGCGACAAGGCCGCCGCCGAAAAGCGCCGCCAGCGAGCCCAGGAAGGTTAATATCGGCACCGCGACGATGAGGGCCAGCACGCGCGGAATGATAAGCACCTCGACCGGATCGAGACCCATGGTTTGCAGCGCGTCGATTTCCTCGCGCATTTTCATCGAGCCAAGCTCGGCGGTATAGGAGCTGCCCGACCGGCCCGCCACCATGATGGTCACGAGCAGCACGCCGATCTCGCGCAGGACCAGAATGCCCACCATGTCGACGACATAGCTGTCCGCGCCGAATTTGCGGAAGTGGAAGAAGCCCTGCTGCGAAATGATGCAGCCGATGAGGAAGGTAATCAGGACGACGATCGGCGTGGCCTGCCAGCCGACCCGGTCGAGCTGGTGGATCGCCGAGGTGAAGCGGAAGTGCGTGGGGTGCCGGACGATCCGGGCGGTGGCCGTGCCGATGGCTCCGAGCACATGCAGGAACGGAACGATCCCGCTCGCGGTGGCGACGACCCCATCGGCGTATCGCTGGTAGGCCGCGATCAAGCCGCCGCGCCTCGGTTTCCGCGGCTCCTCCCGGTTGGCATCGTGCACATCGCGCAGGAGGCTCTTGTACTCCTCGCGCAGGCCCACGACGCCAGTGTTGAGGCCTGACCGCAACCGTTCGCGGACCAGGCGCTCCAATAGCCAGGCACCGTACGTGTCGAACGCCTTGACGCTGTTCATGTCGACGGAAACGTCGCGCACGGCCGCGGCTTGCTGCGCCGCCTGCTCAATCACCTCTTCAAGGCCGGCCGCGTTCACGGCCGTCCACGAACCCGAGGCTGTCAGCTCGTGTCCTTCCCGCTTCAGCCTAAGAGTGAGCGACGGCGCCGCATTCATCACTGCCGCTCCGCTCAGCCGCGAGAAAAGGAGATGGAAACGGCCTTGAAGCCGGGACCCGTCGTCGCGATGCTGACACTATGGTTCGCACCGTTCATGGAGACCGTCATCGACCCCTGGAGCTGGCCGGATATCCGCACGGTGAACTTGTTAGCCGCCGAGCTGCCATCGACATCGCCTTCGAGGCCGAAACTCTTCTCGCTCCAATGGCCGCTCAGGCGCCCGCCTTCATAGGAGATGTTGCTCTTCATATCGATCTTGTTGCTGGGCGACTGGCAGCGAATCGCAAGCGTCAGCTCGGTGCCGCCCGATTTCTGGCTGTAGTTGCCCCGGCAGGAAAGGCGCTCGTTGCTGCCGTCGTTATATTTCACCTGCCCGCCGCCATGCCAAGCTCCAGACAGTTGAGCGAAGGGCGTGGCGCTCTCAGCCATGGCGGTTGCGGACAACGGGAGGGTGAACAGCAGCGCCAGCGCGATTGGAGCGGTTCTGCCAAACTTCAAGGTACGCATATATTTCCCCCTGTGCGTGCGTGGATTGTCACCTAGTGACATTAGTGGAGGTTTCACAATTCTGGTTCAAGCACGCCGTTTCCGGCGCGGACAGAGTTGCGTTGCTCATACAACATTTAGGTGTTGAGCGGTAGGCTTAAGGCGAAACCATGACAGAAGCATGTTTGCCGGCACCATCGATTCGCCCCATAACGCGCTTCAGGGTACAACTACATATAGAAGCAAGACCTGCGCGAGCCATTCATGGCCACGTTCGCCTGAATTGCCGTGGCACGAAGAAGCGGGACGCGAGCAAGCGGCGCTCGAATTGAGGGCGGTTGTTCACTGCCTGGAAGCCAACGTTTCGCCCTGTCATAGCCTTCCAAGCACTTCCTTACGGCTATTCGCTTTTTTGCGGATAACGGTTCCAGATCCCCTTCTCGCCGAGCGAGGCCGCGAACGCGGCATGAGCGGTTTCCTCTTCCGGCGAGATGAGCGGCGGCAAGGGTTCGGGCCGGACTTGAACCGCGATCTCAGCTTCGGCCGCGTCGGTTGTAGCCTGTGTGGCAAAATTGAGACCAGCCTGCTCGGCGCCGATCAGCCTCAGATAAACGTCCGCCAGCAGCTCGCTATCGAGGAGCGCGCCGTGCTTGGTGCGCGCCCCGTTGTCGATTCCATAGCGGCGGCAAAGCGCGTCGAGATTGTTCGGGCTGCCGGGGTGCTTTCGCCTGGCCAGCGCCAGCGTGTCCGTTACACGCTCCATGTCGAGCGGCGGAAGGCCGAGGCGGCCGAACTCATGATTGAGGAAGCCCATATCGAAGGGCGCGTTGTGGATAATGAGCCGGGCGTCGCCGAGCGTCTCCACGATTTCGTGCGCCACGGCGCCGATGAGCGGCTTGTTCGCGAGGAATTGGTTTGTCAGGCCGTGCACATCGGTCGCGGCCTTGGGCACGTCGCGCTCGGGATTGAAATACCAGTGCCAGTACGCGCCGGTGGGGATATAGTTAATCAGTTCGACGCAGGCCAGCTCGATGACGCGGTGACCGTCCTTGGGGTCGAGCCCCGTCGTCTCTGTGTCGAGAACAAGCTCGCGCATTGGCCCCTCATTCTATGCGTTATGTCCCATGCCGAAATTCCTACAAGAGATGGCCGGATTCGAGGCGGCGATTCAAACGTTGGACGGCGCCCCTCGCTGGGTACGCCGGGCGATCGAAATCGCCATCGGAGGCTCAGCCTCATGCCAGTCCAATTTGGTAGGTCTGTGTGTTGCAGCTTATGAGGTGAGTTATGAGGCTTCCATGGCTTATGCTTGTTTTCTGGTTGGCGCCAGCGATGGCGGCGGCCCAGGGCTGGCAGACTCTTCCGCCAACGCCAGCGCCAATCCCCACGGCTCGAAGCGGCCATGCCAGCGTTAACGGCATAAGCATCTACTATGCCGTCTACGGACAGGGCTCGCCGGTGCTCCTGCTCCACGGCGGGCTTGCGAACGCGGACTACTGGGGCAAGCAGATCGAGGCGCTCGCCTCCTACCACACCGTCATCGTTATGGACAGCCGTGGGCATGGCCGCAGCAGCCGGGATTCGAGACCCTATGGCTACGGCCTGATGGCGGACGACGCGATCGCGCTTATGGACCGCCTGGGGGTGCCCAAAGCCGATATCGTGGGATGGAGCGACGGCGCCATCCTTGGCCTCGATCTGGCGATCCGGCACAGTGACAGGGTTGGCAAGGTCTTCGCCTTCGCAGCCAACACCAACCCGTCCGGCCTCAAGGAACACGTTGGCCGAGCCCCGGTCTTCGCCGCCTTCATTCAGCGCGCACGCCGGGAATACGCCGCCTATTCGGCGACGCCCAAGGACTACAATGGCTTCCTCAATCAAATAAGGAAGATGTGGGCCGCTGAGCCGAACTGGACCGATGCCCAACTCAAATCGATCCATACCCCGGTCCTGGTCGCCGATGGAGATCGTGACGAAGCCATAAAGCGCCAGCACACCGAATACATCGCCGCGGCCATTCCGGGGGCTGAACTGGTCATCTTTCCCAATACCAGCCACTTTGCATTTATTCAGGACCCCGGCTCATTTAATCACGCGATCCTGCACTTCCTTGGCGACAAGTAATCTGCCTGCCGCCAAGCCGCCACTAGCTCCAGCTTGCACGAGAATATATCGCGCGCCCTATTTTCCAAATGATATGGAGCAGCCAAGCGACGGCAAGAACGAGGCAAGCGAGAGCAAGCGAACTCACTTGACTTTCCGATAGCCGCAGTTGTTTTACGGCTGGAGCAATAACGCCGAAAGCAAAAAACGTCAGAATAATATTGACCGCAACGGAGGCGATGGCGGCAAAAAAGTCTTCTTGAAGCAGCCATTTACCAATCCGCCGCCATTCCAGCAAAAATAGCAGCGCGAATACGATTACCGTAAAGCCATCGGCGAAGCCGCCAATAAAATTCACGCCCCGCGCCGCGCTGGCGAGAGCAAGAAATGCACCGGCCCCCGCCGCCGCAACGATCACATAAATAACGGCTGCTGCGAAAGACCAGCCCAGGTTTAAAAGAAGCGCTTGAAAATCGGCCTTTTCGACGATCACGCTTTGTAACTTGCCGTCCCGATGGTCTTCTCGATATTCGTCCAGATAGATGGCCCAAAAGCCCGCCGACGGCACACCAATTCCCCAATACTCGCAGTTGACATAGAGCCAATGGGCTTTGAAGAGCCGGATGACAAACTCGTCCGCCGCTCCGCCGATATCTTCGCCGAACAGCGTGAAAGCGTACCGGCCGGGAACCGATCCAAACAATGCCGACACACGCCGGCAGCGCCCTTTCTCATCGTAATGGATGGCAATCCCGGTATCGCCGACGGCATCCGCCGTGGCTTCGGCGCTCACATCGGCCCCCAATTCGCGTTCCGCAATTTCTCGCACCCGCGCACGCGTCATGCCGAGCCTGAAAGGGCCTATGCCTTTGCCGGCCAGAATTTCGAAGGTTGTGCGAGGCTGATCCATTTCACTCATGCCGACTGAAGTTTATGCCGGAACGAAAAACGGCGGCCACCGCTGGCGGCTCGCACCTGTTTATCCCAAATCCGGCAGTTGGAGCCACTGCAAGCGCTAATATCCCGCTGGGCAGTACCCCCTGAACTCAGGGAATCTCCCCTCACCCTGTCCCTCTCCCAGAGGGAGAGGGACAGGGTGAGGGGCGGAACGCTTCGAACGTGCCGCGACCTCGCATCCAGCAGGGATGCAGCGATCACGCAAATTTGATATCAAGCCACATTGAGATCGGCCCAGCGCTGATAGGCCAGCGGCTGCCAGCGCTTGATCTCTTCCACGACAGCGTCGATCTGGCGGTAAGTGTCTTCCAGCGGCGCGCCGGTATCCACCACGAAGTCGGCCCGTGCGCGCTTTTCGGCATCCGGCCATTGGCGGCCGGCGATGGCCTGGAACTTCCCGGGCGTCATGCCGGGCCTTGCCGCGACGCGCTCGGCTTGCGCTTCGGCGGGCGCGCTCACAACGATGATGGCATCGAACAGAGTTTGAGCGGCGGTTTCGAACAGAAGCGGTACTTCGAGGATGACGAGTTCGGCGCCCTTATCCTGTTCCGCCAGCAAAAGCCGCCACTCCGTGCGGCGCACAAGCGGATGCACGATGGCCTCAAGCTTCTTCAGCGCTTCCTCGGAGGCGAGCGCCTTCTGCGCTAGCGCCTGCCTGTCGACCGCGCCATCGCGCACCGTGCCCGGAAAAACGGCCTCGATGAGCGGCACCGCCTCGCCCGTGTATAGCTCGTGGACGATCTGGTCCGCGTCGAGCACCGGAACGCCCTTCGAGCGGAGATAGCGGGCAACCGTGCTCTTTCCCATTCCGATCGAGCCCGTCAGCCCGGCGACAATCATGTCCGGGCGCTCTCCCGCGCCGTAACTGCAGCAAGCGCCCGTTCGCGAAGCCCAGGCGAGACCGTGGGCCTCACACCGAACCACCTCTCGAAGCCTGGCACCGCCTGATGGAGAAGCATGCCGAGCCCGTCCACCGCCGTCCATCCTCCCTCCTTTGCCTGCTTAAGCAGGCTAGTCTGGAGCGGATGATAAACGATATCGCAAATTGTTGCATTTATACCGATGGCTGAAAGGCCGATATCGAGCGGGGGTGCACCGGCCATGCCAAGCGTCGAGCTGTTCACGACAAGCTGGGCGTCCTTAAGCGCTCGATCCATCGCGTCGAAACCGAAGGCGCGTGCAGGCGGAAAGGCAGCGGCCAGTTCTTCCGCTCTCGCCTCCGTCCGGTTGACGATCCGCACATCCTCGAAGCCGCGCTGGATCAGCGCCCAGACGATGGCCCTGGCAGCGCCGCCCGCGCCGACGACCACGGCCGGCCCGCCGCGATCCCAGCCGGGGCTTTCGCTGTCGAGGTTCGCCGCAAATCCGTAAGCGTCGGTGTTGGAGCCCGCGAGCTTGCCGCCTTCAAGCCAAACCGTGTTTACCGCTCCGATCGCTTGCGCCGCCGCATCGCGAAGTGCACACAGCCGGTAGGCCTCGATCTTATGCGGAACGGTGACGTTCGCACCCGCGAAGCCATGCGCGCCGAGGTTTGTCAGGAAGCTCTCGAAGTCCTTCGGTTCGACCGGCCGCTTGACGTACTCACCCTCAAGCCCGTGCTCCTCCAGCCAATAGCCGTGAATCACGGGAGATAAGGAGTGTGAAACCGGCCAGCCGATGACACAGGCGCGCTTCATGGCAGCGGCGCCTATTGGCAGATGATCGAAAGGCGGCGCAACTCCTCCATCACCGGAAGCGACGGCATTCCCAAGATGGTGTAGTAATCGCCCTTGATCTCAGAGAAAAGGTGAACCCCCAATCCCTCGATGTGGTAGGCGCCGACTGAGTTGAGGACGCCTTCACCGCACATATCCAGGTAACAATCGATAAACTTGTCGGAAAAATCGCGCATCGTCATCGATGCGACATCGATAAACTCCGCGGAGTGCGACTTGCTGAGCACGACGGCCGCGCTGTGCAGCTCATGTGTGCGTCCCCTGAGCCTTTGCAGTTGCTCGCGCGCTTCCTTTAGGTTGCCAGGCTTCTGAAGAATCTCATTGCCAACGGCCAAAACCTGATCGCCGCCGATCACGATGGCATCCGGCTCCTTCTTGAATACGGCGCCGGCCTTGAGCTTGGCCAGGTGCAGCGCGACCTCCCTTGGAGAGGTGCCGGCTGCACGCTCGCGCTCCACCTCCTCATCGACCGTCGACGGCTCCTGGCGGAAGCGAATCCCGGCGCTGCCTAGAATGGCGGCACGGGCGGCACTGCCCGAGGCGAGGATGATTTCCGGATAATCGGCTTGCATATGGTCTAGCATGGAACCCTTATGGACGTGGGGCTAATGGGTGACTCGATTGCCGGCGGCGCTCTTCATATAGAGCGATGATCGACGCCGCGGATTCCTCGATGGACTTGCGGGTAACATCGAGGACTTGCCACCTGTTTTGCGCGCAAAGTTTCTTAGTGAAAGCCATTTCCTCCTTGATGAGGTCCAGGTCGACATAGCTGTCGAATGTGCTGCTATTTAGCGAAAGCATACGGTTGCGGCGAATTTCGGAAATCCGTTCCGGGCTTGCGACCAGGCCCACGACGAAAGGCCCCTTCAAATCCGTCAGGCTGGGCGGCGGCGGGATGTTGGGGACGAGGGACACGTTGGCCGTCTTAAAGCCCCGGTGAGCGAGATAGATGCTCGTCGGCGTCTTGGAGGTGCGGCTCGCGCCGATGAGCACGATCTCCGCCTTGCAAAGTTCCTCGGAATGCTGGCTGTCGTCGTGGCTGAGCGTGAAGTTCATGGCCTCGATCCGGCGGAAGTAATCGGCATCGAGCGCATGCTGCGCCCCGACCACCGCCCGCGACGGCATCTTCAGATAGGCCTCGAAGGCTTGGATGACGGGCCTCAGCACGGGCACGCAAGGGAGGCCAAGGTCCGCGCAACGGCCCTCCAGGATCTCGGCGAGGTTGGGGTTCATAAGCGTGAAAAGCACGATCCCAGGCGAGGCCTCGATGTGGCGCAGAACCGTTGCGAGTTGCTTCTGGTTCCGCACCAGAGGGTGCATGTGCCGGTTCGGCTTCGCGCCCGGAAGCTGCACGATGGCGGCCTTTGCCATCGTGGTCAAGGTCTCGCCGGATGCGTCCGATACGAGATGAAGATGGAAGTGCTTCGGGGTGGGGATAGCTGTGAATTCAGTGGAGAGATGCGCCTCTCCGCCGCCTCCGCCCGCTTGGCCTCCATCCCCGGTCATTGAGTCCTCCACCCTAATTAAAAATGTGTGCACAGGCTTGGGCGGCGTGGAAAGAAAGCCCTAGGTTCGCACGCGGCTCCGGCGCTGCCTGAGTCTTCACATATTATCCCCATGTTATTCATTGCCGGAAAGGCCAAAGCAAGATTAAACAGCAAGGGCCAAAAGCGAGGCAAGCTGGATTAATCCACATGGGCGTGCTTCAGATGGCGGCGGTTTCGCAACCAGGGGACAGTTATGGAAACCCATAAGTTTCCCCGCGATGCGCGCCCTTCTAAGAACAGCAGAATCTTAAGTGGACCTATTTTTTGATGAAGAAGCCATCGCCAGCCTCCGGGAAAAACGCCAGCCAGCCAAATGCGAGCAGCGGACAAACCCAGATGCCTTTCCTCGAAGCGCTAGCAGGCAAAGCGCTAAGCACGCCACCGATCTGGCTGATGCGGCAGGCAGGCCGCTATCTGCCGGAATACCGGGAGGTCCGGGCAAAGGCAGGATCCTTCCTCGATCTTTGCTACTCGCCCGAGTTGGCGGCCGAGGTAACGCTGCAACCGATCAGGCGTTTCGGGTTCGATGCAGCAATCGTGTTTTCGGATATCCTGGTGGTACCGCATGCGCTCGGCCAGCATGTGGAATTCCTGGAAGGCGAAGGCCCCAAGCTCAAGCCGGTCGCGAGTGGCAAGGATCTGGCGAAGCTGTCAGGCAAGGATGCGAGCAAACGGTTCGATCTGGTTTACGAGGCAATTGGGCGCATTGTGCCTGAGCTTGGCGGACAAACTCCGCTGATCGGATTTTGCGGAGCGCCGTGGACGGTGGCGAGCTACATGGTTGGGGGTGGCGGTTCGCCGGATCAGCGTGCCGCGAAGCTGCTGGCCTACCGGGACCCAGCCACGTTCAAGGCGCTGCTCGATCTTTTGGTCGAAACGTCGAGCGATTATCTCATCGGCCAAATCAAGGCCGGCGTGCGTGCGCTCCAGATTTTCGACAGTTGGGCCGGCAGCCTGGCTGATGACGATTTTGGGGCCTTTTCCATCGAACCCACTGCGGAAATCGTGCGCCGCGTGAAATCGGCTTGTCCCGGCATCCCGATTATTGGCTTTCCGAGGGGAAGTTCGGCGAGTTTCGAGCGCTATGCGATGGAAACTGGCGTCGACGCGCTAGGCTGCGACACAGCCGCTCCGCTGGATGCGATGGCGGCGCTGCAGTCGCGGCTGCCGGTTCAGGGCAATCTCGATCCGCTGTTGCTGCTTGCCGGCGGGGATGCTATGGACCGGAGGGTGAAAGCGATTCTATCCCGGCTTTCGCCCAAGCCTTTCGTATTCAATCTTGGTCATGGCATTCTACCGGAGACGCCGATCGAAAATGTCGAGCGGCTGATGCGCCTTGTACGTGCCGTAGATTAAGGTATCCAGCGGGTTGAGCGATCCATGATCGGCCTAATGAACAGCCTCTACCTCTATTTGAAGGCGATTCATATCGTGGCCGCCTTCGCTTGGATGGCCGGCATGTTCTATCTGCCCAGGCTGTATGTGCATCACGCGCATGTTGGCCCCAATACACCGCAAGCCGCGACGTTCAAGCTTATGGAGCGCAAGCTTCTTACGGTAATCATGAACCCCGCGATGGTTGTCACGGTGGCGCTGGGGCTTTGGCTTGCTTTCGGTGCCGACGCCGTTGACTGGAGAGCCGGCTGGCTGCATGCGAAGATCGGGCTTGTGGTGCTGATGCTGGCGGTTCACCTGCTGCTTGCCAAGTGGCGCAGGGATTTCGAGGCGGACCGCGTTCCGCACAGCGAGCGCTTCTTCCGCATTATCAACGAGGTACCGACGCTGCTTTTGATCGGAATCGTGTTTATGGTGGTGGTGCGGCCTTTCTAACGTTACATCCACGGAAAAAGAGAGCTTGAGGCGCGCTAGCGTCTTTTCCAATTCGAAAAACCTGCTATAGTGCCTGCGTCGTACTTATCCGGCAGGCGCACCTCAGCGATTCTGTTCCGGTTCACGCGCATTAAGTGAAGAGCCGCGCGCTTACTCTCCAAGCCAAACGGCATAGCGACAATCCTACCTCAACTCATGTGGCTTGCAGGTTCTCCTGCCCCGTGTTCTCTCCCAAGAAGTCCCCGCCCATGCAAGAAATGAAACTGCAAGACCTTAAAGTTAAGACGCCAACCGAACTCTTGAGCGTGGCTGAGGAGTTTCAGGTTGAGAACGCAAGCTCGCTTCGCAAGCAAGAGCTGATGTT
>Ga0182021_10002903_pt1 | contig 20160 bp, 14 predicted proteins | sample 612E3MmetaG_FD_120493 | JGI IMG/M metagenome (GOLD analysis project Ga0182021, IMG submission 120493) | Permafrost microbial communities from Stordalen Mire, Sweden - 612E3M metaG (Illumina Assembly) | ecosystem: Environmental > Terrestrial > Soil > Wetlands > Permafrost | place: Sweden... | reverse complement strand
TTTTTGGCCTCTGTAAGGGCTTGTACACGTTTACCGTTTTCTGCGGCAACAGCATAAATATGCCGCCCCACCGAAGTCGACCCCACAAAGCTCACTCCCTTCACATCCGGGTGCTTCAGCAGAAGTTCAGCCTCATTGCGTCCGCAAGTGACAAGGTTGATAACGCCTTTGGGTAGTCCGGCTTCTTGCCAAAGCTCTACTATACGCATGGAAGTTTGTGGTGTGAAGCTGGCAGCCTTCAGTACAAAGGTGTTTCCGGTTGCAATACATAAGGGAGCCATCCAGCCCATCGGAATCATGGCAGGAAAATTCCACGGCGCAATTCCGGCAAACACTCCCAATGGCTCCTTGTATTGGGTTGTGTCATAGTTCCGGGTGCAATTCATCAATGACGTTCCCAGCATCAAGTGTGGAATTCCGCAGGCAAATTCAACCACCTCAGTTACCTTAAGCACATCTCCAGCGGCTTCGTCCAAGACCTTACCATTTTCGGTCGCCAAAAGCAACGTAAGCTCATCCAAGTGTTTATCGAGCAGTGATTTCATGCGGAACAGCACTTGTGCCCGCTGGTTAGGCGGAGTCTCTGACCAAGCAGGGAAGGCTGCTTTTGCCGCTGCTACGGCAGATTCAACTTCCACAGCAGTACACTGAGGAGTGTGAGCAATTACTTCCCCAGTGGATGGGTCATAGCAATCCATGTATTTGCCCGACTTTGAGTCCAACCACTCCCCATCCACAAAATATTTCAATTGTTTTACAGCCATTATTTTTCTCCTTGATACTTAATTTGATAACACATCTGGGTTTGGCAACATAAACTCACGGATCATCCCTACAAGATCATGGTAAGAACTAATGAAGCTGCGTAAAGTACGTACTGTTGGGCCAAAGGAATCAAACTCAGAAATATCCAGGCCGTTCGGCTCATAAGCCCGCCGAAAATCAGGGAATTTGCTCAATAACTCATCTAAAATATCATCTGAAACGGGGTTCTGAAATCGATTTTCGACCTTTATATCAGAGGCATTAAACCGTACCGCCCAGTTGTAGGGAATGGTCTGGACAATATCGCCACCCATCAGTTCTGACCAATGGAGCTGATGTCTGTACGCTGCTGCCAGCAATCTCGTCCGATAACCATTTTTCTGATACACCTCATAAGCTTTTTTCATTGCAGCTACACCGGCCCAATGAATTACTTCTGGATTTGCAACAATACCATCCCGCTGAGAAAGTATTTGCATCCAATCATCCAGGCGACCAACCATCAACGTGCACACTGGCGACATATCTTTAATCGAATGCCCCGCTTTTTCGCGTCTTGCGAGACCGCTTTCAACAGCTTCAGCCACGGCCGCTGCCTGAGAAACGGAAAAACTCACAGTGGCATTAATATTGATGCCCAGATAGGTCGCATCTTCGATGGCAGCAATACCTGCTTTAGTCGCTGGAATTTTTACCTGCAAATTAGCAGCTAAAGAATTAAAGTGAATCGCTTGCTCTAGAATTGCTTGGGGATCACGATAATTCGCCGGGTTAGTCTGAATCGAAAGACGGCCCTTCACACCGTGTTCGTGTTCGAAAACCGGATAGAGTAGTTCTGCACCTTTAAGTGCAATCTCTTCGATCACCTGCCAGGTAATCTGATTTTCAGACCAGGTAGGATTTTCTGAGATTATCTGTTTGATCCTGTCCCGCCAGAGGGGCATCTCTTTCTTTAGTACTTCCACAACAATGGTTGGATTTGTTGTCGCTCCCACAGCGCCATGTTCAATAGCATAAGTCAATTCATGTATTGAGCAGGAATCATTCCAATAATCAGTGGGTAATGTTGAAACCATTTCGTTTAGTGGACTCAAATATTTAGTCATTCCTTTTTATTCCTTCCTCAGTGGAGAGGATTTTTAGTTTCCCTTTCCCTCTGAAAAAATACAAAATTTTACCTATCCCACTCAAAATTTTCTTGAGTGCTTATCAAATTACATTCTGCAATTCTCTTTTTACCAATTAAAAAGTTAGCTAAAATTCACTCGAGAATCCCGATCATGCCCTCCCAAGTTCAGTGGCTAAACCCATATATCCCTCTACACCTTGAAGTAAATCAGCGATCTCGATGTTTTCGTTGACGCAATGAGCCAATAATCCAGTCGATGGGCCAAAAATCATGGTCGGCACTCCAGCTATTCCAGCGCTGTAGGAACCGTTTGTGCAAAAGAGAGCAGTTGTATAGGTCGGTATAATACCCGCCTTCTGTAGCCCCTTGTAGGCTTTTTGAATCCAGGTGTTATTAGGATCCATCAACCAGCCTGGATGAAAATCGGGGGCTTCGAGAGATTTACCTGTATAAGTTTGAATTTTTATCTGTTGAAAATCCGCTTCCCAATCAGGTAAGTCAGCCAATGTTAACCGAATGGATTCCAGAACACTTTCCATGGTCTCAGTGTGCATAAGCCGTCGATCATAGCGCATTCTAAAACTGACTGGGATCGTCGAAAGGCTCGGATAGGGGCTCGAAATTCCATCAATCAATTCCATCACTCCATTACCCAACACCGGGTCACTTGGGAGTGGCATTTGGTGCAAGCAGTCTATAACTCTAACGGCTTTGTACATGGCGTTATCACCCAGGTGTGGCACAGAGGAATGAGCAGGTTTTCCAAAAACCTCTACCCAAATTCCAGCTCTCCCTTTTTGGCCAATCCCCAGGCAGCAACCATTCGGTTCGCAAATCACGACAAAATCGGGGTGTACTTGTGCCATCACTTTTTCAAGGGCTGCCCCTTCATGCATCTCTTCGCCGATGGAACCAGAGACTACAAGAGTGCCATAAATATCTTCCGCTGGTACATGCCCAAGGGCAATGACCGCTGCTGAAAGCGGGCCTTTCATATCTGATGTTCCCCTGCCCCAGATTTTTCCGTCATAAATTTCTGCGGCAAATGGATCGCTCCTCCAGGTGTCAAGATTGGTGACTGGAACCACATCCATATGCCCATCAAATAAAATCGTTGGTCCCGGATGTTTGCCAAATCGTTTGCCGATCACATTTCCAAAAGCATCAATCTCAACCTGGTCATAACCCAACGTTCGCATCTTCTGTTCAATCACTCTGGCTACTTTATCTTCATGACCAGAAAGACTGTTCGCCCGAACGACTTCTTGAGCGAAAGTTATAGCTTCTTCCTGAATTTCTTTCGATAACATATCTTCCTTTCACAGAACTGTTGATTTCGTCTCTTTAATCAAGAACGATATCCGTAAGCTTAACCTCGTCTCCACCATCCACTGCGATGCATTGACCAGTTACAAAACTTGATTCATCACTGGCGAAATAAACCGCGGCATAAGCCATATCTGCCGGGTCTCCCTGACGGGCAGTTTTTGGCAACCGTCGAATTAAGGGGATAGGATTTGGTTTGACAACAGGTTCAAGCACGGGCGCATAGACGAATAAACCCGGCAGTAAACAATTAACGCGAATTCCGTCATCGAGATAATCTTCAGCCATATTCAACATCATCTCGATCATTCCAGCCTTGGTATACGCGTAAACCGGATTTGCCATGCGTCTGACTGTCCTGGAAGCCGCAACAGTGATAATGGATCCACCTGTCTTCTGTTTGAGCATCTGGATAACAGCAGCCCGAGAAGAGTTGTAAACAGCGGTCAAATTACTCGAAACAATTTGATCAAAAGCATCATCTGATATTTCATGCAGCTTTTTATCCAATTCAACCCAACCACCGCCGATATTGTTGTAAAGCACGTCCAAACGGCCATATGCATCTACAGCCGTATCGACCATTCTTTGTGCATCATCGCGATTGGTGGCGCTGCCGGTCACAATTTCAACCTGACCGCCTTTACCACGGATCATTTCAGCAGTTTCTTCCAATATTTTTGATCGGCGCGCAGAGATAACTACCTTTGCCCCTTCCTGTGCAAATAACAATGGGGCGCTGCGTCCCAGGTGTTCACCCGCTCCTACTACTAAAATCACTTTATTATCGAGTCTTCCCATTGATAATTCTCCTAGTAAAAATTTATTTAAAAGTGAGCTTTAATTCCCATTTTTTTTCGCTGAGATAGCTGCTAATATTTTGTCTTGGGTAGCCGGTAAATCAGAAATCCAGATACCTACTGCATTGTGGATTGCGTTGATAACCGCTGGCGCTGTTGGCGAAATTGCCAGTTCACCCATCCCCTTTGCGCCATAAGGGCCGTGTGGGTGTGGTTCTTCGACGAGGATGGAATCTATTTCAGGAATATCCCGCAATCTCAACAAACCCACGTCGCCAAATTTCCGGGTTAATACCTGTCCATCAGAAACACGTAATTGCTCGCTAAGGGCATATCCTAACCCTTGTACCGTTGCACCCACAATCTGCCCGATGCAATTGCGCCAGATGAGTGATTTGCCAATATCGTGTGCAGCAATGATTTTGATTACGCGTACAGCACCAGTTATTTCATTAACTGCCACCATTGCCGCCTGGACTCCATAATCATAGGCAAAATGCAATCGATGATCGCTCGTTTTGGGGTTAGGGTAACTCTCTACGTATTCCGGCACCCGATTCGTGACCGGAGCATCAAAATTTGCAGTTACATCGAACTCGTCCAAAGAATTTGCCAGTTCCTTTAGACTGATATAAACCTCCCCGGTATTTTGGTTAACAAATTGCCCATTTGAGATCTCGAGGGCTTCAGGTGGTACATTAAATTCACTGCTTACTGCATTCCACAGCTTCGTGTGCATTTCCTTCGCTGCCAATAAAGTAGCATTTCCTGAGACAAAGGTAGCGCGTGAGGCTGTGGTCATTCCACCCAATGGATCAAACTTGGTGTCACCGGTGTGAACCCTGATCAAACGCAATGGCACTCCCAGGGTCCGAGCGGTAATGGTTGCCATCGCCTCTTCTGATCCCTGACCAATATCGGATGCACCGTGGCGCACCAGAAAAGTTCCATCTCTTTGCAGAATAACCCTTGCACCAGCTCCGTCCGGAATACCTGACCCTAACCCAACGTTCTTATATGCGCCCGCTACCCCAATTCCTAATTTTTCGTTGGGAAGTAATTCGGGACGGTCAGTTTTATCCAGGGCGTCTTTTACTGCCAACAGGCAAGCTTTGTACCCGGCGCCAACTTCTTCGTCCAGAATATGCCCGGTAATCGTCGCTTTACCCAACTCAAGTGCGTTCTTCAAGCGAAATTCAAAGGGGTCCATACCCAAAGCATCAATCAGTTTTTGTAAATGCGTCTCTGAGGCAAATGCCACTTGTGTGCCTCCAAAACCCCGGAACGCTCCGCAAGTCGGGTTGTTGGTATGTACTGCATAAGTATCCACTTTGACATTCGGAACTACATATGGACCGCAAGCAAAAACCGCCGAGCGAAAGAGCACCGCTTCACCAGTAGACGCATAAGCTCCTGTATCACCAATCACTTTGACTTCAGATGCAACCAGTTTTCCGTCACGAGTAGCACCAACTTTATAATGCAGTTTTTCTGCATGGCGTTTATGATGCGCCAATAATGATTCCTCACGAGTAAATAACACTTTGACAGGTTTTCTGGTCACCCAGGCTGCAATTGCTGCCAACACCTGACCCGCTACATCTTCCTTGCCGCCAAAGCCGCCGCCGACATATTGGTGGGCGATACGCACTTTTTCAAGTGGAATTCCTAATGCTTCGGAGACCTGCTCTCGATCTGACATAGGCCCCTGGCTGCCACAATAGACAGAGATCTCTTCTTCGTTATCTCGTACGCCAATACTGCATTCCAACTCCATATAAGCATGATCGATGAAAGGAGTGCTGTAGTCACCTTCGAGGATAATATCCGCCTGAGCGAACCCCGCCTCGATATCTCCTTTACGCACCTTATGATGCCAGAGTACATTCGGAGTATCCGGATGTTGCTCTTTGAGATATTCGTGCAGTACAGGTGCATCGGGTTGCAGCGCAGCTTCTGGATCAGTCAGTACAGGCAAAGGCTCGAGCTGAACATGAATTTTTTTCAAAGCAGCTTGAGCGTTTTCAAGAGTCTGAGCAACCACTAAAGCCAGACAATCACCTGTGAAGAGAACTTCTTCATCGCAAAAAATGGGCTGGTCGCGAGTGAGCAGTCCATAGTGGTTTTGGCCAGGAACATCTTTTGCTGTCAATACCCTTACCACACCCGGCATATGTTCTGCTTCGTCCGTATCTACTTTGATCACACGGGCGTGAGGCAAAGGGCTGCGCAGTGTTAGGCCATATAACATACCCTGGAAACTTAAATCATCGGTGTATTTCTGCTGCCCGGTCAATTTGGCCAGCATAAAATGTTCATCGGCTGTTTTTTCAGGTGTCCAGGTGGATTCAATCTCACCTCTCAATATCGCGGCAGCTCGCATTACTGACCGATCCATGCGGCTCAACCCGGCACAGCGGCAAATGACTGGTGAAAGTGCTTGGATAACCTCTGTCTGGGTAGGATTCGGGTTTCGATCCAGCAGCGCCTTGGCAACCATCAGGGCCCCAGAAGCACAGTACCCACACTGGAATATGCCATCTTCAACCACTGTTTGTAGCAGCGGATGGGGAATCTCAGAAGGACCGATAGCCAAGGTTTCAATTGTTTGAATTTCTGCTCCATTCAAAGCAGCTACCCGTTCCAAACAGGATCGACGGGCTCTACCATTAATAATGACCGTGCAAACCCCGCAAACTCCTTCAGCGTCGCAAGATTTTTTTGTGCCAGTCAGATGTAGAATTTCACGTAAATAACGTACCAGAGGCCAACTCTGATATTCGAGCTCTACATCCACCTGGTTCCCATTCACAATGAACGAAATAGCTTGATCCATTATGCTAATCTCCTTTTAACCCTGCTCTTTAGTTATCGCTCGCCAGTAAGGTCCTTGCTTTGGCCAGGGTGCTGCCAGCAAATCACGGGTATCCTGCCCGGCCATAGCAATTAGATCTTTTCTGGCGCTCATTGCCCGCGCCATAACTTTTTCTTCAGATAACGTTGTTACCTTGTGGTTTTCCATCACTAACTGACCATCAATAATGACGTCTTTTACATCACTACCATGGGTCGAGTAAACCAGTTTAGGTACATAACGCGCATCAGGTAACAAATGCAACTGATTGAAATCGATCAGAATAATGTCGGCTTTCTTTCCGACTTCGACAGACCCAATTTCTTTTTCCAGACCTAAAGCACGTGCTCCGCCAATCGTCATCATTTCGAGAATTTCCTCAGCAGTGATAGCTTCTCCATCTAACTTGGTTGCCTTTTGGAGCATAGCTGCCGCACGGCCAACCTCCCAGAGATCGTAGGTATAACTAGCTGCGCCATCTGTGCCCAGGCCCACCGTAATACCACGCGACAACATCTGGCTCACAGGAGCAATACCATAACCCAGGTAAGAATTGGCCATTGGGCAATGCACTACCTTGCTGCCTGTTTCTGCCAGAATCTCAATCTCATGGTTTGAAAGCCACACCGAATGAAAAAATACTCCGTGCGGACCTGTGAGACCAATTGCATGTAGATGTTCAAGATCACGTTTTCCAAACTTACGCATGGTATAAGCATTAATTTCAATCCACCCAGCAACGTGCGTGGAGACATTAATATCCAACTCGCGGGCCAAATCGCGCGTTTTCAGCATTAGCCCTTCGCTAATATCCTCGGTCGAACCAGGACCGAGAGCAACAGTGGTACGTTTTTTATTGTGGTACTGGTCATAATAACGCCGCGCCTCCGCCAGCAAGACATCCTGACGTTGAATCATCGTCATATACTCCGATTCAATGCGCTCACCTGCAAATGTTTGATCGAGCAGCCCATAAACCATTTGCGCCCGCAATCCAGCCCGGTCAAAGGTATCGGTCACCCGGTAAATATTTTGCAGGTCTGTATGCATGTACCAGTGATCTGAGACAGTGGTTGTACCGCTCTTGATCATTTCAATCGCTGCCACTTCTGCAGAAACTTCAGCATGTTCAGGAGACATCTTTGAAACCACCGGGAACAAGAAGCGCCAGTTCCAAGGGTCGAAATGCATATCGTAGCCGATACCTTCAATCAACGCTTGATACACATGGGTATGAGCATTCACCAAACCTGGCATCGCTACACAATTGGTACCATCGATTGTTTTTTGTGCCTCAAACACTAAGTCAGTTCCGATTGATAAAATCTTCCCGTCTTTAATTGCGATGTCACCTCGTTGAATCACATTACGATGCGCATCCATTGTAATAATTGTTACATTCTTTATAAGTAAATCGATCATTGTCCACTACTCCTTGATGAGATCCACCGGCCATAGCCGGCTGTTTTAAGAATATTCTTTCCATCCCAGACTTGCTGTCCTCGTAGCCAAGTCTGAGTAATCCTACTGTTTAATGTCCAGTTTTCGTATGGCGTGGTCGAAATCCGCGAAAAAGCTCCCTGAGATTGCACTTTCCATTCCTCGCCAGGGTCTATCACAAAAAAGTCTGCTTCTTTTCCTGGCTCCAGACTACCTTTCTGGTCGCTGATGCGAGCCAGGTGAGCAGGCTGTTTTGAGGTTACATCAACAAATCTTTCGAGTGAAAGTTTGCCTTTCGATACTCCTTCTGCAAAAATCAGGGGTAACGAAGTTTCCAATCCGGCAATTCCTGCTGGAGCTGATTCAATTGCCAAAGGTTCTTTTAAAGCGGCAGAAAAACACTCGGTGTAATGATCACAAGCCAGGGCATCCAAGGTACCATCCGCAAGAGCTGCCCACAAAGAACCGCTATCCTGTTCCCCTCGCAAAGGAGGAGTCGTTTTTACTCGTGCCCCATAACGTGCAAAATCTTTTTCATTAAATATCAGATAATGCGCAGCTGTTTCAGCCGTCACATCGGTACCATGTGCTTTGCCCCAGGCAATTAATTCACAACTTCGTGCGGAGGAGACGTGGCAGATATGAATTGGGGCACCTGCCGCGTGCGCCATTTCCAACGCCTGTGCAATAGCACTGGTCTCAGCAACTGGAGGCCGAGAGTGTGGAAATGCCAGTGGATCACCCCAATCAGACACATTTTGAAAACAGGCAGTTTCTTCAGCATGTAGTGCTAAACGCAATCCGGTTCGAGCAGCAATTTGTATTGCACTCCAAAGTATTTGCGTTGTTATCGGCGGATCCGCGGGCATAAAGATCTTGAAAAACGCCGCTCCCATTTTATCCAGTTCAGCCAGGTGGTTTAAATCTTCCTGTGCAACGACGATCCCAGCAATGAGTCCAAAATCTACCACACACTCTTTCTCGGCCAAAGCAACTTTGGCTTTGAATTGTTCCGGTGTAACACAAGCATGAAAAGGAGCCATATCCATCACTGTTGTGATTCCACCAGCCGCAGCACAGCAAGAACCCGGGAAAAACGTTTCTGATCCATCTGAAATGTGAACATGCAAATCGATGCCTCCGGGCAAAATCCATTGCCCAAAGAAATTGGCCACTTGTTCAGCCGGATGAGTCTGTGCTTGATCTGGCGGAACCAATGCAGCAATCTTTCCATTTTCAATTACCAGAGAGAGTGGTTGCATTGCTTTTCCCGTCCAGACCAGACCGCCATCGATGCGTGTTCTCATTTTTTCTTGAGTCATTTACTTAACCTTTATCGTACGGTTTACCCACGGCTGCAGGTGCAGCAGAACGGCCTACAAATCCGGCTAGCGCAATCAGGGTTAAGACATACGGGAAAGTCATCAATAAATCGGATGGAATCGAAACACCGATAGTCTGTAATGCCAACTGCAAAGCATCAGCAAAACCGAACAGCAGGCAAGCTCCGAGGCTGCCAATCGGTGTCCATTTACCAAAAATCATGGCACCCATAGCAATGAAACCGCGGCCCTGGGTCATTTGCTTGGTGAACATTGACAACTGTGCGACAGATAAATAGGCGCCGCCTAGACCAGCCATCATGCCGCTAAAAATGACGCACAGGTAACGCAGCTTATAAACATCGATACCAACAGTATCTGCAGCCCGCGGATCTTCTCCAACCGCACGAATGTGCAGTCCTAATGGTGTGTGGAAAAGAATGATTTGGCCAACAATAGCGGCGAAGATCGCCAAATATGCTAACAAATTTTGGGAATTAAAGAGTGGTCCAATGATCGGTAAATTTGCCAAAAATGCAATGTGTAATGGTTTAATATTTGCGACCATGGGTGAAGCACCAGGTTGATTCCAAATGGCGATCAAAAGATAATTCGGAATCCCTACAGCCAGCAAGTTTACCGCTGCACCAGTAACAATTTGATTAGCTTTCAAAGTGATGCTCGTCCAGGCATGTACCAAACCCAGCAGACCACCCACAATAACGGCCGCCAGCACTCCAATCCAGGGATTTTTGGTGTAATACGTTACCAAGACCGCAGAAAATGCACCAAACAACATAATCCCTTCAACACCAATATTGGTAACCCCGGAACGTTCTGCATAGGTCACTCCTATTGCTGCAAATATCAAAGGAGTCGCCCCACGCAAAGTTGCAGCTAAAAGTCCAATGTTAAAAACGCTTAGAATATTCATTTCTGCACCTTTGCTGTGGCATTTTTATGACTGAATCGAGATTGGAAGTTAACCAAGACACCACGAAGTGCAACAAAAAAGATGATGATTCCCGAAATTGCGTAAATAATATCGTTACTGACCCCGGCCGTCTGCTGCATTTTGACCGAACCAGCATGCAGAATACCGAAAAGCAAAGAAGCCAGCACAATTCCGAAAGGATGGAGAGAACCGAGTAAAGCAATAGCGATGGCATCAAAACCATAACCGGGCGAGAAAGTACTAGAGAAGCGATAACTCAAACCTAGAACTTGCACTGCTCCAGCTAAACCCGCTAGTCCACCGCTAATTGCCATGGCCAGCAACATCGTCTGGCGTGGAGGAATACCTGCATATTCCGCTGCTGAGGGACTTTTCCCCACAGCGCGAATTCGATAGCCAAGTCGGGTATGCCAGAGGACATATCCCATCAAGACAGCCATGACTAATGCAATAAAAATTCCACCGGAAAAACGCGTGTTAGGGATGATCGGTAATAAACGCGCCGTATTCAAAACATACGGCGTTGCTGGGATAATCCCGGCAGCCTTCAAAGGACCATTCGAGCTAACCATATAGTCTCCAATGTTGAAAGCAATATAGTTCAGCATAATAGTACTGATAACCTCATGGATTCCCTTCCAGGCTTTAAGGGCACCCGCGATCAAACTCCATAGAGCACCTGCAGCGACCCCACACAGCAAAGCCAGGGGTAAGTGTAAATACCAGGGTAAGCCCTGAATAGCATAACCTGCCCAACCTGCAGCCAACCCACCCAACATTAACTGCCCTTCTGCACCAATATTGAATAACCCACAGTGGAAAGCAAAAGCAACTGATAAACCGGCCAACAGTAAGGGAGTCGTGCTCATTAATACTTCTGTGAACCCATAGAGGCTACCAAATGCACCGCTGAAAAGGGCAGTATATGCAACAATGGGAGACTTATTACTCGACCAAATGACAATAGCCCCAAAGAGAAGTCCAACCACTGTCGCGCCCAGGAACATACCTGCACTTTCAAGCCAGCTTTTTCGGTCCGTTATGCGGTGAATCAGTTCAGTGAATGAGAACTTCATGCCGACCTCCAGTCATTAGCAATCCAATTTCATCCTCATTAGTGGTCTCCCGTAGACATTCACCAACGATTTTCCCCTCGTAAAACACAAGAATTCGATCACTTAAATCCATAATTTCGCTTAGTTCAAGGGAAAGCAACAATATGGCTGCACCACGCTTACGCTCAGCCAGTAAACTATTGTGAATGAATTCCGTGGCCCCAACATCTAGCCCCCGGGTGGGTTGGGCCGCAATCAACAGTTTTGGGCAGCGAGAGAATTCGCGTGCCAGTACAAGTTTCTGTTGATTGCCTCCCGAAAGTCCCCCTGCCATGACATCCGGAGATGGCGCACGCACATCAAATGCCGCCATTAACTTAGCGCAGAACTTACGGATCGACTTCATATCCAATCGGAAACCACTGCGTAATGAGATGCGATCTGGGTATCCAAGGATGGAATTTTCGGCCAGCGAAAAATCCAGAATCAAACCACGGCGGTGCCTATCTTCTGGTATATGCGCTATTCCTCGGCAAAATCGTTCTGATGTAGGAAAATGCGTAATATCTTCACCATCCAGTCGAATGGTTCCGCCAGTTGTGCGAATCAGGCCAGTCAATGCTTCAACCAATTGAGTTTGACCATTGCCTTCCACACCTGCAATACCCACAATTTCTCCGGCGTGCACATTGAATGAAACACCGCGTAAAGCAGGAAGTCTGCGCGCATCGAGCGCTTTCAGATTCTCTACCTTAAGCATTTCTGCATCCACTTCTCGTGGAAGTTTCTTGACATGCAACGACACAGAACGACCCACCATCAAGCTAGCCAACTCTTCAGCAGTAGTTTCAGAAGTTACTCTTGTACCTACTACTTTGCCGGCTCGCAATACGGTTACTCGATCTGTAAACCGTAAGACTTCATTCAGTTTGTGACTGATGAAAATAATAGTATGTCCGGCCTTTCGTAGAGCATTTACCGTTTGATACAGGTCCTCAGTTTCTTGAGGTGTTAAAACAGCCGTTGGTTCATCCAGAATGATGATCTGTGCCCCCCGGTAGAGGACTTTTAAAATTTCAACGCGCTGCTGAGCACCCACCGAGATGTATTGAACTTTGGCAGAAGGCTCAATAGCTAATCCATATTTCTTAGAAAGTTCTTTTACCATTGACTCCGATTTTGATCGGTCCAAAAAACCGCCTCTGGTAATTTCTGCCCCCAAAGTCAGATTTTCGGCAACAGTAAAGGTAGGGATCAGCATGAAGTGTTGGTAGACCATTCCGATCCCTTTTGCCAGGGCATCTTTTGGGCTCTCAAAACGAACAGGTTTTCCAAACAATTCTATTTGCCCTTCATCTGGACGATACATACCCGAAAGAATGTTCATCAGGGTAGTTTTACCTGCTCCGTTTTCGCCTAGCAGACCATGTACCTCTCCCCGTGCAACCTGAAGATCGATATGATCATTTGCCAAGACACCTGGGAAACTTTTTACTATTCCTTGCATGCAGATCGAAAGCTCCATGCTGATCCCTCACATTTTAATAATATTCAATCGTTAATTACTTGCTCAAATCAGGCGAGGTGAATTTATCTAATTCATCTTTGGTCGTTGGGGGAACTAGAGTTCCATCAATAATCAATTGTTTGGCTTTTTCAACAATTGTCTTCACAGAATCAGGCAGTGCTTGATAAGTTTTATCGCACAAACCAACTCCATTTTCCTTCAGTCCCAGACTCTGTTGGCCACCGGCAAAACTCCCATTTGCAACATCTTTTGCTGTATCGTAAATAGCAGTATCGACATTTTTAACTACATCCGGGAGAGCATTATCTGGAGCCAGAGAATATTTGCAGGTATCAGAGCCGAAGATATAAACGCCCTTGCCATGCTCACTTGCGGCTTGCCAGGCACCTACACCCGTACCACCAGCTACTTCGAAAATAACATCAGCGCCCTGATCATATTCGGTTGTAGCAATTTCTTTACCTTTGGCCGGGTCACCGAAGCTGCCAGCATATGTAACCATCACTGTTGCTTTAGGGTTAACCGCTTTTACGCCGGCTTCGAAACCACTGATCCAGCTAACAACTACAGGGATTTCCATTCCACCTACCGCGCCCACTGTGTTCGTTTTTGTGGTCAAACCGGCAATGACTCCGCCAAGGAATGAACCTTCTTGCTGGCGAAACACTACACTACGAACATTTGTCGTGTCAACACTTGAATCAATTAAGGCAAAATTTGTATTGGGGTTAGCCTTGGCTACTTGTTCCAAAGCATCCGTTAGCAGGGAACCTACTCCAACAACTAGACTTGCCTTGTCATTGGCAGCAGTAGTCAGGTTAGGAACATACTGAGCCTCTTCAGAAGACTCTACAATCTTCGTATCAGCATTTAAGTCTTTTCCGGCTTTTTGCATACCACTCCAGGAAAGATCATTAAATCCCTGGTCACCCAAACCATTCTGATCAGTAACCATAACGAAGACTAATTTACTGCTGCTCGTTGTTGCAGGAGCAGATGTTGCTGCATCATTCGCAACAACTGTTGTAGCAGCCGCTGGTTGGGTTGGAATTGCTGTGGCTGCAGGGGTTGCAGCAGCCGAACATGCAGCTAAAACCAGGGAAAAAACCAGAAGTATTGATAAAACAAAAGGCGTTTTCTTCATTTGGAGCAAATCCTTTCTAGCATTTGAACGAATATGCTAGCAACGAAAAGGCATTTGACTTCTTCCCATCCTTAATTCAAGGAGGTCGTTATACACATTTCAATGAGCAAGAACTGTTTAAATCAAAATAAATTGAAATCTTTCTCTTTTTCGATAAAGCCTCCTTTACAATTTGCAGAAGTAATTTAAGTTTCAAATCGCTCACAATAAATAGTGGCAACTAAACTCCGCCTTAACCTGTATTCTCTTTTATTATTTTTCAAGATTGCTTTCACTTAATCCAGAAATAGCCAATAACTTCTCGGCAGCCCCATCGACCTCCTTGAGAACTTCTGAAAGATCCAACGTTTTCAGTATCCGGTCCGACATTAGCACCTGTCCATCGACTATCGTATGGCTAATATCACCAGCATTGGCCGAATACACCAAATTTTCAACCAGATTGTTTTGCTTACCTTCAAATATCGGCCAGAGATGCGGGTGATTGAGATCAACCAGGATAATATCTGCCTTTTTACCCACTTCAATCGAACCGACCTTGTCTGCCAAACCCAGAGCGCGTGCACCTTCAATGGTAGCCATTTGCAAAATCGTTTGACATGGAAGCGCACCAGCATTATTCGTACTCAGTTTTTGTAAAATCGCCCCCAACCTCATTTCTTCCCACATATCAAGATTGTTATTGCTCAAATTAGAATCAGTCCCCAGAGCTACAGTCAGTTTCGCTTGCTGAAATTCCACAATTGGTGCTATCCCGGCGGCCATTTTCATATTGCTGGTCGGATTATAGACAATTGCTACACCCCGGTCAGCCAGCAATTTAATTTCTGGCGGGGTAAGTTTCACGCCATGCGCCACGCTCAACCGAGGGCTGAGTAATCCCTGGCGCTCATAATATTCTGTTGGGGTGAGACCGTATCGTTCTCGGATCACCCCAACTTCCCAGGAGGTCTCGCCCAAGTGCGAATGAATTGGCGTATCATACTTTTCAGCCAAATCTGCGATCCTGTGTAAATCATTGGGAGTACAGGAATATGGCGCATGCGGGCCAAATGCCGGAAGCACCCGCGACGAACGACCTTTCCAGGATGAGACAAACGCCTCAGCGCTTTCAACTGATTCACCGACTAGGGGCGGATCGCTTATGATTTGAGGGGCCAAAATCGCACGCAAACCAGATTTCAGGGCAATTTCTGCGCACGCTTGCGGGTAACGGTAAATATCTATAAAAGTAGTGATACCGCCCATAATCATCTCAGCCTGATTCATCATGGCTGAAGCCAACATAATTTCGTAAGTATAGGAACGGTCGAGAGGATAGCATATTTCGCTCAACCAACGATCAAGCGGTAAGTCTTCACAAATACCCCGGGTCAGTGTTTCGTGCATATGTGCATCTACTAAACCCGGCAACACAGCATGACCTCGGGCATCGATAATCTGTTTGGCCTCCACATTCAAATGAGGCCCTATCGCAAAGATGCAATCTGCAACGATCGCCACATCAGTTGCAGGGCATACCTTTGGCCCTCCATCCATCGGGATGACCATTCCGTTCCGGATCAACAGATCTACTTGTGAAATCATACCGAACTCCATTAGAAAATCAGGCTGCTAAGGTTAATGCAGTTTCTAGGTACACTCGTACGGCTGTCAACAGATGATCAATGCGTAGTTTTTCTTGTGCTGTATGCGATCGCGGGGATTCACCCGGGCCATAATTAACCGTCGGAATTCCCAGATCGTTGACCAGAAAATCGCCATCATTGTAGCCGTTGGTGAAGCCAACATCCACCGGCTGCCCGGTCACCAAACGGTGAGCCGCACCAATTGCCTGTGCAATTGCGCTGTCCGGTGAAGTCATGGAGGGTTTCAATCCACGTTTACGAATCGGCTCCCATTGCCAATCCGGGCGAGCAATTTCGGCTTCTGCGCGGAACTTTGGATCCTCGCTGGCTAACTTAGCCAACAACTGGCGAACCTCTTCGAGCGCACTCCATTGATCCTCGCCCATAACCGTGCGTCGATCCAAAAAAATCGAGCAACTATCCGCAACATTGTTATAAGCAGTTCCACCGTTGATGAGGCCTACATTGAATGTGGCCTGCATAACACCCACGCCAGGAATATCTATCGATTTCAACGGAATTTCTTTCAAACGTAGAATGGTCTTCGCTGCCATCTCAATGGCATTGACACCCACCCACGGGTTGGAGCCATGCGCCAAAACACCAGTAAAGTGAATTTGAATGGGAGCAGTTCCTTTATGAGCCACCAACAGTTGCAAATCTGAAGGTTCGGTAGTGATCGCAGCGTCAGCTTTCAACCCGTCGTCAACCAAAGCATAACTACCGCGATGCTCTGACTCTTCATCAATGACTGCTGCAACGGCCAGACTCTTTCTCAAATGAACTCCTGACCGTTTCAAGGTGATCAGTGCCATAATTGCAGCCGCCAAGCCACCCTTCTGATCAACCGAACCGCGACCCCAGATACTGCCATCGCGAATCTCGGCAGAAAGTGGATCTGCCATACTCAAAAACGGCACCGTATCACTGTGACCATGAAAAAGTAAGCCAATTTCAGGTAATTCGCCGGGTAGTACAACCAATACGTTTGGCCTTCCGGGCGCCACCTCTCGAAGCGTCACCTGCAAACCGGCATCACGGCAGGCCTTAGCAATGAATTCAGCTGCTGGCCCTTCTTGCCCATTGACGCTCGCCGTTTGGATGAAACTGCGCGTAAACGCGATGACTTCTTCGTCATTGACCAAGCGCAATAGATTGGAACATGAAGAATCTGTTATGGAGTCGGCCATTTGTTCTTCTTCCATAGATCTAACGCCGCGGCTTTACACTTTTCGCGAGCCGCTTGTTCGTCAATCATGGTAAATTGGCGTTTGTCATAGACCAGACGACCATCAATGAAAACTGAACTGACGTCTGCCCGGTCGCACGAGCCCACAATGTGGTTGTAGATATTCTTCTCGAAGACTGGCACGGTGCTCCGGTTATCGAGTAAAGTGATGTCTGCTTTTTTACCCGCTTCAAGAGAACCGATTTCTTTTTCCATGCCCAGACATTTCGCTCCCTGGATGGTCGCCATTTCCAATAATTGTTGATCTGGCCACATTGTCATGTTGTAATAACGAATCCGATGAATCATTTGTGAAGAACGCATGATTTCAAACATCGAATGGGTCATTCCATCCAACCCCAGACCGACTGTCACGCCAGCTTTGACCAGGCCAGCCATGTTGGGCCAAAAACCAAAAATGGCATTACTTTCGGGGTTATGAGCAACTTTTACATTGTATTTTGCAAAAATGGCCGGGTCTTCCAATTCATCTATATAAGAACAATGGGCCAACAACACATCTGGTCCAAGGAAACCGATATCTTCCAGATATTTGACAGCCCGTTTACCAAAGCGACGAGTAGTATCAAAAGAATGCCAATAATCATCGCAACAGTGCATCTGAATTAAACGAGCTCCCCGACTGCGAGCTTCATTCACAGTCTCTTTCAGTAACTCTGTCGAACAAGTGAAAGTTGTATGAACATTAAAGACGCCCTCTACCCGGTTGTTTTTACGCTGATGAGATTTTTCAAAGAATTTAATGTTTTCCTGCATTCCTTTTTGAGCAATCTCTTCACCCAAACGTCCGGTCGTTTCAAAACCGATAAATCCGCGAATACCTGTCTCTTGCATAGCCTCATCAACTGCATCTAAAACGCCCGGTAATGCGTTGGGACCTTCAACCGTATCGGTAGTCGTAGTAATTCCGCTGCGGATGTTATCCAGACTGTTCACTAAACTTCCAGCATAAAGTTGCTCTTCGGTTACCTGGTCTTCCAGATTGGCAAACCAAAACCGCTCCATCCAAGATATAAAGGTAGAACCAGTTTCCTCTTCGGGCCCGCCATATGGCAAACTACGAACAACCGCACTGTAGAGGTGATTATGTGTACTAATAAAACCAGGCAGGGCGATCATTTGCCCGGCATCGACAGAATCATACTGACCTTCTGGCAAGCCAACTTCATTGGCCGCTCCCACTTTTACAATACGACCATTCTCTATCCAAATGTGACCATTTGGGATGATCGGCTGTTTCGGATTCATGGTCACAATAAGGGCGTTCTTGATCACATACATATATTTATCTTTCTCCTTTTTATCCGTTATTTATGCTCAGTTAGTCTTTGAATCAAAAGATCGTCCGACTCTTGCAAAAAAAGAACCAATGTTATCCAAAGCTACCTCATCATCAGGCAGAGGTAAAACTTCAGCCGTAATCGGACCAACATAGCCGATTGTATGCAAAGCATTAAAGACCGCAGAAAAATCGAGGTGCCCACAACCGGGTGCTTGCCGATTGCTATCAGCCAAATGAATGTATCCAATCCGTGAATTTGCCTTTAAAAGTGAAGAACTGATATCTGCTTCTTCCAAATTCATGTGAAAAGTGTCGGCCAATAATTTAAAGCGAGGGTCGCCGATTTCATCTAAAAGTTCAAGACCCTGTGCGAGAGAATTAATGAAATTGGTCTCAAAGCGATTAATGGGTTCAAGAAGCGGGGTCACACCACAATCCACCGCATATTGTACACAGGTGCTGATCGCTTTGACCGCAGAGGCACGTTGACTTTGTTTTTCTGAACAGCTACCTTCCAACCCACCTCTCACGCTGCCCAAGATTACCATCGCATCCAGGCTGGCGGCCAGATCTATAATTGATTTGAGTCGTTCAACTGTCTGACCTTGTTTTTCGACCTGACTAGCAGCCAGGTACAATCCATCTTGAAAATAACTTTGTCCGGTAGCAATCGCTGAAACCTTTATTCCAGACTCAGCTAATAGTGCTTTCAGCCGGTCAGTCTGAATATCTTCAGGATGGCGAATACTCAATTCGACACAAGAAATACCTTTCGCAGCTAACGCCTTTAATCCTGTTTCCCAGCGACCTGCAAATAAAACCGGTCCAAAAGAAGTCGGCTTAATAGATATCGATACGCCAAATTTTTGAGATGGATACTTAAAGAACTCACTGGCATCGGCAGGGTGGATGATGGTTTGATTGAGCCGAGCTACCCGCTTTACATGACGTCCCATTTCGAACGAGGTTTTAAGCCATTCATCAAGAATTCCGGTAACACGTTGTGGCGAGACTATCCATGCCCCAAGGGCCAGGATATTTGCATCATTATGAGCACGCCCCTGATGAACTGTGAAGGTATCATGACATAATGCTGCACGCGCTCCCGGAACTTTATTAGCTGCCATCGAGACACCAATTCCGGTTCCACAAATAACAATTCCACTGTCAAAGTTACCTTGCACTACTTCCCAGGCAACCTTTTGCGCATAATCTGGGTAGTCAACAGGAACTTCATTACTATCCGTCCCCGCATCCGTGACATCTACTCCTAAAGAAGTGAGATACCTTTTCACCTCTTCTTTGAGAGGGAAGCCCACATGATCCGATCCCACAACAACTCTTTGCATAACTTCTCCTTGATAAAGGTTAACCATATGCCAACCGTAAAATTAATATATTAAGGAAAGGGCCCGAAAAAAGCACTATTCGGTCCCCCCTCTGAAAAATAATCCATTCCCGTTATTAATTTACACTGGTGGTGCAACCCCGGTCGTTTCCCGGGTGATAAGACGAACTTCTGCCGGTTGAGTCAATTTTGGATCAGGTATCTCTTTATTGATTAGCGCCATTAGTAGAATTGCACTGCGCCGACCCATTTCAAATTTATCCAAATGAATTGTAGTCAAAGCAGGGCAAGTGAATGCAGCCTGCGAAATATCATCAAAACCAACCACTGACAAA
>Ga0182021_10002902_pt1 | contig 20160 bp, 16 predicted proteins | sample 612E3MmetaG_FD_120493 | JGI IMG/M metagenome (GOLD analysis project Ga0182021, IMG submission 120493) | Permafrost microbial communities from Stordalen Mire, Sweden - 612E3M metaG (Illumina Assembly) | ecosystem: Environmental > Terrestrial > Soil > Wetlands > Permafrost | place: Sweden... | reverse complement strand
GCCCCCAAACCGCTAGTAAGCATGCCGCTTTTCATAACTTGAACTACTGCATCAATTTCCTCGTTTCCAATCTGTGGAAGATTGATAGGTATATACACAATTATCGACCAACCTACCCAAAATATTAAAGGCGAAATAATAATTTTTGCACCAGAAAGCGAAACAAATCACCGTTTAACAATAAAATTTCAACTTAAAATATCACATAAGAACAACATATAATAAAAATAACCATTAACTGACAAAAACATGGAAATATTGAAAATGCAGCGAAGACGAAAATTCACAGATCAACAATTCTTAGAATTATATAACAAGGGTCTTAACGATCGACAAATGGCAGAAAAACTGAAAGTGTCAATCGTTTTTATCACAATAACACGATATAGACTTGGATTAATGCCGAAAAATCCATACAGTAACTCAAATCCAAGATTAAGTTATGAAAAATTAAAAGAAACCTACAAAATAGGCTACACAAAACATAATCGAAAACCAGAAAGAAAAGAAGCATTACGCGCTTACCTCAAAGCGTATAATATGAGACCAGAAATCAAAGCCAAAATAAAAGCTCGTGCCCAAGCAATAAACCAGACACCCGAAGTCAAAGCCAAAAGAAAAGCCCAATCTAAAATAAGGGAACAAAAACCAGAAAGAAAAGCATGGAAAAAAGACTACAACAAAGCTTATAATATGAGACCAGAAATCAAAGCTCAAAGAAAAGCTCACAACAAAGCAATAATCAAACTCCAGAAAAAAAACAAAAAGAAAAATCTACAGGGTGAAGATGCATGAAATTTGATGGGTTATCGGGCGAAAAAGAGATTTTGTCTTGCAAACTTGCTAATGGCGTAGGCTGGTTAACCACTCATCGCCTCATCATTCAAAAAGAGAAGTATAACGCCCGCTTCGACATATTGGAGAGGCAGGACCCAGAAATGTATCTTTTAAGCTTTTTTGAAAAAGCCGAAGTAAAAGACGAAGTTCTGAATGTATATTTTAAGGGTAGAAAAAAAGCAAAGATTCGCTTACCGTTATATGCGCCTTCAATGCTCCGAGACATTAAGAACTATATCGAAGAAGCAGCAAAGTGTTCCAAATAACAAAGCTTTTATTTTCCGATTGTAGCTTTCAAATATCAAATTATCACTTTTTGACTACTTCGTAAAAATCCATAAGAGTCTGCTTCAAATTAGTATCAAGAAGTCATTAGAAAATTCACGCAAAAAACTAGTAAGTTGAGGCACATTATTTGTCAAAGAAACTAGATCTAACGGATAATTCGACTATTTTGTTTCAGGGTGATAGCATAACAGATTCAGGGCGAAAACGAAATCATAACGAATCACTTGGGGATGGATATGTTATGTTGACAGCGGCATGGCTGTCTGCATTATATCCAGAGTATCATATGAAATTTATTAATCGTGGGGTTAGTGGAAATGGAATTAGGGATCTTAAGAATCGTTGGAAAAAAGACTGTTTAGATCTTAACCCCAACTTAGTCTCGATATTGGTTGGCGTTAATGATGTTACTTGGAAAGGCACTTCAACGGAAAGCTTTCAGGCGGATTACACAAGCATTCTGGAGCAAACTCGACAATTAAAATGTCAAATAGTCCTGCTTGAGCCATTTCTTCTTCCTCTGGTCGGGAACTTTCTTGAACTAACTGAAAAGCTCAACAAGAAAATAGAAGTGATCAGAAAGATAGCAAATGAATTTAAGATTAAGCTGATTCCATTAAATGACATTTTTTTGAAAGCCTGTGCAAAGAGGGACGCTACATTTTGGTCGCTTGATGGAGCGCATCCAACTCTCGCTGGATACGCCTTAATTGCCCAATCTTGGATTAAAGGCGTGCTAGATGAACCTTAACGATTTACTGCTCTTAAGCCTATAACTCATTGCCTAATTCTTGCGTTAAAAAAGAAATAATCTGGAATTAGAAAGTAGTTGTGCTGTTATTATTCTCGAGTAATCTGGGGTGGTGAGTACCTCGGAACGTAACATTTGCGGGCGCTTCAAAAAACACTGCATAGCTTGTGCGACGAAAGCAACTCAAAACAAACCCAATGTTGCACAGGGCAAACACACCGTCTTCTTCTATAAACATAAACTAACTCCAAAACAGAAGCTTAAAGTTCAAACTGCCCCAAATCCTCAATTAGCATAAATCCTTCTTCATTTTTCATACACAAATTGTGTTAACTAGTGGCACTTATTATTGGGAAAGCATAAATTCAAGCTGAATAAGGCTGTTAATTGGTATCCCTATGCTAAGGAAAAATGTTGGACAAAAAGGTCAAGTAGTTATCCCTAAACAATTAAGGGATGCTTTAGGTCTGAAGCCCGGAGTTGACGTTATCTTAGAAATTAGAGGCGATGAAATAATAATAAGCAAACAAAAAATCGAGGGTAGTTATACCGAATATTACACTTCGACATATGCCTCAAAACTAAAAAATGCTGTCAACTCCAAAGAAATAATAGATGAAGAGGTAGCACAAAGATATGCAACACGTTGACTCAATCGCTATCCTCGCATAAAAAAAACAATTAACGCGTTTTGTTCTTCGAGTTTTTGTTATATGGTTTTTAAACATGTTTAGCACATTTGTATATTTGATTGAGAGGGAACTGTATAGTTGAATGGGAAACCGCTTGTCAGCATTATTAGTGCTGGAATGTCTAGGTTTGGTAGGCATGATGGTTTGCTTGCAAGAGAAATCTTTTCTGAAGCAGCGCATGAAGCGTTTAGCCGCTGTCCCAAACTTGATCCTAAAGGCGACATCAAAGCTTTGTTTATCGGTCATATGGGTGAAGCGTACGAGCATCAAGGGCATATGGGAGCAGCCGCTGCTGACTGGGCAGGTTTAACAGGCATTCCAGCTACTCGCACTGAGTCTGCTTGCGCTTCTTCGGGAGCCGCATTGCGAGCAGGCATTTACGCTACAATGTCTGGCTTAGCTGACGTTGTTATGGTTGGCGGGGTTGAGAAAATGACGCATCGCACAACAGTTGAGGTTACCGAGTATTTGGCTATGGCATCGGATTTCCCGTTTGAGCAGTGGCACGGCATCACGTTTCCAGCCCTGTTTGCCATGATGGCGACCGCCCACATGCACAAGTATGGCACGACTGAGAAACAGATGGCTCAAGTTGCAGTCAAAAACCATTTTCACGGAAGCCTCAATCCGAAAGCTCAAATGCAAAAAGAAATAACCCTCGAAGCTGCCTTATCATCAAAATGTGTCGCTTGGCCACTAAAACTGTTCGATTGCTCTTTGATAACTGACGGCGCAAGCTGCATAATTCTCACCAAACCCGAATTAGCAAGTAAATACACTGACATGCCCGTTCACATAATTGGCAGCGGGCAAGCCAGCGACAGCATCGGATTGTACGAACGAAAAAGCCTCACATCACTCAACGCCACCAAACTGGCAGCCAAAACAGCCTATGAAATGGCAAAGGCCAAACCGCAAGACATAGACTTAGCCGAAGTCCACGACTGCTTCACATTCGCTGAACTCATGGCTTATGAAGACTTAGAATTCTGTCCCGTCGGCGAAAGCGGTAAGCTAATTGAAAGCGGCGAAACACGCCTCGGCGGACGCATCCCCGTGAACACAAGCGGAGGCTTAAAAGCCAAAGGACACCCAGTCGGAGCAACTGGCACAGCACAAGCCTACGAAATATACCTGCAACTAACCGATCAAGCCGGAAAACGCCAAGTAAAAAACGCAAAAATCGGTTTAACACACAACGTAGGTGGATCAGGCGCCACCTCGGCAGTTCACATATACAGGAGAGATCTCAAATGAGCCAGCAAGAACCATTCACAATAGAGCAATTCTACAAATTCTTAAAGCAACAGAAACTTATGGCTGGACAATGCATAAAATGCGGAAAAATCCATCTACCCCCAAGACCCCTATGCGATAATTGCTTCTCTCAGGACTTCAAATGGATCAACATATCGGGGAAAGGAAAACTACTCACATACACAATCATCTGCGTCGCACCACATCAATTCCAAGCCTTAACACCTTACGCGGTAGGAATTGTAGAACTAGAAAACGGCTTAAAAATCCCAGGAATGTTACAAAACTTAACACAGGAGCAACTAAAAATAGGCATGAAGTTAACGCTGGATTTCGGTTCATGCAACACAACACAGCAATGGCCCCAGTGGCAAAGATACTGCTTCAAGACATTGTAAAACTTGCTGTAAAGTCGATTAAAATCCATTTTGATTCATATAATTTTTCAATTGAAGAATGTCTGCATTGTTGCCTCTTTTTTCTATGGTCACTTCAAATCTTTTCGAGCCTTTGACATAGAAACTTTTCAAGATGGAAGAAATGTATTCTATGCGAAGCTTTGACTATCTTACGAAGTGTAAGCAAAACCTACTGATCTCGTATCTTTCTTGAGAAAATAGAAACTAAAAAAAAGAAAAAGGATTGTAGTTTGTTGATTTATTTATGGCCGTTTTCTGAGCATCAGGATTGCCAAAACAGCTCCAACAACCACTATCACAATGATTATTGCAACAATTCCTGGCAATATGTACAGATCAGCAGTCGATGGTGCAGTGGTTGATGCCGGCGATTCAGTTGGGTGTGCTGACATTACGTTGAAGGATGTCATAGATGACGATGGCCAGTATGCGTTGGTGCCGCCGAAGCTTGCGATTACCGTGTAATTGCCTGGGATATCAGGCATCCAGCTTAGGCTGTATGTTCCTGCTGAAGTTGTTGTTGCTGTGCCAATAGGTCGCTGGTTGCCGTTTGAGTCTACGACGCTAATTTTCACTGGAACACCTATGAAATTGGTTGGCATTGCTTGTTGTTGGTAAACGTATCCCATCCAATCTTTCATGCTTGCATCAGATGCAACTGGAACGCCATTGGGGAAGTCAGCCGCTTGTTGGCTTTGCTGAGTGCCTGCAGAGATATCGGTAACTGTTCCGCGTATCACTACTGATTGTCCTGAAGCTGCAGCTAGGTCTGGTGCGGTAACTGTTAGTTGGCTTGGTCCTTTGCCTATGCTGTAGACTTGTTGGTCATAGCCATTCATGCATGTTAGGTATCCGTCTGCTGTTGCCCACTCTGTGCCGGCGGTTGACCATTCACTTGGGTAACCAGAGAGTGCCCAGATTTCTGCTCCAGTGGTTGCGTTAATTGCGCGGTAGGTTGCGCCTTTGTAGATTGGGTTTGGTACTGTGTGTTCGTTAGTGGCTGTGTAGATTACGCCGTTAGATATCGATTGAATCTGGGTTGGGTAGTCGCCGTAGAAGACATTGAAACCTGCATTGGTGCTATTGCCTTCGCCGCCGTTGCCGTAGGTGAAAACTAGTTGCCCAGTCTTTATGTTGTAAGCGTAGAGTATGCCTGAGAAGGAATCGACATAGAGGTTACCGTATGCTGCGACACCTAAGAGAGTTGGTTGCCCTGGATTACCGTAGTAGTCGAATGCTGATTGAGATGCTGTTGGACCCCAAAGTTGGTTGCCTGAATCTAGGTCGTATCCTACCCACTGCATAGTTTCTTGGTAGCTGAAGGTGAAGACACGGTTCGTGAAGTCAACTGGTTCAGATACTACTGAAACGTTGCCTGCCGGGGGAGTGTAGGTTTTCATCCACATTACGTTGCCAATTTGTCCCTTTGTTGAGTTGAGGTTGACGGCAAAGTAAGTGTATGGTCCTTGCTGAGTGCCAGTACCTGTTGCTGCGAAACCTGTTGGGAGTGAGCCGTTTCTGCAAAGCATCATGTCGCCATAGTTTACTGCAACTATAGATGCTGATGGAGTCATGGTGTTTGCCCAGGGCATTGATATGTTCCAGTCATAGGTCGTTATTGGTTGAGCGTATTGGGTCATTGTTGTTTTGTTGATAGGGATGTTTGCGTTGACAAGTAGTGTGGATCCGTATGGTGTTGGAAGGGCTGTTCCATTAGGTAGTGTAGCAGATACGCCTGTTATTGGAAGGGGCAATTGTTGAACGAGCGCAAGGTTACTTCCGTTGATGATTGATGGCGATAAGCTTCCTCCACCTGTGTAGGGGTTAATGTCGTATTGCCATAGTTTTGACATGTTCCATTGAGCTAAGTACCAAGCTGGAGCCGCTGCTGTGCCTGTGTTCGTTAACACATATTTGAGTGGTTCACCGCTTGGACCCATAACTGTTGTGCCAGTTGGAACACCAGTCACGTTGAACAGCGAAAGACCTGTGTTTGCATCATATAAGTTCCATTGAGTCGTTAATGCTCCTGGTGAAGTTGGAACTGAAGCCACAAGTACTGCTGGATAAACTCCGTGTTGGTCAGGATCCCAGAGGTTGTATATGTATGCGAATGATAGTTGCGGAATGCTTGGGTTGCTCCAGATTTGTTTGCCTGTGCGTAAGTCTAGTGCAACGGTTGGTCCTGTGGTGCTGCCTCCACTAATTGGAGAGCCAGTAAATGATGCTGTTTCAGAGTAGTATAGAATGCCTTGTACTATGATTGGATAGTAGAATCTTGGCGCATATGAAGAACCCTCGAAGTAGCCTACGCCGTAGGCATCAGAGTTAGGGTCTGAGCCGCCAGCTTGGAACTGGTTTCCTCCGACCGCTCCTCCGAACTGGAGTGGCCTTGTCCACATAATGTGGGAAGTCAATGGTCCGATGGCGTCTTGGTGATACATTCCTGATTGACCACCGCTTGTGCTCCATCCGCCTACTGGCGGCGAACCGTAGCCAAGCCAGTTGGATGAGATTGTCCACCAGTCAGTGTTTTCGCCATAGATGGGGCGTGACCAGTATTGAGATGGAAGTGGACCGCTTGTTGTGGCAGCAGGAATTGGATCTTGCTGTACAACTAATGTTGTTGTTGCGCTACTAGCAAGGTATGTATCATTGATTAGTGATGATTTTTCGTAGCCGTTGCCATTTTCACCGTAGATTTGTCCTGGAAAATTAAATTCGAGTGTGTAGGTTCCAACTTGGTCTGGAGTTATTAAGACGTACTGTGATGATGTGGTGTCTGAAATTATAGGGAAAATCTGTGATGTTACTGTTCCGTCAGGCTTTGTAATGGTGAAGTTGTAGTTGTGAAATCGGTAGCTGTTTGCAAGTAAACCAGCACTTGCAGTTGAGCCGTTGGTTGGGATAGCGGCAGTTGTTCCACCCGCTGCGCCGTAAACGCAATCAAGCCACATATAAACGTGTACTGATTGGCCAACGCCGATTGGGTTAGGTGCGGCAACTATGTAGGCGTAAGTTGGAATTTGGTAAGCAGGGTAATGCGCTGCTGCGTTTGGCAAGAGAATTATTGATGACATCATTGAAACTGTCAGAATCAAAGCGATCGAAATTACTAAAGTTTTATTTAAGTTTTGCATTTTGTTCGTTTTCTCCTTTTTTGAGTGCTTAGCTCCCTACGTCCAATTATCTTTTTAAACTTTTCCCAAAATGACGTATTTTTCAGTAAGACAAAATGAAATCTAATTTACAAGTACGGATCTGGTTTGCCTTAAACTTCAACAACAATTTTTTGCAAGAAAAGCTTTATTGACAATTAGACAACTAGGCTTCACTTGGAAGCTGAATAGTGAAGGAAAAACGAAATTTGTGCCTTGTTTCTTGCAGCGTCTTAAGAGAAGAACTTGAACAATTAGTCAAGCAAGGCACCCTTAATGCAGATATAATTTTTGTTAGCAAATACTTCCACGTGGATTACGAAGCAGTGGAGAAAAACCTGCGCAAAGTTCTAGAACACACGCTCAAATGCTCCAACCGAAAAGTTATACTGGTTTACGGCGACCTCTGCCTTGGACAAAACGGTGAAATGCAGAAGCTTGCCGACGAATATGGAATAGTTAAGGTTGACGCGGTAAATTGTATTGACTGCCAACTTGGTGGAAAAGGAAAATTTCTTGATGCCGACCCTGAGCACAGGCTTATGTTTATGGGTCCAGGAATGATTGGTTTCTTCAAGCATGCAAAAGAAGCAATGCTAAAGGAAGGTGTTGATGAAGCAGCCTTTGCAAATATGTTCAGCGGGATTAAAGGTTTCGTAGTTTTGGATACATGTGGGAACGACGAAAAACTTGTCTCAGAGATTGAAAAGTCAGGCATAGGCCTTCCGATTCTTGAGATAAGAAAAATAGGTGTCGAAGGCGTTAAGCGCGTGGTTTTTGATGCAATTGACCAGGCAAATAGAGCCAAGTGACGCTTGTGAAGGTTAAAAGTTAAGTTATTGATTTCTTCAAGACCGAGGGTGTTACCGCAAATATTAAAGAAGCATATGCACATTAGGGAACCATTACTTGGATGTGCTCTTAGATGACATCAACTGTTACTTCTCAACCTATGAAGCGAGTTGAAGATTGGAAATCTCGATTAATTGATCTTTCAAGGAGAAACAATCTTCTTTACTTCAAAAAGAACCGGCGGGGAAGCCTGCCTATCTCGCAGCCTGAAGCGCAAACAATCTTTACCGCACTTGTGATAAAGAAGCGTCGTTTAGAATTTTGGATGCCACCTGAAGAGCTGAAATCAACTGAGATGCCTGACAAGATAAAAGGCAAAGGAAAAGGAAAAACTAAAACAGCGAAAGCTATGACAAAAACAGCTGTTAAAGAGAACGTGACAGAAGAGCCAAAACAGCGCCCAACAGCAAATCAATTAGTCAGCGGAAGCTTATCCCGGGAAGACCTCGAAAGGACACTTAAAGGTTTGCAGTGGCGTTCACTTCTTGATTATCGGGAACGAGGGGTTCGCATTTTACATGTTGCCTTTGGCACCCTAAACTGGGTGGATCAAGAAACAAAAGAAAATGTCCAGTCACCACTCATTCTTGTACCTTTAGAATTAACTAAAGACTCAATACGCCAACCCTACACAATCGCCGTGCCTCCAGTTGAAGAAGAAGCAGTCTCAAATCCTGCATTACAAGTCAAACTAAAAAATGATTACAAAATTGATTTGCCTCCTTTACCTGAAGGATGGGAAACCCAAAACTTGGCAGACTACTTCAACTTGGTTAATCAAGCGGTTGCACAGATGGGTTGGAAAGCCGAGCCATCAGTTGATTTAAGCCTTTTTTCATTCCAAAAATTAGTCATATACAAAGATCTTGAAGCAAACGCCAATTTAGTTACGCAACATCCACTTATCCGAGCAATTGCCGGCATAAAAGAAGAAAACCTCATAGTAGATGGATTGCCAGACGAGAAAGATGTCGACAAAATTGAGCTACCAGCAAAAACATATCAGGTTCTTGATGCCGACAGCAGCCAGCGATTATCAATCGAATATGCATTGCGCGGGCAAAGCTTCGTTATGAAAGGGCCACCGGGGACAGGAAAAAGCCAAACTATAGCTAATATAATCGCCGAATGCATCGCTAATGGAAAATCAGTTCTCTTCGTTAGTGATAAAATGGCTGCCCTAGAAGTAGTTTATAAACGTTTGAGCGAAGTGGGTTTAGCCCATTTTTGCCTTGAGCTTCACAGCAGCAAAGCCAACAAGCAGCAAGTTGTAGCTGAACTCAAACGTAGCTTAGATGAAAACCTTGTCCCACGCAAGTTGCCCTCGGCTCATGAGTTTGAACAGATGACCCAATACCGTGAAGCACTAAACGGTTACGTTAAAGCATTACATGAAAAACGCCCATACTTGCAGAAAAGTGCATACGAAGTTTTAAGCCTAATTTCAAGTTTAGAACGGGTTCCTTTTGTCCCTGTAGGTTTAACAGAAGCTGGAACGCTAACTCCACAAAAAATGCAGGAGCTCGAAGAACTAGTTTCTCACCTGAGCAAAGTTTGGCAAGTAATCGAAGAACCAGACTTTCCCTGGCTCGGATACCGCGCCAACGCCTATAACTTGGAAATCCGCTCTGAAGTGTTAACAGCGCTTGAAAACATCAAAGAAACATTAAATGAATTACAACTGGAAACTGAAGATTTCGCAGCAAAGCTGGGAGTTTTTCCTCCAAAAACATTTGCTGAGACAAATTGGCTGCTTGAAGTAAGCCAGTTATTGTTTGAAAGCCCAAAACCGGAAGCGAATTGGCTAACAACCTCAGATGTTGATAAGCTCCTGGACGAAGCTAAGACTTATGGTGAAACCGCAGCCTGGATAAAGAATACCCGAGCAAACCTCAATGAACGGTACATCTCATCGTTGTTCACCTTAGTTCTTAACAGGTCGATTGAAATCAAAATGCAGCTTGAATCGCTTAGCAAGATGCTCCCCGCAGTAGAATTAAAAGAAAGCGAATTTTTACAAAAAAGAGAAAAATTCCTATCATTCATAAAAAATACGCAGCTATCATTGAGGAAGTGGAATGAAAACTCAAAAGCGCTCGCTCAAATGTTCGGCTTAGACAGTAATGACTTGACCATTTACCGACTCAATGAATTATCACGAATCGCGATATTATGCTTCGCAGGAGACAAGCCGGAACCTCAATGGTTTGACGAAAAATATCTTGAGCAGGTTGAAGAAACAATATCAAAAGCAAAACTCCAATACCAAGACTACAACTTGCTCAAAAGTAGATTAGATGAGACTTACAGCGACGGAATCTACGATTTGGAACTAGACGAGCTTATAGCACGATATAGCGGACCTTACCAAAGCGGGCTAAAAATCTTCAATTCAACCTATCGCAGCGACCAAAAATTAATTGCTAGCTTAGCCAATGATGGAAAAGTTCCAAAAAACGTGCTAAATGACCTTATTGATGTACGCAAAGTAAAGAAACTGCGTTTGCAGATAGAAGAATCAGCTGAAACAGTTCGCAGGTTGCTCGGGCACTTTTATGACAAAGCCAAACCTGATTTTCAAGGTGCCGAAAAAGCGATAGCATTAACAGTAGAAATAAAAAAGTTCCCGTGGGCAACACAAATTCCTGAAAGTCTTCTCAAACTGATTACTAACATTTCAAGTCCTTCACCGATGATTAAGAATTTAGGCTTAGATCTACAAGAATCAGTTGACAGGTGGCAGCAACTTAGCAAAGATATAGAACAATATTTACCTGTAAACTTGCCGAAATCAGATTTATCTATCAATCAAACCTCACTTTCTCTGCTCGAAGAATGGGCAAACGAAACAGAAAAACAACTAAACCCACTATACATATTGACAAAAGAAACGTTGGCAACCAGTAGGCAAGAACCCCAAAGCTACAAACAACTGCTGGAAGATCTCACCAACGCTGAAGACATACGAAAGAAAGAAGCAGCGATTATAGGTGAAAAGGCTCAACTTCAGGCAAAATTCGGCTCCCGTTTTCATGAGCTTGAAACAAACTGGGAAGATATAGTTACTGTCCTTGAATGGGCAAAGAAAGTTCAAGCGGCCTTCCAAGACAGTCCCGTTCCAGAAGCTTATGCAAGTCTTGCGGCTCAAGGTCCCGTCGCCGCGCCGTCAAACACAGAATTAAACCAAAAAAACGAAGCAGCTCTAAAAGTTCTAATCGGTTTTGAAGCAAGATTTGAAACAGAAATGAAATATCAAAACCTGAAACTTAGGGACTTAGAAATTGAAGTGATCGTTGAAAGGATCCAAGCGCTCAGAGACCGAGTAGATGATCTTCAAGTTTGGATTGACTTCAAAGACATCAAAAACCGTTTTGCGCTACGAGGCTTAGAGCAGTTCTTCAACCGTTTGGCGGAGCAACGCCTACCAGCAGCTGACTTGGTGAACGTTTTTCGAAAAGGAGTTTACCAAGAATGGATAAACAACCTCTATACTGAAGACCAAAGCTTGGGTAAATTCAGAAGGGAAAACCATGAGCAATTAATTGCTGACTTCAAACAATTAGACCAAGACCTTATTCATCTTACCTCCAGCATGGTTATAGAACAAGCCAATAGCCGAAAACCCCAAGACATACTTATTCAAGCTGGCGATTCAGAGGCTAATATTCTTCTCAAGGAAGCCGCAAAGAAGAGGCAGCTAATGCCAATTCGAACGCTTTTCCAAAAGATTCCTCACCTGCTTGTAAAACTAAAGCCTTGCTTATTGATGAGCCCAATATCAGTTAGCCAGTTTCTTCCTCCAGAAAATAATAAGTTTGACTTGGTCCTCTTTGATGAGGCATCGCAGATTGTTCCTGAAGACGCAATTGGTTCAATTTACCGTGGAAAAACCTTGGTTGTTGCAGGCGATAACAAACAATTGCCACCTACATCGTTCTTCCAGAAAAACTTAATTGACGATGTTGACTGGGACGAGTTGAGAGAAGAAGACGTTGAAGTCTTCGATAGCATATTAGACGAGTGCTTAGGCATAGGATTGCCGGTCAAAACTTTGAAGTGGCACTATCGAAGCAGACACGAAGATCTAATAGCTTTCTCAAACCACCGCTTCTACGACGACACCCTGATAACCTTTCCATCGGCAAAAGCCCAAACCGACAGCTTAGGCGTAAAACTAGTCTACGTTCCCAACGGCATCTATGACCGCGGCGGCAAAAGAAACAACCTTAACGAAGCAGAAAAAGTAGCAGATCTCGTCTTTGGACATTTCCGTAACTACCCAAAGAAAACCTTAGGTGTTGTAACCTTCAGCATAGCGCAAATGGAAGCCGTTGAAGAAGCCATAGATCGCCGTCTCAAAGAGCAACCTGATTTTGAGCAGTTCTTCAAAGAAGATCGATTAGAAGGCTTTTTTGTTAAGAACTTAGAGAACGTTCAAGGCGATGAGCGCGACGTTATATTCTTCAGTGTAGGATACGGCTATGACCTGCAAAAACAAATGACACTTAATTTTGGTCCATTAAACAAGCCAGGTGGCGAAAGACGTTTAAACGTTGCAGTCACCCGTGACCGAGAAAAAGTCATACTGATCACTTCGATTAAAGCTTCTGATATTGATGCTGAAACTAAAGCAATAGGCGTGCAAACACTGAGGGCTTACCTTGATTATGCTGAACATGGCCCTGAAACATTGGGATCTGTTAAAACCAAAGAAAGCGAGTTTGAATCAGCATTAGACGAAGACGTCGCAGCCGAAATAAAAAAAATGGGTTATGAAATTGTTCCCCAAGTTGGCTGCAGCGGTTATAGAATAGATATCGGTGTAATTGATCCAGTTAGTCCCGGATGTTACTTGCTTGGAGTAGAATGCGATGGCGCCACTTACAAGTCAAGCAGCAGTGCTCGAGATAGAGATCGTCTAAGAGAGCAAGTTTTAAGGCAATTAGGTTGGCGGATTCATCGTATTTGGTCCCCAGCTTGGGTTGCAAGACGCGATTCTGAAATTAGACGTTTGAAAGATGACTTAGAACAAGCCCAACAGTTGCAACTTGAAAAAGATGCTCAGAAACCGCTTGTAGATGACAAAATGGATAGTGCGCCCAAGACTGATGCCCAAAAAATCCAGTTTGCAGGCACCGAAAAAATAGGTGCACCTTACAAGATTCAGCCGCTTAAAGCAATTTATAATCCGTACATTAAGATCGGAACATCAAATGCAACATATAATTCCAGACAAAAAAACGAGTTTCATTTTCCCGAAAACAGAGAAATCCAAACAAAACTCCTCTGTGACCTTATTCAAAATGAAGGCCCCGTTCATTTTGATTATGCAGTTGAACGGTTAGCATCCGCGTGGGGAGCCAAACAAGTAACACCCCAAATAACACATGCTGTAAAGGAGGCACTCAACAACTTGGTTAGGGAACAAAAAGTGGTAATCAAAGGCAGTTTTCTTTGGCCGCCTGAACTAAAAGAAACTCCAATTCGAGTTCCAGTTCGAGGCAATCCTGAATCTAAGAGGAGACCTGAGTATATTGCGCCTGAAGAAGTTGAGTCAGCTATGTTGCTTGTTGCTCGATACGCTTTAGGAATTGGCGAGGATTCGTTGATTGCTGAAACTGCAAAAGTTTTCGGGTTATGCAATTCAGAAGACGTCAAACAAACTTTCGCCGAAGTACTTGAGAGGCTGGTAAGAGACAGAAAACTCATCGCCAAGGGCGATGTCATTACCGCCGCCTAATCTTCGTTTATTTCTTTTATCAAAACTGCCAAATCAGCTAATGAAGTGATAATGTAGTTTGCACCATTGTGCTTTAACTGTTCAATTGTCGAAACTCTTGTTGGAAAACCAACTGCGATAGCTTTTAGTTCCTTGGTACTTTGCATGTCTACGATGCTGTCTCCAACTATTACAGTGTCTTTTGGACTGGTGTTTAGTGTCTTAAGCGCTAGCTCAAACGATTCTGGACTTGGTTTAACATCTTTTACTTTGTTTCTGGGCACCACAACTTGGAAGAAATCTTGTATCTTAAAACGTTGAAGGATATAGTTGGTTGCTTTTTCACTGTTTGTAGTACACAAACCCATCTTTATCTTCATGCGTTTGAGTTCTTTTAGCATTTCGTTGGCGCCCACCTGTAGACTGGTTGTTGAAGCGGCTTCCATCTCGTATTTCTCAGCAATGGCTAAAGCTTGAGTGCGGACTTCATTAAATGCTTCAGCGGGTTTGCCATTGTTCTTGAAGAAAATTTCTGTTTTTTTTAGCATTTCAAAAATGCTTTCGTTAACATTTACAACTGATGTTGGAACGCTCATTCTTATTAGGTAACTTCGGACTTCACCGCGGAGCATTTTGAAATCTAAGTTGAAGTGGGCTAGTGTTCCGTCTAAATCAAAGATTACAGATTGAACTGGCACAATTTTATGCTCCATTATTGAAGGTGAAACTGGGTTTACACTTGTTCAAGTAGAAATATACTTTGTGGTTAGATACCTTCTAGATGCATTATCGTGTTATGAGAACTTTCAAAGGCTTCTCCAAGGGATTATCAACCGTTTCCAATGCCTTTTCAAACTCATCAAGCTTAAATCTATGAGTAACAAACCCGGTAACATCTACAAGTTTTTTAGCGATCAATTCAATAGCTGACGGGTACTCAATAGGCGAAATGTAAATCGTGAAAAAAACTGCTTCATCAGCATCCTCCAAGTTCAGGTTGCCCTTAGATTCGCCCACCAACGCGACTTTGCCAGCTTTCCTCACCAAATAGGGAGTTTGTTCCACAGTACGAGTGGTTCCAGCAGCTTCAATCACCAAGTCAGAACCCCTCTTGGTTAATTCCCTAACAGTTTTGATGACGTCTTCACCCTTAGCATTTATTGTTGCATCTGCACCGTAGTTTTGGCTGCGTTCAAGTCTGTAGTCTTCAAGATCTACTGCGATAACTCGACAACCCTTAAGCAGTGCAATTTGCGTCATAAGCAAGCCAATGGGACCTTGCCCAATTATAGTTACCCAATCGCCTAAGTTAGGCTTCATACAGTCGAGTACGCGAAGAGCCAAAGCCACAGGCTCAACAATTGCTGCTTCCTCGTCACTCACGCTATCGGGGACAGGAATTAAGCTTCTAGGCAACATAGCTTTGGATTCAGCGAAAAAACCATCCCTTGTGAGCCCATAAAACTTGCCTCTGACACAATATGTTGGCAGCCCCCGAAGACAATAGAAACAGTGACCGCAATTCACAATTGGAACCATAACAACCCTTTCGCCCGTGTCCTCTCGAGTTCCCCAAGCATCATGCCCAAGAATCATGCCTTTCTTCATCCATTTCCAATCGCCTCGGTAAAGATGCATATCGGTGCCGCATATACTTCCGCCCTTAAATTTCACGAGCACTTTTCTGCCTGAAACTTCAGGCTCAGGAACTTCTTCAATTTTGATATTATGTGCCCCCCGATAAACAACTGCTTTCAAAACTAGTCAACCTCTGATAATTCAAGCATCAGTAGTGGAGTATTAACTTTTTGTGTTTTGTGATTTTTCATTTTGGGTTAGTTTAATAACTATAATGGCATATGCAAAGGTTTGAGCGCATATGAATCTGGAAGAGTTCACTAAAGAAAGGATTTGGCAACTGCTTGTGGAAACAGTTCACGCTTCAGTTATGTACCCGACCCATAAATCATACACTAGAGACAGCATTTTGCCACTAAAAGGAGACCTTTCAGCAACCGAGCTTGCAGAAAGGCTTGGGATGCCGCTGGGTGAAGCGTTGGTAATTCTTAGTGAACTTGTGCAATAAAGGCGGGCATCCTACTTCTTAGATACAAATTGAACCTGAGGGTTCTAAAAACGCTTATTTTTGGCCCAAGAACGCCTCAGAAAAGGCTTGGAATCGCTAATCCTTCGTAGAAAAGGAGTGCAGGGTTAGTAAATTTTGAACTATTGTTCCATGAAATAAAAGTGCGATTGAACCTGCACGACGTATTTTTGCAGTGAAAGGATGGAGAACAAGTGCCTGCCGCGGAAACCTGATTTTTACCACTTGACTTGGTGAAGATAGTGATGTTGCTTGGCAAAGCACTTGCAATTTCAATGATTGACAGAAGATAATAAATGACCTTTTTGCTCTATTGACTATTTCCGAATCTATCATTTCTTCTACTATGATGATGTTGAAGCGCTCGGCTTCCGTCATGTTTAAATATTCACATCGTTCCCTAAAAATTAGTGAAAAAAATGAAAAGTACGTATATTATTATAGCAGCAATCATCGTAATCGTCATTATCATAGGCGGAGTCTTTGCCTACATATCACTATCAACTCCCGCCTCGACGCCCAATCCGACACCAACACCTACTCCAACCTTGTCACCTACTGCCTCACCAACGTCAACTCCTTCGACATCACCAACACCTATTCCATCAACAACTCCATCTTCAACGCCAACTTCTGCGCCATCATCGACTTCAACCCCAACTCCTAGTGCAACAACATTGAATGTTGCAACAACCACAAGTCTTCATGACACAGGGCTGGAAGATACAGGAATAAATGGCGACACAACAGGCACAATAAAAGCAGCCTTCGAAGCTAAGTATCCTTGGATAACCGTGAACTTCGTTGCTCTGGGAACAGGCGCAGCAATAGCTAGAGCAGAGGCAGGCGACGCAGACATGATATTGGTCCATTCTCCCTCGCAAGAACTGGCATTCCTAAACGGAGGATATGGAGTAGACCGAAAAATCATAGCCTACAACTTCTTCACTATAGTTGGACCGGCAAACGACCCAGCAGGCATCAAAGGCATGACCAACGTTACCCAAGCTCTAATCCAGCTCTACACCGCAGCACAAACAAATTCACAGGTGCAGTGGGTCACAAGAAACGATGCTTCAGGTACAGCCACAGCAGAGCAGAACCTTTGGAAAGCCGCAGGTTATACGAACTTTAATTCTTTGCTCGCACAAACTTCATGGTTCCATGCAACTGGACAGGGAATGGGAGCAAGCTTGCTGGTAGCTAACAACGGTATCGGCGGAGGCTCACCGGCATACATTCTTTCAGACATGGGCACATATTTGGCATATTCTAAAGACGCCAACATTCCGCAACTAACGATCGAAATTCAAAACCAAAAAGCCTTACTAAACGTTTACAGCGCCATAATTGATAATTTCCAAAATGGCGTTTTGTCAAACACTCACTTTTACGCCGCACAAACATTCATAAACTATCTAGTCTCTACCGAAGGTCAACAGTTAATAGCGAATTTTGGGACATCAACCTATGGTCAACAACTTTTCGTTCCATTCGTACCCTTAGCTAGTGGCACTGCACCAAACGCAACCTTACTAGGTTGGATTCAAAGCTATGCATACATGAGCTACAATACTGCAACTAATTCAGCAATTATCAGCGCTAGCGGAACTGAATGCCCAACTCAATTCCGATCTTACGCAGACGACATGTACACTCCATCTTATGACACTGTGGCAAACATCAATCTCTACACGTCAATAACCGCTCCAAACTATTATTCTACCGATGGACAACAGATCTTGCTCGCTCAACCAGCACCCACTCTAAGCAGTGGTAAATTCTATAAGGCATAATAGGGAAAACCTCAAATAAAATTCCCTTTATTTTCTTTGTGATATGCATGGCGGATATTATCGTCCAATCCTTCCAGCAAGCAATAAACTTACTCACCAGCGGTAATCCCGAAATCTACGCGACTGTTTACCGAACAATCTATGTTGCAGGAGTAGGCTCACTTTTAGCATGTGTTTGGAGTATTCCAATCGCTGTACTGCTAGGCTTATATAATTTTAAAGGAAAATGGGTAGTCAAAGGCTTTTTCAACGCCCTAATCGGCATACCAACCGTTGCGCTGGGCTTGCTGATGTATTTACTATTGTCAAGACAGGGCGAATTCGGTTCCTTACATCTTCTATACACTCTTAATGGCATAGCGTTAGGTGACGCTCTTCTTGTCTCTCCGTTAATCATAAGCTTCACCGCCAACGCATTAGGGACAGCCGATACACAACTCCGAGATTTAGCACGCACACTTGGCGCATCAGGCTTGAGAACAAACCTCAAATTAATCCGAGAAACAATGTGGTCAATGATACTTTCGATCACAGCCGCTTTTAACAGAGGCTTTGGAGAACTCGGCATCGCCACACTCGTTGGCGCTAGTTTGCTGGGAAATGGAACAATATTTAGCGGAACCCGAGTATTAACAACGGCCATCGCTCTAGAAACAAATTTTGGACGCTTCGACGTTGCCATGGCATACGGCATTATCCTTATGGCTATAGTAATTGCTTTAGCGTTAACTCTTAGCCTAATAGAACGACTAAGAGAGGAAGATGGATTACATGTAAAACTCACGTTCTGGAGAGGCTTAGGAGGCAGCTAATGAGCCTGCAATTGCAGCTTGTAGACATCAAGAAAAGCTACCGCAAATTTACGGCGTTAAATTCAGTATCTCTTGAAATGCAAGGAGGCAAAATCACCGTTCTTTTAGGCGTTAACGGAGCAGGCAAAACAACACTCATGCGCATCATGGCTGGCTTAGAAAACGCCGACAGCGGACAATTACTCTTCAACAACCAAAACATAGACTGCAAATCTTTACGCCAAGTGACCACATTGGTTTTTCAGAAAAGTGCCATGTTCAGCACCAACATCTATGAAAACCTAGCATACGGACTAAAAATAAGAAAAGTTCCAAAAGAGGATATCAAAAAGAAAATAGCTGACGCTTTGCAGGCTGTGAGGCTTTCAGGTTTTGAAAAGCGTAGGGCAAAAAAGACTTCAGGAGGCGAACAACAGAGAATTGCATTAGCCAGAGCGTTTCTGCTTGAATCAAATGTTCTCCTTTTAGATGAGCCAACAGCGAATTTAGATCCAAATAGTGCATCCATTATTGAAAAAGCAATAGTTAGCAGAAAAAGCAGCGATCGCATTATTGTAATAGCGACTCACAATCTTACTCAGGCAAGAAGAATAGCGGACGAAATAGTTCATATCCACGACGGCAAAATAGTTGAGGCCGCAGATGTAATTAATTTCTTTGAGAACCCTAAGAGTGAGATATCGCGTAAATTTGTTAATGGAGAATTAGAATTCTAATTTCTTCAGGCAAAAAACTTAATGTTTGCAAAACCGTTTTTTTGTTTCTGATTAGCTTTATATGGTCTTTTTGACATAACCATATTTAGAATGCTTACTGATAAAAAACATAAGTTCTCATGCAAGGTTTGGTTGGAATACAAAGATAAACCTGTCATTGGCAGGGGCGGAGCAGAGATTCTGGAAGCTATTGAGAAGGAAAATTCGCTCACTAAAGCTGCAGAAACCTTAGGAATGTCATACCGCTACGTTTGGAATTACATTCAAGGCATTCAAAAGACTTTAGATCAGTCGATAGTTGAAACCCATAAAGGCGGAAAATCTGGCGGCGGCGGAGCAAGCCTAACGGATTTAGGCAAAAAACTTCTCGCAGAGTATAAGCAAGTTGAGAACTATATGGGAAAGGTTTTGTCAGGTTCAGAGAGTTTGGAGGTGAAAGGTTTGAAGTTAAGTGCAAGAAATCGTTTTAAAGGAAAAGTCATTGCAGTTGAAAAAGGCGTTATTACCGCTAAAGTCAAAGTTGAAATCAAAATGCCTGTCACAGTTACAGCAGTTATCACAAAGGACGCAGTTGAAGATCTAGACATTAAAGTCGGCGATGAAGTGGAAGCAATAGTGAAGTCAACAGAAGTAATTATTGCTAAATAACCCGCACTTTATTTTGTTTTTCTCAAAAAGAACAACAACAGATGAAATTGCAATTTTTGAACAAACAGGTTTAGATTGCTTTCTTAAAATTAAGCTTAAATCATCTGCAAG
>Ga0182021_10002901_pt1 | contig 20164 bp, 16 predicted proteins | sample 612E3MmetaG_FD_120493 | JGI IMG/M metagenome (GOLD analysis project Ga0182021, IMG submission 120493) | Permafrost microbial communities from Stordalen Mire, Sweden - 612E3M metaG (Illumina Assembly) | ecosystem: Environmental > Terrestrial > Soil > Wetlands > Permafrost | place: Sweden... | reverse complement strand
TCAGATGGTGGCGGATTCACAATCCGCTCAACTGGGTTCTTTATCAATGCCCTTTCTCCCCCGCTTGCGGATTTCTTCAGTGATGAAAGACCAGAATGGCCAATTCTGGTTATATATCATCCAACACCTGAACAACGGCGGCTGGTTGTTAGTAGCCGTTCCCCGACCGGCAGTACCTTTATTAACCATCTTGAGTGATGAATTAATGCTTCCAATCCTGGGTGCAGCCGTAGTAGCTCTGATAATTTCCCTTTTGGTCGCTTTTTGGCTGGCCCGCTGGATCGGTGGACCGCTTCAACATTTGGTGGTTGCTTCGCGGCAGATGCCTTCAAGGGACGCACAACCGATCGGTTTGCATGGGCCACATGAGGTCCAAGAATTGACACGCGCATTCAATGAAATGAATAACCGTGTTCAGACTTCCAGAAAATCGCAACGTGATTTCGTTGCCAACGTGTCTCACGAACTTAAAACTCCGCTGACCTCCGTTCAGGGGTTTGCCCAGGCTATTCTGGATGGTACCGCCGATACACCAGAATCCCACCAGCAGGCTGCCAGGGTCATCTATAATGAGGCCGGTTCCATGCACCGCATGGTGTTGGATTTGCTCGATCTGGCCCGCCTGGATTCCGGCATGTTCGAATTGCAAAGTGGACCAGTTGATCTGCCGGCCCTGCTCAACAACATCGCTGAGAAATTTTCTCCACAGACGCACGCTTCAGGCATTTCCATACACGTTGAATCTACCGAACTGCCAACCGTCATGGGAGATGGTGACCGGCTGTCACAAGTCTTCTCCAACCTGGTGGATAATGCCTTTAAGCACACCCCATCCGGAGGCACTATCACATTGCGGGCAAGGTTGTCAGGTTCTGAAGGTTCACTTGGGAAAGGTTCGGGGGTTCAGGTGGATGTTGCAGACACTGGCGCAGGCATTTCACCGGAAGCTCTGCCGCACATTTTCGAACGTTTTTACCAGGCTGATCCATCCCGCCCGGGTGGCGAGAAACACGGAACCGGCCTGGGTTTGGCAATCGTAAAGGAAATTGTGGGGGCACACGGTGGTAAAATAAGCGTTCTTAGCACACCAAATTCAGGCAGCCTGTTTACCATCACGCTGCCGCTGGTACCACCGGACGATTCTGCGGTCAGCCGGCGGAAAATATAAATTATCATGCCTTCCGTTTCCATTATCATCCCCTGTTATAACGAGCAAGCTACCATCCGGAAATTACTCGAGGCTGTTTACGCGCAAACTTTTCCGCGCGCCGACCTTGAAATGGTCATTGCAGACGGCATGTCCACCGATGGGACACGCTCTGAGATTGGCGCGTTTACTATTGCCCACCCGGACCTGCGGATTGCCATAGCCGAGAATCCTGTGCAAAGCATCCCCGCCGCTTTGAATTGTGCTCTTAAGGAAACTCAAGGCGAATTTATCGTTCGCCTGGATGCACATTCTGTTCCTTACCCTGATTATATCGAACGCTGCGTGGCAGACCTGCAGGCAGGTTTGGGTGAAAACGTGGGCGGTGTCTGGGAGATCCAACCAAGCTCGACGACCTGGATGGCGCAGTCCATCGCTGCGGCGGCTTCCCACCCGTTGGGTGTGGGGGATGCCTTCTATCGCCACGCCAGCAAGGCCTCCCAGGTGGATACCGTTCCTTTTGGTTCCTTCAAGCGCGAATTACTGGCTTTGGTCGGCTTCTTTGACGAATCGCTGCATTCCAACGAAGATTACGAGTTCAACACCCGCATCCGCAAAGCAGGCGGGACAATTTGGCTCGACCCTGCCATCCGGTCAGTTTATTTCGCACGGTCGACCCTTTCAGCTTTGTCCAGGCAATACAGCCGGTATGGGTATTGGAAATGGCGGATGTTGCGCCGGTATCCTGAAACATTACGCTGGCGACAGGGACTCCCGCCCTTGTTCGTGTTGAGTCTGCTCGTTGGAATTGGCCTGGCGGTTTTTCTACCGGTTTTCCGGATCATATTGGCTGCAGAAGTCTCGGTTTATTGTTTAATTCTGTTGATCGCCGGATTTCACACCTCCAAAAAGCAGAAAAATGCCCTTCTGGGCATCGGTTTACCCATCGCAATTGCAACCATGCACATTGCCTGGGGTGCAGGCTTTTTATGGAGTATGATTAAGGGGATTTTTACTGAGTGGAGCCCGGAGAAGAAGTAATGCAATCATCTACACGACCCAGACCAATCGGCTGGCGCGTTCGCTCGCGCGACCAACGTATCATCCTGCTGATTGGCGACGCATCGGTATCCGCAATAGCGCTCTTCAGCGCATTGTATTTCTGGGGGTCAAAGGATGCGTGGCTAAAGTTCTCGTTGCATTTCCTCCAGCAGCGCGTTGATTTCTGGTTCTGGTTCCTGCCGGTGATTTGGATGATATTCCTGGTTGAATTATATAATCCCCATCGTGCCAGGAACATACGTCAAACCGTGGCAGGCATCGCTCTGGCCGCCCTGGCCGGACTTCTTTTGTATGCGTTGGTTTATCTTATTTCGCAGAAAGGTTCTCTTCCACGTCTGGGCATCGGTATCTTTCTGGCTTTCGCTTCCGTGTTGACACTGGTTTGGCGGCTGATCTACATCCGAATTTTCACAAACCAGGCATTCCTGCACCGGGTATTGATAATCGGCGCAGGTAGCGCGGGAGATACACTCGTAAAAGTTTACAACAAGATGAATCCGAAGCCATTTTTCCTGGTTGGATTCATGGATGACGATCCAACCAAGGTTGGCAAGGAACTGGGAGGGTTTCCAATCCTGGCAGGGAACGATCATTTACTCGAAATAATCGAGGAAAGAGCCGTTTCAGAGATCGTGATTGCCATCACTGGCGAGATAAAGGGAAGTACCTTCCAATCACTCCTGGATGCCCAGCAAGGCGGCATGGAAATCATCCCCATGCCCAGCTTGTATGAGGAATTGCTCAACCGGGTTCCCATCCATCACCTTGAATCTGAGTGGTTAATCCGTTCCTTCGTTAACGATGCGCGCGTCGGCGGATTTTACGAGTTGGCCAAGCGGCTGCTCGACATCCTAGTTGCCCTGGCTGGTTTAGGCATATGCATAATCCTAACCCCATTTACTTCCATCCTCATCCTATTGGATAGCGGGTTTCCCATCCTTTATAACCAGGTTCGTTCTGGTAAGAGTGGTAGGGTCTATAACATCTATAAATTCCGCACAATGTGCCGCGATGCGGAAAAGGATGGCAAGGTGCAGGTCACCCACGAACACGATGATCGCATCACCCGTGTGGGGGGCATCCTTCGCCGCACTCACATAGATGAATTGCCGCAATTCTGGAATGTCCTGCGGGGAGATATGAGCATAGTCGGACCGCGCGCCGAACGCCCTGAATTGATCATTGAATACCAGAAACATATCCCATTGTACCGGGCTCGCCTTTTAGTCAAGCCGGGGATTACCGGTTGGGCGCAGATCAATTATGGATATTCTGCCACTATCCCCCAGACCGTGGTTAAACTTGAGTATGACCTGTATTACATCAAGCATCGCAATATACTGATGGATATCCTCATCATGCTGCGTACCATGACCCAGGTGGTTGGTTTTCAAGGTAGATGAAGTGATGCGCGCACTCGTGACCGGCGGTGCCGGATTTATTGGTTCCCATATAGTGGGAGAACTGCTCCAAAAGGGTGCTTCCGTCCGCGTCCTGGATAACTTTTCTTCCGGGAAACCAGAAAACCTGGAATCATTTCATGGTGACCTTGAAATACAGGAAGGTGACCTGCGCGATCCGGACGTGATTAAAGCCGCCATAAACAACATGGAACTGGTTTTTCACCTGGCGGCATTCATATCTGTTCCGCAATCCATGCGGGAGCCTGAAAACTGTTTTACTGTAAATGTAGCCGGTACGGCCAAACTTCTCGAAGCCGCCCGCCAGGCCGGTGTCCGCAAAGTGGTGCTGTCCTCCAGTTCAGCTGTATATGGCAATACAGACAAATTCCCGACAGATGAAAAAACACCTCTCAATCCGCTTTCGCCATATGCCTTATCCAAACAGGTGAATGAACTTTACGCCCGTCTTTATACACAAACTTTCGAACTGCCGGTCGTCGCTTTGCGCTATTTTAATGTCTACGGGCCGCGCCAAAACCCCGACTCTGCCTATGCGGCTGCCATTTCCATTTTTACCAGGCGGTTGGTGAACGGGGAACCTCTTACAATCTTTGGCGATGGCAAACAAAGCCGTGATTTCATCTTTGTCAAGGATGTTGTCCGCGCCAACCTGCAGGCTGCCGAATCGGAAGCAGCTGGTGAAGCTTTTAATGTATGCACCGGCCAGGAAACCAGCCTGCTCGATTTGTTGGAAGTATTGAGTGAAGTATCGCCGCACCTGCCCGAAGTCCGCTTTGAAGCGCCGCGCCCGGGTGACATTTATCGCTCTCTGGGCAACCCTGAAAAAGCTGCCACTGTCTTGGACTTTCGAGCCGGGATTTCCCTGGCAGATGGACTAGCCCAGACTGTGGATTGGATGAAAAACAAATGAAAGCAAATATTCGTTCCCGAATCCCCAACCTCATCTTTTTATTGGCGGATATCATCATAACCTTAATCGCCATAACAGCAGCATTCGCTCTCCGGTTGGCAGGGGATACGGTTACTGATTATATTGGCTCCCTTTACTGGATGATCCTTATCAGCCTGCTGATCAAGCCCGCCATCTATTATTTCTTTGGCCTTTATCGTCGACTGTGGGCATACGCAAGCATTAATGAGTTGACCCTGATAAGCGCTGCGGTGACCGTTGCCTCCGCAGTGTTCTCTGCCGTTATGCTTATTCTATTCATCAGTCGAATAAATGGTGCCCGGATACTGAATTTTCCGCGCACAATACTGGCGATCGACTGGTTGCTTTCTCTCGTGGGGATTGGTGGCCTGCGCTTTTCATTCCGTCTGGTGGCGGAAGGGCGTGCAGCCAGTAAAAAGCCAATCGCACGAAAGGCCAGAAATGTATTGATCATCGGTGCGGGAGATGCTGGAGCGCTGGTGGTACGTGAATTACAGCGGAATCCGCAACTTGGTCTGCACCCCGTGGGTTACCTGGATGATGATCTTTCCAAACAACGTCATCAAATTCATGGGGTGCAGGTGGTTGGAAAACTCGCCGACCTGCGCCGCACCCTTGAACATCGTTCGGTGAACGAAGTCATCATAGCCATCCCAAGTGCTGGTGGGAAAGTCGTTCGCCTTGTGACAGATGTCTGTCGATTGAAAGGCATTCCCTTCCGCACCATGCCGGGGCTTTTTGAACTCATCGGCGGCAAGGTCAGCGTCAACCGTCTGCGCGAAGTGGATATCGCCGATCTTTTACGACGCGAACCTGCGCAAATCCAGGATCAATTGGTCGGCGCGGCGTTGACCGGGAAACGGGTATTGGTAACAGGTGCAGGTGGTTCTATCGGCTTTGAGATATGTCGGCAAATTGCCCGTTGGGGTCCGCAAACGCTTATTCTGCTCGGTCATGGAGAGAATAGCATTTTCGAGGCCATGCTCGAATTAAGGGAGGATTTCCCTTCCCTGCCGTTTCAGTTGGTTATTGCGGATATTCGTGATAAGCCCAGAATTCACGGTATTTTCAGTGATTTCCGCCCGCAGGTTGTTTTCCATACTGCTGCGCACAAACACGTCCCCCTGATGGAAAGCAATATTGAGGACGCCATTTCCAATAATATCATTGGCACAAAAAACATCGTTCAGGCGGCCAGCGCAGTAAACACGGAATTACTGGTTCTCATCTCTACCGATAAGGCCATCCGGCCGGCAAATGTTATGGGAGCAACCAAGCGTATCGCCGAAATGATCGTACTGGAAGCCGCACATCGCACCGGGCATGCCTATTCGGTGGTCCGGTTCGGGAATGTCTTGGGCAGCCGTGGCAGCGTAGTTCCGCTCTTTAAGAGGCAGATTGCCCACGGTGGGCCGGTTACCGTCACCCACCCGGATATGAAACGCTACTTCATGACAATTCCTGAAGCCGTTCACCTGGTTCTTCAGGCAGCCGCCATGGGCCAGGGCGGGGAGGTCTTTATGTTGAATATGGGCCAGCAAGTGCGCATCATGGACCTTGCAGAGGACCTCATCCGTCTTTCAGGACTTGAACCCGGCAAAGACATTGAAATCACCTTCACCGGCATCCGTCCTGGCGAAAAACTCAGCGAAGATTTGTGGGGAGACGGCATGGAGTATGGAAAAACCGACCATCCTGAAATCTTTCGAGCCGTCGCGGAAGAAGCCGTCATTCCACAAGATCTGGACAAGATCGTAGATGAACTGCAGCATCTGGCCCAGGAAGGGGAGGCGCCTGCCGTCATCCACCTGCTGGACGAAACCATTCCCGATGGAAATATACGAGCCACACCACCAGCAGATATGACTTCGCTGGTTTAAGCGATTGGCATGCCTGAAATCAGCTGTTTCGAATGGAATGAATTCCTAGCCGGACAACCTAACGCCCATATTCTGCAGTCGGGTGAGTGGGGCGAACTCAAATCCGCCTTTGGCTGGGATCCTGTACGGATATTAAAGGATGGCCTCGGTGCGCAAATCCTTTTCCGGCGGCTGCCACTCGGTCTGACATTCGCTTACATCCCCAAGGGGCCATTGGGTACTTCTTCAAAGGATGCCACCGCACAATTCTGGACAGAAGCAGACATGCTCTGCCGGAAAAAACATGCTGTTTTTCTTAAATTGGAGCAGGACGGCTGGGAAGGCGATACCACCTTGGATCTGCAGCAGGCATCCTTCCTTGCCAGCCCGCAACATATCCAGCCACGTAGCACGCTGGTGGTTGATCTGCGGGGAAGTGAAGAGTATGTTTTCAATTGCATGAAGCCCAAAACCCGTTACAACATCCGTCTGGCCGGTCGTAAAGAAGTTGTCGTTCATTGTTCTGATGACCTGAATGACTTTTATCGCTTAATCAGCGTCACGAGTCAGCGCGAGCAATTCAATGTTCATTCGCTGGAATATTACCGGCGCGCCTATGAGCTTTTTTACCCCAAAGGTATGTGTGAGCTCTTTGTGGCCGAATTTCAAGGGCAAACGCTTGCAGCCGTCCTGGCATTTGCATATGGCAAGAATGCCTACTACTTTTATGGCGCCTCCGGGGATAAGGAACGAAACCGCAAACCGACTTATCCTCTCCAATGGGAAACCATCCGCTGGGCTCTTGCGAAGGGTTGCACCAATTACGATATGTGGGGCATACCCGATGAAGCCACAGACGTGGAAGATGATGAGGCCGATGCGCGAGAAGACGGATTGTGGGGGGTCTACCGTTTCAAACGCGGCTTTGGCGGATCGATTAAACGCTCACAGCCTGCGCTGGACCGGGTCTACAATCCCTTGCTCTACAAACTCTACCTTTGGCGTTTCTCCGGTTCAGGCGCGGACTGATACCATGCTCCCGTTCTCTGGCACCCCGCAAGCCTGGAACGAACTGATTGCATCCCTGCCTCTGCCGCATCTCCTACAGACCTGGGAATGGTCACAGGTCAAGGCTAAATACGGCTGGCAACCTTTTCCATATATTTGGAACGATCCGGATGCGTCCACCAGCAATCCACCCGTGGGCGCCGCAATGATACTTAAACGCAGCATTCCAGTGGGCGGATTCGCAAAAAAGGCATGCGTACTTTACATTCCAAAAGGTCCCAACCTGGATTGGAACAACACTTTACTCTGCCAGCGTGTACTGACCGATCTGCAAGTATTTGCGAAAAGACAGGGCGCGATCTTTGTCAAGCTGGATCCGGATGTGGCGCTCGGGCAGGGTGTTCCCGGAACTAAGGAAGCAACCGAGTTTGCCGGCGGACAGGCAGTCCGGAATATATTGGCACAGGCAGGCTGGAAATTTTCTCAGGATCAAATCCAATTCCGCAATACCGTCCTGATCGATTTATCTCCCGCAACTGCCGAATTGCTGGCACGCATGAAACAAAAAACTCGTTACAACATTCACCTTGCGCAGAAGAAAGGTGTTACAGTGCGGGTTGGTACGGTGGATGATTTACCCATCTTATATCGAATGTATGCTGAGACCTCTGTAAGGGATAGATTTTTAATTCGGGAAGAAGGCTACTACCAGACTGTCTGGCATACATTTGGAAATCCATTGACCGGTGCTCCTTCCCGTTCAACCCCCTTCCACGAGCCGCTTGTTGCCGAAGTCGCTGGAGAACCGGTCGGAGCCGTCTCGCTGTTCTATTTTGCAGGGCAGGCTATTTATCTCTTTGGCATGTCTCGTGACGAACACAGGGAGAAAATGCCGAATTACCTGCTTCAATGGGAAGCCATCCAGCGGGCAAAAACCTTGGGCGTTAAAATGTATAATCTGTGGGGTGCCCCGGACAAGTTCGACCAGAGTGACGATTTATGGGGTGTCTTCCGCTTCAAAGACGGGTTGGGCGGATTTGTTTTACGGACTCTGGGTGCGTGGGATTTCACTCCCAATCCTATGCTCTATAATATATATACAGAAGTGCTGCCGCACGTGATGGATATTATGCGCAGGCGTGGAAAAGCCCGCACCCGCCAAAGTCTTGGAGCTTGAAAAAGATGATTCCACGCATTCATTTTGCCCACCTTCCAACTCCCATTGAAACCATGCCGCGGCTGGAAAAAGCCTTGAATGGACCGCATCTATTGGTTAAACGCGATGACCAGACCGGTCTTGCCTTTGGCGGCAACAAGACCCGTAAACTCGAATTTTTGGTGGCCGAAGCTCAATCCACCGGTGCAGACACTCTCATCTCCGCCGGAGCCCTGCAATCCAATCATTGCCGCCAGACGGCGGCTGCGGCGGCTAAATTTGGCTTTGATTGCTTCCTGGTACTCGTCGGCGAACCGCCTGCCCAGGCCAGCGCCAACCTTCTGCTGGACCAACTTTTTGGAGCAAAAATAATCTGGGCGGAAAAGAACCAACGCGACAGCCTTCTTGCAGATACATTCGATAAAGTTCTCGCACAAGGACATAAGCCTTACCTGGTTCCTTATGGTGGATCCAATTCAACCGGCGCGCTCGGATATGTTTTCGCGATGGAAGAGTTCGTAGGACAGGGAGTGAAATCCGACTGGGTAGTATTCGCCTCTTCCTCCGGTGGGACACAAGCCGGACTGGTTCTGGGTGCACAATTGTACAATTATCCAGGCCGGGTTCTTGGCATAAGCATAGATGAGCCACAGGCGGTCTTACAAAAGCATGTTGCAGCATTGGCTTCTGAGACATCCGTGCGAATGGGACCGCGCATCGAATTCGCTTCTGACCAAGTGCTGGTTAATGCCGATTACGCTACTCCAGGCTATGGCATCCTGACCGATGTGGAACGGGAGTCCATCCAACTTTTCGCAAAATATGAAGGTCTGCTACTCGACCCAGTTTATACCGGTCGGGCCGCCGCGGGTTTGATTGATCTAATTCGAAAGGGGTTTTTCAAAAAAGAAGAGATAGTTCTTTTCTGGCATACCGGTGGACAACCGGCTTTATTTGCAGAAAAATACCAGAGCGAACTGGCCTGAAGTATAATTCACCCATATAATTAACTCAAATGGAATCTCACCTGAACTCTTCCTTCCGTCCCTACCTTTCTTCAGCCATCAGCCTGTTTGTGCTCGGCTGGGGCGCGGCTGCCTTTGCCGTTTTTACCCTTGAACCCACCGTCTGGGCGCGCTGGCTGCTTTTCTTCGGTGGCACTCTTGGGCTTACCGGGCTCGCCATGCCGGTGACCTGGTTTCTCAATCTGCGCTTCCGCTCTGAACCGCCCGCCGGGTCTACCGTGATTGTAAGGCAGGCGATCTGGGTCGGCGTATATGGGGCCTTGCTGGTTTGGTTGCAACAAGCTCGTCTGGTTACCTTATGGACTGGCTTGGGGTTGGCCATCGGTCTGGTTGCCATCGAGTATCTGATTCGCATGCGTGAGAAAGCCCGCTGGCAGCCAAAGTCCGTGTCGAATGACCAACAACCACCAGCAGACATGAACCCATCCTCCAAAGCATGAATCTGCACGAACTTCCCTCGGTAGAACACCTTCTCCAGACTCAGCTGGCGGTTGAACTTATCGCGAGGTATGGCCGCCCGGCCACTCTCAAAGCTCTTCGGAGTGCGCTAGATGGAATACGCGCACGCGTTACCACGAATGTTATTCGTACCATTCCTAACCAGCAACACATTCTTGAAGATGCAGCTTCCCTTTTGGAGAAATGGACTTCGCCAACCCTTTTGCCGGTTATCAATGCCAGCGGTGTGATACTGCATACCAATCTGGGCCGTGCACCGCTCTCCAACGCCGCTCTGAAGGCTATGCAAATGATTTCCCAAGGCTATTCAAACCTGGAATTTGATCTGGAAACCGGTAAGCGTGGTTCACGTCTGATTCACGCCGAGCAGTTACTTAAGCGTCTGACCAATGCAGAGGCGGCAATTATTGTAAATAACAATGCCGCTGCCATGTTGTTGATACTGGCCGCCCTCGCAAGGCGGAAGCGGGTTGTCATCTCCCGCACACAATTGGTAGAAATCGGCGGCGAGTTCCGCATCCCGGATGTTATGAAACAGTCCGGGGCAAAACTTATCGAAGTAGGCGCCACCAACAAGGTCCGGCTGGCCGATTATGAGGAAGCGCTGGAAGAACCAACTGCACTGGTTCTGCATGTTCACCGGTCAAATTTCAAGATGATAGGCTTCACCGAAGAACCGGAATGGAAAGATATCATCATCCTGGCGCACAACCGGGGTGTTCCATGTGTTGATGATCTCGGGTCAGGTACGCTGCTTGAAACCACCCAATACGGGTTAGCCCACGAGCCGACTATCCAGGAATCTCTGGCGAGCGGGGTTGACCTGATGTGCTTCTCTGGAGACAAACTGCTCGGCGGTCCGCAAGCCGGGGTAATCATCGGCAAGGCTGAGCTGATCGCCGTTATAAAAAAACATCCGCTAGCACGCGCCTTACGCGCCGACAAGCTCTGCCTGGCCGCTCTGGCAGCCACATTATTACATTATCTCAAAGACGAGGCGGAGCGCGAAATCCCGGTATGGAGAATGATGGCATTGACCCCTGACCAGATTCGCCGGACTGCCGAAGGCTGGAAGAAAAAAATCGGCCTCGGTGAGGTCGTTGCAGGAAGGTCAACCATCGGAGGAGGCAGCTTGCCCGAGGATAGTCTGCCCACTTTCCTGCTGGCAATGGATGTTAGAAGCCCGGACAAATTTCTTAAGAAACTCCGCCTACAACAACCTCCCATTATTGCCCGCACAGAAAAAGACCGCATCCTGCTGGATCCACGCACGGTTCTGCCCGAGGAAAGTGGAGAGCTGCTGGCTGGTCTGTTGAATGCTTTATATGAAAAAAGGGAACTGCTGGCCTAATACGGGGTTAACACTGTAATCTTATTTCCTTCCCATACTTATGACTCATCACTCAGACGTTTTACGCGTGCTTAAAGAAACCAGCCGGACTTTTTTCATCCCGATTGTCCGTCTGCCCGTTAAATTGCAAGAGACGATCGGCGCCGCATACTTATGCATGCGCGCAATTGATGAAATTGAAGACCATCCTACCCTGGATAACCAGGCCAAAGCTGCCATATTGCACGGGCTCAGTTGGGCTTTGCAGGCCCAACTAGCTTCGGATGAACCAGAAAATGCCTGCCTGGTCGAGGCAGTCTTCATGCCGTATCAAGATATCCTGCCCGAGGTGACCCTCCGAATCAGTGATTGGTTGTCGCATGCTCCGCAAGGCATTGCACCGCGCGTCTGGGACGCCACCATTGCTATGGCAGACCGCATGGCTTACTGGGTGGAGAATAACTGGAGAATCCGTACCGAAGCAGACCTGAATAGTTACACATTCAGCGTGGCTGGTGCAGTCGGCCTGCTCATATGTGACATCTGGGCCTGGTTCGACGGCTCTCAAATCGACCGTCTGGCTGCAATCCATTTTGGCCGCGGGCTGCAGTCCGTAAACATCCTTCGCAACCGGGAAGAGGACACGCAACGGGGCGTGGACTTCTTCCCAGCCGGTTGGACAGAAAAGCAGATGTTTGTCTTCGCCCGGAAAAACATTGACCAGGCCAAGTCAAGCATCAACCTCATCTCCCACAAATCATTCCGCTGCCTGGTGGATATCCCCCTGGCGCTTGCAGAAGCCACGTTACAGGCGCTGGAGCATGGGCAACCCAAGCTCACGCGCAGCCAGGTTCTGCAGATAGTAGGACAGATTTAAATGGTCCAAAGCAAATGAGGCGTAGAAGACTCTTTCGCGAATATTGTTAGTTCGTTCGATGATTGTATCGGTTTCGGGATGGTTTTCCAACCACGCACAACAAACCCTTATTAAGTCAACCAGTTTACCCCTCGTAAAAGTAATCAACTTCTACACACCGCCTATCCAACAACAGCGTATTGTAATTACTGCAGCTATAACATATTACTTAACATTTTCCTGAAAGCAATCCGATTATTTGAACCAATAGATAAAAATATCTTGTTTCGAAATTCTTATAATTGCTCTGTTTGGTTGAATCTTCTCATGGAGATAATTTTGTATGAAATCTGACATCGACGCCATCATGCAATCCAAGAATATAGATGCAATCCTGGTCACCGGCAACGCCGACCACAACCCCCCCATGTACTACCTGACCGGTGGAGGCCATATTAACGCCGCCACGCTCATTAAGAAACGTGGCGTGGATCCTGTCCTTTTCTGTAACGATATGGAACGCGAAGAAGCCGCCAAGACAGGACTGAAAATTATTCCATACAGCTTCTACCATTATGAGGAACTGCAAAAAGAAGCCCAAGACAATCCTTCCCTTGTCCCAGCCATCCGTTATAAGCACATGTTCGCCGACCAGGGAGTACAGGGACGTGTCGGAATCTATGGCAACACTGACTTCGGATCGGCCTTTGCCGCTTTTACTCAATTGCAGGAACTTATGCCGGAAGTGAATCTGATCGGTGAATCGAGTAATGACTCACTCTTCATGCAAGCCATGGAGACCAAGGACGCGTTCGAAGTAGAACGCATCCGCAAGATGGGTGCCATCACCACCGAGGTTGTTCGTCGAATCGCAGATTACCTGACCAACCGGGAAGTTCGTGCAGATGAGGTCCTTCTAAAAGAAGATGTTGCACCGCTTACCATCCGTGATGTCAAGGCAAAGATCAATTTGTGGATTGCCGAGATGGGCGCAGAGAACCCCGAGGGCACCATCTTTGCCATCGGACGGGATGCAGGTGTGCCTCACTCCGTGGGGAACCCCGATGATCTCTTGCGATTGGGCCAGACCATCGTTTTCGACATTTACCCGTGTGAGGCAGGCGGCGGTTATTTTTATGACTTTACGCGCACCTGGAGCCTTGGCTATGCCACCCCCGAAGCGCAGAAACTTTATGATGAAGTCAAGGCGGTCTATGACCGCCTAGTGGATGAATTCGACCTGAATGCCCCATTCAAGGATTACCAGCGCCTGACCTGTGAATTATTCGAAAAAAATGGCCACCAGACGCCTCAAAACACGCAGGCTCCGGTCGAAGGCTATGTTCACTCCATCGGTCACGGTGTCGGGTTGAATATTCACGAGCGCCCCTGGTCACACCTGTCCGCCAGCGATGATAATATTCTGAAGCCTGGTGTGGTCTTCACATCTGAGCCCGGGCTGTATTACCCAGAAAAAGGCCTGGGCGTGCGCATCGAAGATACCTATTGGGTGCGCCCGGATGGGAAGATCGAGATCCTGGCCGAATATCCGTATGATATTGTCCTGAAGATGAAGAAGTGGACGAGCTAGGCATACGGTGGGTATGTCGGTTCGACACTTGGATGGGCTCTTCCCCTCTGCCCGGATGTTGACGTCCGGGTGGATGACGCTATAATCACTCGCATGCCATCAACTTTTCTCCCCGCCCGCATCCTGGCCATCGAAACCTCCTGCGATGAGACAGCTGCCGCTGTTCTTGAAAATGGACGCGTCCTGCTGGCTTCAACCGTTGCCACGCAGATGGACATCCACGCCCGCTATGGCGGCGTTTATCCTGAAGTTGCCAGCCGCCAGCATATCCTTTCCATCCTGCCGGTCATAGAAGAGACCCTTGCCAAAGCTCACCTGACCCTGGATGCCCTGGACGCAGTCGCCGCCACACGCGGCCCCGGCCTGGCCGGATCACTTCTGGTTGGTCTGAATGCTGCCAAGGGCATTGCAATCGGTGCAGACCTGCCATTGGTGGGAGTGAACCATCTCGAGGGACACATTTACTCGGCCTGGGTATACAACGCCGGCGGAATTCCTGACCCAGAGCCGGAGTTCCCGTTGATGGCGTTACTTGTCTCCGGCGGTCATACTGAACTAAATTTAATGGAAGACCATTTACACTATCAACGTCTGGGTGCAACATTGGACGATGCTGCCGGTGAGGCCTTCGACAAGGTTGCCCGGCTGTTGGGATTGTCTTATCCTGGCGGTCCATCCATCCAGAAAGCCGCCGAGCAGGGCAATCCGGGGGCGTTCAAATTCCCACGTGCCTGGCTGGAAGGTACCAGGAACTTTTCGTTCAGCGGATTGAAAACTGCCGTTTTAAAAGAAGTTAATAAATTTAATGGCGGGCCTCTGCCAGTGGCTGATCTGGCAGCCAGTTTTCAAGCAGCGGTGGTGGAGGTTTTGTTTCAAAAGACCATGCAGGCGGCACGAGAATATGGTGTAAAAAACATTATCGTTGGAGGTGGCGTCTCGGCCAATAAACCCTTGCGGGACGAATTCCTGGCCCAGACGGAATTCCCTGTCAAAATTCCGCCTCTGTCACTCTGCACCGACAACGCCGCCATGATAGCTGCCGCTGGTTATCATCGCTACGTGCTCGGTCACCTGGATGGACTGGATATAGATATATTACCCACCTGGCCACTTTCATAAGCTGCTGAATGGCATGCCTGCCTTATTAATCACGAAACCCCGTTTGAGGCTGGCCCTAGTCTCGGCGGGGTTCGTGTTTAAAGAGGAGAATGCAAATATTATTATACGCAGTCAGATTATAGGAAGATGAAAGAATCCTGAAAAACAGATTAGAGCCTTTATTCACCTGCAGGTATACTTCCCATTTTTTGGAGCATTATGGCTTCCTTGAGAACTCCAATCTGGTAGTTTTAGACTTAACCTCCATCTTGGGAATTTCATTTGACCTTATATTCTAAATACACAAACCCCAAAAGGACCTGCCCCAGATCCCGAGGGGTTTGTGATTTAAGGAGGAGAATGTAACCCTGATTATAACTATCCAGTTAAGCGCAAGATGACAATTACCTGAATAGGATATTAGAAGAACTGGCTGCCAACCGGCCGGGTTTCCCTGTAAGAAATCGCAAACCCCGTGGAGGACTGGCCCAAGTCCGGCGGGGTTTGTGTTGAGGAGGAGAATACAATGTTCATTATATGCACGAAGATGAACGGGACATGACAGGAGATTAAAGGCAGGATTAGAAACCCAACCCGAGCGCAGCCCAGATTTGATCCTTTAAAATCGGCCCTTCTCGTAGAATCCTTATCTCCTGTCCGGAACAATCCACAACGGTGGACGGAATACCACCCGGAGTTTTGCCGCCATCGATTATTAACGCAATTCTTCCGCCGAGTTGCGCAAGAACCTCCTGCGCAGTGGATGGACTTGGTTGACCGGAGAGATTGGCAGAAGTTACCGCCATCGGACCTGCTGCCGATAACAATTTGCGTGCCAATGCATGGTCCGGTACACGCACCCCTACGGTAGGCGTAGCGGACACAGTTTCGGGTAGATCCGGTCGCTTGGATACGACCAGGGTCAATGGTCCTGGCCAGAAGCGGGCTGCCAATCGTGAGGCCGCTTCCGGTATTTCCTGGGTTACCTTTTCTAAATCGGTCGAGTCGCCGATCAGCACTGGTATGGCTTTATCATCCGGTCTATCCTTGGCAATATAAATACTCCTCACCGCCGCTGCATTGAAAGCCAATGTACCCACTCCATAGACTGTGTCGGTTGGAAACGCCACCAACCCGCCCTTCTGCAGTACCTCCTGCGCCCGGGCAAGCATCCCCTGGTCTCCTGCCAGCAAAATCTCAGTCTTCATATTTGTACTTCCAGGATCCTGTCGTGGCCGGCTAAATCCTTATGCAAGTGAATTTCAGCTTCAGCAAAGCTATCGCATGCCAGGGAAATTGCAGCCGATCCCTCGGATGCTTCGATCTCCATCAAAAGTAAACCTCCTGGAACCAGCCGGTCGGGGACGGCATTCAATAAGCCTCGGATCATTTGCAGCCCATCCGGGCCGCCATCCAGCGCCATGGTCGGTTCACGTCCATGGATGGGCAGCTTTTTCAAAGTCTTGGTGGGAATATAAGGCAGGTTGGCAACAATAAGGTCATATTCTGTTTCCGGAGGGAGTAGGTCACAACAAATGAAATCCATGCGCTGCCGCACTCCATTTTTAACCGCATTTCGCTGGGCTATTTTCAAAGCCGCCGGAGATATATCACTCGCCATAATCTGCAGATCGGGAATATTAACCGCCAGTGCTATACCAATACATCCCGAACCGGTTCCTACATCAGCAGCTTGGCGAAAATCAGGGTGAGCCTTGAGCCAAACCATTGCACGTTCAACCAATAATTCTGTCTCCGGACGCGGGATAAGCACATCTGGTGTGACCTCGAAATCCAGTCCGAAAAAATCCCGCCGGCCCAAAACATAGGGAAGCGGCTCACCGGCTTCCAGACGATTCACAAGGGTCTCAAGCACAGCGGCTGGCTTGGCGGTAAGCGTTGCTTCAGGGTGCGCCAAAATCCAGGAACGTGACCGTTTCATCACGCAAGCCATCACTTCCTGGGCATCCAGGGCTGCTGAATCGCTGTACTTATCCAAACGGATTACTATATCGTCGAGCACTGCCCCTACGGTTCCTCCCCCTTCTTTATTCGTCTTCACCCTCCACACCACTCGCTGATAGCCGGTCAGATTCGTCCCGGGTGGAAAGTTCTTCGATGAAACCATCGATTCCGCCCTGCATGACAGCCGGCAGGTTGAAAATGGATACATTAATGCGATGGTCGGTTACCCGGTTCTGGGGATAATTGTATGTGCGTATCTTTTCTGATCGTTCGCCGGTTCCAACCTGCGAACGTCGATCAGCTTGTTCCGCCGAGCGACGCTTCTCCTGCTCAATCTCGTACAACCGCGCCCTCAGGATAGACAGAGCCCGCAGTTTGTTTTGCAACTGGGAGCGCTCGTCCTGTACAGCCACCACCATGCCGGTTGGCAGGTGCGTAATGCGGATTGCCGTGGCATTCTTTTGAACATTTTGTCCGCCTGCGCCGGATGAACGGAAAACATCAATCTTCATCTCGGATTCAGGAATTTCTACATCCACTTCTTCCACTTCTGCCATCACCGCCACCGTGGCGGTTGAGGTGTGAATCCTCCCGGAGGATTCGGTGGCCGGAACCCGCTGGACGCGATGCACACCCGATTCGTATTTAAGCTTCGAATACGCACCTTTCCCTTTTACCTGAAAAACGACTTCCTTGAATCCCCCTACGCCGATGGCATTCGAGTCCATCATTTCAACTTTCCAATTCTGGCGTTCCGCATAACGCGTATACATGCGATACAGGTCGGCCGCGAAGATGGCTGCTTCCTCTCCACCCGTCCCGGCACGGATCTCTACGAAGACATTTTTTTCATCGCGCGGGTCTTTGGGGACCAGCATCAGTTTGAGTTCTTTCTCGAGCACGGCGACGCGCGGTTCCAGGTCGGAAATTTCCGACTCGGCCAGTTGGTGCATTTCCGGGTCTTCCGCAGACTCGATGACCGCATGCGCTTCGTCGAGGCGCATTCTATCACGCCGATATTCTTTCGACTTTCCGACTATATTTTCTAAATCAATGCGCTCTTTATTCAGTTCAGCTGCACGCTGGTAATCATTCCCAACTTCCAAAAGGAGCCGGTTGATTTCTTCGTATCTATTTTCTATTCCTTCCAGCTTATCGAGCATAGATTCCTTAACTCTGGGATGCGACGGCTAGCCGTCGCATCTCCCACATAAAGTCAATATATCCCGTTAGGATGGCGCCTGTCGCGGCGCCGGGAGATTATATCATCCGCCCCCGGACTCCAGCTTTGAATGAGACAACTCTGCCGGAGCCAATTCCATATTACCTGGCAACCAAAGATAAAACCATCGTCAACAGAATAATGACCGATATGATGATAAAGATAATTCGATAGGTACGCGCCTGGCGTTGTGTGCTTGTCAATTTCGTTTTTCCTTTTGGCATGCTATCTATTCTTCCTTCTTTCAATTTCCACCGTGCGCTGCGAAAGCTTTCTCCATGGCTTTTTCCAGTTCCTCCATCGCGACGGGTTTTGTTACATAAGCATCCGCTCCAATAGCCATAGCTTTATCCACCATGATATCGGCAGCTTCGGTGGAGAGCATTACCACCGGTAAATCTTTCCATTCTTTGCGGCGGCGCAGGAATTCCAGAAAATCCAAACCGCTCACTTCAGGCATATTTATGTCAAGGATGAATAAATCAGGGCACCCGCCACCGAGCAAGGTTTGGGCCGCCTGGCGAGCTGAAAAAAAATGCTGCTCCTCATATTCCAGCATTTTGACCATCAGCCGAATGGCCCCGACCATATCCTGGTCATCATCTACGATCCAGACTTTTCTCATTCCAAATGCGCCTTGACACTCTCTGCCACTACCGGGTTGATTCCCGGCACAGCGGTCAATTCTACCACTGTCGCCTTTCTAATCATATCCACAGAACCAAAATGTTTCAAGAGGGCTTTACGCCTGGCTGGGCCAATGCCCGGGATGGAATCCAGTTCGGATGCCATGCCCAGCTTCGTTCGGCGCGCCCGGTGAGCGGTAATGGCAAAACGATGTGCCTCGTCACGGATCCTCTGCACAAGATAAAGCCCTTGCGAGTGCCGTGGCAGGAGCAATGAATCGGGTTTATTTGGAAAAAATATTTCTTCTTCCTGCTTGGCCAACCCCACCACCGGCACTTTGTCGAATAACTCAAATTCTTGCAATACTTCCATGGCCCGTGACAGTTGTCCCTTGCCGCCGTCTACGATAAGCAAATCGGGCAGGAACGCGAACGATTCATCCGGCTTGGATCCGGGTGTAATGTTCTTTTCTTGGGCTGCCTGCCAGCGCTTGAAGCGCCGTGTCAGGATCTCCTGCATACTGGCAAAATCATCCGGAACGCCGGCTGAACCTTCTATGTTAAAACGACGGTAAAGTTTCTTGTCCGGCACGCCCTGGGTGAAAACTACCATACTGCCCACGGTCGCCACTCCCTGGGTGTGGGATATATCGTAGCACTCAACCCGGTTCGGAGGAGCCGGAAGCTGCAAAGCCGACTGGAGTTCCGCCAGGGCTTGTTCCTGCTTGTGTGTATCCGCCTGCCACTGGGACCGTAAAGCCTGCAATGTTTCGGTGGCATTCTCGGCAGCCATCATGACCAGTTCGTGCCGTTGTCCGCTGCGCGGCACGGAAATCTCCACTTTCCCACCGCCGCGCCGTGAGCGCAGCCATTGGCCAATGATTTGGGCTTCCTCAATTTGCTGCGGCAGCATCACCTGCTGTGGTATGTTCGCCGCTTCCGTATAGAACTGCTTGATAAACTCGGTCATCACTTCATTGTCGGCGGTATCCTCGGTGCCTTCGAGCACAAAGTATTCCCTTCCGATCAGTTTGCCACCGCGAATAAAGAAAATCTGAACACAGGCCTCATTATCAGCGCGCGCCATGGCAATGACATCCGAATCCTTATAGTCCGTCGCAAAGACCACTTTTTGCCTCTCGACAATCGATTGCATGGCCCTTAGCCTGTCACGCAATGCCGCAGCCCGCTCAAACTTGAGTTCCTCCGCAGCTTTCTCCATCTCTTGCTGGACACGCCCCATGATCGGTTCAGAATGGCCGTTCAGGAATTCCTGCAAGTCGGAAATCATCTGGCGGTATTGGATCTGGTTTACGATGCCAATACAGGGCGCCAGGCATAGTTTGATATCGTAATAGAGGCAGGCGCGTTTATCATGGCCGGTGATCTCCCGGTCGCATGTCAG
>Ga0182021_10002900_pt1 | contig 20173 bp, 22 predicted proteins | sample 612E3MmetaG_FD_120493 | JGI IMG/M metagenome (GOLD analysis project Ga0182021, IMG submission 120493) | Permafrost microbial communities from Stordalen Mire, Sweden - 612E3M metaG (Illumina Assembly) | ecosystem: Environmental > Terrestrial > Soil > Wetlands > Permafrost | place: Sweden... | reverse complement strand
TGTTGGGAATGCGCTTGTGGATCGCCTCGATCACGTTCATCGCGAGCACGTCGCCGGTGGGCTTGTGCGTGAACTTGTAGGCGCCGTGCGAGGTGCCGATGGCCACGGCCAGCGCGTCCACCTTGGTTGCCGCCACGAATTCGGCCGCCTGATCCGGATCGGTCAGGAGCTGCTCGCGGGAAAGCTTGCCCTCGGCGCCGTGCCCGTCCTCTTTCTCGCCATGGCCGGTCTCAAGGCTGCCGAGGCAGCCAAGCTCGCCTTCCACCGAGACGCCGACCCAATGCGCCATCTCTACCACCTTGGAGGTGATGCCGGCGTTATAGCCGTAATCGGCAGGCGTCGCGCCGTCCGCCTTGAGCGAGCCGTCCATCATCACGCTGTCGAAGCCGATGCGGATGGCGCTGGCGCAGGTGGCGTCGCTATTGCCGTGGTCCTGGTGCATGCAGATCGGCAGATGCGGATATTGCGCCTCTAGCCCCTCGATGAGCTTCGAGAGCAGGAGGTCGCCGGCATAGGCGCGCGCACCGCGGCTCGCCTGGATGATGACCGGGCTGTCCGTGGCCTTCGCCGCCTCCATGATGGCGATGCCCTGCTCCATGTTGTTGATGTTGAACGCAGGCACGCCGTAGCCGTGCTCGGCGGCGTGGTCGAGAAGTTGCCTAAGCGTAATACGGGCCATTCTATTCTCCCATAGGTGCTAATGTATCGATTTGTTACGGACGGGCCAGCACCGCAACCCCCGGAAGGGTGCGGCCTTCGAGCCATTCGAGAAACGCGCCGCCGGCCGTGGACACGTAGGTGAACTTGTCCGTGACCCCTGCCGCGTTCAACGCCGCGACGGTATCGCCGCCGCCGGCGATGGTGCTTAGCTTGCCTTCTTCAGTGAGCCTCGCCGCCTCGCGCGCGAGTTTGAAGGTGCCTTCCCCAAACGGCTCGGTCTCGAACGCGCCGATCGGGCCGTTCCAAAGCACGGTTTTGCATTGCTCCAGGCACCGGGTGAACTCCTCCACCGAGCGCGGGCCGGCATCGAGTATCATCGCGTCCTCCGGCACGTTGCTCACAGGTACGGTTTGCGTCGCGGCATGCACCTTGAACTCCGTGGCTACAACAGCGTCGGAGGGCAAAACGATCCGGCAGCCGGATTCGGCGGCCTGCGACAGAATGGCGCCGACGGTCTCCGTCAGGCCGGGCTCGCAGAGCGACTTGCCCACGCCAATCCCTTTCGCATGGAGGAAGGTGTTGGCCATGCCGCCGCCGACGATGAGATAGTCCATCTTCTTCACGAGATTGACCAGCACGTCGATTTTGGTTGAGATTTTCGAGCCGCCGATCACCGCGGCCACCGGCCGCTCGGGGCGGTCGAGCGCTGCCTTGAGCGCGTTGACTTCGGCCATCATGGACGGCCCGGCGTAGGCGGGCAGGAGGCGCGCAACGCCCTCGGTTGAAGCGTGCGCCCGGTGCGAGACGGAAAACCCATCGTTCACGTAAATGTCACCGAGCTTGGCCAGCGCGGCCACGAAACCCGGCTCGTTTTTTTCTTCTTCCTCGTGGAAGCGCAGGTTCTCAAGAAAAGCGACCTGCCCAGGCTGGAGCTGGGCCACGGCGGCTTCGGCCTGCGGGCCGATGCAGTCCTCCCCGAAAACGACTGTGGTTCCCGGCATCGAGGAGGCCAGCTTGGCCGCCACCGGGCGCAGCGAATATTTCGGCTCGTGCTTGCCCTTGGGGCGGCCCAGATGAGAGAGAATGACGACCTTCGCACCACGGCTTGCGAGATCGCGCACCGTTGGGATGAAACGCTCGATCCGTGTCGCGTCGGAGACCTCGCTTCCAGCCATCGGAACGTTCAGGTCGGCGCGGACGAGAACGCGTTTGCCACGGACATCCGCGGACGCGATGCTCTTAAGATTGTCGAGTGACATGGCTGTGCTCATGCTATCTCCCTTGATGCAAGCTTTACGCGAGGCCTTGCGGCTTGTTTTTGCGCTATGCCAGTGGCCCGCCCTGCCGGTGCCCGGGCCTCGCCCCGAGCCCTGATAAGACGATTTGCAGGGGCAGCGTTGCGGTTGATTGACGCTGGCCGCGAACGTGACATTTTCGCACAACACCCACAAGTCAGGTTTATTTAACGGTGAATTTACTCAATGTGGCTGCAAAAACTTATTGCAACTGCATGTTGGCAATTGCAAGGACAAGTCCATCTCCTAACGCGCCTACATTGCGCCAAACTAACGGCCTTTGTGGAACACGCGCCCCAACCCGCCCAGCCAATGACCCGAAAAGCGACCCAGCGCCCCCGCAGCACCATGAACGGATGCCCCATTTCGGGCGCGCCCCCGCGTCATGTGTCATATTGCTTTACGACGGCACGCGCATTCTGCCGCACGGACCTTCGATACGGGGCTAAGGGTGGACCTTCCTGCGACATCAAATTATAAGGCGTCTGTGAAATACCGCGCCCTCTTCATATCCGATATCCATCTGGCTGCCCGTGCCTGCAGGTCCGAGGACCTCGTGAGCTTTTTGCAGGCGCACGATGCCGCCACGATCTATCTCGTCGGCGACATAATCGACTTCTGGCGATTGCGGCGGGGGCCGAGCTGGCGCGCGTCGCAAACCGAGGCGATCAAGGAGCTGGTGGCCAAGGCGCACGGCGGCACGCGCGTCGTTTATATTCCCGGCAACCACGACACCGAGATCCGCGCCTTCGCCGGCACCACGCTTGGACCGTTCGAAATTTGCCTTCAAGCGATCCACACCGCGGCCAACGGCAGCCGGTATCTCGTCATTCATGGCGACGAGTTCGACGGGGTGATACACAATGCGTACTGGCTGGCCGTGCTGGGGGACATCGCCTACGACATCGCGGCGGCGGCGAACACGCTTCTCAACTGGGTGCGGCGCGGGCTCGGGCTTCGCTACTGGTCGCTGTCGGCTTATCTCAAATACCGCGTGAAGCGCGCGGTCACTTTCGCGGGCAATTACGAGAACAAGCTCGCGGCGGCCGCGCGCGAGGCGGGCGCCGTGGGCGTCATCTGCGGCCATATCCATCACGCGGCAATCCACGAGGTCGACGGCATCGGCTACATGAACACCGGCGACTGGGTGGAAAGCGGCACGGCGATCGCCGAGCACATCGACGGCCGCTTCGAAATCATCCGCTGGACCGACCGGCTCCGCGAGGCCCAATCCGGCACGCCCAGCACTCCACCCGTAACTCCGGCATCCTGATGCGCATCCTTGTTGCCACCGACGCCTGGAGGCCCCAGGTGAACGGCGTTGTGAATACCTATGTGAACCTTGAGCGCGAGGCGGCAAGCGCGGGATTCTCGCTCGCGTTCATGACGCCCCAGGAATTCAGAACCGTGCCGATGCCCAGCTATGGCGAGATCCGGCTGGCGCTCGCTTTCGCCCATCACGCGGCCCGCGCGGTGAAGCGGGAGCGCCCCGACTGCATCCATATCGCCACCGAAGGCCCCATCGGACTGGCCATGCGCGCCTATTGCCGGCGTAAGGGCCGCCGCTTCACCACAAGCTATCACACCCGCTTTCCGGAATACCTTGCGGCCCGCGCGCCGGTCCCGCTTTCCTGGGGCTACCGCTTCGAGCGCTGGTTTCATAATGCGGGCGCGGGCGTCATGGCCGCGACACGCTCGCTTTGCGAGGAGCTTACCGGCCAGGGCATCGCAAACGTTCAACTCTGGTCGCGCGGCGTCGACCTTGAGCTGTTCCGCCCGCGCGTTGTGGACCGCTTCGGCCTGCCCCGCCCGCTGTTCCTTTATGCCGGCCGCGTCTCGGTCGAAAAAAACCTCGACGCATTTCTGAGCCTCGACCTGCCGGGCAGCAAGGCCGTCGTCGGCGGGGGGCCGCAGCTTGAGGAACTGAAGGCCCGCTACCCCAAGGTAACTTTCACCGGCCCTAAGTTCGGCGTGGACCTCGCCGAGCATTACGCTTCGGCCGACGTTTTCGTTTTCCCCAGCCTCACCGACACGTTCGGCAACGTGCTGCTCGAAGCGCTGGCCTGCGGCGTGCCCGCGGCCGCCTACAACGTAACGGGACCGAAGGACGTTGTGGCGCACGGAACGGCTGGCATCCTGGGCAGCGATCTTGGGGCGGCGGCTCTGGGCGCGCTTTCGATCGATCGCGCCGCCTGCCGGCAATATGCGGAGCGCTTCAGCTGGCACGCCTGCGCGCTGCGCTTCCGCCACATCGTCGCCGAAGCCAACGGATTGCGCGTTTAGCCCCTGGCCGGCAAACACCTGGCCGGCGGGTGACAAAACCAGGCAATTTCCGCTATCATGGCAGCCTGCGCGGAGGCTTCATTCGCGGCACCTGCCGATAGGCGAAGCGAAGCAATCCTGCGGCAAGCTCGAATGCCTTATAAACCTCCTGGATCGCCTGGCGGCACGAAGCCGCCTTATGGCGGCGCAGGACGCGGGGTCCGCTATGAAGCTGCCGGCGATTGAGGATATCAGAGAGGCGAACCTTCGGATCAGGCCATATGCGGTGGAGACGCCGTTGCTCGAATGGGCGTGCTTGAACGAAAAGGCTGGCGGCAGGATTCTGCTGAAAGCGGAGACGCTGCAGCGGACCGGCAGCTTTAAGTTCCGCGGCGCCTATAATCGCGTCTCAAGGGTGGACCATGCGGCGTTCCCAGGCGGCGTTGTCGCATGCTCTTCCGGCAATCACGCGCAAGGGGTGGCCGAAGCCGCGCGGATTTGCGGGCTGGACGCGGTAATCGTGATGCCCTCCGACGCGCCCGTGTTCAAGATCGCGCGCACCAGCGCAAGCGGAGCCGAGACCGTCTTTTACAACCGCGAGACCGAGGACCGCGAGGCCATCGCCCGCGACCTCTGCGCGAAGCTGAACGCTGATTTGGTCCTGCCGTTCGACGATCCCTATGTGATCGCGGGCCAGGGTACCGTTGGGCTGGAAATCGTTCGGCAGGCCAAGGCCATGAGTGCGGGCGTCGACGCCGTTCTCGCGCCCGCCAGCGGCGGCGGCCTGACGGCGGGCGTGGCCCTTGCCGTCCTGGACAGCTTCCCGGACGCGGAGATTTACACGGTGGAGCCCAAAGGTTTCGACGATCACAAGCGCTCGCTGGCCGCAGGGATACGCCAGGAGAACGAGGCGCTGTCGGGCTCGATCTGCGATGCCCTGCTCATGCCCCAACCGGGCGAACTGACCTTCGCCGTCAACAAGGACCGGCTGGCGGGAGGCATCGCGGTAAGCGACGAGGATGTGAGCGAGGCCATCGCTTACGCCTTCGGCGAGTTGAAACTCGTCATCGAGCCGGGCGGCGCCACCGCGCTGGCCGCGATCCTTTCGGGTGCATTCCAGGCCAAGGGCCGCACCGTGGTTGCGATCCTGTCCGGCGGGAACATTGGCCCGGAGCTTTTCGCCGCAATAATTCGCGAGGGCCAGGAAACGGCGCTTTCCGGCCAATAAACGGTTAAAATCTCTCCGCTACTGATAGAATATGATTTCACGAAGACAATTCCTGACGTTGAGCGCGGTTGCCGCCGGTTCCGGCGTGCTTGGCGCGGCGGACGCGTTCGCCATCGAGCCGGGCTACAGCCTTGTCGTCAAGCGCTGGTCCATCGCCCACCCCGATTGGCCAGGGTCCGCCCGGCCTCTCAAGATCGGCATATTGACCGATATTCACGCCGTCGAACCCTGGATGCCTGCGTCCCGCATCGCCACCATCGCCCAGCGCCTCAATGCGCTGAAGCCGGATCTTATCGTGCTGCTCGGCGACTATGTCTGTGCGCTCGGGCGGCGCTACCGCTCCGCCATCGTTCCCGTCCCCTCATGGGTGGGCGCGCTGAAAGGGCTTCATGCTCCCCTCGGCGTCTACGCGGTGCTTGGTAATCACGACCACTGGACGGATGAGGCTCAGCTCATCCGCCACGAGTTCAAGGAGGCTGGCATCCACCTGCTTGAGAACGCCGCCATCCCGCTGAAACGGGGTGGAAGCCGTATCTGGCTCGCAGGCCTTGGCGACCAGCTCGAAGAGTTGGACGATCTGCCGGGGACGCTGCGCCAGATCGGCGGCGATGAGCCCGCGATCCTTCTCGCCCATGAGCCGCATATTTTTAAGAACGTGCCCAAACGGATAACGCTGACGCTTGCCGGCCATACACACGGCGGACAGGTCTACGTGCCCTTCGTCGGCCGGCCGGCCATCCCACCCGAGCATGCCCGCCACGCATACGGCCATATCCAGGAGAACGGCCGGCACATGGTGGTGTCGAGCGGCCTTGGGGTCACCGCTTTTCCAGTGCGCTTCCTGGTGCCGCCGGAGATCGCGCTTGTCACGCTCCGGCATCGGGAAGCCTGAAAGTAACCTAAAATGCTTCTTTAATTTTCCCTGTACCCGGAGATCGTGTAAAGGAAATTTCCAACAACTTTTTGGTATGTCTCTTCAGGTTGCAAGGCTCGATCATGCGTAAAACGCTTTTAGTTGCCATAGGCCTCCTGGCCGTGGGCGCGAGTGCCTCCGGCGCCGGCGCGGATGTGGTTGTGCGCGTCAGCAAGGCGCGGCAGACGATGTATGTTTATGTGGACGGCTATCTGGAGCACGAATGGCCGGTTTCCACCGCGCGCGGCGGCTACAGCACGCCATCCGGCACTTACCGCCCGACCGGCTTCGACCCTTACCACCGCTCGCAAGCTTATCATAACTCCCCCATGCCCCACTCCATCTTCTTCCACGGCGGCTACGCGATCCACGGCTCCTACGACATAGACCGTCTTGGCACACCGGCCTCGCACGGCTGCATCCGCCTGCACCCGGAGGATGCCGCCGAGCTTTACGGTCTCGTGCGGGAATCGGAAGACACGCGCATTATTATTTCACGATAAAATACCACATTCGCGCCACATGTTTGTCATGCCTGGGGCAACTTCCAGCATCACATGGAGCTTTGCCGGCGGCACCCTTGCCAAGGAGGCTTACATGAACTGGCAACCGACAGCGGTGGCACTGATCGCCATCGTCATTTTCGTTCTGCTCGCCTTCAGCGTCCGCATTGCGAACGAATACGAGCGCGGCGTGGTGTTCCGCCTGGGCCGCCTCGCGGGCACGCGCGGACCGGGGCTTTACCTGCTGCTCCCCTTCATCGAATGGCAGATCATGATCGATCTGCGCATCGTCACCGCCGCCGTCGAGCAGCAGGTCGCCATCACCAAGGATAACGTCCCCGTCAAGGTCGATGCCGTCGTCTGGTACTGCGTCGTCGATCCCGCCAGGGCCGTCGTGCGCGTCAAGGAGGTTTACACCGCCGTTACGCAAATCTCGCTGACGACACTGCGCAACATTATCGGCCGTCACACGCTCGACGACGTGCTGAAGGAGAAAGACAAGCTTTCCGAGGAAATGCGCAAGACGATAGACGATGTAACCGAGCCCTGGGGCGTGCAGGTGCAGATGGTCGAGATGAAGGACGTGGTCATCCCCGAGTCCATGCAGCGCGCCATGGCGCAGGAGGCCGAGGCGCTGCGCGAGAAGCGGGCGCGCATCATCAAGGCCGAGGCCGAGATGGAGGCGGCGGAGCGCTTGCGGGACGCGTCGCAGATCATCATGGACAGCCCTGCCGGCCTTGAGCTGCGCCGCATGCAGATGATCACCGAGGTCGGCGCCGAGCAGAACAGCATGACGGTGGTGATGATGCCGTCGGAATTCGTCTCGATGGCGCGCGCCATCTCGGAGATGAAGCCCAAGGATGGTAAGAAAGAGTAGGTTGAGCGATTGGCGGCCTGATCGGGTGGCATTACCCTGTCCCTCTCCCCATGGGAGAGGGAACGCCCTAACAACGGGCATGCCCGGACTCCCTCTCCCATGGGGAGAGGGCTGGGGTGAGGGGTGACGCGCCACGTATGACGCTCTTCCCTCCGCGTAAGCGGATACCCCGTAAGCCCGGATTTTGCTGTGGAACCTTTGCCGGAACGGCGCGTACCTCTGGCTCACGGGACGCCAGGCGCTAAAGTGACCGGAAACAGGAAAGGAATGCCATGATAAGAGAGCAGCTGACTTCGGCCATGAAGGACGCCATGCGCGCCAAGGCCGAGCCCGCGACCACCACGATCCGCATGATTAATGCCGCCATCAAGCAGAAGGACATCGACGTGGCCAGGCCCCGTGGCGATCAGCAGATCGGCGACGACGAGATCCTGAACCTGCTGCAAAGTCTTATCAAGTCCCGGCGGGAATCCGTCGAGATGTACAAGCAGGGCGGCCGGCAGGAACTCGCCGATAAAGAGGAAGCCGAAATAGCCATCATCACGCAGTTCCTGCCCAAGCAGATGACCGAAGAGGAAACCAAGGCGGTTGTGCGGGAGCTGGCAGCCTCGCTCGGCGCCAGCAGCGTGAAGGACATGGGAAAAGTAATGGCGGCGTTGAAAACGAAATATGCCGGCCAGCTCGATATGACCAAAGCCAGCGCAATCGTGAAACAGGTCCTGGCAGGCAGCTGAGGAATAGGTACTCCGGCCGGCGGAATTTCCCGCCGGCTGCCTCGCCTCCCGCGGCCAGGGCTCGCCTAATGGATGTGCGCGAGCGCCGGCGTCCCAAGCTTGTTGCGGTTCTGATGCAACACATCCGGCATCTTCGAGACGATCTCCATCAATACGATCAACTCTTGCCGGAGATTGCCGTCCCGTATCTTGTCGAACGCAAGCAGAAGCTGCCGCGATTGGTCGTAGCGGAGCTGCACGTCGTCCGCCGGCGCGCGCACCCCAGCCAGCAAGCAACGGAACAGCTCGTCAAGCTCCTCGCCATTTATCATGCCCCAACTCCAACTCCCAACGCCACTCTACCGATTACGGTTGTATAAGGTAATTGTTACAAGTCCAAGGCGGTTTCCACATCCAATTCAGGATTGCCGGCAACTTTCTTCCGATACCGGGAAACGCTCGCACTGTTTATTATTGCCTCGATGGTATGCGTTTGTTCCGGATATGGAAGATGGCGTATTGAAACAACCGCGTTTTCCACAGGTTATGCTGTATTGTTGTCACACTGCCGCGGGGCCAGCGCGGTTTTGGCAGCAGCCGCCCCAGATGGCTAAGAATATCCAAGGCTTGGAACGATGCTTGGAACCGCGCTCAGGGCATTTGCAACATTTTTCGCGACCATCGGACCAGTGGAAGCGGCGGTGCTGTTTGCCGGCTTCTGTCCGCACTTCAGCCGCGCGGAGCGTATCGCGATCTCCCTCAAAGCCACAGGCATCGCCACGGCCATCATCCTGTTCTTCGCCCTGTTCGGCACGCCCATCCTTTCGGCGCTTGGCGTTACCTTTCCGGCGCTTCAGACCGCGGGCGGCATCATCCTGGCCTTTATCGCCCTCGATATGATCTTCCAGGCGCGGATCGGCGGCAGCACGATCTCGCAGCCGGAAAGTGCGGAAGCGCACTCGAAAGAGGACGACATTGCTGTGTTTCCGCTTGCCACGCCGATCCTTGCGGGGCCGGGCGCCATGTCCGCCGCCATGCTGCTCATGGCGGGCACGAAGGGGAGTTTCACCGGCAAGCTTTCGGTTATCGCGGCGCTCCTGACCGTCATGGCGGTGACGCTTGTCTTCCTGCTCGCGGCCCAGGAACTGCGCGAATGGATCGGTATTACGGCCCAACGCGTTATCATGCGCGTGCTGGGCATCCTTCTGGCCGCGATTGCGGTACAGTCGATGTTCAACGGCATCGCCGGGAGCGGCATCTTTACGGGCGCGCTTTGACAGGGCGAGCCACTTCGAGGGAGCGAGCATGGGCGGTTTTGGTGAGTACGATCGATACGATGCGTTGGGCCTGGCCCGCTTGGTGCAGAGAAAAGAGGTCAGCCCGCGCGAGCTTCTTGAGGAGGCTTCAGCGCGCCTGGCCCGCGTCAATCCGAAGCTCAACGCCGTCATCTGCGAGACCGCCGCCATCGCGGAAGAGGCGGCGGCGGCAGCAACTCCGGCCCAGCCTTTCGCCGGCGTGCCCTTTCTCATCAAGGACATCGGCCCCGCGCTGGCGGACGCGCCGCTTACCTCCGGCAGCCGCCTTTTCGCGCGCTACGTTCCGACGGTGGACGGGGAAATGATCCAGCGCTTCAAGCGCGCCGGCCTCGTCATTTTCGGCAAGACCAACGTCCCGGAGTTCGGCCTCTTGCCCGTTACCGAGCCCGAGTTGTTCGGGCCATGCCGCAATCCATGGGACTTGAGCCGCACGCCGGGCGGTTCGAGCGGCGGGGCGGCGGCCGCGGTCGCCGCTGGGATCGTGCCCATGGCGCATGGCAACGACGGCGGCGGCTCGATCCGCATCCCGTCGAGCTGCTGCGGACTTTTCGGCCTCAAGCCCTCGCGCGGGCTCAATCCTCCCCTCCCCCTGGCGGCAACCATCACCAGCGATTTCGGCCTCGATCATGTGCTGAGCCGCAGCGTCAGGGATTCCGCGGCCGCGCTCGACGCCGTTTGCAACCGCCCGGACGCCGGCTTCCTGTCCGGCCTCGAAGCCGGTCCCGGACGCTTGCGCATAGGCGTCATCCGTAGCGCCATGCTGGGCTCCACGGTTTCGCCCGAGGTAAAAACTGCGCTGGACCGGGCTGTGAAGCTCTTGGGCAGCCTCGGCCACGATATCGAGGACGCCGAGCCCGGCGTGGACTATGGCGCACTGGGGCTGGCCTTCCTCGTCTACTGGGCGATCGGCATGACGCAAACGCTCGACGATGCCGCGCGGGTTCTCCGCCGCGTGCCAGTCCGCGCCGATGTCGAGTCCGGAACCTGGGCGCTGGCGCAGGTTGGCCGCGCGATGATGGCCGGCGATGAGGAGGAGCGCGCCAGACGCGTAATGTGGCAAGCGACGAAGGCTCTCACCTCCTACTTCGACCGCTTCGACATCATGCTAAGCCCAGTCGTGGCCGCGCCGCCGTTGAGGATCGGGCAGACGAAAATCACAGGCATGGAGGAAATAATTTTGCGCTTCGTGGAGACGGTGAAGCTGCCCTGGCTCATGAAGGCAACACTGAAAGCCGTTGCCGCGAAAAGCTTTGCCTTCGCAGCGTTCACAGCGCCGTTCAACGTCTCCGGTCAGCCCGCCATGTCGGTGCCACTCCACTGGACGCCGGACGGTTTGCCCATCGGTATCCAGTTCGCGGCAAAGCTCGGCGCGGACGGCCTGCTCCTGCGCCTCGCGCGCCAGCTTGAAATCGCGCAAGCCTGGGGCATGCGCCGCCCGCCAATTTGGGCCGGCGAGCCGGTGCACGAGCCCGCTTGATCCTTGCGGCGCCCGTAACTTCCGTTAAAAGGGATGCAAAATGGGAACCCGGCGCTTGCGCGGATGCATTGAAACCGCCCGCAATGTTTCCGCAACGTCATTCCCGCGAAGGCGGGAATCCATTTCCGGCGCGGGAACAAGCTCTTGGATGGATGCCCGCTTGCGCGGGGACGGCGCTGCGGTGAAATCGAGCCCTGCGGTCCATTGGCGGCGGAAACAACGAAGGAATCAAGAAGGGAAAGCCGATGGAAAAATTCACTTCGCTGACCAGCGTGGCAGCTCCCCTGCCGTTAATCAATGTCGATACCGACATGATCATCCCGAAGCAGTTCCTGAAGACGATTCTGCGCACGGGGCTTGGCAAATCCCTGTTCTACGAGATGCGCTTCGACGAGAAGGGCGCCGAAAATCCCGATTTCGTGCTGAACAGGCCCGCCTACCGCAACGCCAAGATCCTGGTCGCGGGCGAGAATTTCGGCTGCGGGTCGAGCCGCGAGCACGCGCCCTGGGCTCTCCTCGATTTCGGCATACGCTGCGTGATCTCCACCTCCTTCGCCGATATTTTCTACAACAACTGCTTCAAGAACGGCATCCTGCCTGTGATCGTCTCGCCGGAAGACCTGGAAAAGCTGATGGACGACGCTGAGCGCGGCTCGAACGCGACGCTGACCGTCGACCTTGACGCTCAGGAAATTCGCGGGCCGGATGGCGGCGTGGTCCGCTTCGACATGGACCCGTTCCGCAAGAAGTGCCTCATGGAAGGGCTCGACGACATCGGGCTGACCATGCAGAAGGCCGGCAAGATCGAAGCCTTCGAGGAACAGGCAGCGCTCGCCCGCCCCTGGGCCTGATCCCAGCGCCGCCTGAACGCTTCGCCGCCCCTGCACGAGTGCCCAGCCGGTACGGCGCAGGGGAGCCCCTTCCGATCCTACCGTACAGCTTGAGAACAGGTTTGACGCGCATGTTGGCTCGGGAGCCACAGGAGCGCTTATGGACCAGCAAGCCGAAAACCTCGCGCCCGACGCCGGTATTTCCAAAATCGGCGTTATCGGCGCCGGCGAGATGGGCGGCGGTATTGCCCAAGTCCTTGCGGTTGCAGGCTACAAAGTCCGGCTGCAGGACATTTCGGCGGAGCGCGTGCAAAACGGCCTGATGGGGATCAAGGCGCGTCTTGGCCGTCTTGTCAATAAACAGAAAATGCTGGCAGCCGGCTGCGCCGAGGCAATCGGCAGGATTAGCACGAGTACGGCTACGGAGCCTTTCGCCGATTGCGATCTGGTGATCGAATCTGCCATCGAGGACCCGCGGGTCAAATGCGAGATCTTCGAGAAAGTTTGCCCTGTCTTGCCGGAAGAGGCGATCATCTGCACCAATACCTCCTCGATTTCCGTAACCATGCTGGCGTCGCACACAGACCGGCCTGACAGGTTCATGGGCATGCACTTCATGAACCCCGTACCGCTGATGAAGCTTGTCGAACTGATCCGCGCCCTCACCACCAGCAACGAGACCGAGGCCGCGGTGAAGGGCGTCGTAGCCAAGCTGGGAAAAACCGCGATTCCCTCCCTGGACTATCCCGCCTTCATCGTGAACCGCATTCTGCTGCCCATGATTAACGAGGCGATATTTGCCCTGTACGAGGGCATCGGGAACGTTGAGTCCATCGATGCCGCGATGAAGCTCGGCGCCAACCTGCCCATGGGTCCGCTTGAACTGGGCGACTTCATCGGCCTCGACATATGCCTGAGCATTATGCGCGTGCTCTACGAAGGCACCGCCGACTCCAAGTACCGCCCCTGCCCGCTCCTGGTGAAATATGTCGAGGCTGGCTGGCTTGGCCGCAAGTCCGGCTGCGGCTTTTACAACTATAATACCCACCCGCCGGTGGTAAACTACCGCATGTTCCGGGCAGAATGAGAATTACCGGCGCCAATGCGGCACGCCGCCAGCAGCGGGAAGCCACCAAGCGGCCGCGCGCTATTCGACAAGGCTCTGCCCTGGGAACTTTTCGCCAAGCGCGTAACCCGCGCCGCGCACGGTGCGGATAGGGTCTTTCTCCTTGCCGCGATTGATCGCCTTGCGCAGACGCCCGATGTGCACGTCGACAGTGCGCTCGTCGACATAGACATCGCGCCCCCACACGCCGTCGAGAAGCTGCGTGCGCGTGAACACCCGGCCGGGGCTCTCCATCATGAATTCGAGCAGTTTGAACTCGGTTGGCCCGAGCCGCACCTCACGGCCGTTGCGCCGGACGCGGTAGGCCTCGCGATCAAGCTCGATATCTTCCACCTCAAGCATATTGGCCAGCCGCTCCGGGCTCGCACGGCGCAGGATCGCCCTCACCCGCGCCATCAGCTCCGGCACCGAAAAGGGCTTCACCACATAATCGTCGGCGCCGGTGGTAAGCCCCCGGATGCGGTCCTGCTCCCCGCCGCGCGCGGTCAGCATCAGGATCGGGATGCTGCACGACGCCTTGCCGACGCGTAAGCGCCGGCACAGTTCGATGCCCGAAAGGCCCGGCAGCATCCAGTCCAGAATGATGAGATCCGGCGGCTCCTCCCGGATCGCCACCTCGGCGTCGTCGCCGCGGTTCGCGAGCGCGACGCGGAAGCCCTCTGCCTCCAGATTGTACTGGAGCAGGAGCGCCAGCGGCTCCTCGTCCTCGACAACGAGCACCTTCGCGGTCATCGCTTATACCCTGGCGCACCCAGCATTAACGCACTATGCTCCATCTTTTCCAGCTTGCGGCAAAAGCAGCGTCTGGCTTGTGCGGTCCGATTTCGGCCGCTCCTCGCCCAAGACCTTGCCCTGGATCAAATAATAGATCGTCTCGGCGATGTTGGTCGCGTGGTCGCCGATCCGCTCGATGTTCTTCGCACTGAACAGAAGGTGGGCGTATAGGCCGGCCCGCTGCGGCTCCTCCATCATCGCCTGAAGCAGCTCGACATAGAGCGAGTTGTACATCGCGTCGATTTCCTGGTCGCGCTGCCAAACTCTCACGGCCGCTTCCGCGTCGCACTGCGAATAGGCGTCGAGCACCTCCTTGAGCTGGCGCATAGCCGCCTCGCCGATATGCTTGAAGCCCGCCATGACCTGTTTTGGATGCTGCTCGCCCGCGATGGTTATGGCGCGCTTGGCGATGTTCTTGGCAAAGTCTCCGATGCGCTCCAGATCGCCCGCGATATGGATGGCAGTTATGACCTGCCTGAGGTCGCTCGCAACCGGCTGCCGGCGTACGAGGATCAAGACTGCATGTTCGTCAACCGAGCGTTCCAGCCGGTCGATGTCCTTGTCTTTTTCGAGCGTAACCTCGGCCAGGTCCGGATTGCGCTTGAGGAGCGCGTCGATGGCCTGTCCCAGGGCATGCTCCGCCATCCCCCCCATCTGAGCGACCATCGCATCCAAGGACCTCAATTCCGCATCGTAGGCTCGAACGGTATGATCCACCACGGCCGCCTCCTCCCCTGATATCTGGGGCAGCAAATCTGCCCAAAGCCACAGGCCCATTTTTTGTTGCAACGGACGCAAGCTCAACAGCTTCCCGCTCTCGCGTCCTATTGATTCCCCGATATTATGATAATTCGCGGGCGTTCCCATATTCCACGCGCCAAGTGTCAAAAAATACTATTTGGGCTCTTCAACGGCTGCACCTGGGGACTGGTACTCCGCCAGAATTACCGTGAACTTCGACCCAGCTCCCTCCTCCGACACGATCCGCAACTCTCCCCTGTGGCGGTTTACCACATGCTTCACAATGGCAAGGCCAAGGCCTGTGCCGCTCTTTTCAAGCGCCGGCTGCCCTGGGACGCGGTAGAAGCGCTCGGTCAGCCTTGGCAAATGCTGAAGCGGAATGCCCGGCCCATTGTCCTCGATGGCGATCCCAATGGCCGGCGCGGCCCCCTGCTGCACGCGCATTAGCGAGACCTGTACGGCCCCGCCGGGCTTCCCGTACTTAATCGCGTTGTGCAACAGATTGATGAAGACCTGCATCAGCTCGTCCCGGTCGCCCAGCACGGCCGCGTCCTCCACGTCCGAGCGCACCTCGACCTCTATATCCGCCTCCGCCGCCATCGGCTCCAGCGCATCGCAAGCCTGCGACACAAGCTCGCCGATGACGATGGTGTCCCGGGGTTTCAAATGCGCCTGCATCTCCACCCGGCTCAGCGACATGAGATTGTCGATCAGCCGGGCCATGCGCGCGGCCTGCTTGGCCATGACGCCCAGGAACCGCTCGCGGGCGGCCTCGTCGTGGCGGGCGGCACCCTGCAGCGTTTCGATGAACCCCAAAACCGAAGCCAGCGGCGTCTTGATCTCGTGGCTGGCATTGGCGATGAAGTCGGCGCGGAGTTGATCGAGGCGCCGCTGTTCGGTGAGGTCGCGCAGAAATAGCAGAATGAGAGCGCCTGCGCCGCTCCCCGGCTGGAGCCAGGAAACCGTCGCCGCCATGTGGCGCTCGACCGGAACGCGCTCGCTGAACATGACCGTTTGCATTGGCTTGGAGGGCGATGCCGCCGTCACGGCATCGAGGATCTGCGGGCTCCTGGTGGCGCTCGAAAGATGCGATCCTGGCCGCAAGCCCCCAAACAAATCGCGCGCCTTGGCGTTGAACGAAACGATTTCGCCGTCGTGCCTGAGCAGAATGGCCGGCTCCGGAAGCGCATCCGCGAGGGCTCCGGCCAGCTTGAGCGGCAGCGCTTCCTCCCGCCGTTCGCGGGCCGCCTGCGTGAACACGGCCAGGCTCCGGCGCGGTATAAGCGCCGCCCCGATTAAAAAGAGTGCGCAAGCCCACATGACGGCGCGCCATGGCAGGCCATAAGCCAGCGCCAGCCCCGAAACGATCGCGGCAAAGAGGAGAATCAGCCGGCGGCGCGAGGAGAGCCTGGTCAGCGCGCCTTCCTCAGGTGCGTCCTGGCTTTCCTCCACCCAGGCGGGCTCCGCCGGGACGCCGGAACCCCCGCTATCCGGCAGACCGCGCGCTGCCGGCCCGTCATTAAAGCTGTTAAGCATGGTCCAATGTCGTCGCCCCGCGGACACTTGCCCGCCCGGGAATTGTTGCATCAAAGCGCAACGATACCATGCCTGTGCGACAGTTTCTCGACAGCGGAACCTCAAGCTTAACGCAAGCCGCGCGTTTAGAGCGGCTCGCGGCTCAATCCCGCCGCACCGATCTCCTTGAGATAGCTCTCCCAGACTTCGGCCTTCCGGCATGCCAGATCGTAAAGATAAGGCCAAGTGAACAGGCCCGTATCGTGGCCATCGCTAAACACGAGCTTCACCGCGTAGTTTCCAACGGGCTCGATCTCCTGAATTGTGACATGGCACTTGCCTGAAACAAGCTTGCGCCCGGCTGGCGAATGTCCCTGAACCTCCGCGCTCGGGCTCGTCACGCGTAGAAGCTCGGCAGGCAGGCTCTCCGCAATACCGCTCGTAAACGCCACGCGCAGCTCGGTTTTCTCCGGATTGAGCCGCAGCTCGGAGGGCCACGTTTCCTGTTCGGCTTGTTGTGTCATTTCGGTCTCCCCAATGCTTTGCATTCCGCCGCGATCCGGCTTCCGTTCCAGTTGTATAGTCTCGTCTACGTTTTTTCGCCGCAATTATGCCCAATACAAATAGGCGAAGGCCGGAGCTGCTTGCAACCGGCGTTTGTAATTTGTTAATTGGATGCGTTAGAGTCCCATGCCCAGAATTCAGATGTCACGTGGCGAGCGTGCCTCGCTTGAGATGATCGTGAAACGTCCGTGCCTCGTAACTGACATTCCTGGCGAGCATGCCGAAAAGCTCCTGAATTATGGCCTCATTAAGCGCGAAGTGATGCTCCTTCATGCCACGGCGCTGGGCCAGGTCGAGACCCTGCGGCAAAGGTTCAAGGGCATCGAGTACGGAATGCCGCTGACCGCCAAGGCCCTTTAGAGGCTTACGCGCTTTTTTTCCTTCCGTTGCAAAACCTCACTAGCCGTTAAGGCCGCCGTGCTTATAGTTTGATCCGGGGCGGAATGCCGGGAACGCGAGGCGTACCGCCGGGGCTTTCACAATCTGCGTAAGCGGGAGATTATTTATGGGTTCTCGGCTCCTTTTGGGCGCGGCAATGGTGTTCGCTGCCTTCGCATTTCCGGTTGCCAGCCAAGCCGCCGATGCTGGCGGCGCGCATGCGAAAAAGCACCACGGCATGCACCATCATCGCTACTGCTGCCAACACGTGGGCGGCCACCGCTACTGGTACCAGAACGACTCCTTCCCGTTCAATCCTCAGAACAGCGCCCCTGGGCACTACAACAACCAATCCTTCTGGGAACGGGTTGAGACCCAGCGCAACTACCCCCTCGGCTATTAGCCCCAGCTCCCCGCTTCTATAGAGGCTTCGCGGCGGCGCCGGGTTTCGCCCGGCGCGCTCCCGTCGCATCGTCGTTCCCGCGCGGGCGGGAATCCATTTCCGCTGCCGCGACAAGCTTTTATATGGGTCCCCGCCTTCGCGGGGACGACGTTGCGGCTATGTGCCTAGCGCTTGAAGAGTGCGGGCACGCGCACCTTGCTCACCATCAGCGCGCTTGCCGCAAGAGCGATGGCGGCCATGACAAGGCAAGCCTGAGCGGGCGGAAGCGCCATATTGACCGCCGCATCGGCCACCGAAACCACGACCGCGGCCGCGGTGGATGGCAGGCCGCAGAACCACTTCTTGTCCTCGGGCGACTTCGCAAGCTTCGTTTGCACGTTGAAGCGAGCGAGCCGCAACCCTGTGGCCAGAACATAAATTCCCGCGATGAGCCAGCCTGGCCCACCCAGCAGGTGCAGACCCCGGTAATAGATGAGCATGGCCGGCGCGACCCCGAAATTCACGAAGTCGGCCAGGGAATCCAGCTCGGCTCCGATGGGGCTTTCCGCTCCCAGCAGGCGCGCGAGATAGCCGTCGGCCGTGTCCAGCACCACCGCGCCGAAAATCGCCGCTATTGCCCAGCCGAACTGCCCTTCCGCCGACAGGCGCAGCGCCGTCAGCCCGCAAAGCACAGCGCAGAGTGTCAGAATGTTGGGAAGCAGGAGCAAAGCATTCAGCGCGAAAGCACGATCCGCGCGGGCAGCAGCGGCAGCCACCGCCTCTGGAGGAGTTTCCCGCTCTTCGTTCATGAAGACCTGCCCCGTGCCATCCGGCACAAATTGCGGAAAAACATCGTACTCATAGGGCGTTCTATGGCCTTTTGCTCCAAACTAGGCGGGCGCGGAAAATCCGGCCGCCGCCTTCCGTTTCTGCTTTACTCCCTTTTCGTTTCGGATGGAAACGCAAACTAAGCCCCGCTAAATGCGCCGGAAAATGCGGCTGGGCTCCTGCGATTCCAAATCCGCGAGAACAGTCTCGCCCGCGATCGTGCGCTGGCCTTCGCCAGCCAGAATGGAGACCGAGGGCGGAAGATAGATATCCACGCGGCTGCCGAAGCGGATGAGCCCCACCCGCTGGCCGGCCGAGAGGCTGTCGCCCTGACCTACCTCCGGCACGATCCGGCGCGCAACGGTGCCCGCGACCAGAACCGCACCGATGTGCTGCGCGTCCTTGGTCTCGATCACAAAGCCCTGATACTCGTTCTTGGCAGGAGCATCCGGCGAGGCCGCGTTCAGGAATTCCCCAGGCCGGTAAACGGAGGCCTCGATGCGGCCTGCCACCGGCGTGCGGATGACGTGAACGTCCAGCACGGTCAGGAAGATCGAGATGCGCGTCTTGGGATCGCTTCCAAGCCCAAGCTCCGACGGCGGCGTCACCGTTCCCACGCTAATGATGCTGCCGTCGGCTGGAGCAAGTACAAGTCCATCCCTTGCGGGAACCATCCGTTCAGGATCCCGGAAGAAAAAGACCAATGCCGCCGTCACGAAGACGAAAATTAAACCCAGGATTGTTGAAATAAGAAATGCAACCACGGTTGCGGCGGCAGCGGCGGCGACGAACTTGTAGCCATCTTTGTGAATGGGCGAAAACAATGCGAGGGTTTGCGAAAAAGCGTTGGCGTCGGACACTATATTCCTCACAGGGGCTGTCGAAAAAGCGCGGAATCTGGCGGTTGCCGTTTGTGCGGGTCACAGCGCAGCCCTAATGTGTCATCAAATTGACGGGGCAATGTAAATCCCGCACATGGTCCCTGCGAAGAACCCGGCCGCGCCGCTTACCGAAGGAGAGTTTTAATGTACCGGAAAATGGCCGCAACTCTTATCGTCGCATTTGCAACGCTTTCGGTGGCGAAGGCCGAGGATACCACAAAGCTCGCCCTTACGGTCCCGGCGGAAGTGACCGAGGTTGCCACCGCGGGCTCGTGGGCGGACGGCGACATTAGCGGTGTGTTCCGTGCAATCGTGCTTACCACGCCCTCGGGCGATACGACGCAGGCGCACATGGTCGTGCAACTCATGACCCTGGGCTCGGATGGCAGCCCGAACAAGGTCCATAAGTCCGCCGTGGTCGGTAAAATCGACGACAAGAAATTGCCGAACGCCTTCCTGGCCGTCGAAGAGGACGGGACCGAGAACGAGGTGACCTGGCGGGTCACCACTTACGACAGCAACTCGAACGCGGATGTCGGTGCGCTCGTGACCATCAACGCCAAGGGCGAGGTCATCGTGAAGGACGCACCGAAGGAAGAGGACACCGCCGCGCAGCAGGGTGGAGAGAAGAAGAATTAGCCGCTCTGTGAGAGTGGCACGGCTACGGTAACTATCGGCGGAATCTCCCCTCACCCTGTCCCTCCCCATGGGAGAGGAGGACGCCCTCTCAACGGGCACGCCCGGACTCCCTCTCCCATGGGGAGAGGGCTGGGGTGAGGGGCGGAACCTTAGAGTCTGTCCGAAATCATTTTGTCTTCCTGCAAAGCTTTCGCAGCATGAGCCGGATGGACGCCCATCGCAGGAACGCCAAGGCGTTGCGGTTCAAGCACTCCCAATCCTTGGCCAGCCT
>Ga0182021_10002899_pt1 | contig 20174 bp, 13 predicted proteins | sample 612E3MmetaG_FD_120493 | JGI IMG/M metagenome (GOLD analysis project Ga0182021, IMG submission 120493) | Permafrost microbial communities from Stordalen Mire, Sweden - 612E3M metaG (Illumina Assembly) | ecosystem: Environmental > Terrestrial > Soil > Wetlands > Permafrost | place: Sweden... | reverse complement strand
TTTAAACGCCATCTGAACAAGCCCCGAACAATCAATTCCAAAAAGTGAACGTCCGCCCCAGAGATAAGGCGCACCCTGAAACTGAAGGGCGTCATTGACCAGTTCATGCTTGAGTTCCATCAGATCTTCCGGCCCGCCTTCTTCGTCCTCGAAATCGGAGAGTACCGAGACCTGCCCGTCGTATATATAAGTACTCCCGGCCAGCTGCATCCTGAATTCCTCAATTCCCGGGAGTGAGCTTCCATACAGGATGGGCAATGCACTTTTGGCTGACTCGTTGGTCATCAGCTGTACAAGGTCCATGGAGCACCTCGTATCGGCAGAGAGCAGCCTGTTGAATTCCTCTTCCTCTATTGGCGTATGGTTCAGCGGATGGATCCATCCCTCATAATCATCGAACGAAAGCCTGACTTTCAGCCATGAATTATCTGTCTGAAGAACATTATATAACTCACCAAAAAGAAGCTGGGTGCACATCTCGGCTTTATGCGATGGTTCGGTTCTCACAGGAACGAGGCTTTGAAGGCAGATTCCGTAATTCATAAGGTGTTGTATTTTGGATGCAAAGATAGGTTTTTCCTTTCAGGGTCAGGATTTTCTTCCCTTTAGCTCCTGAACGGCCTTTAGGTTGCATTTTGCTGAACAGCCATCGCATTTACCGGCGGGTCTCCTGCCGGAACGTATAAGCCGGAAGACCGCATTCCCGGTGGCCGAAGCGATGATCAATCCTACTATTATATACTGAATAGTCATTGTCATAATATCAGGGAACCAATCTGGTATACTGCAAATGATAAGGACCAGGCCAGTGCAGTTGTGTAAAGCATCAGGAACAAAGCCCATTTCCAGTGGCCGGATTCCCGTTTTACGGTTGCGATAACTGCCACGCATGGCATATATATCAGTATGAATAAGATGTATGAGAACCCCACGAGCGGGGTAAATATTTTTTGTCCCTGCAGATGCCCGCTTTCATAAGTGGCTGTCTGGAGCCTCGAAGTAAGCCCGGCCCTGGCCTTCCCTTTCTCCGGCGTGTTATCGCCAAATAATACGCCCATGGTACTTACCACCACCTCTTTTGCGGCAGCGCCGGTGATAAGGCTGACACCCATTCTCCAGTCAAAACCAAGGGGTTCAATAACAGGCTCGACCAGTTTCCCGATCTTCCCGATATACGACTGCTGAAGCCTTTGGGCTGGGCCTACTTTTGCGCCTCCCGGGAAATATTCAAGTGCCCAGATGATGATCACGGCTACAAGGATCACGCCTCCCATTTTCCTCAGGTATTGCTGTGCCTTTTCCCACATATGGCGGAGGATGACCCGGAAGGTCGGCATACGGTAGGGCGGGAGCTCCATTACAAAAGGAGCTTCCATGCTTTTGAAGAGAAGTTTCTTGAAAATGACGGAAACGAGCACAGCCAGCAATATGCCGGTCATATAAACAAGAAATATGACAGTTCCGGCATGCCTGGGGAAGATCGCACCCGTGATCAGGAGATATACAGGCAGCCTTGCACTGCACGACATGAAAGGATTAATGAGCATTGTGAGCAGCCGGTCATTCCTGTCCTTAAGAGTGCGCGTAACCATGATGGCAGGGACATTACAGCCGAATCCCATGATCAAAGGGATAAAAGATTGCCCGTGAAGTCCCATCTTATGCATCAGCTTATCCATGATGAATGCTGCCCGTGCCATATATCCCGAGTCCTCCATGAGCGAAATAAAAAAGAAAAGGATAAGGATGTTCGGCAGGAAGACAATGACACTTCCGATACCATTGATGATGCCGTTGGCCAGGAGATCCCTTACCGGCCCGGGAGGAAGCAAGGCACCTGACACACTGCCCAACCAGGCCACACCCAGGTCAATCCACTGTTTGGGATAATTTCCCAGTGAAAAGGTCGACTGGAACATAACCCAGAGGAAGAAGATGAAAGCGGGAAAACCCAGTAGCCTGTTGGTAAGAATGGAATCTATCTTTTCGCTGAAAGTTTTACCGGTGATGGCCTGTTGGTTGGTGTCAAGAGTCTCTTTCAACGCACCCGAGATGAAGCCGTACCGGGCATCGGTGATGAGGGTTGCTGAATCTTCTGAAAATGAATCCTCAAGCCGCCTGATCTCTTTCTCAGCCGTGGATATGATGGCTTTACTATAGGCAGAATGGGCAAGGCTGGTGCGGGCGTCTTCATCCTTCTCAAGCAGCTTGATGCTGAAATACCTGGTGGAAACCCGGTCGCTGAGAGCCCTGTCTTTTCTTATGAATTCCTGTATCCTGCGGATGGAACGTTCGATATCCTCTCCGTAATTAATATGAACATGCCTCATCACCGGGTCCCTGTCCTCGAACACTCCTATCACCCTGTCGAAAAGTTCGGTGATCCCATCTCCTTTCGAACTGATGGTCGGAATGATTGGAATGCCCAGGAGCTTGCCCAGGGAGATGTAATCCAGGGTATGTCCTTTTTTTTCAAACTCATCAAACATGTTAAGGGCGATCACCACCCGGATATCCATATCGATGAGCTGGGTTGTGAGATAGAGGTTTCGTTCGAGGTTGGATGAGTCGATAATGTTGACTACAATATCAGGGATGCTGTCGGTTATATGCCTGCGGACAAAAAGCTCCTCCGGTGAATAGGCAGTGAGGGAATAAGTACCGGGAAGGTCTGTGATATTGAAGGTGTACCCCTTTTGCCGGAACCTGGCTGTTTTACTGTCGACAGTCACCCCTCCGAAATTCCCTACCCGCTCATGAGAGCCCGAGGCAAAATTAAAAAACGTGGTTTTTCCGCTGTTGGGATTCCCAACGAGTGCAAGATCAATGATTTTCCCCCTGTCGGCTGCCTCATCCCTTGGGGTGGATTCCTCAAAAGTTCCCTTGTAAGAAACATTTGCATCAGCATCAGGGGCAATTGAGTAGTTGTCTTTCAACGGGATGATCTCTATAAGCCGGGCTTCATCCTGCCTGAGCGAGACATTGTAGCCCAGGATCTTATATTCGACGGGATCCTGCAAAGGCGCAGCTTTGATTACGGCGACTTCCTTGCCCCGGACAAATCCCATTTCGGTTATTCTTTTCCGGAATGCCCCTCTGCCCCGGACCTTTGTTATAAGCCCGCATTCACCTTCCCCGAGATCAAAAAGCGTAGACAATTTATTTAGATTAAATTAACACAAAGATACGAATAATTCCTGAATCATCCGCAAGATAAAATGAAAGACAGAAGGAATTTTAAAGGAAAAAGCCGGCAACTTCTGTTTAATCCCTGAACGGTATACGGCTATGGATTATCCCTGTGGTTTTTACTTCCCGAAAGCAACCCGGCTGCGTACTATCCCTGGCTTCATAAAGTCGTTTCATACTTGCAGGTACTCCTCCGCCTCCGGCCCGAGATTGAAGATCAGGTCAAGTATACTGAGGTTGGAAATGAAACCGTACTTTTCTGAAAATGTCTGGAAATACGGAGGAGAACTGAAGTCATGGCGCTTTGAGGTCAGGTCTGACCGGTGATCGGTGAGGTTCAAAGGAACCCTTACAAAGGATCCGGTCAGTTCAGGTTCTTTCCGGATATGCAGGATTCTGAATATGGTTTGAAGGATCCCGGAATTCAGTTCAACAAGGGAGTCATAATGCCCGGTAAAAAAAGGAAGAAAATAGTCCTTATAGTACAGGAAAAACGGGGAGTTGCTGTAAGCGGCTTCAATAGAACGCAGGTGGACCTTCTGCCAGGGAAGATCATACCTGATCCTTATATCCCTGGTCAGTGTGTGATTCCCCTCGGGCTTTCTGACCGGAACACTGAGCGTCTGTTTCCCGTTTGCGCTATATATGCAACAATGGTTCCGGCATGTCTGCTTCGGATAGGTTTCATGCACTTCGATGAAAATATCCCTTGCTTTTACCAGGACAAAAAAATATCCTAACGGAGGAAAATATGATGTGGACACGATGATGCGATCACCTTCCATCCCCTTTGAGTTTCAGTTTGAAGCCTTCTTCAACAGGACTTCATCAATTGCCTGGATCAGTGAATTTTTCGGCAGCGCCCCTACAGCCATTTGTGGCTGGCCATCAACCGGGCAAAACAGCATGGAAGGTATGCTCCTGATCCCAAATGCCCCGGCAAGCTCCTGCTCGGCTTCAGTGTCTACCTTGTAAATATTGATCTTTCCGGCATATTCTTTTGAGAGTTCTTCAAGGATGGGAGCGACCATTTTGCATGGGCCGCACCAGTCAGCATAAAAGTCAATAATACACGGAAGCTTGCCTTCAAATTTCCATTCCTTGTTTTGTTCGTAATTGAAGACTTTTTCAGTAAAACTGGGCTTTGTCAAATGTTCTATCATGTTGTTTTTGATTTTGATTGATGAAATAAACGGGTGATGCACAACCCTTCCCGGTAAACTCAATCATTTGCCGGTCTTTAACAATACATCCTGGATCATCTGTTTCAGCTTGTCTTTCGGGAGTGCTCCCAGTGAAAAGCTGGGTTTGCCCGATTTCGGGACAAAAAGAAGGGCCGGTATTGAGCTTATCCCCATTAAACCTGAAAGTTCACGGTTCTCGTCCGTGTTGACCTTGTATATCCTGATCTTTCCTTTGTATTCAAGTGCAAGCTCATCCATGGTCGGTGCAAGTGCCCTGCACGGACGGCACCAGTCGGCATAAAAATCAACTATTACGGGAATATCCCCTTCAAAGGTCCAGTCAGTCTGGTTTTTCTTGTAGTCCCATACTACCTGACGAAAGACATCCTGGTTCAAATGGACCACTTTCCCGTTCCCGGACTGGTCGAGCACCGACTGCTTTGAATCTGCATTTTCCCCGCCATTGGCAGAATTAGTGCTGCAGGCATTGAAGCCCGCTATGGTCAGGAGTATGAAGAATACAATTGTTTTTTTCATTTTGGTTTCCTTTCTCAGTTTATGGCAGATAACATCACACCGCTGCAAAATTAAAAAATAATTTTAAATAAATCGCATAAGTATCACTATTTTGTTTAATTTTGTTGAAAATTCCGCTTAAACCCTATCTTGTAATTGATATTCATGAATTTACGAATGATGTGAATGATGTCAGAATGATAAAGTCACCGCTTACTTTGAATAGATATGACCTTGAAAAGCTTTAATTCAGACAGACGGATGTTGGAGATAAAAGCATTAGATATTAATCAGTTCGAGTCCCTGTTTTCGACTGAAGAAAGCTGTTTGAAGTTCATTGCAGAGCAAAAATGGTCGGGTGGGTTTATCTGTAAAAAATGCGGGCATACAAATTACTGCAGTGGCAAATCACAATTTTCAAGACGATGCACCCGCTGTAAATCGGAAGAATCAGTTACAGCCAACACTATTTTCCACCGTTGCCATATTCCCATCACTGAAGCATTCCGCATGGTTTATATGGTCTGTAACAATCCGGATATTTCTTCCTACGAGCTTTCACGGCAGCTGGAAAAGCGCCAGATGACCTGCTGGAAATTGAAATCCCGTCTGCTGGATTGCATTGAAAAGAGGGGGGAGATTGATCTGCTGTATAAGGAGGCACAGAGTCACAGAGTCACAAAGTGACAGAGTGACTGTGCCCTCTTTAACTTTGTTACTTTGTGACTTTGTTATTTTGTGACTTTGTCACTTTGTCACTTTGTTACTCTCTCAAAATCTTTCAATGATCACCTTCCTGACCAGGGTTTCATTCCCTGCAGTGATCCTCATAAAATAAACCCCTGGGGATAAACCGGAAACATTGACCCTGCAATTGTTTCCTGAATAAAGATCATTTTCCCGGAGAACTAAATCGCCTTTGATATCACTGAATTCCACTTTCAAAGTTTCAGTGTTGACCAGGGTGGAATGGACGGTGATAAAATCTGATGCAGGGTTCGGATAGATAGTCAGGGAGGTTTGTGCGGATAGATTGTTGCAGCCTAAGGCCGTTGAATATCTTGCTTCCCAGCCCTCATCAGTTATCGTGGCATCGGTGGCAAAAAGGATGAACATCTGCCCGCTGGATGCAGTCACCGGGGGAGGCAGGTCCGAGGTTGAATAAATTCCTGAGTAACTGGCCAGCTGTTCACCGGTATTATAGTCATATATCTTTACGAAGTCATGGCCTGGTTGGGTCCTGAATGAAGTAAAGGTCAGTGTCAGCGGGCTGGTATTACCTTCGGGGAGGATCTTCCAGCGGCAGGTGGTGGAGTTATGATAATTGAAGTGCAGGCTGCCATCGCTGATAACCCCGTTCGTGTCGCTTATTGTCTGGGCATCCTTGCACCAATCCATCGTTTTCCCTGAGTAAGAGAGGAACCATCCATCGGCCGATCCCGAAGACCCTGAAGTAAAAGTGACCAGCGCTTTTGCCCCGTTCAAGGTAATCGGTGAGGGGAGGCTGTTCCCTGAAAATTCTCCTGCCAGCGAATCGTTTATGGTCGCCCCCTTGTATACACGTACAATGCCATCCCCCGGAATCGTATTCATAGTATTAAAGGTGAGTGTGATATTCTGGACCGAGTCTTCGCTGCTTTGAGGTTCCAGAAGCCAGGAACTCTGGCAGTTAGTTCTGTAATTGAGTGCCGGGCTGCTTCCGTCGGCAATGCTGCCCATGATCGATCTGAGCACTTTGTTTGAATTGCAGGTATACGGGAACATATTTACGGTTGTATCCGGGAACAGGTTAATTATGGCGCCTTCTCCGTTGGAGAAATTATCTCCTGCCGGATTCAGATTATCGAGGTAGAAATACCCGTTGGCGGTACCGCTCCAGCCCCAGTTGAAGTGGAAATAGTCGCTTCCCTGGTAGCCGTCGCAGTTAAATGCATGGCCGCCGGTGCCATAACCGTCATAATATAACGGCACCTTCCGGTCAAGGCATGAACGGACGATGCTGTCCCATAAAGCCGGAGGATAATCGTCCCGGTGAATATATGAGGCATTGGAGCTGAATCTGAAATTATTAACCATTGCGTTCCTTGCATCCTCGGAGTAAGCTCCCGATCCGCTGGCACTATACATCATATTGACCGAAACACCGGCATGCCATAAAAGCAATGCAACTGCCGTGTCATTCTGAAGCCTTGCTCCTGTAAGCGAATTGACCATGCTGTTCCAGTCATAGGTCGTGGCTCCGAAATCGGCACACTGCTGGGGATAACCCGAGGGTGTATAACAATGCTGCCCCAAACCGGTCAGCGGGAAACGGTAATAATACATTATCTGGCACATTGCCGTAGCAACACATCCTGCATAGGGATGGCCTCCCGGACCCGCGCCGTCAAGGGGGCAAAGAATGTTGTAAGGATAACCCTGGTCCCAGGTATGGATAATAAGGGGGGCAACACCTGATTGCGGGTTCAATGGCTGGTTTGGATCAAAGCTGCCGTATCTTGCCCACTTCGAACTGATTTCCGGAGTAGCCGGAAGGTTGTTGTTTACAATCTTTTCGATCTGTTTTGAATACTTCTCCATCCAGGAAACGAACTGGGGAGGCAGGGTGGTACTGTCCAGGTTGTCGTCAAACGAGTATGCAAGAACCGGCACAACCGCATCGTCGGCAGCCACTGCGATCCAGCCCCGGGGAGCCATGTTCACAGTATAATAAACAGTAAGCCCGTGAAACTGAACGGGCGAAATATTTTTAATTCCGATTGAATTATATACCAGGCCTGCTGAAAGGCGGGCATATTCGTAATAAAAATTGATGGCCACTTTCCGGATGACCGGCTGACCGGCCTGCCTGGCAAAGCCTGTGAAGGTTGCAACCAGCAGGAGGATTGAAAATAAGGTCTTTCGCATGAAGATCTTGTATTGTTTGAATAACTGTTTGATATGATCAGGTTTTCTGATGGATTCCAAAGTCTATTTGATTATGATCAGCTTTGCCGCGGCTGAATTTATATTGCTTTTCAGGCTGATAAAATATAATCCTGCGGACAGGCCCGCAAGATCAAGTTTGATCTCATTTTCTCCCGGACTGATTGTCACGGGCTCGGAGATCAGCTGTCTTCCTTCGGGAGATGACAGGATGAGTTCACCCGTTGCTTTCTGGCCGGCAGGTATTCTGATTGTTACATAATTGCAGGCCGGGTTGGGGAAGATGTTGAGGGGAGAATCTGCCATGGTTTCATTTACACCTGTGTTTCTCTTCGGATAGTAGATCTCCCATCCTTTACCGGTGATGCTGCTGTTTGTTGTAAAGATCAGGAACATTTTTCCGCTTGGTGAAGTCACCGGGGCGGGTGGGTTAATTGAATCGAAATGGCCCGAAATTGTATCAAGCGGAAGGCCGCTGCCAAGGTCATAAATGGTAAGGGCATCTTTGGCCGGTTCAGTATCAAAGCGTTTGAAATAGATAGTCAGGGGAAGGGTATCATTCCGTTCAATCCTCCACCTGCAGTTCGAATTGTTCGCATAATTGAAGCCGAAACTTCCATTGGTGAAATCAGCAGTGTCGCCCAGGATGACCTGTGTGCCGGAACACCAGACCGGGATGGCAGAAGAGAAATTTGCCTGGAAGCCTTTGCCTGCAGCTCCCCCGTTTGCTTTAAAATGAATTAAGATTTTATTTGAGGTGGAATTCAGCGTGGGCGGCAGGGTGTTTCCTGAGTAACTCCCCAGCAGGGGCGATGATTCCGATGGCCCGTCATAGATTATAACGAAATCTGAAGGATTGGTGTCGAAATAATCAAAAACAACCTTTATCCCGCTTACCGAGTCCTGGCTGGTCTGCGGATCAACCAGCCAGCTGCAGTCGGCAGACGGGGAATATGGATTGACAGGCCCGCTGCCATCCGAAAGGCTTCCGTCGAAGCAGTGCAATGTTGAAGTGCCCTGGCATCCTTCCGGATAAGTATAGTTCAATGTATCCGGGAAACAATTCATGATAATTTCCTGGGCAAGCCTGAAGTTGTTTCCGCCGGGGGTCAGGTTATTTGTATAATAATATCCGTTATAGGAGGAACTCCATCCCCAGTTGAAATGAAAATAAGTAGTATCCTGGTAACCGTCACAGACAAATGCATGCCCGTTGATGTTCGGAACGCTCCATCCCGCGTAATACAAGGGCATGCTTCGGTTCAGGTGGGCCACCAGGATGCTGTCCCATCTCAGGCTGGTGCTGTCACGGAACAGATATTTTGTTTGAAGGGAATATTTGAAATACGTGAGGAATGAATAAGCGGCCTTATGATTGTACATCCCGGATCCGCTGGCTCCGTATACCAGGTCGCAGGAAACGCCCAGCTGATAGAGGAGGGTGGCTACTGCATCATTCTGACGGCTCAGTGCGTCTGGCATGTTTTCCCAGTTATACGTAGTGGCCCCGAAGTCGGCAGATTGCAGACCGTATTTTGGATCGGTATATGAATACGACCCGGTTCCGGTCTTTGGCCAGCGGTAATAATACATGATTTGCCCCATGGCTGTCGGAACGCAGCCTGCCCATGTATGGCCGCCGGGTCCGGCGGGGTCAGCCGGGCACATACCATTGTAATACATCCCCTGGTCCCAGTTTGAAGAGATCAGCGGAGCTATCGAGGATGCAGGCCTTGCAAAATGATTCGGAATGTAATTACCGTCAAGCAGGCTGTTCCATTCCTGCGTCACTCCCGGTAAAGGCTTTGCCGGGTGCCTGGCAAGATCAAGCAGTTCAGACTGATATTGCTTCATCCATGCCAAAAACTGGGGAGGGAAATTCTTTCCGTTGTAGCTTCCTTCAAAGGAATATGCCAGAACCGGCCAGGCTGCATCATCAGCGCTTATGGCTATCCACCCCCGGGGAAGCATGTTGAAAATGTAATAAAGGATATGCTCCTCTTTGCTGTAAACGATGGTTTCCGTTACCGAAGCAGCTTCCCCGGCCTTAAGTCCGCTCCCTGTATAATGAGCTGTGAAAAATCCTGTTGCCGCTTTTTGTGCCACCTGGACCTGAACCTGGCGGGCATAAATGAAGCAGCCAAGAAAAATCAGTGCGGTTCCTAAAAGAATCCTCTTTTTCATAGAAAACCTTTTGTTGATCCGATTCAGCCTCAAAGGTATGGAAAATTTCTTATCTTCGTAAGCGCTGCGAGGGATCGCCGGTTTACTTTTTTTCCCGGGAAGCGGCATATTTCAAATGCAAAGGCAAGTATAAGTAAATTCTGCATATGGCATTGCTGATAAAAAATATCCGTGAGCTTGTCCAGGTCGAGGACAAGCCCAGGCACATGGTCTGCGGCAGGGAAATGGAAAAGCTCAAAACGATCAAAGATGCCTGGCTTTTCGTTGAAAGCGACAGGATCCTGGATTTTGGAAGGATGAAGGCAATACCTGATTTCAGCAAAACCTGGGGAAGGAAGATGAAAATCCTCGATGCCACCGGCCGCATGGTATTTCCTTCATTCTGTGATTCCCATACGCATCTGGTTTATGCGGGGAGCCGGGAGATCGAATATATCGATAAAATAAAGGGGCTTTCATATGAGGAGATATCAGCCAGGGGAGGCGGTATCCTGAATTCTGCCCGCAGGCTTCATGATGCTTCCGAAGAAGAGCTGGTTGACCAGGCATTACCCCGCCTGAAGGAAATCATGATACTGGGAACCGGGGCTGTGGAGATAAAGAGCGGATATGGCCTGAGCGTGGAAGATGAGCTCAAGATGCTGAGAGTTATCCGCAAACTTCAGTCCCTCGTACCTTTGAAGATTGTTCCTACATTCCTCGGGGCTCATGCAGTGCCCCTTGAATTTAAAGGCAGGCGGCAGGAATTTGTCGATATGGTGATCAGCGAGATGATCCCCCGTGTGGCAGCGGAAGAACTGGCCGATTATATCGATGTATTCTGCGAAAGAGGATTCTTCACCATTGAAGATACCGAACGTATCCTTACTGCAGGAATGAAATACGGAATGAGGCCGAAGATCCATGCCAATGAGCTGGATTATTCGGGAGGGGTGCAGGTCGGAGTGAAGTACAATGCACTCTCGGTTGATCACCTGGAATTCACGGGGGATGCCGAGATAGAATGCCTGCTGGCCTCTGAAACCATGCCCACGATATTACCGGGGGCAGCTTTTTTCCTGGGTATGAATTATGCGCCGGCCCGGAAAATGATAGCCGCAGGTTTGCCGGTTGCCATGGCCAGTGATTTCAATCCCGGTTCATCACCTTCAGGCAATATGCAATTCATTCTTTCGATGGCCTGCATAAAATACCATCTGTTGCCTGAAGAAGCCATTCATGCGGTAACTATAAACTCTGCCTATGCTATGGGTTTAAGTGAAGACTACGGAAGTATTGCGACAGGTAAAAAAGCCAACCTCTTTATCACCAAACCTATTCCATCCTATGAGTATATGCCATACTCATACGGGTCAAATAAGGTGGAGACGGTGATATTGAATGGTGAAATAGTGAAATTGTGAGTTTGTGAAATTTGAAGTAAGCGAAGTTTTTCACACCGCAGCTAGGGTGACGGCGTCGCACCTCCACTTCCCCGGATAAATCAGGTTAAGTTGGCTCCTTGCACCCAAAGGCTGCTTATGTGAAAAACTTCGCTTACTATGAATGGAAAGAGCTACATTCTTTAAAATTTCACAATTTCACAAACTCACAATTTCACTACTTTACCACTGTCAGCGCCTTATCGGTTGCATCCAGGATTGGTTTGATGGAGATTTCGCTGCCAACGGCGTTCTTCATCCAGAGTTGAGGTATCAAGCGGCCGGCCGAATAAATTCTCACGATTTCATCAGCAAAGTTCCTGCCCCTGAGGTATTGATCGATCTGGAAATCGATCAGGTGGCCTACGGGATAATTAGGCAGGTAAAGCGGATTATCGATCATATGTGAATAGATTGCCAGCAGGGGGCAATCCCTGATCCCGAATACCTCTGCATAATATTTATTCCAGATATCCCTGGCCGTGCTGATCACCTTGGCTTTAAGCTGTTCCTTTGTGGCATCCGGGTTCTCATACAGCCATTTCCAGGTTTCCATATCCACCAGTGAGACCCCCATGATCTCATAGCACATCCAGAACTGGTCCAGGGCATCCATGGCTTCCTTGTCCGGTTTGTCGTCTTTTTTCCCAAGAAGGAAAAGGTCACGTTTCTGGAAAATGAATGCAAGGGCTTCGGTGAATGCAGTATTGGGAACTCCGGCCATCATGTAATTATCAACCAGATACAGAGAGATGGTCTGTTCCACGTTATGCCCCATTTCATGGACGGCAATGTTATAACCTTTATAGTCCATCCCGGTTTTGGCAATACGCGTGCGGAGATGGGCCTTGTCGCCTTTCATCTGAGCTCCCCAGGCATGGCCGCTTCCCCGGGCGGGGTCAACGGTTATATGAGAGGCGATCTCTCTGGCCTTATCCGGCTTGAATCCCAGTTTTATCAGCATATTCGGGATATCAGCCTCATAAGCCTTGGGATCCGGGTATTTTGCACGGGTGATCTTATCCAGTTCATCCTGGTCCATGCTGCTTCTGGCCTTAAAACCATCATACCAGATGTCGAATGGCTGCAGGGGACGGCCCAGTCGTTTGCTGATCAGTGCCCCGACTTTTTTTACCTCAGGGGAAGAGCAGAATTCCGTAAACAGCTTTTCAACCTCCTGCTGGCGGATTTCCATGGACCCGTCAAATGACCTTAAAATATAAGTCGGATAAAGGGGTGTATATGGATCTGCATTTTTGACAGCTCTGAAGTTATTAAGGAATATCTGGTATCGTTTGTCCTGTTCAGGGTTTGCAGCGATTTCCTTCCCGTCTTTAAAGAGCTTATTGCTGAATGGATTCCATTGAAATTCCGGATTGTTGATCACCGAATCGGGAATACTCTGGTCAATGATATGAAGCATTACATTATAGACCATCTTTTGCTTGAGCAATCCTTCTTCTCCCTTGTTGTAGTTGGCTTTCAGTTCATCCCGCAGGTTCCAGTGGGAGATCAGTTTCATGTCCTTTGCAAAATGGGTTTGCCCCTTGTCGTCAAGGAGGTTCCCCATATAAATATTGTAGTTGCTGATATAATTATCGGCTGCAGCAAGCGCATCCGACACTTTCTGGCTTGTCTCTGCCGGAACCCTTGAAGTGAACATATCCCCCAGACGGGCATAAGCCCATTCCCTGCGGGTCCATTTCGGGCCCAGGTTTTCCTTTTCTTCCAGGGTGTAAAACGGAAAGTTGAGACAGGTGATGAATGCAATCTTGTTATTGAAAAAATCATCATTCATGTGTGCGGCCGGGTCCCATGCCCCGAAGATCTCATCCACATCCAGGGCCTGTCCGACATCGATATGGACGGCCCACTTCATGGCAAGATCAATAAGGTTATAATGTCCAAAGAGTTGTTCGAAATTTGAAGAAAGACGGTTGAACAGCAGGTCAAGTTTTGCAGGATCGCCTGCAAAGTACTTATTGCAGAAATCCCTGAAATCAGCTCCACTGCCGTCTTTTTCAGTCCATAAGGCGGCAGTTTGCCGGATACCCTTCCCGATACGGGCTTTCTGCGCTTCACCATACTTTGCCGTAAGGCCGGCAATGACCGAATCAACGAGTTGTTGCCTGACATACTGCACCTGTGTTTTCGGCACAGAGCTTTCATTCTGCCTGCACTGGCCCAGAAACAGGGCAAGCGGGAGGAGGAGAAATAAAGACCTTTTCATGGATGTTTTTTTAATTTATACAAATATAAGTATTCCGGGTGAAATCATAAGCGGGATCCGTTAATCAGTGAATCTGTCCTTCGCCTTAAAGCGGTTTTTTATTTATGGTCCTGATGAAAATTCATAATTTTGCCGGCATATTATTAGTGATGTGCATCTGAATTGATTTTTTTGCAGTTATGCATTTCCGTTGTTACCTTACTGTAGTCAGTTTTAATTCCACGAAAACGCAGATTATTTTAATCCATGGAGTATGAATCAGCTTATTGAATGTGTTCCGAACTTTTCAGAGGGCCGAGATATGCATCTGATCAAAACCATCACTGATGAAATTGAGAAAACTGATGGTGTCAGGTTGCTGGATGTGGATCCCGGAAAAGCAACAAACCGTACAGTCGTAACTTTCGTGGGAACTCCTGAAGCTGTGCTCGAGGCTGCTTTCCAGGCTATCAGGAAAGCATCCGAGGTCATAGATATGAGCCGGCATAAGGGAGAGCATCCCCGTTTTGGAGGAACCGATGTTTGCCCCCTGGTCCCGGTTTCAAATATCAGCATGGAGGAAACTGCCGTCTATGCAAGAAAACTGGCTGAACGTGTAGGCAATGAGCTGGGCATCCCGGTTTATTGTTATGAGAATGCTGCTTTCACTGAAGAAAGGCGCAACCTGGCAAACTGCAGGGCAGGCGAGTATGAAGGACTGCCGAAGAAGCTTGCCGATCCCCGCTGGAAACCCGATTTCGGACCTGCCCGTTTCAACCCACGCACCGGCGCCATTGCCATAGGGGCAAGGGATTTTCTTGTTGCTTATAATGTCAACCTGAATACCACTTCCACACGCAGGGCTAACGCCGTCGCATTTGATATAAGGGAAAAAGGCAGGCCGGTTCGTGAAGGCAATCCGGTTACGGGTAAAATAAAGAAAGATGAAAACGGGAATGAGATTTGGATCCCGGGAGCCCTTAAGGCCTGTAAAGCCATAGGGTGGTTCATCGAGGAGTACGGGATTGCACAGGTTTCGATCAACCTTACAAACATCGGTATTACGTCGGTTCACGAAGCCTTCGAGGCAGCCTGTGAAATGGCTCTTCAAAGAGGCCTGAGGGTAACAGGCAGCGAACTGGTCGGACTCATACCGAAGAGGGCTATGATAGCCGCAGGTAAATATTTCCTGAAAAAGCAACAGCGTTCGGTCGGTGTATCGGAAGAGGAGATCATCAGGATAGCCGTCAGATCACTCGGCCTGGATGATCTGAAACCATTCAATCCGAAAGAAAAGATCATTGAATACATACTTGAAGATAACAAAGACAAAAAGCTTGTGAACATGACTGCCGAAGGCTTTGCCAGTGAAACGGCCTCTGAATCCCCCGCTCCCGGCGGAGGATCTGTATCGGCTTATGTTGGCGCCCTCGGCGTTTCGCTTGGAACCATGGTGGCGAATCTCTCATCCCATAAACCAGGATGGGACGAACAATGGGAAGTATTCGGCAACTGGGCTGAAAAAGGGCAGAAGCTCAAAGAGGAATTATTATTTCTTGTGGATGAAGATACCAGGGCTTTTAACAAAATAATGGATGCCTTCGGCCTTCCAAAAGGGACGGATGAAGAAAAGAGCATCCGGTCTGCAGCAATCCAGGATGCCACAAAATATGCCATAGAAGTGCCTTTCAGGACCATGAAGAAAGCTTATGAGTCGTTTGAGATCATTGAAGCCATGGTTGAAACAGGAAATCCGAATTCCGTTTCAGATGCAGGCGTGGGAGCTGTTTGCCTTCGCTCTGCAATACTCGGAGCATGGCTTAATGTAAAGATCAACGCGTCGGGACTGAAAGACAAGACATTCCTGGAGGCCATCATGAAACAGGCTGAGGATATAGTTATAAATACCCGTATAAAGGAAGAAAAGATCCTTGCATCCGTTGCAGCGAAAATAAAATGAATTGAAACGAAACTCCCGCTTACAGGGCATTTTAACATCTGTTGTCCTGGTCCGGCGGACAGAAGGGGATCGTAAAGCTGAAACGGCTGCCTTCTCCTTCGATGCTCTCGGCCCAGATCCTCCCTCCGTGCTTTCCAATGATTTCATGGCAAAGGACTAGCCCCAGGCCGCTTCCTTTCTCTCTTTCCGTCCCTTCCATCCTGAATTGCTGTTCAAACCGGAAAAGCCTTTTAAGGTTCTCGGGGGCAATCCCCATACCAGTGTCAGCCATTGTGATCATGAGGAATTGGCCGACGGGAAGGGCGCTTACTGTAACCAGCCCCCCTTTCCAGGTGAATTTTATGGCATTTCCTAAAAGATTCCGGAGGACCAGGAGGGTGGCATCTTTATCGGCCCAGGCTGTAGTTCCCGGAATGACTTCAGAAATCAGCCTGATCATTTTCAGCCCGGCCGGTTCAGCCAGCAAATGGAAAGTATCCCTGATCAGCTGGCAGATGTCGAGCCGGCCGGGAGTGAATTTCATCTTGCCGGTTTGAACTCTCGACCATTGGAGTAGTCTTTCAAGCAGGTCAAATGTGTTATGCGAGGTGCTTTTAATGTTCAGCAAAAATGTCTTTTTATCTGAATCGGTGAGTTCGTCCCATTCCTCTGAAAGAATATCGGAAAATCCAAGGATAGCATTGAACGGACTCCGGAGGTCATGGGAAATGATTGAGAAAAATTTATCACGTGTCAGGAACAATTCCCTGATTTGTTCCTGCTCTTGTCTTGTTCTCTCACAGAGACGGGCGATCAGGGTTTCCAGGTGATGAACCAGGGAAGCGGCTTCTTTGTCATCCGGTAAGCCGGAGGCAAGACTTTTCACTGATTTATCCGCGACTTCCAGGTCACCGTCGGAAATTGAAACCAGGATGGTATTAACCTGTGAAAGAAATGATGAAATTTCCCTGGACATGAAGTTTTCTGACTTACTGAATCAGCCAAAACACGGATCTGTATTATCCTTGGTTCAGGCAATCAAATTCGTTATCCTTCCTGAGGTTTATTTTTTAGGGGGATTGGACTGGCCACCAGTTGTCCTCTGTGCAGGTGTGATCTTGTATTGCCTGAAGATCTCAACATCACCTTTTTTGACAAATTTACCTTTATTGTCAAAACACAGGACGTATCTCATCTTGTCGGCACCCATAAATATGGCCACATAAGTGATCTCTTTTTTCGGGTCATCAACCTTTGCAACCTTGCCAATTGTCGAGCCCGGGAAATTTTTTGTAATATAATCTGTACTTGTTTTGGGAAGGTCGGTTGGCTTGATTTCCTGTCCTGTCTGGGCAAATACGACAACCGAAAACAGGCAAAGCATCAGAAAGGCAAATAACTTTTTCATCTTTTTATGGTTAGGGAAAGGCCGGTACCGGAATCCGTTAAGATGCTGTCCCGGGCTTTCGGGTTAAATCATCTGAATTTGCAGCGAAGATATGAATTTAATCCATATAAAATTGAAACGAAGATATGAAAATGTAATGAAAGCTGATTAAGTTTTGAAAAAACCGGCATTACCGGGTGGGGATCAATCCTTCACGCATCTCACCTGAAGTGCATTTGCCCTGCTGGACGAATACATGGACACACTGGGGCAGTATATGTTCAGTCCCCGTGCAAAGGCTTTGGCAGAGCCGCTGATGGTGGATGTCCAATACATAGTGGCGTTAAGGGTATTCCCGCTAAGAAATTCCCAGGAGTTATTCAGGTAAAGGATTCCGGAAAGGGTGGCTGAAAAAGGCACATCCTTTAAATAACCGCCGGCCAGTGAATTCCCGGAGTTTGAAGGATCGTCAATAAGCATCTGCCACTCATCCCTGGATGGAATATGGCAGCCCGGGGGGCATAGACCCTGGACGCCTTCCTGGACATCATACCGCATCAACTCGTCCCATTGATAAAATCCTCCGCTCAGGGTGCAGGATGGATCACCTGGCGGGCAGAACTTTTCAGGCTGGCAGTTATCGGTCTGGGCAACCTGTGTACTTATCGGAATACCATAATCAAGATCCTGGGTCATCCAGCAGCGGTTGCCCCTCCAGTAAGTATTATAGGTCCGGTACGGGCTTGTACGGACATCTTTAAGCGGCATAAGGGGATTTTCGCACTGAAAAACAGGAGCGCTGACAATTTGTATGCTTTTTACATCGGAGGAAGGGCATCCGTATGTATTCGTATAGGTATAGGTCAATGCGACGGTCTTGGGGAAAGGGCCGGAAACAGAGGCTGGATTGAACTCATAAACATTGCCGTTCAGGCTGATGCCTTCACCGGAATAGACACCGCCGGTGCCGATCGGAACGCCTCCGCGCAATGTAAAGGGCCTGGCTGAAGGAATGGTCACCGGGTCGAAACAACTTGTAAAAGTTACATCTGGTCTCGGATTCACGGTAAAATTTACCTGGCTGGTGGCGGAGCATCCGAAGTTATTGAGCCCTGTTACACTTACCACTGCATTGGCTGCAGGTGCTGACCACGAATAGATGGCAGTTGCCTGCCCCTGGGGAGTGGAGAGGCTGCCTGCACCGGCAGGAATAAGGGACCATGTGAAATTTGAATTGGGGTCGGAGGGCACATTGAACGCTGACGTCTGGCCCACACAGGCAATTGCAGGCGTGGGCCCGCCCAGGGTGACATCAGGAAGAGGGTTGGCGTTGAAATTAATTGAACCCGGGATCAGGGCAGAGCATCCGTTTGCAGCAGTGTAATTAACTGAAACAGTCTTTTGACCCGGCGTTACCCACTGTACAGAAAGGTTATTCGTGGTTTGATTTACAATTGTTCCTCCCGGGGATACAGTCCATATATAATTGCTCATGCCGGCCTGCGTCTGGTAATGGCCTGTCTGCAGAAGGCAGATACCGTTGATGAGACTGTGATCGGCAGTGATTACCGGAGCCGGGCGTGGGAGGATAGTCAAAGTTTTACTGTCGGTGGACTGGCATACGGGGTTGGTTGATGCCACACTTTCAATAACTGTCAGGGTACCTGTTCCGCTGCTTCCCCAGTCGACTGTTACTGATGGAATGTTGTTTGCTGAAGTGATCGTGCCTCCGCTGATGGTCCATGAATAAGTGTGGCCGGGGACAGACTGCGTGAAATAAACCAAGCCCGTACTGAATTCACATACCGGTTGGACAGTCTGGATATCAGGTGCAGGCAGGGGATTTGTATGGATGATGTAATTGCTCATATTTCCGTAACATGTCACTGAATTAAGGCTGATCGACGGAGTGATGGCATAAGTGACAGTCCCGGTCGAATTTGATGGATCGGTCAGGGTCTGAACCGGCAGATAAGCCATGGTCTGGGGCCCGGCAGGATATCCGGTAATGCTGGCCGGCGAAGGTGTGGCAAGCCACTGATAGGAAGTAGGGTATGTTACACTTGAAGTGAAATCCACCCGTACGGATGAACTGCCCAGGCAAACGCCCTGGCTCATCGGGGAATTTGTCAGGGCTGGCCTGGGATTTACTGAAAAAGTGAACTGGGAGCTGTTGCCGGGGCAATTGTCAAATGAAGTGTTGATGGTATACGTAACAGTTTCCTGTATATTCCCTGAATTTGTAAAAGTAACCGGCGGAACCGGGTTTGAAGTGCCCGAACCGGTTGCCGGGCTGATATCTGCCTGTCCGGAGAAGGACCAGTTATATGATACTCCTGAGGCGGGGATGGAAGCCAGGCTGACCGGAGATCCGGAGGTTCCCGAACAGATGACCTGGGATGAAGGAGAAGACGAAGCTGAGGCTACCGGGTTGACCTGGATTGTATAGGGGGATTGGGCTGAGGTGCATCCGTTGGCTGTAGCTGATACCTGGAACAGTACGGGTTCCACATTGCCTCCTGAATTTGTGAATGCCTGGTTGATGTTCCCGCTTCCATTGGTTATCGATGAAGGACTGATTGCCGCACCGGCGCTGGCCGTCCAGCTGAAAACAGCGCCGGATACCGAGGAACTGAGGGTTATTGAAACCGGATCGGCCGAACACCATTTCAGATTGGGATGGGCCGGATTGAATATCACATCGGGAAGAGGGTTGACAATAAGGTTCCCGCTGGCCGAGGCCTGGCAGCCTGCACCGCTGGTGTAAGAATATAAAATCGTATTGGACCCGATATTTGCCAGTGAGGGGTTGAAATAATAAATACCGGCATTACTGGTCACGCCCGGACCTGAGTAAGTCCCGCCGGCCGGGAGTCCGAAAGTCAAAGGGAACGGCGGAGTATTCGGGCAATAAGTCGTACCCGGAGGAGTGAAACTGACTAAGGGTGTAGGATTGACCGTGACTGCATAAAGAACGGAAGTTCCCTGGCATCCGTGGATGTCGGTATAGCTCACCGAAACCTGTTTCTGGCCGGCAATATCCCAGGTGATAAATACTTCGTATGGACCGGGGCCCTGGAAAATCGTACCTCCGTCCGGGTTCCATATATAACCGCCCATCCCGGTCTCAGTTGTAAAAGGCCCCAGCTGTATGCTCTGGCAACCTGCGGCAGGCCCGGTGACCGTAGGAACGGGCAGGGCATGAACCGTCACGGCTAAC
>Ga0182021_10002898_pt1 | contig 20179 bp, 14 predicted proteins | sample 612E3MmetaG_FD_120493 | JGI IMG/M metagenome (GOLD analysis project Ga0182021, IMG submission 120493) | Permafrost microbial communities from Stordalen Mire, Sweden - 612E3M metaG (Illumina Assembly) | ecosystem: Environmental > Terrestrial > Soil > Wetlands > Permafrost | place: Sweden... | reverse complement strand
GGTTGTCGTCCCCGTGCTCGTCGTCGTCTTGCTGACAGTTGCGGTTCCCGTACCGGTATTCGTCCCGGTGTTGGTCAGCGTGCTGGTGCCGGTCCAGGTCCCGGTGCCCATGACGGAATGAGTGGTGGATGCGGTGCCGGTGAGAACACCCACGCTCGTGTTCGAGAAGGTGTCGGTCTGAACGTGGGTGCAACTATCCGGAGGGGTGCCGAAATACATCCCGTTCTGGCCCATGCCCGAAAAATTCCAGCGGCCGGCCTGGCCGATGAGACGGCAGTTGTGGCTTCCGTCCTCGCAATCGGCGCCGACCTCGTTGTAGCGAGCCGCGTTCTCGCCTGGAAGATCCTGCATCGACTCGGCGGTTTCGAGCACGATGAGCACGTTCGGCTTCAGCGTGTCGACGATGCTCTTGACCGTTTCCAGAGGATAGGCATCCGCATGAACGCGCGTTGGCAGCGCCCAGGTCGTCGCCAGAAGCGCCAGAGCCAGGCAAAGGCGACGGAATGCTGGGGAGGGGGCAGATCTCATAATGCGGGAATCCCACGACTGCATCTAGCAAACCATCGGCCATCTCTAAAAGATAGAAGAAAGCTCAATGATCTCAGCCGTCGGCGCCGCATTTTCGGGTGCTCTTCTGTCCGCCCTTGTGCGCGCTGAGCCTACCTTTCTTCGCGCACTGGTTGCGGACCACGCAAACTTTTCATCCTGTCATCCTCGGGCAGCCGCAACCCTGGGCAGGACATATCTCCGGCGGCGCCATGGCGGGCGCCGCCTACGACGGCCAGCCATCCCGAGGGGCTACTCACCCCGCGCTGCCTTCCAGTAGGCACGCACCGCTGCCGTCGCTTCGTCACATTTCATGCCCCCGTCGTGCATGAGGAAGTATCGCAGCATCTCGTCGTAGCCGTACCCCAGCCCCAGGTTCTGTGAGACGAGCTGGGGAATCGGCTTCGGCGATGTCTCGTGACGATTCTTCTCGATGAGGTCCACCATCTCGCGCATGAACCAATACGTTTCTGTCTTGTCGAAGGCACGAAAATACGCCGGCAAGAAGTAGACCGTGTGGGCGAGAGCCACGACGGCGAGCACCGCCGGCATCCACCGGCGCCGGCTCCACGCCAACGCAAGCACCGCACCCGTGAACAGCGCGACGAAGGGCCAGGCCGCGATGGCTCGCAGTGCCTGGGGAAGCCCATCCCAGGTCAGGGCCGCGGGCACGATGCCAAAGAACCAGCCCAAGGCCGCGCACAACGCGGTTGCTGTCAGCCACCGCTGATAGGTTGGCAGCCCGGCCGCTTGTCCTGCGGGGAATGGGGCTCGCCCCCGCACCAGTCGAAGGAGAAGCGCGAGCCCGAACCACAGGACGCACAGCAAGGCCACCATGTCCACCGGCGACAGATGGCCAGCGATATGCGCCGAATGTCGAATGTTCGCATCGCCCTTGATGAACAGGAAAGACGGCTGCAGATGCGCTACGACGTTGTCGAGGAAAGTCATCACGAGAAACAGCGGGCGATGCATCGAGCCCGCGTGTTCTTTGATCCACGAGGGATTCCAGATGGCGATGTTGTTCATTCGTTGATTGATCTCGCCCGTGGACAGCATGCGCAGGGTTGGCGCCAGCAAGATCGCGGCAACGAATGCCGCCACCAGCAAGCTCCGGATGAAGCCCCATCGCGCCCGCCACTCGGACCGGAGCACGAAGAGCAGCACGGCCAGCGAAGTGAGAACGAGGGGTACGACCGCGCGCAGCGGTGCATACGCGGTCATGGAGGCGGCGGCGCAGAAACCCGTGAACGCCGACCAGGCAACCGCCCATCTGCCCCCCCGATAGCTGCGGACCATGCCCACGAGCGAGAGGACCATGTAGGTGGGTCCCACGGGCGGATCCCAACCGATGCGCGAGAATTGGAAGCTCCAGGGCGAGACCAACGCCGCCAGGAGCACCAGCCAAGGGAAGGGACGCATGCCCGACTCGGCACGGGACTCGTGCGGGGCCATGCTTGCTATCTCGCGCGCGAGGAAGAAGAGGCCTAGCGCGGTCACCAGAAACAAGAACGCCGACACCGCACGAAATGCCACCCTGGACGTGCCGAAACCCTTGAGCCAGATCACGTCCAGAGACAGGAGCGCGAGGGTGTGCTGCCCGGCCATGTTGCCGGCTGCGGGCGAGTAGAGCGGCCACGGCTCACCAACGGCATTCTTGCCCGTTTCCGCCAGACACATGGCGTGCAGGGCGGGCGTCGCCTCGTCCACGAAGAACCCCGGGGGCGCGGTGCCAAGCCCACAAAACCGAATCACCAGCCAGGTCGCCCCGATGCCGACGAGAATGCCGGTCGAGAGCTTGCGTCCCGTCTCGACACGCAGCCAGGCCGAAAGCTGGTTCGCGATGGACAAATGGGGATCGGCGGGAGGTTGTATCTCGCTAGGCTCCATGGTGCGACTCGCTCCCGGCAGCAGGGGAGATCAAATCGCCAGGCGCAAGCCGCCGGCGACACTGGTCAGCATGGGCGAGCCGCCGGTCACGTTGACCTGCAGGAAGAGCCGGATCAAGTCCAGGATTCCGAGTTGAATGCCGACGATCTCGCGCAGCTGCGCCGGGCTGGGGTTGACGTGCCCGGCGGCGGCGATGGTGGCCGTGCCGAGGTTGGCGTAGGTCGCTCCCATGTACTTGCCGGACAGATTGGCGTTCATGCCGATCTTGAGATTGCTGCCCCCGCCGAGCTGCCAGTCGAGGCCGAGGCCGCCATAGACCGTGACCAGGGAGAGCAGGCGCAGGCTGGTGGTGACTTCCAGGGGAACGCTCCACGTGGTCTGGTCGACGGTAAATGTCAGGGGGCCGCTGCTGGTCACCGAGACCGGCGCGCCCGGCACCACGCTCACGGTCGACGTGATCTGATTCGTCTGGCTCAGGGACAGGTGGGAATAGTCCGCGCCGCTGGTGATGGCGATGCCGCCCCAGCGGACGAGCATCTTGACCGCCGACATCTTGCGCGACGGCCCGAGCAGGCGAAGCTGGCCGTGCAAGCCCCAGTTATGATAGCTGCCGTTGAGCTGGCCCAGGGTTGCGCTGCCCTTGAACCAGTTGCCGAAGACCATCAACGGATCGAACCCGACGAGGCCCAGCCCTAGGCCGCCCATGAGCGAGAAATTCGCGCCGCCGCCGCTGACGGGCGGGTCGGCGTAGGAACCGGAGGGCTTGTAGGCCTTGTCGACGTTGCTCGCGAAACTGATCGTGGCGCCCACCTCGGCCAGGGTGGCCTCGGAGGCGTAGTCGACGCCGAGGCCCTTGGTCGAGAAGCTCTGCGCGTTCTGGAAGTCCTTGAGGAACGAATTCACATTGGCGACCTGGAACAACCCATTCACTTGCGTGGTGAGCTGGTTCACGAGATCGGCGGTCGTCATGCCGATGCCCGCGGCGAACGCGTCGGCATCGGGGCCCGGCGTGATGGTGACCTGGGCGTGGGCCGAACGTACGCAAGGGGCCAGGGTGGCGAGCCCGATACCCAAAACGAGAGTGAGTCGCTTCATGGCCCGAACATCGTAGCACCATCGAGTCGCGGAGTCTCGCTGGCGGCGCGGACGCTGGCTTGCTACGGTCCTTCGACTTGCAAGCGCTGGCATCGATGAACACCTTTCCCGGACTCGACTACCTCGCCATCTTCGTGGGCGGCACGTGCGCCGGCATCATGAACGCCGTGGCGGGCGGCGGAACCCTGGTCTCGTTCCCCATCCTGCTTTGGGCGGGCCGCGACCCCATCCTGGCCAACGCCACCAACGCTCTCGCCTTGTGGCCGGGCTCGCTGGCAGGCGCTTGGGGCTTCCGGCGTGAGATCGTCGCGTTCCCGCGCCTGCTCAGGTTCCTGCTTCCGGCCGCGGTCATCGGCGGGCTCGTTGGCGGTTGCCTCCTTCTGGCCACGCCAAGCAAGATGTTTTTGCTCTTCGTGCCGTACCTGATTCTCTTCGCCACGGTCGTTCTGGCGGCCAAGTCGGCGCTCGCCCGCCTGGGCCGTGGCTCAACCGAGAATCGTTCTGGCGCCCATGCCGGGCTCCTCTTCGCCGGCCAGCTCGCGGTGTCGGTGTACGGTGGCTACTTCGGTGCCGGCATGGGGATCCTCATGCTGGCGGCGCTGGGGCTCTACGGGGTGACGGACTTCCACGAGCGGAACGCGCTCAAGAACCTTCTTTCAGCCACGACCAACGGACTGGCGGGACTGTTCTTCATCATCGCGGGTGCCATCCGCTGGGATGACGCCCTCGCACTCGGTGTCGGCGCCGTGGTCGGCGGACTGCTCGGCGCCGCCATCGGCCGTCGGCTCTCCAGCCGCGTCCTCCAAGGCGTGGCCATCGCGGTCGGGGTCGTCGCCACCGCCGCCCTGCTGCTGCGCCGCTAATCGGAAAGCCCTCGCCCGCCGGTCCGCGAGACTTCCGGGCCTACTCGGGCCATCGGTACGTGAAGACGTGCGGGAAGTACCCCTTCTTGTCATGGGACAGCAGGTAGAACTCGACCTGGTTCTCGCCTGGTTTCCATGCCGATCTGGGCACGATCGCCAAGAAGCCGCAGAATTCGTAGTCGGACTCGCCCAAATACTGCGCGACATCGGGCCGGGCCATGCCATACAGCGCGGCATAGAGCTCGCCATTCACCCTGACCCACATGCCGCCACCCGCGCCCTTCCACTCGGGATCCGCGGCCCAGCTTTCGATCCATACGGCGCGGCCGGTGATCTTGAAGCTGTTTCGGTCAATGACGGTCAACGGCCCTCTATCCGAGGGTGCCAGAGCACCTAGCTCCGGACCTTTGACCGCAAAAGCATTGAGTTGCCATTTCTCGAGGAAATCGGCACCCTCGCGCACCCGTTGTACGTCGGCAAAGAGCAGGCGCAAATCGTCGTCGCTGACCAAACGATGGTGCGTGAGATAGTACGCCATCCTTTCCCGCGAAGTCTGCCAGTCCAGGCCCGTCTGCCCGCCCTGTCCGTAGGCCATGGCCGTGGACAGCGTCATCACCGCGAGCACCGCCCCCAACCCTACCCAGAGCAGCGCATGTCGCTTCCGCAGGACCATTTCGAGAAGCAGCAGATACACCGCGATATAGAAGTAGAGCGTGAATGAGGTGTAGCGGGAAGCCAGCGACTGGTCACTTCCAAACCCGGATCGCCCCACGGACACCATGAACACGGTGGCCAGGCTAAACAGGGCCATGGACACGTAGAAACCGTTGTCGGCAATCGCCTTCTCCCGGCGCAGAAACCATGCGCAGATGCCAAACAGAGTCACGGCCGCGATGCCGGTTGGCAGCGCCGTCTCCTTGGGCACCAGGACACCACCCAAACAAGTAAAGAAGTAGCTCGCGAATTGGATGGGGTGCAGGAAGATGAACATCATGCTGGGATGGTAGGCTGGCTGCGTATAGCCGTGAAAGTAGATGACCCACTCCACGACCCCGATCACAAGCAGCCATCGCAGCAAGGAGATCTTCTCGCGCTTCTCCACCGACGAAAGCAGGAGCTGGAGCACAAGAATTGGCCAGACCAGAAGACCCATGGCCGCGGAAAACGTCGCCCCCGTGGCACACGCCACCGTCAAGCCGGCAAACCACCTCCGCTTCCCTCGGGTCAATGGCCGATTCAATTGGTGCAGGGCGAGGAATGCCGCCAATACGAAGGATTGCGTCATCACCAGCGACAGCGTGAAGCTCCAAAGCAAGTTCTCGCCTTGGCGCTGGTTGAGAACCATGAACAGCACCGGCAGCAACCAGAGGATACGTTGCTTCCAGTCAGCTCGTCGCTGAAATGCCAAGAAGATCAGGACGAAATTGCCAAGGAACAGGAGCAAGATCAGAAACAGCTCTACCCGGTTGCTCATCTTCGTGAGCAAGCCCAGAAGCAGAAAGACCATCCGAGGGAAGACAATCCGGTGCTCGTTGTGTTGCTTGAAGAAATCCTGCCACTCCAGCTGATGGGCGAAGTATTTCTGAAAGAGCGGAATCCGGCCGTCGAAATCATCCCACCACGCCACGGTGACGCCATGTTGCCCCGTATAGCGGAAGGCAAGGCCGATGGGCACCAGCGACAGGACAACGAAGAGGGCTACCCTGTGCTGTTCGATGGTCTTGAAGGTGCGAGTGAGAAACTGTCTAAGATCCGGCCACATGATTGAGGTCTTGAATTGCCTACCAGGAGATTCCCAGCGTGAGATGGACGGCCACCGCTATCCGCTCGGCAGAATATCCCGTTCGACGGCTCTCCGCTAGCGCGAATCCGGCGGCGTCGGCGGCGCTTCATCGCGTGAACGCGCGTTGGAATGCCTCCGGCCATCGAGCTGGCCGAATCCGACTTGCTCGAAGTTGTCCAACCTACCTAGCTACCGCGTCACGGCAGGAGCGCACTGCGGGTGCCCGCGCGATGTCTGCTCAGACTGGATTTGCATGTTGGCATACACCCCATCTCTCATCCAATATTCTGGTGTCCGGCTGCGACCCAGGCTACACTGACGCGCATGAGTGAATCGTCCAGCACCTCAGCGCATCCGGCGGATTCCCCCGGCACGGTCGCCGTGGTCGGCGGCGCCGGTCACGTCGGCCTCCCGTTGGGATTGAGCTTTGCGGCGGCGGGACTACGCGTGGTCTTGTTTGACATCAACGCCAATGTCTTCGCGCAACTCCGGGATGGTCACATGCCATTCATGGAGGAAGGCGGGGCCGAGTTGCTTCGCGCGCACATGGGAAAGAATTTGACACTTTCGAATGATCCGGAATGCCTGGCCCAGGTCGACAATATCGTATGTATCGTTGGGACCCCCATCGACGAACACCTGAATCCACAAGTGGATCACCTACTGCGGACCGTCGACGAAATCGGTAAGCATCTGCGTTCCACGCAACTGTTCGTCCTGAGAAGCACGGTCTTTCCTGGTGCCACCGAGGCGATCGACAGACACCTGCAACGCCTCGTGCCGGGAATCGACGTCGCCTTTTGTCCGGAGCGGGTCACCCAGGGCCATGCCCTCCGCGAAATCAGTGGCATGCCGCAGATCATCTCCGGGGTTCAGGAACGAGCCTTGGCGCGGGCCCGCGCCTTGTTTCAGACCATCTGTCCAACCACCATCGAGCTCGAGCCCATCGAAGCCGAGCTCGCGAAGTTGTTTTGCAACGCCTGGCGGTACATCACCTTTGCAATCGCAAACCAGTTCTACACGGTCTGTGCCGAGAACCGCATTGACTACTATGCAATCTGGGAGGCGATGAGGCGCGACTATCCTCGCATGCAAGGACTGCCCAAAGCCGGTTTTGCCGCGGGCCCTTGTCTCTTCAAGGACACGATGCAGCTGGCATCGTTCTTCGCGAACGATTTCCCCCTCGGACATTCCGCCATGCTGGTAAACGAGCAGCTCCCGCGGAGAATCGTCCGTCTTCTCGATCAACAGATTCACCTCGCCGACAAGAGAGTTGCAATACTCGGCATGACCTTCAAAGGCGACACCGACGATTTCCGGGAGTCTCTCGCCTTCAAATTGCGCAAGCTCTTGCAGCTGGAATGCCGGGAGGTGCTCTGCACCGACGAATATGCCAGCTTGCCCTGGTTCGGCCCGCTCGAGGAAGCCATCGCCCAGGCCGACGCCGTCATTATCGGCGCGCCCCACTCGCGTTACCACTCGCTCAAGCTCGACAAGCCGTTCGTCGACCCTTGGAATATCTTGGGCCGTGGCGGCTTGGTGAATCTGTGATGCGTGCGAGGCAGCGATGAAGGATTCCGACTGCTCCCGCAGTGACCTTCCCCAGGTACTCTTGGCCAGGCCGGTATTCACCACGCCGTGGTGTCGACTGATCGAGAAGACCGGGCGAGGGTTCGACGCTCCCTACTACGTGCTGCACACCTCCGACTACGTGACCGTGCTGGCCATCACCGACGACGACCGGCTCGTGCTCGTTCGCCAGTGGCGTCCGGCCCTGGAGGCATTCAGCCTGGAGCTCCCCAGCGGGCACCTCGACCCCGGAGAGCAACCCGAAGACGCCGCCCGCCGTGAGCTCATCGAAGAGACGGGCCTCGAGCCCCATTTGCTTCGGCCGCTCGGGGCCCTCTTCCCCGACACGGGCCGGCTCGGCAATCGGCTCTGGGGTTTCTTCGCTCGCGTGGCGCTTCCGGCTCAGGCGCCAACCCCGCCAGAGCCTGGGATCGAGATGGTGCTTCGTCCCCGCGGCGAGTTGGCCGCCCTGATTCGCAGCGGGACGCTCCAGCACGCGCTCGATTTGTCCGTGTGCCTGCTGGCCGTGTCAGCGGGGCATCTGCGCTGGGCCTAAGCCGCCATCCCCCAAGGTCGGTACGGTTTCAGGACCACGACGCAAGTACGACGTCGCAAACGCATACCTGAACCAACGGAAATAGGCCGGCAGCCAGCGCATCACGTGAAAACGGCTCTTGCCCCGGACTCGTTCGTGCCACTCGAATGGCACCTCTTCGATCTGCCAGCCCAGGCGATGGGCCTTGACCAAAAGCTCGATGCTATAGGTGAACCCCTCGCTCGACTCGATGGGGATTCGGTCGAGAATTCGACGTGAGAACATGCGCAGGCCGTTGGAAGGATCGTGGGTCGGCAGGCGAGCGAGATGGTGGAGCGCGAGTGCAGAGCTGCGCAGGATCACGCGCTTGACCAGAGGGCACCCCGTCATGCAGCCGCCCGGCATGAATCGGCTGGCGCAAACCACATCAGCCCCGTCGCGGACTTCGGCGACCATGCCGTCGATGCGAGGGGCGTTGTAGTCGTCGTCGGCCGGATAGACCAGCACCGCCGCCGCGCGGCTGTGCGCAAGACAAGTAACGACCGCGCCGAATGCGCCCTGGCCGCGGTTCTTGACCGGAACGACGGTGATGCCAGGAAGGGGCTGAGCCCGGATTGCCCCCAGTGTGTCATCGTCGTCTTGGTCGTAGCCAAGCAAGACACGAAAGGGAACGGTCACATGCGCCGCAAAAGAGCGGAGCACGGGAAGGATGTTCGCCCCCTCGTTGTACACCGGAATGACGATGTCGAGATCCGTCTCTGCCATGGTGTGCGACACCGATCAAACCTCAGCCACCACCCGCGGCTCGGGCAGTGGCACGACGAATTTGCCTCGGTATCCTTTGGCGCGAATCTTCGGCATGAGCTCATCCGCGATGTGCCAGGAAAGCAACATGGCATACGCGGGTTGCTTTTCGAGCAGATAGCCCTCGTCCAGTACCGGGATCAGGGTGCCGGGCATGTACTTGCCGACCTTGTAGGAACCCGGCACCTCGAGCACGGCATCCAGAATCCCCTCGTCGAGCCCCACGTAGTGGATGAGCGTGCTCGCCCGCGAGGGAGCACCGATGCCGACGATGCGCGTCTGCGGCGCCTTGATCTCGGACAGGAGTCGATACAGTCGAATCTTCGATTGCGTCATCCGGCTTCTGAATTCCGCGAGCCGGACGGCCAGCGGCACGGCCCGCTCTGCGTGCAGGATTTCCGCGACGGAAGGGTCGATGGGGTACGTGCCCGGCTTGGCGGCGTAGACACGAATGGAACCGCCGTGCGTCGGGATCTTGCGTACATGGAAGATCTCGAGAGCGTGAGCCGACAGCAAATACTGCAGGCTCTCCACCGAGTAGTGGCGAAGATGTTCGTGGTAGATGGTATCGTACTGGAGGGTGTCGAGCAGGCCGTGGAGGTAGTGCGATTCGGAGATGAACACGCCCTGGTCGTCGAGCATCGCGACGATGTTGTCGACGACCTCATGGACGTGCTCGATGTGAGCGAACACGTTGGTGGCCGTCACGAGGCGAGCCCGGCCGCATTCCTTGGTAACACCTGCGGCGCTCCGCGCATCGAAGAACGCCATGGTGGTCGGAATTCCACGGCTGTTGGCCAACTCGGCCATCAGGGTTGGCTCGATACCCCGAACCGGATGGCCACCGTTCTTGAAGTTGCTGAGCAATGTCCCGTCATTCGACCCGATGTCGACCACGAGGGTACGTGCGTCCAACGCGATCCGGTGGGTGGCTTCAGCGTAGAGCTCCGCGAAGTTCTCGCGCAGAATCCTGGTCGTGCCGCTGGTATAGGGGTACTCCGGAGGGAAAAGAATATGCGGATCCACCACCAGGCTCAGTTGCACGAGCTTGCACTTGCCACACAGCAAGATCTCTGCCGGGTAAGCCGGTTGCTCCGCCGGGCGGGTGCCGATGGCGTGCATCTGGTTGACGGGCGGCAAGTAACCGAGGAAGGCGGCGGAAACGAGCGCCGGCTCACCACAAATCTGACACTCGTCAATCACATAACTAGCTTTGCTCATGGAAGGTTCTATCTTCCCCCTGGTCGCGCAGCGGTGCAAGGGATGCATGCTCGGCATACCAACGAACGGTCCGTGTCAGCCCCTGCACAAAGGGCGTTCGCGGCGCGAAGCCAAGCGCTCGCAACTTGCTGATATCGGGACAGCGCCGGCGCGTGCTTCCTGGCGTCAGCCCGCCGGCCTGGACCTCCACGGTTCGCCCGAAAACTTGGGCCACGGCCTCGGCGACCGAGCGGACGGTGCGCTCTTCCTCCGTCCCGATATGGTAGATGCCCGCTGGGCCGGAAAGCATGGTCACCCACGCTTCCACGAAGTCATCGATGTAGAGGAAAGCGCGGGTCTCGTCGCCTGAACCCTGGATGGGGAAAGGCAACGTGCCTGTCGCCTGTTCCGGTGCCGCCTTTGCCATGCGCAGCGCGAACTGGGGAATCACGTGTTCCCAGCCCATGTCGGGCCCGAACACGTTGTGCGGACGGAATATGTAAAGTGAGTCGAAGAGGCGACGACCGTAATTGATTGCCATCACCTCACTGATGAGCTTGCCGGCGCCATACGAATAACGCGGGTTCGTTGCATCGGGAACTACGAGGGGCACGTCCTCGGGCGTGGGGATGACGGGCGGGGTTTGATACACCTCGGAGCTGGAGGCAAGGATGAAGCGACGGATGCCATGTGTGGCACAAGCATCAAGCACATTGACCATGCCCTTCACGCCCACGTCCAACACCAGCTCCGGCTTCTCGTAAAAAAACTGGGTGCCATTGACGAAGGCAAGGTGACACAGGACATCGACTCCCCGCGCCGCCGCGCGGACGACCTGGGCATCGCGCACGTCCCCTCGGATGATTTCGACTCGGTCGAGGACCTCGGCCAGGCGGCGCGGCGAGCCGCGCGAATCGTCGTCGAGCACGCGCACCTGCGCCCCCAAAGCGAGCAGCCGGTGGACGAGTGCCGAGCCGATGAAACCAGTGCCTCCAGTGACCAAGTAGCGGCGTTGGGAAATCATCGCGGGCTGCCCTCCTGAGGTTGCGGCGGCGGCGCTGGGGCAAGCTCGGACAAGTCGATGCTGCGCCCCGATGCTTGGGAGCGTTGCGCGGCTGCCATCAGTTGCTGCACGCGCAGGCCGGCACGCACGTCGGGGCTGCAAGGCGGACCACCCGTGAGCGAATCCACGAAACGACGAACGATGCGGGCCATGGGAGCGATACGCCCGTCTTCATCTTCCTTGAGATCGCCACTGGCTGCCTCGGACACGATGCTATGCAACTCTGCATCGGGACGTCGCGCAAGCTCGAGGATGAAGCCGCGCGTGTAGTCGGCACCGGAATTCTGCAGGCGAAGTGTCCCGTCTTCACCGAAGATCTCGACGACGTGCCCACTCCCGCCGAAAACGTTCGTCGCAATGGAGGCCACAATCGGCATGCTCTCCGCCCCCTCCAGCGCGAGGTGATTGATGGTGTCTCCCGTCCTGTGATCGCCGGGTGAGCGCTGGATTTTCGCATACAGGCGTTGCATTGGCCCCAGCAGCCATTCGAGATAGTGAAAGGTGTGTGAGCTGAACATGTTCATTGTACCTCCACCCTCTTGGGGGCGGGTCTTCCAGACATCCATGCGTAGCTTGTTTGCGTACGTCTCCACATGCCAACGCACCGAAACCTGCAAGGGTCTTCCGATCTCTCCCGCATCGAGCCGGCGCTTGGCTTCGCGCCAGACGGCAAGCTCGGGAAACTCAAAGCTCATCGCCGTGGTCACGGCCTTCGCAGCGGCGAGACGCGCGAGCTGCTCGGCCGCGTCGAGGGAATGCGCCAGCGGCTTTTCGAAGCACACGGGCAGACCTTGGCCCAAGGCCGCCATCCCAATCTCGGCTTGGAGCGCGGGGGGGGTTGCGATCGACAGCGCATCGCAGAGACCAGCGGCCAACAATTCGCGAAAGTCGGTGAATGGCCGTGCCCCCCAGCGCGCGGCTGCGGCCTCGGCGTGCGCTTGGGATCGGCTCCAAACCGCCGTCACCTGACAGCGCGCGTCGCGACGAAATGCCTCGGCGTGAATGGCACCGAAGCCAGTCCCCAATATGCCGATGCGAACCGGTGGCCTAGGCACCCCAAGACGTTAGACCGAGCGTGGTGATTTGCCAAGTTCGTCTCGACGGATGCCAGGGCCTTTCGGGTCCGTCCTTTCCCGGGCCTGGCTGGCCATACTATACTCGCAGCCATGCGCTCCCTCGTGCTTCTCCTCTCGACCACCGCTTTGCTTGTCTGCTTGCTTGTCGGAACGAGCGCACGCCCGGCGTCCCCAACGGGCCAGGCCGTTGCGCCCGGATCCCCACCGCAATCGGCCGTTGCGACCGACGTCCCGGCCACCATCCGCTTTGCCGGCTCGCGCACGGCCGACTTGTTCACCCGGGAGATTGCCGAGTCGCTCCATGGCCTGATCGAGCGCAACGCGCGACCGCTTTCCGATCCGGAGCTCGGCGGCTTCGTCTCCGCGTCCATCGACGGCCGTCCATGGACCGACACGATGTGGACGCGGGACTCGGGCGTCTTTCTGCGTGAGCTCGTCCACTGGGGCTACCTCGGGCACGCCGCGGCCACGGCCCGCTACCTGATGCAGCATGTGAAGAAGAGCGATGCCGGGTTCTTCACGTTCCCGCAGCATCTCGACCCCCGCGCGGTTGCCGCGGGGAGTGAGCTCGACGGTACCTCGGCCATCGTCATAGGCATGGTTCTGCTTTGGGAGCGCATGCCGGCCACGGATCCGGCGAGAACGCGTCTCTACGAGTTTCTGCATCAACCGGCCTCGCCGCTGCGCTACATGACGGCCATGCTGGCCCGTCAGCCACTGGTCTCGGGCAGTGGCGAATTCGGCGGCGGGATGGGAATCGATGGCGACTTCTTGAATGTCGTGCAGAACGGCTTGGTGCGCCTGGCCCTCGCCGCCGGCGCGCGAATGGAGCAAGCGGCTGGCGACCGCACGGCCGCCGCCGAGTATCGCGCCAAGGCCGACGCCCTTGGCCGCAGCATGGTCGAGCTGTTGCGCGGTCAGGACGGCGCCTGGATCTGGGCTCTGCGTGCCGCCGATCGCCAGCCGGATCCCGCAGTTCTCACGAGCGTGGTCAATCGTGGCTTTGGCGGCATCAATGGCGTGCTGGCGATGTACGCCGACGTGTATGGTCTGGACCCCGGGCGCTCCGACTGGGGTGGCATCCCGATCTCGACCAAGACCCTGGACAAGGTGGCCGATTTTCCCATGCGCCGCGCGCAGTTCGCGAGGCACGGCATTTGGACTCAGTTCGACGTCCTGGCGGGCGGCTACCTGACCAGTCCCTCGTATGGGCAGGGCTACGCCCTGCAGTCGCTACTCCTGCTCGACCGGTTGGAGGTCGCCGACCATGCCCTGCGCTACCTCGCCGAGGCGACCTTTGCGCCGCCCAAGGAGTACGTGCTCCATCGCGACTCGCCCTACTGGTTCTACGAGCGCCTCTACTCGCCCGACGCGGTCGGCCGGATGAGCCTGGACGAGGGCTGCGGTGCGCTCAACTTGGTGAACGTTGCCGAGCCATTGAAGGTGGCCCGCCTGATGGTCGGCGTCGACGACTCCGACGCTGCCGAGCTCAAGGTGTTGCCGCGACTACCGCCCTCGATATCGTCCTACGAGGTCACGGCCCTGCCGGTACGTACCAGCCGCGGCACCGCGCGCATCAATCTGAAGTTCGAGCGCGAACCAGCGGGCGGCGGCCAGCCGCGCATCGAGCTTCGAGTCACGGCCGGCCCGTCGCTGCCCAAGCTCGCGGTGCGTTTGCGGGGTCCCAAGGGCCCCTGGCAACGACTGAAGGAGGTGTCGAGGGCAAAGCTCTCGGCGCGCTAGCCAGACCGCTTCCTGGCCACGGCAAAGAGCGAGAGCCCGTTCACGACTCGAACCGATTCGAGGTGAAGCCCGGCCTCGTAGAGGACCCTCCGAAGTCGCGAGATGGTGAAATGGTTGATGTGGCCGCAGCGGTAGCGGTGATAGCGGCTGCCCTTGATGAAGCCCTGGTACAGGCAATTGACGTTGAACATGATGAAGAACGGGCCAAGAAAGAAGTCATACGGCACCGTGATGATGAACCGTCCGTCACCCTTGAGCAGGGAACGCACTTCTTCCAGGGTTTCATACAGATTGAAAAGATGCTCCAGCACTTCGGACATCACCACCAGATCGAACGCCTGCCTGGGCAGGCCCGTCTGCGACAGATCGGCCGACACGCGCGAGTCCGACAGGTAGCCATTGGCCTTTGCCCAAGCCAACATGAAAAGATTGGCGTCCACGCCGACGACCGGAAACTTGTCCCGGTTCCACAGACAATTTCCGCACCCCAGGTCGGCCACCACCATCCCCGGACGGTACGATTCGGCGACGAAGTCGTGCAGCTTGCGGAAGCGCGAATTGTGAAACCACGCTCGGATGAAATTCACCTTTTTCGTGCTGGTCTGATCCTCGTAAAAGGTCTCGTTCATGCTGGCATATTCCACGCGGGCCGGCTGCGCCGAGCTGAACGTGGCAATCCGGTTCACCACCGCGTTGGTCGCTGCCATCGCGCTGAGCAGGAGGGTCGCGGCCAACCCCAGTGAGAAATGCGCCACGTCATGCAGCAAGAATCCTGCAACCGCCGCCCCCGCCGAGATGAGCACGTACAGAATCGACTGCCGCCAAAATGGCGTACGCAACTGGATTTCGCGGTTGACGAAGATGAGGTGATAGTAGACGTGGTGAAAGAGCAGGTTGGCCATCGTCCCGGCGAAGAACGCGGCCGCAGCATGCCAACCCGCCTGGGTGTGGGCCAGCGCCAGGATGGCGGCGTTCAACCCCGTCCCCAGAAGACCGCCAAGCAAGAAGATCGACACAGTCGGGAAACGCAGCCGCTCGTGCCGCGCGGGCGAGATCATGGGGCCGACCCCTCGTGGTAAGGTGACACGCGAAGAATGCTATCGGCCGAATGCCTCCTGTCCATTAATCCGCGTGGCCGCGCGGCGACGGGGGCGACCTCGCATGCGCACTAGGCGGTTGATCGCAGCGGGCGTGCGCAGCGGTCTTGTGATGGGACACCCCGCCGCCTAGATCAGAGGCTCTCACTCCGACGGGCCATGCGCCAATCCCGCACCGCGCGGGGCAACTCCCAGCCGAGCATTTCCGCCCACCTGTAACCAGCGCGCGCGGCGCCTCGGGCCGGTGGGCCTTCCCGGGGGAGCCTCTTGTTGGCCGGCGCCGGTCCAGATCGAAGCCCGTCGGTGCATTCGCGATCCGGTACCCATCCAGTTCGATCCGTGAAGCGACACGGATCCTGAGCGGCTCCACGACATCAAGCCCGAGCGGCTACCCCCTCCGGGGAGCCCATGATACACTCGCCCAACGAATGGACTCAGAAGCCCCGAACACCAAGAACCTCGTCTGGACGCCGCAGAATGTCGCCCTGATCGTGATTGCGATCCTCCTGCTCGGGCTGCTCGTGCTCACCGCGGCACAGCCCAAGCATGCCGAGACCCTCTTCATTCACACCACCTACTACTTCTTGCTGGTCACCGTGGTGTGCTGGGTGAGCGTCTACCTCTACGCGGCCCGCGGCCTGCGCGTGCCCGACATCGTGGCCTGGGTGAAGGAAAACCGGGCTGGCATCCTGATCGCGCTGCTCGTCACCGTGGTAGCGGGGCTCGCCATCCATCCCGCCCTGCGCATCCTCGCCGACGAGGCCAATCTGCTCGGGACCTCGAAGAACCTCTTCTTCAGCAAGACCGCCACCTTCACTACGACCGGCAAGTATTACTACGACAACTACTGGAGTGATGGCGTGGTGATTGACCGCCGCCCCGCCCTGTTTCCTTTCCTCGTGAGCTTCGTGCACTTGCTGCGGGGGTACTCGTACACGAACGTGTTCCTGTTCAATTTGCTGCTATTGCCCATTTTCGTTCTGGTCGCGTACCGCCTTGCCAAGAGCTTGGGCGGTGAGCTTTTCGGCACCACGGCCGCACTCCTCGTGGTCACCCACCCCATCACCCTGATTTCCATGCGTTCGGGTGGCTTCGATTTCTTCGCGGCGCTTTTCGCCTTGCTCGTCATCAGGAGTTTCCTTGACCACAGCCGCGAACCCTCCGCCGAAAGGCTGGCGGTGCTGTGGATGAACCTGTGCATGTTCGCGGAGGTTCGCTACGAGACCGCGCTATTCTTGCCGCCCGTGGTGGTCTTGCTCCTGCTCTTCCGGTTGATGAAATGGGAGTACATCCTCCGTTACCGTCTCATCTTCGCCCTGACGCCCGCCTATCTGCTCCCGCGCATCTGGCAATCCATCTTCCGCGGCAATGTGCCGGAACAGGATCCGGGAACGACGGCCTTCAGCTTTGCCCACTTCTTCGAGAACGCCCGTGACTACTTCAAGCCGATCCTGACGCCTTTCGATTTCCATCCCCCGCACTCCGCGGTCGTGATCGCGCTCGGCATCGTCGGTTGCATCCTCTGGCTCCGTTGGCTGGACAGTCGGGTGCTGTCACGGGATTGGAAAGCGCCCACCTTGAAGTTCGCGGCCATGATGCTGGGCTGGATGGTATTGCAGCTCATCATCGTGTTCTCCTACGTATGGGGCCGTGCCCAACATCCGGCGGCGTGCCGTCTCGTGATCGCGATCGATACTTTCTTCGCGTTCCCGGCCGCATGGACCCTGACCATCCTCCTGCGGCGGTTCCGGCCGTTCGTGACCACCGTTGCGGCCGTCGCGCTGTTCGCCGTCTACTTTCCGGTGGCTTCGGAGTACCGGATTATCAACGAACTGACATTGACCCGCGAGGCGGCCACCGCCTGGCGCTTCTTCGAGAACCTCCATGAGAAGCGCATCCTCGTCATCACGGAGCGTCCAGGGCTCTTTACCATCATGGACTATGGCGCCACCGACTTCGAATCGGCCAGGCGCGAGCCTTCGCTCCGCGAAGCCTTCGCCCGCAGTTTGTTCTTCGACATCTACCTCATTCAACAGATTGACCTCGCAACCCACCGACCCCTGCCCCAGTATGAGATCTGGCCTGAGCAACCGCGCGAGCCCATGATCGAGTTCCAGAACGACGCGGCGAGCTCCGTGCGCATCTCACGCCTCTCGCACTGATCCCGTGCTGGGCACCGGGCGCGCAGATCCGCATGACCCAACGGGCAGCCAACGATTTCATTCAACTCTACCGCGACGCCAGGAAGATTGCCCTGGTAGCCGCCGGCATCGTCATCGGCCAGGCCGTACTGTATGGCCCAGCTCTGGTCGGCACGAAAGTCCTATTGCCGCTCGGGTGTCTGGCGGGGACCGGCTACCTCCCACACGTACCCGGTACTCCCGAAGTGGACTCTCCGCAACCCGTGCTCTTGGATCTCGTCACGATCACCGAGCCCAACCGACGCTTCGCGGCGCGCGAGCTCGCGGCGGGTCGATTCCCGTATTGGACCCCCCACGAGTTCGGAGGTGTTCCCTTCACGTGGCCGAAGTACTCGCCGTATTTCCTACTCGCGGCCCTCTCTGAATCCCCTATCTTCATCGCCTGGGCCCAACTTTTCGGCGCGCTCGTGGCGGGTTTCGGCGCCTTTGCCTTCTGCCGACGCGTCCTGAAGTTGAGCTACTGGCCCTCCGCTCTCGCGGCTTGGTGCTACCCCATTACCGGATGGTTCGTACTGTGGCAGGGATTCGCGGCGTCCGTGCCCGTGATGTGGTTGCCCTGGAATTTCTACTGCATTGACCGCGCGATCCGAGGCGCCCGCTTGGCGGCGGTTGCCTTGGCGTTTGTCACCTTCCTGACCGTCGTTTCGGGCAATCTCGATGTTGCTGGTCAGGTGCTGCTGGTGGCCGGCCTCTTTGCCTTGTGGTGTACGTGGCACGTCCATCGCGGCCAGTGCTTTCGTTTCCTTGCGAGCAAAGGCGGCCTGGCGCTGGTGGCGGGCTGGGGGTTGGGTTTTCTCCTGGCAACACCCAGCATTCTGCCCTTCCAGGAATACGCCAGGACGAGCGACCGACTTTCCCGTCGGGCCACGGGTGCGGTAGTCGAGCGTCCACCCGTGGGCATCATCGCCCTGCCACAAATCGTTCTCCCCGACATGTACGGCACGTATGCCGAGAAGGGAACCTGCCCCCTTCTGGAAGCCATCGAGGCCAACCAGCTGGAAAGCCCAGCCGAGTGTTACACCGGGCTCTTGGCCACGCTGCTCTTGGCGCCTTGGGCGTTGCTGGACCGACGCCGCCGATCGGCCGTCGTGGGCTTGCTCTTGCTCGGTGGCTTTGGCCTAGGCTGGGTGCTGGATGTTCCGGGCATGGTGCACATCTTGCGCCTGCCGGGTTTGAACCTGATGTCACACAATCGGCTGGTTTTTGCCACCTCCTTCTCCATCTTGGCGCTGGCCGCGATCGGCCTCGAGTGCCTCCTTGAGGGCGAGCTAGCTCGCCGGCCTCGTCTCGGGGCGCAACTGGCCGTCCTGTTGTTGCTGCTCGCGTGGTGCCTCTACCGTTCCTCCGTGTTCCCGGAGCCGCTGGCCTCCGAATTCGAAGCCAGGATACGCAACGGCAATCCCGACATCTGGGTGAGCACCGTCGAAGCCGTGCGGCTGGCGAAGTCCTGGTTCGCCCAGCGCTACGCCCGCGCCGCCGTCTTGTGTGCCGCGGGAGTCGCCATCTGGATGGTTTTGCACTTCCGGCCATCGGCAAGTCGCTGGTTGTTACCGGTGATCGGCGGGCTGCTGGTCGGCGACCTCCTACTCTTCGGCCAGGGCAAGCGCATTCTGGAAGACCGGACGCTCTACTTTCCGGAGGTCCCCGCGCTTGCCGCCGTGGCCGCCGCGCCCCCGGGCAGAGTCCTCGGTATCAATTGCCTGCCGGCGAACCTGGCGCAGGCGATAGGGCTCATGGACGTTCGCGGGTTTGATTCCATCGATCCCTCCCGCTGGCTGAGACTGCTCTCGACGGCGTCCGCAGACGGCGGCGGACGCCACAACGAATATGCGGCGGTGCAGTCGTTTTCCACCCCGCACACGATTTCGCCGCCGGATTCGATCAAGTTCTCCCCGGTTCTCGACATGCTCTCCGTCCGCTACGCGATCTTTCGCGGCACACCAGGGCCGGGCATCACCCCCCTCTTCAAGAGTCCCGACTACTGGGTCCTGGAAAATCGCTCCGCGCTTCCCCGGGTCAGCGTTCCGAGCAGCGTGAAAATGATACCGGACGACGACGAGACGTTACGCAGGCTTGCCGGGCCCGACTTCGACGCCCGCAAGGTGGCCTATGTCGTCGAGCCGGTGGCGCTACCTGCGAGCATTCATGGCAGCGCGGAGATCAAGGAGGAGATCCCGACGCGCATCTTGGTCGAGGCGAACATGGAGACGCCTGGACTCCTGGTGCTCGCCGATAATTGGGACAAGGGCTGGCGCGCCTACGTGAACGGAAAACTCGCGCCCATCTTGGTGGCGAACTGCAGCTTGCGCGGGGTCGTTCTCGCCCCAGGACCAAGCAAGGTGGAGTTCCGCTACGAATCGAAGACGGTCAGGCTCGGCAACGTGCTCGCGCTACTGTCGCTCGCGGTCTTGCTGGGCTGGACGGCCGCGGATTGGCGGCGCCGGCGAAAACCGACTCCGCCCGGCGCAGCTGAAACCTCCGCCTAGAAATTCAGACGCGCCCACGCGACCGGCCTTGTAATGGGAACCCTGAACGGGTTCCCAACCCTTCCCGCGCTCTGGCGCCGGCGGGCAAAGCCCGCCTCCGCCGACGCGGCCCCCTAGAAATCCAAGTAGGCGCCCACCCGACCCTCGACGACCCAGGCGAACTTCGAGCCGGTGCCAGTGCCAAAGTCGCGGCTGCGCGGCAGGGCGCCGACCTCGGCGAAGACGCCC
>Ga0182021_10002897_pt1 | contig 20180 bp, 19 predicted proteins | sample 612E3MmetaG_FD_120493 | JGI IMG/M metagenome (GOLD analysis project Ga0182021, IMG submission 120493) | Permafrost microbial communities from Stordalen Mire, Sweden - 612E3M metaG (Illumina Assembly) | ecosystem: Environmental > Terrestrial > Soil > Wetlands > Permafrost | place: Sweden... | reverse complement strand
GACCACGACGAAGCCTTCAGAACCGTACTTCTGATACCAGCTCTCGACGTACGGCAGCGTCCGGATGCAGTTGATGCAGCTGTAGGTCCAGAAGTCGACCAGGACGACTTTGCCTTGCAGGGCCGCCATGGTCAGCGGAGGCGAGTTCAGCCAGTGGTCGATGCCGGTGAATTCGGGAGCCGTCGGGCCGCCCTGCGGCCCGGAGCCCGAGCGGACGGCCGTCGTGGATGCCGGGCCCACGCCGATGTCGCTGAGGGCCACCTGCACCGGGTTCGATCGCTCGAGCGTTTGCAGCGTGTTGGTCCAGTCGGGCAGCGCGCTCGTGAGATCGGCTGAGATCGTCGTGTCGGCGCCGACGGCCATCAGACCCGCGGTCGCGAGGACCACGACACCGAAGACCTGGCCGGCCCGGGCCGAAGCCGAGCGAAGGTGAAGCCGGGCCAGCGCCGCGCGCCCACCGAGCGCGATCGCCAGCAGAGGCAGACCGGCGCCGATGGCATAGGCGACAACCAGCGTCAGCGTCGAGGTCGAGCCCGGCTGAGTGATTGCCAGGCTGGTGATGGCACCGAGAATCGGCCCGGCGCAAGGGGTCCAGACGAGGCCCAGGCCGACGCCAGTGATCAGGCCTCCAGCCACTCCGGGCCTCGCCAGGCTCGCGCCGACCGCCGGAATGCGGGCGGTGGCACGTTCCCACGCGACCGCCAGAGCGGGCACGAGCAGGGTCAGCCCAAAGAGGGCGATGACGACGATGGCCACATCCCGCAGAGTTGAGCTGGGCAAGTTCAGGGCGTCGATGATCTGGACGCTGGCGAGGGTGAAGAACGAGAAGCTGGCGATGAGGCCGGCGATCACCAGGTACGGCCGGCGCCGATCTCCATCCGCCCCGGTCGCGAGCACGATCGGCAGGATCGGGAGCACGCACGGAGACACCGCGGTCACGAGTCCCGCGACGAAGGCCACAACTATCAGCAGAACCATGATCGATTCTGGCGCCGCGGCAGGCGAACGGTCAAACGACGATGGTCGGCGGCCCGGCGGACGGGCTCAGGCGACGCTCGCCGGCGTTTCGGACGGGGAAGGGCCCGCCGGCGCTAGACGCTCGGACTCGATGGCAAGGCCGACGGCGCCGGGCTCGGGTGGCCCATTCGCCCGCCGAAGCCACCGCGGCCGGGCCCGCCAGGGGCCATGCCGCCACCGAACCCGCCGAAGCCCGGCTGGTCCTTCGGGCCCGACTGGACCATCGTTGCGGCGAGCGAGCCATCGGCGTTGAGCGTGCCCTGGGCCGCGATCCGGTCGCCGACGGCGACGTTGGCGAGAGTCGGAGCGGAAACGCCGCGCACCGAGTACTTGGTGGCTGACGAGACGTCGACCGTGACCGTCTTGCCGGCCGTGGTCGTCACCACGATCGTCGTGGCCGTCTTGCTGGCGACCGTTCCCTGGACGGACGTCGGTGAGATCGTGACGGCGGTGGCGGTGAAGTTACCGGCCGAGTCGACCGTGCCCTGGGCGGAGATCCGCGAGCCGACCACCACCGAACTCACGGTGACCGAGGCGCCGGCCTCGGCGTAGGTGGTGGATCCGGTCAGCGTGAGCGTCTTTGTGGAGCCGCCGGATTGGGTGATGGTGACGGACCCGGAGCCGACCGCGGTGACCGTTCCGGAGGCCGTAGGCAAGACGACCACGATCGTGGTGATCTTGTAGCTGCCATCCGACTGGCGAGCCTCACGGAAGTTGATCTGATCGCCGACCTTCAGGTCCGTCAGAGCGATCGTCTGTCCGCCCTTTGTGATCGTTGCGCCGGTGGCGTCGATCGTCCTGGTCCAGCCGTCGGTCGTCGCCAGCGAGAGAGTGCTGCCGTCGATCTTCGTGATCGTGATCGCGACCTGGCCAACCGTACCGTGGAGACCGCCGGGAGCCGTCCACCCGGGCCCGAGCTCGGGATGGCCCGGAATGGTCGTCGCCTGCGCCGCAAAGGCGGAGCTCGAACCTCCGGAGGAGACGCCCAGGGCAAACGCGACGGAGGCTACGCCGGCGAACAGCAGCGCCCCGACGAGCGGGATGAGTCGCCAGCGCGAAATGGAAGCCTTCATTTGAAACACCTCTCGTTTCCGCCCACCCTTCGGCGGGAGAGCAAGAACCCAGCGAAGCGGGCGCTACGCCCGCGCTGTGCCGATTATTCATAGCACGGTGGCACCCGAGAAGTCCTGAAATGAGGCGGACCCGTCCGCAACTGCGCTCGAACGCCGCCTCGGGTTGGAGCCGACCGACCTCCGGACCGATGCTAGTGTGTGGCGGGCAAGCGACTCCAGCCACAGTTTCGAGGGAAACCAGGTCGCCGATGCAGAGCGTCGGATCGGGCAACAAGCGCCGGCCAAGGGCCGTGGTTCCGTCATTGATCGTCGCCGCGATCATCGGCGCTGTGGCCGTGAACAGTCTCATCGTTAACTACGGCAGCGTCCACGGCGGCAACAGTCCGCGAGAAACCTTCTTCTGGGCGCTGATGGCGGCGCTGGCCGCCGCGACGTTGGCCGGTGCGGTCCTTTCCGCGACAGGATGGCGCCTCGGACAGCCGCTCCTGTACGGCGCCGCGAGCGGCTACTTCTTCCTTACCCTCCTGGTTCCGTTGACCGGCTGGGTCTTCGTGCCCGCCGGCGTCCTGGCGATCTTCGGCGCCGGGATGCCGCGGGTTAACGCTCCCGTGGTCGTGGCCAGCATGATGGTCCCGTGGGCCGTGATAGCGGTCGGGCTGGCCGCGACGGGGTAGCTGGGACCGGCCGCAACGGACTTCCCGATCGACCTGGCGCGCCAGGCCCCGGCGCGACTCGGCCGCGAGGTCATCGCCCGCGAGTCTCAGCCGCCAGCCGCTCCGCGATTTCGACCAGACCTTCCGGGAAGAAACGATCGCCCGAAGCTCGAAGGTCCGAGAGCGACCACCAGCGGTGCGCGGCTAGGGCCGCTGCCTCCCCGTCGCCCGCACGCCCCGGACCGACCACGGGCGAATCGACACGCCCGAGCAGATGCCACTCATCCTGGTCGAGCCGCTGACCGCCATACGTAAAGCGGGCGCACCGTCGGAGCACCACCGGCCCAAGGTCGGGCACGTCGCGACCGACCTCCTCGATGAGCTCGCGGCGCGCGGCCCCTTCCGGTGACTCTCCAGGTTCGATACGACCGCCCGGCGGATACCAGTAGCCGCCCCGGACCGGATCGGATCGGGATCGAACAACAGAAGCGCGTCGGTGTCGGGGTCCACGTGGTCCTCGGTGGTTGCGCCGAAGATTCGCCCTCTCAGCGCGAGACGCCCGCCGGCCGACTACGGGAGCCACCTGCTCGCTCGTCAAATCTGTGAGCGGATCTGGGCAGCTGTCGAGACAGGCCTGCCCCACCCCACAGATGAAGGAGCGGATCGCGTAACCTGAACGTGCCGAGGAGCCGCCCCCGTCGGAGCTTTTCCAGCAGTCCCGGGGACGCGACCTTCACGGTAGGAGGCTCCTCACGTGTCGCACAGCAGCTCTCGCTGGTTCGTTGCTACCGCGCTTGTCTTCGGCGTGACCCTCTCGGGCTGCGGAGGTTCGGGCGGCGGAGCGCCGTCGACCGTTGCCACGCCAGCGGCGGCCACCTCAGCGGCCACCACGTCGACCACCACAGCCCCGGTCTCGAGCCAGGCAGCAACCACCGCTGCGGGCAGCTGCCCCACCGGCGCCACGGTCGGCGCGGCCCTAGGCATAAGCCTTCCGGATCCAGTCTCCGTCGCAGGCGGCGGAGGAGCATCGCTTCCCGCCGGCGCGACCGGCGTGGCGTGCGAGTACAAAGGCACAAGCCTGAACGTGATCATCGAGCTGATCAAAAACATCGATCCCTCATCCATTTCGCTGTTCAGCAGCAAATACCCGGTGCCATACGCGAGCGTGTCCGGCGTAGGCGACCAGGCTCGTTCCTTCTCGCAGGCTCTCGGCGGGGGAAAGGACAACGAGGGCGTGGTTGCAACGAAGGGATCGAATCTCGTTGCCATCATCGCCACCGACACGCCGGCGTCGCTTGCTCAGATCGAGGCCCTGGTCAACCAGCTCCTGTAGGCGAGACGACCAACGCGACGATCGACCTCTCGCTGTCGGGGTTCGGGGAAGACGAGATCCGCGACCTGCTCCGGAGTCTTGAGACCCGGGAGAAGAAGGAGCGAGTCGAGGACTTCGATCTCGACTCCGCCCTAGAGGAAGCGACCCGGGCTCCTCGGATCAAGCCAGGAGACCTGTGGGCCCTGGGCGAACATCGGCTCCTGGTCGGCGACGCCACGTTGCCCGCAGACATCGATCGGGTGCTCGCCGGCAAGAAGGCGGGCATGGCTTTCACCGACCCGCCATACAACGTCAGCCTCGGCGACCACGGCGGCCACCAGCGAGGCAGCCGAAAGCGCAGGATCGCCAACGACTCTCTGGACCCGATTGCCTGGGAGAGCTTCGTCCGGGCCTGGGGGCCTGGGGGCCTGGGAGGAGCAGGTCCGCAGAACCGAGGCGATCGCCGGCACGGCAGTCAGGCCGGCTGAACTCGACGACGTTCCGGCCGCCAACCTGCCTGATCCTGACGGCCTATCTCGGCGGACGACGGAGCTTGTCGCCGACCTCGTCGAGCCGGCCAAGCCCGAGGCGCATCAGAAGCTCGGCGAGGGCGTGCGGGCCCTCGCGGTAGCGACTGGCTGGGTGCGAACGAGGCTCGCCCCAAGGTCGGTCGCCGACGTCGAGTCGGTCGCGCAGGAATAGTTAGGAACCACTAGCTTCAGCGTCCGCGGCAACCACACGACCGAGCAAGAGGTTGCCCGCTTGACCGGGTCGTCGAAAGGCCGCCAGCCCTTCCTCCCCCGGGTCGACACCCTGCTATCAGGCGTCCCCCGCCGCCTTGGGCTCTCCGCCATGGCTCCCCGGCTGGACCCTATCTGACTGGCGACCAAGCGCCGCCAGCGCCTCGCTAGCAGCTTGGCGCACGTTCAAGTCCCGGTCTCTCATGGCGGCGCTGAGGGATTCGGCGGCGCGGGGGTCAGGAATGTGGCCGAGAGCCTCGGCGACACCTTCGCGGACGCTCCAGCTCGCGTCTTTGAGAGCACCCGAGAGGGCCTCGAGAGCTCTGGCGTCGCCGATCTGGCCCAGAGCGGCGGCAGCAGCGCGGCGCACACCCGAACTCGCGTCTTTGAGGACGGCGATGAGAGGCTCGAGAGCGCTGGCATCGCCGATCTGGCCAAGAGCTTCCGCAGCGGCCTGGCGCACGCTCGAGGTGTCATCCCGAAGAGCGGTAACGAGGAGCGCAACGGCGCTGCCATCGCCAATCTGGCCCAGAGCCTCGGCGGCGTCCCGGCGCACACGCCAGTGGTTCTGATACTCCAGCGCCTTTCGCAGCCCTGGGGCGTCTCTGTTGGCCTTGAACTTATCGACGTTGGGCGGTCCGAACAGCGGCAAATGCAATCCTCCGCAGGATAGTCTGACAGGAACCGGGTGTCTTTGGAGCTACCCGCAACTCGGCCAGCGGTCGCGGGGGCCGGCGCCTGGCTTGGTCGAGGGGGCTATGTAGGCGACGAGCAAGCACGGACGCGGAGAGCGCTACATTCGGTCGGAGGCGTCCAGGGACAACGCCGCAGGGTCGCCTCAGCTTCCCACATGAGCGTTCAGTCTCCGAACTAGGGGGCCACTCCGGCGACTCTAGAGAACGGTCGTGACGATCGTGGCCGACGGCAGGAGCGGCGACAGCCTCGAGGCGATGCTGTCAGCGATGCGGTTGAGCTTATCGAGCAAGCCGATCAAGAAGTCGACAAGACCGCGGCCAGCCTCACCCCGGGCGCTTAGCCACCAGTCGGAGTGACGCGTCAACGACGGCTGGATAGAGTCGCGAGGTGCGCAGCGACTCGGCCAAGGACTTGGGCAGGTCGCCCACCGACGAGAAGCCGGCGGCATCTCCTCCGGGCCCAGCAATACAGAAGATTGGGGACCCAGGCAGCAGGTATCGGGCGAGCACGTATTCGAGGGTGATGCCTTCCTGCATTCCGCCGACGAAGAAGGCGGCCACAGGCTTGACCTCATGGAGCATTGCTGTGCGCATGATTTCCAGGCTGGCTAGGCGCTCGAGGCCGTGCTCGGGAGAGCCGCCGGGCACCGCCGCGGTCCACCGAATCGTCCCGTAACCTTCGCGCTCGAGGCGCAGCGTCTCATCTGTCACCAGCGAGGCGAACATCCGGGACTGGTAGATCATCACTCGGCTCGGGTCCCGGGCTGAGCACTCCGCTGCCACCATCAGGACGAGAGGGGAGATCGTGGGATGGCCCCCGAAAACAAGGCGACCGCGACCGGTCAGAACGCCCCGGACAATGGCAACGACGGCATCGGCAACGTCGCCAGGGCGGGCCTCCACGTCTTGCGTCGCTCTGTCCCCGGACGGGATGCTGGCCGATAAGAAGATGAACCGACCGGCGAGATCGAGTGGCTGGATCGCGAGCCTAGTCATGGCGTTTCCAGTGCCGTGGTGACTGCTTGTATCAGCGTCGATGATAGACCGCGGTCGGCCGCAATCCAGGCTAGCAGGTCACCAGGGGCCGGGTCGAGATCGGCGCTTTCGTACACCAGGTGACCATGCGGGACGGCGCCTCCCTCCGCGTGCTCCCTCCGCGTGCTCCCGCCGCGACTTGAGTCTTGCGCGAACGGCTGCGAACACCTGCCGCGCCCATGAGTCCGGGCCTCGGTGGATGGCGACGACGGTGTACGCCATCGCTATTGAGCGAGCAACTTCTTGAGGTTGTCCCAGCCCCATCGGTAGGTTCGGCCGCCGTCCGGAACGGCCCAATCTTCCGAGCCGTCTCGGTACCCGATGATCTGGAACTTGCGCTTCCCTAGCTCGTTCGCCATCTTGACTTCCTTGCGGACCCCGGGAGCGGATCGCGTCTTGGAGCCGAGCATCACGATGAAGACATCGGCGCGGTTGATGGCAGCCCGAGCCTTCGCTTCCCACTCCCGCTGCGGCTGCGCCTCTTGGAAGGACCCGTCGGTCACCTCGAACGGGGAGTCCGGATGCTTCGCCTGTCCGATGATGAAGGTTTTGAGTGCCTGGTCATTGTCGAAGTCGAAGCTGACAAACACCCGAGTCTTAGCCATCCCTCGCCCCTTCCCCGTGCTTGTCCGGTTCGGCATGGCCCCCTGATTGGGAGCATACATTCTGCCAGCTGAGTTGCTCTCGCTCCGAGCAGCGACAGTCATATCAGATCAGGCCTTATGTGGGGGAAGGACAGGGGTCAACATGATCACCCTCCATAAGGAGGAGCCCGGCTGGCTCGGTCGACCTGTCGCCCGTGCTGCGGGCGGTGGGCGTCCCGCCCGAGGAGGGATGGGCCCGCTGCGCTTCAGCCTGGGGCGCGAAACGACCGAGGCCGAGATCCGCGACGTGGCGGAGCGTCTGATCCGAGTCGCCGAGGCCATGCCGGCCGTTCCGGTTCCGATCGCCTGACGCGGCGAGTAGGCGCCGTGCATGATCGCCTGCTCGTGCCCGAGCGGGATAGGTGGTGCCAGGCTTAGCCGGCTTAGGAGCCGTCTGCGCCGAGAAAGGCTTCCAGCTCGTTGACTGCGCCTCGGAGCGCATTGTTGGCGCCACTCCACATCCGCCAGTCGGCGCTGGTCCGCTCCGACCACCCGGAGGTCGTCCCCGGAACTAGGTCAAACGCCTTGAGAAAGGCGCGCGTTTCCGAGCTTCGAGTCGCGGCAACGCGAAGAGTGAGACGCCGGAACTCGGGGATATCCATGAAACCTCCGCAGCGGACAGGACCCCATGCACTAACTCTACTCCGGCGCGGCGACGGCCCGGTCCCGCGGGCCGCCTGGTGACAGTCGAAGGACAAACGCGCTCATTCAGCCCGCACGATGACCTGAGTGACAGAACCCGGACGTAACAGCCGAGTGGATGATGTAGCCGGGCGTTGCCTGAAGGCCTCACGCGGGCCGCGACATCCGCCCCATAATGACCCCGCTATGGACGGAATCGACTGGGGTTTGGCGCCGCACCTAGACGAGCAGGGCAGTGAGCTTGCCGTGCCCTATGCGGTGGAGTTGATCGGGACTCAGCTGCGGGCCGCCGGCACCTTGCGTGTGAACGGCCACCAGCGCCTGTCCGACTACGTCAATCTCCTGGAGGGCTTCTTCCGCATCGAAGATGTCGTCCTGCGTGCGCGGAACGGAGCCCTCACGCGAGTCGTCCTGCCGGAGTTGCGGATACGCCTGGACGACATCACCATCGTCGGCGAGCCGCGGACTGCGGGTGGCGCGGCACCGGGTTCCGAATCTGGTGGCGACTACGTGCTAAAGCAGCGGCAGAAGCTCGTGGTAATGACCGCAGCCCACGAGATCTACGGCTACGCGCATCTGTATGAGCTCGGGTCGGTGACCGCGTTCGTGGACGCCTCCTACCCCCGCTTCGTGCCCATGACCAACGTCCGCGTCCGCTGGCTCGCCGATCGCCGTCTGGCCGGCCGTTTCGATCTCGCGCTCCTGCAGCGCAGCCACATCATCGGTGTGGCGACCGTGAGGGCGGGCGTGCGCAGTCGTGGGGAGGGCCCAGGACCGGCCGCTTCGGAGGCGGACCGTTCGGAGCCGCCGTCCACGACTGAGACGAGCTGACGGGCGGCCCGTCCCCCAAGCCGCGCCACAGCGACCGCGCGGTCGCTGCCTGGGCGGCCGAGAAAGTCCTGCTCGTCCGACTCGCTATGCAGCCATAGGGTCGGCCGGCTTGGGGCGCCTTGGCACGCCGTGCGTCGATGACCCATCTTCGTTTGCCCGACTGCGCGTCCGAACCATTCACCTGGCCTTCAACCGATCGGGAGGGTTCTCATCCTCGCGGCCGGCGCCAGATCCAGCCCAGACTCAAAGAACGGAATCGGAACTCATGACTGCCGTGCGTGGTCTAGCTCGAGCACGATCTGGTCATGCAAGTCGCCGGGGCCGCCGTCGTGGCCCAGGACGACGACCACGGCATTGGCCGGAACATCGACTTGGTGCCCGCTTCCCCGGGTGCCCAGGGCGCAAGGAAGAAGCCATGGCAAACGATCAGGTCGACCGGACGGTCGTTAGCCAGGGACCCGCGAGGGCCGCGGGTCAGGCAACGGCACGGGTGACCCAGTTGCCCGCGACCGATCCGACCGGGGAGGCCGCCCAGGTGGCCGAATCACTCCAGGCAACCCTCGTCGAGCTCATCGACCTGAGCCTGCACACCAAGCAGGCCCATTGGAACCTCGTTGGCCCGAGCTTCAAGCCGATCCATCTGCTCCTTGACGAACTCACCGACCAGTACCGCGACTGGTATGACGAAGTGGCCGAGCGCCTCGCCGCCATCGGCGTCTCCGCCGACGGGCGCATCGCGACCGTATCCGCCGGCACGCCGTTGGAGCCGCTGCCTGCGGGTCAACTGCGCGACCAGGACGTGCTGGCGTTCTTCGACGCGCGGGTCACGCTCGTCGCCGACAGGGTGCGGGCCCGCCTGGACCCGATCGGCGCGCACGACTTGCTCAGCCAGCATCTCTTGCTGAGCATCGTCCTCGGGCTCGACGACCAGTGCTTGACCCTGGGCGCCTATCGCTCCGGATCGACATAGAAGCCACGACGTCAGGAAAGCCAAACGGTACGGTCATGACGACCGCGTCTGCCACCCGCCCACCACAGCCTCGAGGGTCCATTTCTCGGCTTCATAGAGCCTGAGCCCGAGACGCGGTCGACGGAGGCGTTGCCTCGCGACCCGACCCGCGTCCACAGCCGGCCCCGCTATTCAGCCATCGTGGGCGTCCGAGGCGTCTCGGGCTGAAGATCAGACGCGTTCGAGACTGGGCTTTACCTCAGTCATGAGCCTCGTCATCGTTTCCTCGTCGTAAGGGGAAGGGAAGCCGGCGACAAGGTGCCGGTAGCCGATCTCGAGGTAGGGGGCCAGCTTCTCGGCCACGTCCTCGGGAGTCCCGACCGGCTGGTCCTGCCAGACCCGTGCCTGGCCGTTGTGCTCGAAGAGTGAGCGGAATACCCGTTCTGCCTCCTCGCGCGAGTCGCGGATAACTGGCACGCCAATGCCGGTGGTGCGCTCGATCTCGCGTTCGTCACGTCCGACGTCGGTGCAATGTTGCTTGAGCACCGCATCCTTGAGCCGGACGTTGGCGACACCACCGCCGATGTTGCACGCGTCCGCATACTTCGCGACGAGCTTGAGGGTCACCTTCTCGCCGTCGCCACCGACCAGGATCGGCAGCGCGGGTTGGATCGGTGGCGGGTCGTTCTGGACCTGCTTCGCGTGGTAGTGCTCGCCGCGCGCGGTCGGCGCCTCGCCGCGCAACATGCCGCGTATGACCGGCAAAGCCTCTCCCAGCCATCGCAGGCGCTCGGGGAAGCCGCTCCCGAACTGCAGACCAAACGCGACGTGTTCGGTCTCGAACCAGGCCGCGCCGATCCCGAGGATGGCTCGGCCGTTGCTGATGTGGTCGAGCGTGGTTGCCATCTTCGCGACGAGGGCCGGCTCGCGAAAAGTGTTGGCGCCGACCATGAGACCGATCCGGACGTGCTGCGTGGCCATCGCCCACGCGGTGATCGTGAGCCATGCCTCGAACATCGGGCCGTCGGCCGACCCGACGATGGGATAGACGTGGTCCCACGTCCACAGGGTGTCGTAGCCGAGCCGGTCAGCCCGGATGCCCGCTTCCTGGAGAGAAGGCCAGTCGGTGTACTGGTTCCAACAGAGCGCGCCAAGTCTGATTTCGTTCATGTGACGGAGTCTACCGCGCCGCTCTGGGTGCGCCGGCCGCGGTCGTCTGTGCGTCGGTGGTCGCGCCAGTGACGATGGAGGCATGGTGCTGCTTCCCCCCGGAAGGGGACGGACCGGAGCCAGACTCCCCCAGATGCCCTCATGATCGGCAACGTCAGACGCCACCACAAGAGGCCTGCGGTCCTTGCGCCCTGGTCGGGAGCCGGGTGACGTCCCCGGACTTGGGGTATGGCGGCTTTCGCCAGGTCAGGGTCGAGGCAGGGACGCTGACCTGGCCGGGCGACCTCGACTTCGACCCCGACATGCCGATCTGGGGCGGTGCACCGCCGTCTGAGCCGGGGGCTCGTCCAGCGCGCTTCCTCAGGGTGCCTCGCCCCGCGTCGGCTCCGGCCGGATAACCAACCGAAACGAACACACGGGCTATCCCCGATTCGGGCGCTTCTGCCATGCTGGGCGCAGGCTGGCGGCGAAACGCTGCCGCGGCCGGACAAGGATGACTCATGGCACTGGTCCTGAAACCACGCAAGCGGATTGGGCTCGTCGCCCACGACAACAAGAAGCAGGACCTGATCGAGTGGGCCCGCTACAACAGGCACCTGCTCGCCATGCACGACCTGGTCGGGACCGGGACCACCGGGGCGATGCTGCAGCGCGAGCTGGGCCTCCCGGTGACCTGCCTCCAGTCGGGACCCCTCGGCGGCGATCTCCAGGTCGGGGCCATGATCGCCGACGGCAGCATCGACTTCCTGGTCTTCTTCTGGGATCCGCTCGAACCCCAGGCTCACGACACGGACGTCAAGTCGCTGCTGCGGATCGCGGTGGTGTGGAATATCCCGGTGGCCTGTGACCGGGCCTCGGCCGACTTCATGATCAGCTCGCCGCTGATGACCGGCTCGTACGAGCGAACGATCCCCGACTACACGGCCCACAACGAACGAGAACTCCCGGGGGCCGAAGAGCCCGATGGGGCCGAAGAGACCGATCGCGCCCAGCTGGATCCGTCCCTGGGCCCTCTTTCGTAGGGCGCGGGCGAGTCGCTAGCCGCGTCGAACCGGCCCGGGTCACTCACCGAGCAGGTCCTCGATGGCCCGCTCGGTGTCTGAGTCGACGATGGCCAGCTGGTCTCACGACGTCACCGCTTTCGTCGCTGGAAGTACATGGGTCCTGTAGGCAGGACGGCGACCAGTTCCCAGCTTTGATCTCCTAGTTCGGCGCCAGCCGCGTAGTGATCGCGAACACTCGCCTCCCGTTTGCCTTCAGCCCGTGCGGTTGGGGCCTCTCTCGTGGAGGAGGCGCCCACCTGCTCTCTGTTGGATGTCCCCCTTGAAGGTATACCGTAGAGGGAGGTTGCTCTCGGTTCGTTGCGGACGGGCCGACCGTCGAGATGCCATCGGGCGAGGGCCGATGCGTCTCCTCGCCCGATCCGCCGGAGGACCACGATGACCCAGGGGTCCCACGACCAGCAGCTCCTCGATGTCGCCCTAGCCGCCGGCAGTGCCGGTCGACACAAGGCCGACGTCGACGAGGCCAAGCTCGACGCCAAGGAGCTCGAGAAGCCGACCGCCGAGGATCTCGAGGCCCTCTCGGCCGACATGATCGGGATCGATGACTCGGTCCGCATGTACCTCAACGAGATCGGCAGGGTCGACCTCCTGAGCGCCGAGGAGGAGGTCGTCCTGGCCAAGGCGATCGAGCTCGGCGAATGGATCGTCTTGGCGCCGGGCAAGGGCATCGTCTCCCTCCACGAGTGGACGACCCACGACACCGAGCACAAGACTCGGACGGCCAAGCCTCAACACCGCCTGCCGTTCGGGCCCGAGGCGCACACGATGGTCCGCGACGCCATCGCCGACGGGGCCGCGGCCGACCTGCTCGCGCCCTCGCCCGACTTCCACCTGATCCGAGCCGGCCGGGATGTCCAGTCCGAGGGGACCAAGACACTCCTCAAGGAGGCTCGCCACCTCGCCACGGCCTACAACGAGGCGCTCACGCCGGACGCGTTCGTCACGCTGCTGGACTTCGCCTACCTCGCGGTCCACAACGGGGATCTCGACTCGCGCGACAACATCGGCCTGCGCGCCATCTACGACTGGACCCGCGAGGGCGTGGCGTTCCCGGACCTCGAGCGCTGGGTCACCACCGGCCACGATGCCGCTCTACTCAAGCGGATGGGCTTCGATCCGGAGGTGCCGCCCGGCACGAAGCTGCGCGACCGGAAGGGCGAGCTGATCAAGATCGGGCGTGACGCCCGCGAGCAACTGACCAGCGCGAACCTGCGGCTGGTGGTCTCGGTCGCGAAGAAGTACATCGGTCGCGGGATGGGTTTCCTGGACCTCACCCAGGAAGGCAACATCGGCCTCATCCGGGCGGTCGAGAAGTTCGACTACGAGCGGGGCTACAAGTTCTCCACCTATGCCCACTGGTGGATCCGCCAGGCCATCACCCGCGCCATCGCCGACCAGGCCCGCACCATCCGCATGCCGGTCCACATGGTGGAGACGATCAACCGCCTCCACCGTGTCTCGCGCTCTCTCCTGCAGGAGCTGGGCCGCGAGCCGACGGTGGAAGAGATCGCCGAGACGATGTCGCGCGGCCAGGAGGTCGTGGTCACTCCCGACAAGGTCCGCGAGATCATCAAGGTCTCCCAGGAGCCGGTGAGCCTCGAGACGCCGATCGGCGAGGAAGGGGACGCCCACCTCGGCGACTTCATCGCGGACAGCGCCGTGCTGGCCCCAGCCGAGGCGGCCTCCCACCAGCTCCTCAAGGAGCAGATGGAGGCGGTGCTCGACTCGTTGACCGGCCGCGAGCGCCGAGTGCTCCAGCTCCGCTTCGGGCTGGAGGACGGCCGCGCCCGGACGCTCGAGGAGGTTGGCAAGGAGTTCAATGTCACGCGCGAGCGGATCCGCCAGATCGAGGCGCAGGCGCTGCGTAAGCTGCGCCACCCAAGCCGTTCGCGCAAGCTGCGGGGCTACCTGGAGTAGGCAGGTAACGGCCTGATCTCGACGCTATGACACCGTAGTGCCGGGCCAGGCCCGCCCACCCCTTTGACGGATGCTCAGCCCTCGGGGTCAAGCCATGCCAGCGCACCCTCAGCGGGCAGCACTCCAAGGCGCTCCTTCAGGGGCCCCATGGCCCGCCCAAGCTCGTCTCGGGCCGCGATAAGACCGGACATGGGGGCACGCGTGACGACGATTCGAAGCGCCACATCCGGCACGTCACCGAACGTCGCGCGGAGCCTGGCTGGCCCATCACGCCGGAAGGTCTCCAGCTGTTCGACCAGACCGCGGGCCATCGGTCGTCCGACCAGCAGGAACTCGTCGCCGCCATCACGTATAGCGAGCGCGGTCGGGATAGCTTGGAGCTCCTTGGCGAGAGCGGCGAGCAAGGCATCGCCGCGGTTCATCCCCAGGGAGTTGTTCCACGCCCCGAAGCCGGCTAGGTCGAGGAAAGCAACATCGACCTCCTCGCTTCCAAGTCGTGGAAGTGTGGCGGCAAGCGCGACGACCCCCTGCAGGTAGGAAAGGAATGGGAGGCCGGTCCTCCTGTCGAGATGCTCGAGCGCGAGGTGAGGCCAGGTGAAGCGGTCGGCGAACGGCAAGCCGCACCGCCGCACAAGTGCGACCAGTTCGCTCGTGAGCCAGGAGGCCTCCGGACCCAGCACGTGCCACCACCCGTCGGCTCCCTGCATGCGCTCAAGGGCACCGAGGGCCGGGGCGGGATCGAACGACGGGTCGAGCCCGGCCAATAGGTCGAGCGCCACGAGGGTTGTGAGGGGATCAACCGGGCCCTCGGCGTCGCCCCAGCCCCCCGATGGCGATTGCGCTGCGGTGACGAAGTTCGCGAGCGCGCCGATGAGGTCCGGCTGTAGACCTAGCGCCAGAAGCCCCCCTGCAAGCTGCGCGCTGACCGAGACGAGCGGCCGATCGTGGAACGGGAACCTCGTGCCGAGGCCCACACCGCCAGCTGCCCGAGCCGACTCGCCGTATCCGTCAGCGATCGCCAGCGCGAACGGGTGGAACCGTCGGAGCGCACACGGCCGCCGGGCCAGACACCACAACGCGAAGGTGTCTCCCCATGCATGCCGGCCCGAAACGTAGAAAGCGTAGTCGCTACGCAGCGCAGGCATTGACTCGGCGAGCAACGCGATCGCGTCGTCGCGCTCGGGCTCCTCGCCGTCGGCAACCGACGCGAGCCAGTCCGTGACCTCGGCTAGCACGATTGGTATGAGGAGGAGCGCCTCGTACGCGTTCGGATCGCGCTCGTACTCGGGGACTTCCGCGGGCCGCCACGGCCTCCAGTCTTCGCGCGGCGGGACCCAAGGCGGCAGCGGCCAGATGTGGCGCGACGTGAGCGCCCACGGGTACCGACTTGGAGACCGTGGCGAACCGCTGCGCGACCTGCTGCGCCACAGACCGATGAGGCGGTGCCGTGCCACAGTGTCAGAGCCACGGGCCCGAATGAGCGTCATCGGGAACAGTGGATCTGCGAACGGATCTGCTCCAAGGAGCGCCTTTGTGCCAAGTTCCGCCGCAGAATGGCCAGCGGTCGGCGCCGCCGCGCTCTTCATTCGCCGGACACCGAGAGCGTCGGCGTGGGCGGTCTGCCTCTCGCCATCCAATGATATCGGTCGCTGCTTTCTCTCCACGTCTGCGACCAATGGTCCCGTTCGCCCTTTAGGCCCGGAACCCCGACGATGGTCCTGGTTGGCAGACCCGCTTTCTGCCAGGTTCCGCGGGACGCGCTCGTTCCGTGCCGGGACGGGTGGTCGCGAAACCCGCCCTTAGGTTGCTGGGCAAGTCACGCCGCCTTCAACACCATGGCTGAATAGCGATGAGCGTACGAGCAAGGCCCCAACGCATTGTTGGGTGAGCTACTCTCGCTGGCATGCCAACCGTGTTCGCTCGGAGCTCCTCGCCCATATGACTGAACCGAGCGCCAGCCGGACAGCCGATGGCGTCGCGTTGATCCGTGCCGTACACCAGCTACTCGACGACCAACCCCTGATCCTCGACGATCCTGTCTCGCTCCTGCTCGTGGGCGAGAGCATGGCGGAGGTGATTCGGCGCCACCCCGAAAAGGCTACGGTTCCAGCCGCCGCTGCGCTGCGGAGCCACGTCGTGTTGCGGAGCCGGTACGCAGAGGATCGGCTACGTCAGGCCATGCAGCGCGGCGTCGCCCAGTACGTGATGCTCGGCGCCGGGCTCGACACGTTCGCGTACCGACAGCCACCCTGGGCGGGGAGCCTTCACATCTTCGAGGTCGACCATCGTGCCAGCCAGCAGGCGAAACGTGACCAGCTTGAGCGAGCTGGCGTCGCTGTGCCCTCGAACGTCGCCTTCGCAACGCTTGATCTCAACGTCGATCTGCCCGGTCTCGGGCTGGTCCGAGCCGGCTTCGATCCGGAGCAACCGGCGTTCATCTCATGTCTGGGCGTACTCGCCTACCTCGATCCGGTCGCGGTCGACTCCATCTTCGTATGGGTAGCATCGCTCCCACGCGGCAGCGAGTTCGTCTTCACGTTCGCCCAACCCACCGACGGTCCTGAGCGAGGGACGGCTGCGCGCGTTGCGGAACTCGATGAGCCTTGGCGAACGAGGTTTCGGCCAGCTCAGTTGCGTCAGCGGCTTGCCGAGATCGGATACACCTCCGTCTCGTTCCTAGAGCCTGCCGACGCAGCGGCTTACTTCGGTGGGCGGTCGGACGCCCTGCGTCCGCCGGCGCGAGCCTCGATCGTCCGAGCCCTAATCTGACCGCAAACCTGAGGCACTTCACCCTGGACTCTGCCGTTCTCCCCAACACGATGGCTGCAAAGTGACGGCTCTCCAGGCAAGTCTCACGTCACGGGAGTAGGCGGCATGCGCCGGCCCCTTCCAGCGCGACCTGGGTCAAGCATGTTCGGTCGTACCCTGATATCCCGCAGGGGGCTCGAGGAAGGTGGCCGCGCCTTCTGCAACTGTTTCAGTTCCTGCATCTGCCAGGCTGACGCGGCCGTAAAGAGCAGTACGGGTGCGAGCGTGAGCCGGTGCTTGAGTCGCCGGGGCACGGCGATGGGCGCGGTACACTCCTCGCAACTCACGGCGACTGTGACCGAAGGGATTCGGCCGCCTTAACCGCTCCCGGTCAAGTGGGCGCCGAAAGGTCGATATGGACAGAGGTGGCGATGATCGCGCAGCCGCCGCGCAAGGCTACGACCAGGCCGGCGAGCCGGCGTCGGGGAGAGTCGAGACCGGCGAGCGAGAGGTGGCTCTCGGCGAGAAAGAGCGGGCGCCGGACGCGCTACGAGCCTCAGGGGTGCGGCATCGAGCGGATCTGACGGCCACCGAAGCCGCCCTGGCCAAAGCCCAGGCCCTGTATCGCATCAGCAACTCGCAGGTAGCGGGGGAGAGCCTAGAAACGCTGCTCCAGCGCGTCGTCGATGTCGTGGCCGAGGCGCTTCCGGCCATGCGAGTCAACCTGTTCGGCATCGACATGGACAGGCACGCGGTGACGGGCAGCTACAGCGCCGGTCCGGTCGCCAACCGATTCACAGACATCGACTTCGGCGAGCTAATGGAGGGACTCACGGGATGGGTCATCGCCCATCGCGAGGCCACTCTCTCGCCTGGGGGCGTGCGCGACCCGCGCGAGTCGGATCGGGTTCGCGAGCGGCGACAGGCCACCGGCCCGGGTCCGCTGATGGTCGCCCCGATCCTGTACGGGGATCGTGCCCTGGGTGTCGTAGTCGCATCCAATCGGTCTGAAGACCGTGAGTTCGACCGGGCCGATCTGGACATGCTCTCGGCAATGGCGAGCCAGTCCGCCATCTCCATCGAGGACGCGGCCATTCGCGAGCAGCTCGAGGCCGCGCGGAACGAGCTCGAGGGTCGAGTCGCCCAGCGAACCGCCGAGCTTCGGGCGAGCGAGGAGCGGTACCGCCGCATCACCGAGACGATCACGGACTTCGTGTTCACCGTGACCGTACAGGACGGCCGGGCTTGTTCGACCGACTACGGCCCCGGTTGCGTGGCCGTCACAGGCTACTCGGCGGACGAGTTGTCGCACGAGCCCGATCCGTGGCTCCGCATGGTCGTTCCGGAAGACCGGGCGGCGGTACTCGAACAGACGCGCCGGATCCTATCGGGGGAACGCGTCGAACCGCTGGAACATCGGATCGTCCACAAGGACGGCCGGGTCCGGTGGGTCCGCAACACGTCCGTGTCCCAATTCGGGCTCGACGGCACGCTCATCTCATACGACGGGATCATCCAGGACATAAGCGAGTCCCGCCTGCTCGGTGAGCGGCTGACAGCGGCCCAGAAGATGGAAGCGATCGGTCGACTCGCCGGCGGAGTGGCTCACGACTTCAACAACCTCCTGACGGCCATTCACGGGTTCGCCGAGCTCCATCTCGCCGAGCACCCACCGGGCGACGTGGGCCGGGAGGACGTGCTGGAGATCCAACATGCGGCGGAGCGCGCGGCCCAGCTGACACGCGGGCTGCTCGCCTTCGGACGCCGAGCGGACGTGCACCCGGTGGCTCTGGATCTAGCCGTGGTGGTGCGCGACTCAGGAGGGCTTCTACGCCGGCTCGTTGGGGAGGACGTCATCGTCCGCCTCGACGCTCGCCCAAACGTGGCCCTGGTTCTCGCCGATCCTGTCCAGATCGAGCAGGTCCTGCTCAACCTCGCCGCAAACGCCCGCGACGCGATGCCAACTGGCGGCACGCTGAGCATCGCGGTGAAGCCCACCGCGCTCACGAAAGCCTTCGTCAAGTCCCACTCCGGGGCACGCGCCGGCCGCTACGTCCTGCTCGAAGTGTCCGACACCGGCGTGGGGATGGATGAGACGACGCAGACGCACCTCTTCGAACCCTTCTTCACGACGAAGCCGTCCGGAGAGGGCACCGGGCTCGGGCTCGCGAGCGTTTACGGCATCGTGAAGCAGGCGGAAGGCTACATCGACGTCCGGAGCCGTCTCGGCCGCGGAAGCGTCATCCGCGCGTACCTCCCGGCCTTCAAGGGTGCCGCGCTGGCTGCGCAAGTCGCGCATTCCGCCATCCCCGCGACCCGCGGGGGCAATGAGACGATTCTGCTCGTGGAGGACGAGCCGGCGGTGCGCCTCTTCGCCGAGCGCGTGCTTCAGCAGCACGGGTACCTCGTGCTCGCCTTCGGCGACCCTGTCGTCGCGCTCGACGCCGCGATTCGCGACCCAACCTCGTACGACGCGCTCGTGACCGACGTCATCATGCCCGTCATCAGCGGTCCGACGCTCGCCGAGCGCATCACCGCGACCCGACCGGAGCTGCCGGTCCTCTTCATGTCCGGCTACGAGGCAGGCGCCCTTCCGGCTGGGGCGCCGCCACCGCTCGCGAAGCCCTTCAGCGCGCGAGATCTCGCCGTTGCCGTCGGGGCTCTTTTCGGACGGATCGACTGAGGGTCGGCGCCGCGCTCAGCGGTCCGTCCGCATGACTTCGGTTTCATATTGGACTGGCAAGCGAGTGAGAAGTCGTCGAAAGCCGACAAGCCAGAGTCATAGCCTCAAGATGCGGCAGAGTCATGTGAAGGGCCACACTACAGTTCGTGTCGAGGCGCCGACGATGTATGGCGCGTCATGAAGGGGGACGGGGGAATTGCAGCTCCGCCGCCGGCGCGTTCCGATCGGCGGTGTGCGAGGGCTGGACAGCGATAACCCGACGCTACTCCCGGGTGCTCCGGTGAGCGGCCGCTTCGCGCTCCAGCGTGAGCTGGCCCGTCTCGGTGCCGACCACCCCTACATCCCATTGCTTCTGATGGTACCCGGCGTGGGCCCGCTTCTCGCCTACACGATCGCGGGCGAGATAGGCGACATTCGCCGCTTCGCGAGCCCGAAGAAGCTCACTGGCCGGATACACGGGGCTGTGTCCGATCGTGCGCCAGTCAGGCCCCAAGGACCGACGCGGACCGCTGGCCAAGAACGGCCCAAAGTACCTGCGCTGGGCGCTCATCGAAGCTGCCACCCACGCCGCTCGTGATATCCGCTATCGGGACCGCTACGAGCGGACCAAGCACCGGCTCGGCCGCCAGCGAGGCGCGAAGGTCGCTCGCGTCGACATCGCTCGCCAGCTCGCCGAAGCCATCTGGCACGTCCTCACCAAGAACGAACCCTTCGCCCCGGCAGGCCCCGCTATCACCCTGGTCGCTTGACGACCCCTTATCGAATTGGGCCACCGGAGCAGCCTCCTACCAGACCTTGTCCTTCCAGCTTTGAGAAGGCCATAGAGAGATGAGCGCTGCTCGATCCTGCCATCAGTCCGCTGGACCTTGAACTGGCTCCGGCTCGACCCATATATCCAGATTGACGGCGAGGCCCCTTTTCATAGAGAGGGTGATGGTGACCTGATCCGCGACCGTGAACCTCGCGCATCGATTCGGTTGGTTCGGTTGGTTCGGTTGGTTCGGTTG
>Ga0182021_10002896_pt1 | contig 20182 bp, 14 predicted proteins | sample 612E3MmetaG_FD_120493 | JGI IMG/M metagenome (GOLD analysis project Ga0182021, IMG submission 120493) | Permafrost microbial communities from Stordalen Mire, Sweden - 612E3M metaG (Illumina Assembly) | ecosystem: Environmental > Terrestrial > Soil > Wetlands > Permafrost | place: Sweden... | reverse complement strand
GCCGGGATGGATCGGCCGCCCAAACGTGGCCGAAATTCTGACCGGAGGCACTAGGTCCCCTCTGCAGGTACGAGTCTGAAGGCAACCTTCCCGGGGCGGCCCGGACGGCCGGGCGAGCCGCTGGCCCCATTCGAACCCGCGCTTCCGTTGGCGCCCGCGCTGCATCCCTGATCATCCGTGACGGATTCGCCGTACGAGTTGATGTGGGTCGACGGGGAGCGGCTTGAGCCACCAGGTCCACCAGGTCCGCCCGCGCCCCCAGAGCCGCCTGCGCCACCCGGTCCTCCCACACTGAGGATGATCTGCTGGAGGAGATCGACCGTGTCGGGGCATGAAGCACCGCCGCACGCCACCTCGACGAACACCTCTCCCCCGTCGCCTCCCCGTCCACCGTCCTCGCCTGCTCCGCCGTCGCCGCCCCGTTCACCGTCGCTGCACTCGGAGCCGGCTGCCCCCGGGCTGCCCGAGGAGCCAGTCGCCCCGGAAGAGCCCGGTGCCCCGCGACTGACGATGTGAAAGTCGTGGATGTTCGCCTCATCCACGACGACCGCGTACGTGCCTTGCGGCGCGCTCACCGAGAAGACGAAGTGGGTCGCAGTAGGTCGCTGCACGCGAATCTTCAGCCTCGGCCCCACACGACCGGAGGATGTTTCGTTGAAAGCCAGGTCGTCCGGTCGCTCGTAGGACAGCCCCCAGTTGAGCGACACGGCCGGGCGCCCGCCGATCCTCACTGGAAGCACGAACTTGTCGTTCTTGGCCAGTGCGACGACTTCGCTCACGCCGACCTCGTCCTTGAAGTGGAAGTCCCCGCCACTGTCGCGATACGCGACAGGATTGTCGAGGGAGACATCATCGGCGGCGATGCACGGGCTTGGATCCAGATTCTTCCAGTGCTCACACACGCTGACGGGACGTGAAATCTTCTGGAGTTTGGCCCACAAGGCTCCGCGAAAGGAGACCTCGGGGAGAACGGAGAGGGTGGACCGACTGGCGACGTAGGCCAGCAGTGTCGCGTTTTGCGCCCACACCCGCTGGCGGACCAGGACGTCCCGAGCCACTGTCTTGCTCGGGTCCAGCGTGGCACTCAGAAGCGGGTGTTCCTTGAGCGCGATGCGATTGTGCCCCTCCCGGATGACGGTGTCTTCGACCGCCGCGGAGCCATCGCGCACCTCCTGAAAGGGGGAGAGGGCGATGTGAATGCGGATGATCCGGCGCTGCGCCTGCTCCCGAAGTTCCGGGGAGGGCAGACGCTCCACGAAGCGAGTGAGCGTCATCTCGTTGCCGCTCGCCGCGAGCGCATCCATCATCGCCGCGTCCACGGCACGCCCCTGCCAGCGACCATTTTCGACGTCGACGGTCGCGACAAGCTCCTGGGCGAAGGGAGCAGCGACCGGGCCGAGCTGACCCTTGGCAAGTGCCGCGCGGAGATCCTCGAACCAGGTCGCGCGCGCGCTTGGGTTGCTATCCAAGCCGGCTGGACGATCGAGATAGAGTCTGTGGAGCGTCGCGAGACGTCCGGCAACAGAAGGATTCTTTTCGAGATCGGAATTGGCCAGAATCTTTCGGTACGCGCGCTCCAGCTCGTCGAACAGGGGCGGAATTTCGTTGCGCGGAAGTCTCTCGAGCAGGACGTCGGCACAGCGGCGCCACAAGACTGGGTTGATCTTTCCGTCCACCATCCCGTCTACGAGCGCAGCGCGCATGTCGGCGGTCATCCTGGGGACGTGGGGGCTGAGCGCACGCAAGTCGCAGACGGTCGGGCTCGCGTCCGACTGGGCGAGGTAGGCGACCAAGGCCGGCCCCGAGTTGTACTGGACCAGCTGGGCGGCCGTCATGGGCAAGGGGAACTGTGTGGCGCAGCCGCAAACCAGGAATCCAAACAGAGCCCATGTCCGCATGCCAGCGACTCCTAGATCGGCCGGACGTCGACGACGAACGAATAGCGGTAAGATTTCGGCTCTCTGCGCACAATCATCGGAACCACCAGCTCGAAGCGGCTCCCTTGGTAGCCAGCGGCCCGGTCGCCGGAGGGGGGCAGCGCGAATGGAACCAGCCGCGCGCTCATGGTGGTCCCGGGAAGAATCCAGCCCAGGTCCACATGCGGGCGCGGCGAAGTCGAGCTTCCGTCGGAGCCTGTCATCGTGATTTTGGCCCACTCGACCTGGAGCACTTGGTCGGTCTTGTTGGTCAGGTCCAACAGGATAGCCCGCGCGTCAGTCGGGTCGACGAGAATCTCCGCCCGAACGTCGGCGTCGTCCAGCACCTCCCGTTGGTTGGGTTTCGCCGAGGGGCGAGCATCCCGGTTCTCGCTATGGAAGCTGTATGCGTACGGCATCGCGCAGCCCACGGATGCGAGCAACACGCCCAATGCCAGTCGCGTGGGAAGCCCGCCGGCTTTGCCCCCTGCGGGGACTTCGGGACGGCCCGCCAGCCTGCCTACCCCGCGCGCTTCGCGCGCGCCCTCGCCGGCGGCGCACCATCGCGCGAGGCCGAGCGCAGCGAGCGGGGCGGGTGTGGGCTTGGGGGGCCGAAGGGCATGGGAACCCTTCCAGGGTTCCCATCTCAATGGCTTCACATCGGCCTCCTGGGCGGCGTCCTCGCGTTCGAGCAACCTCCGGCCTGGCGAACGAATGCCAATACGACCATGGCGTGAAACACGATACACCAGGCCAAACGACGGTACCATGAACTTCTGTAGCCATGCCCAGCCCCAGGCCGCCCCTGCCCATCCTGACGGAGCCCCGTCTCGGGCCCCGTCCTAGCACTACTAATTGAATTTCTCCCGTCGCCGTCGCTGCTGCGGGGCCCGTCCGCTTTCTCGCTTCTCGGTCAGATACGTCGAGTATCTTCCCTCGGCTCTCGTCGCGGCCGGGCCTCCTCGCGACGCGCCGACTCGGTCCGAATTTCAATCAGTAGTGCTAATCCCGGTCTAGATCAATTGACCGGCATGGCCGCGGGCGCAGTCAGGCTCATGTGGTTCAGGCCGAAGTAGCCTGATGCCACGTAAAGGTCATCGCCAAACGCCTGCATGGTGTTGGCCCATCCCAACGTGCGCAGGAAATTTACCCCTGTGGGCTGAGCCGGATTGGACACGTCCACTGCCAGGATGCCATCGCCCGACAGGTTGAGGAACAAGCGGCCCTGCTTGGCGCCCATGATTTGCAAGTTGTACGCCTTGGTGGGCTGGTCGTAGAGCGTGGCGAAGGTATTGTTGCTCAGGTCGTAGATCATCAGGCGGTCGGACGTGGTCTGCCAGTCCGGGGTGCTGGTGCCGCCCGAGTTGGCGACGCCGCCCGGCGCGATCGCCATGCTGTAACCCCAGCCCCAGTAGTTCTGCTCGCCGGTCACGTACATAGTGTCGCCCGAGACGGTGAGACCAGCCAGGTAGATGTTGCTAAACACCTTGGTGGCCAGCAACTCCGCGGCCGGCTTGCCGCCCACGCTCACCTGGCGCAAAAGGTTCAGGCGGGTATCCGGCCGATAGTATCCGTAGCCATCCTTCGTCGCTGGCGGGATGTAGACGTACTGCTGGTCCTGGGTCATGAAGTTCCGGTTGCCCGGGGACGGCGCCCAGGTGCGCACCAGCGGACCGGGCACGTTGATCTTCTCCGCCGCCGCGAAGCTGCTGCCTGACTTGTTCCAGCGCTGGGCATAGTACTTGTATTGGTAGAAGGTGTAGTTGTTGCTGTCCGTGGACTGGCCCACTGGCTCGCCCAGGCCCAGGTAGAACCCAGTCGGGTCCACCGGATCACCGACCAGGCTATACCCGTACCAGTCCGTGGTGGAACTGGGCAGGGTCACCTGCTGGAAAGTGGGCGCATTGGCATCGGTCAGATCCAGGTACACCAGACCCGCCGAGTATGTGCTCGTGTTGTTCGTGTAGTCGTAGTTGTACCCCTGGTTCACAGTCACCAGGCCACTTTCCACCTCGGTCCAGTTGCCATACCCATTGAACCAATAGCCCCAGTAGCCCTCCCAGCCACACCAGTATGGGTAGTACGGGATCACACTGCTCGGCAGGATCACTGAGCCTCCCCGCCGCGGATGCGTCGGATCGGTCAGGTCGTAGACCAGGACCTGAGTTTGCTGCTGATAGTAGTTGTATGCGGTACTGCTATCGTAGGGCAGGTAGCGGAAGAGAAGCAGCTGGTTGCCATGCTTCATCGCCTGCTGCACCTGCCCCACTGAGAAGCTGGCCACCGGAGTGGCACCATCGAGATCGCCGCCGGCCGTGAGCACCCTGAACTGCGACAGATCCTGGTTGGCACTGTAGTAGTAGTCCTGCTGCGACTGCACCTGCGCCACCAGGTAATTGCCGAATTGGAAGGTTTGATTGTAGTAGGGCGCAATTTCGATAATTGACTGCAACTGGGGATTGGCCAGGTTCTGCAGGCTGGCAATCGAGGCGTGGGTGTCGGACAGGTTGACCATCATGCGCTGGCCGGTGGCCTGGTGGCCGAACACGATGGTGCGGCGGACCTCGCCGTTGGGGTGAATGAAGGTACCGTAGTTCTGCAACACCGTCTGCTGGGTCGGGTCCTTGGTGTCGTCGTACTTGGTGAGATCCCACGCCATGATCCCCACGGCGCTCTTGAACTGCTGCCACCACCAATCGTCGTTGGGATCGCTCTTGGTCCAGTAGTACACCGGCACAGTCACCACGTTGGCCGTGCTGTCCGAGTACATGCCGATCATCTTGTGGGCCTGGTCCAGGTTCCATGTGATTTGCGAGCCCACCCACTCGGCGTTCTGCACTGCCACACACTGGCGTTGCACCAAGCGAATCTTGGTCAAGTCGCGAACGTCGATGATGCTGGCCGCGATGTTGGTCGGCTGGGGGCCGTTCGGATCCTGCAAGCCGGCGCAGGTCGAGCTGTTGTCCTGGCCTATGGCCAATAGGAAGTTGTTGTTGTCGCCGATCAGGCGGAACACGCTCATGCTGCCGGACAGGCCGTTCACCGCCGATAGAATCTTTAGATTCTTCGGGTCAGCGAAGCTGAGGGCGTAGAGCGGGTCAATCCTCCGCGAGGTGACGGCGTAGGCCACATTCCGGGTAACATCGAAGGTGCTGCCAGCCACCGTCTCATTTTGATCCCCGAAGTCCAGGCTGGCCTGCATGGTTGGGTTGTTGCTGTCGGTGATGTCCCAGGACTCGAGGGTATTCTGGGTGTACGACTCACCTGTGCAGTTGGTATAGGTCCAACCCTGACGCGCAAAGATCCCGTAGAAGGTGCCTGTCTGCTTGGTCGTGTCGAAGACATAGGTCATCTTGAATTGGTCGCCGATTCGGCCGGCGGCCTCGAAGCGGGTGTACAGGCTGATGGCCCCCTTGGGATCGCTCACGTCGATGATCGACACCACAGACTGTTGCTGCTGACCAGAGGAGCTGCCGCAATTGTAGTAGCCGTTGTTGATCGAGCCGGTCGAGGTATATCCCCACACGTCCCAGTTCTCGTCCACCATGAGCGCATTGGATGTCGCCGAGATGGCCACGTCGCTGAAGGTCTTGCTGTAGTAGTACAGGCCCTTGGGATCGCTGACCTGCACGCTGCCGCCCTGGAAGATCTGAAGTTGACCCACCTGCTTGAGCACCTTGGGGTCGGACACGTCGAAGGAGTAAACCCAGGCCTGCTCGGGCTGCGGGTTGCTTGAGACCTCGTAGCCCCAGCCCCAGTAGTAGGTCTGCGAGATGTAGGAAACCAGATAGATGGTGTTGTCGATCTTGCGGGAAACCCCCTCGCGCAGCTCGCCGACGATGTCCACTGTGCTGAGCACCTTCGGATTCGTGAGATCAGTTACGTCGATGGCCACCAGTTGCGAGACGTAGTGACGGTCGAACTGCAGCTTGCCGTTGACCTGGGTGAGATAGAGGGCGTCGCTGAGCAGGGCGTACACCGTGTTGCCCGCGACGAACATCTCGATGGGATAGCCATAGACCGGCAAGCGCGAAAGCTGCTTGGGGTTCTTGGGGTCGGTCAGATCGTAGATGAGCAGGCCGCGGTAGGTATTGAAATAGAAGAGCCGGTCGTTGTCGATGCGGTAGATGTCGGCTTCCTGGACTGTGGCATCGCGGCCGCTCGGGGCACCCGGAGTCGCAGTCTTGCTGGAGTCAGTGGTCTCGGACCCGCCTGCGACCGCGGGAACAGGAAGCCCATTGGCCACTCCGAAGGACTGGCTTGGACCGCTCCCGGTTTGCTCGGTGGTGAACTCGGTCTGGCCCGGGGTCAACTCGCCCGCGTCGCCGATGTCCCCTGGGTGTGACGCGCCAGAATCGGGCGTGCTGACAGAACTTTTTGAACCAGCGCAGGACGCCGCAAAGCCTGCGGCCAGGAACGCGAAAAGCTTTAGAGATGAGCGCATAGTAGGCCTCCGGTCTGGACAGGCTAGCAAGGCTCGTGCCGCGCACTTGACCCGCGACAAATGGGGGTTAGGCGGGCCTGACCCTCAGAAAACCGGGACGCAGCCCGCCCGGCCTATCGAAAATTCGCGTACCTCGCGACATGGGCGTCGCGGACCTGCTGGGTAGACCGCAGCGCCTCTAGGCCGTGCGCGCACCGCCCGCATCACGCCTTGTGCGTGGGCAGCAGGACCTGGCACACTGACCCACGATGACAGACCGCGTTCGCGGCCCCATCGTTTGGTTCACTGGCCGCCCGGCCAGCGGCAAGAGCACCCTGGCCCAAGCCCTGCGCCCGATCCTAGAAGCGCGCCGGCCGGTGGAAATCCTCGACGGCGACGAGGTTCGCGCCTGGTTGTCCGACGACCTAGGTTTTTCTCGCGCCGATCGCGACCGCAACATCGCCCGCATCGCCCAGGTCGCCTGCCTGCTGGCCCGCAACGGCGTGGCCGTGCTGGTTGCCGCCGTCTCGCCCTATGCGGCCGCACGAGCGCAGGCCCGCGCGCTGGCCGACAGCCAAGCCATCCCCTTCTTCGAAGTGTTTGTCAGCGCGCCCCTGGCGGTCGCCGCCCAGCGCGACCCCAAGGGAATGTACCAGCGAGCGCAAGCCGGTCAGATTGCGAACTTCACTGGCCTGTCCGATCCCTATGAAGAGCCCGACCACCCAGACCTGGTCATTCACACAGACGCCGAAACCGTTATGGCCAGCACCGATCATGTCGTGGCAGCCCTGCGCGCCCGTGGATTGCTGTGAGCAAGCTGTTTCACCACAGAGAGCACAGAGGACACAGAGGTCGGAAAAGAAGAAGGGGTTCGGACCGGACAGAACCCAACCCTTCCCTTTCCGATCCGGCTCTGTGACCTCTGTGCTCTCTGTGGTGACGAGGGCGCGCGCGAAGCGCGCGGGGCGGGCAGGGTGGCGGGCCGTCCCGAAGTCCCCGAAGGGGAAAAAAGCTAGCTCTCCGGCGACGTGAAGCTGAAGGGATAGAGAACGATGGCGATTCCCCCGCCTGTTGGCTTGGGGAATTCCCAGCGTCGGACAGCATTGACCACGCAATTCTCGACGCGCGCGTCGTCCATGCTGGTGCTCTGCATGACTGACGTGATCACCTGGCCCACGGGCGAGATGGCGAATTGCACGGAGATGCGTCCAGCCAGCGTCGGCCTTCTCGCCAGCTCCTGGTCGTAGCAAAACTTCACCTCGTTCATGTGCTGGTGGACGATGCGGCGGATGATCTCCTTGTCCAATGAGCCGTGTACCTTGACCGTGCCGGGGACGACCTCAGGAACGAAACTGCGCCTGGGCCGAGTGAGCAGGGCGACGTTCCTACCATAATCGCTGCCGCCGCCTGAATCGCGACCGGCCGAGCCGATGGTGTCGAGGGTGCCGGTCCCGAGCGTGTTCTCTCCGGTCCCGCCGCCGTCCGGTCCGGTTCCCAATGGACCCAGCCCACCCAAACCAGCAGCGTCGCCGATCTGTGCGCCGAGCAGGTGGCCAAACGCGTCCTCTGGATTATTCCCCAGCGCCATTTCGCGGCTGAAAATGGAAGCCATCTTTGAGCTCTGCTTGTTCATGATTCCGAGAATGCCGGTGTTGCGCGCCTTTTCCTCTGCCGCCTGCTTGCTCATGCGCGGTTCCGGATTGTCCTGCGGCCCCTTGATGCCGAAACGCTTGTTGGCCTCGGGGGCCTTCTGGTTGCCCATCTTGCCGGAATCCCCCGCATGCGCTCTGCCCTCGTCGCCGCGCGGGTCGGGCCGTTTGGCCGTCAGCCAGTCCGGCATCTGCTCCTCGACCGGCGGGATGGCAACCGACGGCAAGAAGTTCTTGTCCCAGGTCAGCGATTGCAGCGACAAGGATCGCGTGTCCGGTGGAACCGCGAAGAGCGCAAGCAAGAACAGACCCAACACCATGGCCGCAGCCGCGGTGTACCTGTGCTCGGCCCAGCGCAGATTGAACCAGTGCCGCGGCACCTGCTCGGCCTTCGCGGTGCGGCCGAGCACGAACACCACCTGCCCACAATCCACGCGCGCGTGGCTGTGCGGCGGCAAGGTGAAGCTGCCACCACGCCCGCGCAGGTAGTCCTGCAACTGCACGGTGTGCCCGTCTATACACAGCTCGCCGCCCATGGCCGGCGTCACGTTCACCAGATAGTCCTGTCCCCAGGTGGTGACCAGAGGCAACGAAGCGCCGCCAATCATTTCCTGTGCGACCGGCGCATCGGCGCCCGCAGTCGCGCCAATCACATATTGGGCCGGCCGCCGTCTGCCTGCGCTGCCGGGCTCGTCCAGGAGTCGGGTGCCAATGAGCTGGCCTCGAAGGAGCGCCTGCACCTCCAGGCTTTGAAGTAAAGGCTCGTCTCGATACACGTCTCTGGTTGTCGCGACGGTGGACATGGCAGACTCCTCGCGTTGGGCTCGCGTGCCACGGACTCCGCACGGCGAGCGGTTGCGGCCCAGCTGCCGGCGCTCGTGCTGCCGGTGTTCAGGCCTTCAACTCAACTGACAACCCAGCCGGGGCCAGGTTTCAAGGAAGTGATACTATCTCACCAAGCACGCCGCCACTGTGTCGTTGCTCGCTTCATCGACCAACACGAAGCTGCCAGTGGCGCGGTTGTCCTGATACCGGTCCACGCACAAAGCCTGGTCACAGCGAAGCTCGATACGGCCGATGTCATTGCAGGCAAGCGCGGGCGGATTGGACTGACGGCTGAGGGTTTGCATGTCGAAGCGATAGTCGAGCCGGCTGACTGTGGCGCGCGCTTGTCTTGGCCCGTGCAGTAGCCGCAGGCTCTTGCCCGCAACCAGCGGCTCGGTTCCAAACCAGGAAACCATGGCGTCCACATCGCAGCGCAGTTCGGGACGGTTGCGCACGCGCACAAGCATGTCTCCCCGCTGAACCTCGACATCACGATCAAGCTCCACAGCCACCGACAGCGGCGCCCGCGCCTCGGCCACAGGCCGGCCCGCCACTGTCAGTCCCGCGACCGCGGCGCAGGCGCCTCCAGGCAGCACAGCCACCTCGTCGCCCACACGCACATGCCCGCTCGCCAAGCGGCCAGCCCAAATGCGCGGGCCCAACGAGATCTGCACGGGCAAGCGACAGTCCACCTGGTTGATGTCACTGGCAATGTGGACCTCTTCCAAGTGGCGCAGCAACGGCGGTCCTTGATACCAAGGCATGGCGGCCGAGCGCTCGACCACGTTGTCGCCCAGCTTGGCGCTCACGGGAATGACCGCCACGTCGTGGATCGCGACCTTTTGCGAGAATGCCTCGAACTCTACGCGCACTTGATTGAACGCAGATTGGGCATAGCCCACGAGGTCCATCTTGTTCACACACAGGACCAGGTGCGGAATGCGAAAAAGCGAGGCCAGAAAACAGTGCCGTCGCGTCTGTTCCACCAGACCGTGGCGCACGTCCACCAGAACCACTGCAAGATTCGCAGTGGAAAGGCCGGTCACCATGTTGGACAGATAGCGCAGGTGCCCGGGACAGTCGGCCAAATTGAAACGCCGTCTTCCCGTCGAGAAATAGCGATAGGCCACGTCGATGGTGATGTTGTGCGCACGCTCGGCACGCAGCCCATCAGTGGCAAAGGCCAGGTTCAGGCCGCCCTCGCCCTGCCCGTGCGACTCGCGTCGCAGAGAATCCAGTTGGTCGTCGAGCAGCGCCCGGCTGTCGTGCAACAGCCGACCAATGAGCGTGCTCTTTCCGTCGTCAACATTGCCCGCAGTGGCAAAGCGCAAGAGGTCCATTTCAAAAGTACCCCTCGGCCTTGCGTTCCTCCATAGCCGACTCGGAACGCCGGTCGTCCATGCGCGATCCGCGCTCGCTGGTGCGGGCGGCTGCAATCTCGCGTACGATCTCGTCGACGGAAACCGCGTGCGATTCCATGGCCGCGCTGCAGGTCATGTCGCCCACGGTGCGAAAACGTACGTTCAATTCTTCGACGCTTTCGCCCGGCTCCAGCGCCAGGAGGGACGACTCGGCCAGCAACACGCCGGCGCGCGTGCGCAGACAGCGGCGCCGGTGCGCGCGGTACAGCGCCGGGATCTCCAATTGCTCGCGGCTGATGTACTGCCACACATCCAGTTCGGTCCAGTTGGACAGGGGAAACACGCGCATGTGCTCGCCCGGTCGCAAGGCCCGGTTGAGCTGCAGCCAAAACTCGGGCCGCTGCTGCTGCGGATCCCAGCCGCCCGCATCCTTGCGCAACGAAAAGATCCGCTCCTTGGCCCGCGCCTTTTCCTCGTCGCGCCGGCCGCCGCCAATCAGCCCGTCCAGCCCCAGCTCGCGCACACCGTCCAGCAGGGTGACTGTCTGCTGCAGATTGCGGCTGGGCTTGGGGCCCGTCTCGTCGCGCGCCCGGCCGGCGTCGATGGTGTCCTGCACGCGGCGGACCAGCAACTGCACCCCGACCGCTGCCACCAACCGGTCGCGAAACTCCAGCGTCTCGGGGAAGTTGTGCCCGGTGTCGATGTGCAAAAGCGGGAACGGCATTCGCCCCGGCCTGAACGCGCGCAGGGCCAGCGCCACCATGCACAGCGAATCTTTGCCGCCGGAAAACAGCAACGCGGGACGATTGAAGCATGCCGCCGTCTCGCGCAGGACAAAGATGGCCTCCGCCTCCAGAACGTCGAGATGGGTGAACACCCCTTCAGTCATGCGCCTGCATTGTCAGCTGAAGAGCGGGTGGGCCGCCATTGAAAATTTTCTCGGCACGAATACCCTGGGCCGATGCCGAGCGCGCGACGCCCGTGGATCAACCCTGTCTACCTGGGGGCGGTGGTGCTGGGGTGTGTCCTGCTGGTGGCCGCGGGAGCGTACGTGCCGCGCACTTCCCTCTTCGCCATCACGCTGGCGGCTTTCCTGTGCGAGTTCGTGGACAGTGCGTTCGGAATGGGCTTCGGCACCATCTTGGCGCCCCTCTTGCTCGTGGCGGGGTTCTCGCCCACCGACGTGGTGCCTGTGATTCTGGTTTCGGAGCTGCTCACCGGATTCGGCGCCGCCCTCTTCCACGCCAAGGATCAGAATGTCTCTTTCACCCGCGGCTCCAAGCACCTGTCAGCCGGGATTTTGCTTTCCCTGGGCAGCGTGCTCGGCGTCTTCATCGGCGCGCCTGTGTTCCTCAAGGCCTCGGCCCGGCTTCTCACCCTCTTCATCGGCGTCATCATCACCCTCTCGGGCGTCGCCATTTTCTACTGCCTCGACCATGCCCTTCGCTATCGTCGGGCCGGGGTCTTCACTCTTGCAACAGTCGCCGCGTTCAACAAGACTCTGAGTGGCGGAGGCTATGGGCCGCTCATGACCAGCGGCCAGCTCCTGGTGGGCGTGGAGGCCAAGGCCGCGGCCGCCATCACCTCCCTGTCCGAGGGCGTGACCTGTCTCATGGCCAGCGCACTCTTCGTGGCCAGCCGCGGGCGCTACAACCTGGAGCTGCTCATCGCCGTCCTAGCCGGCTCGCTTCTGGCTGTGCCCCTGGCCACCGGCTCGGTGCGCCGACTGAACGAGCGAACCATGAAGAAGGGCATCGCCGTGGCCACCCTGGTTCTCGGGTGCTGGACGGTTGTGAAGGCGCTGCGGTAGAAATGCGAGTCAATGGGCGACCGCAGGTCGCCCCTACCGGACGCGCGCCCGACCTGCCGGAAACCACCGACGACTCCCCCGCTCTAGTCCGTCGGAAATCTGCCGATGGTGATTAGGGCGTAATGACCTCTGTCATCCGAGCCGTCAAGGTATTCGAATCGCTGTCTGACGCAGAGTGCGCGGAACTGGTGCGCTTCATGCGCATCCGGCAGTACGAGGCGGGTGCGACGATCTTCGAATGCGGAAAGCCAGGCGACTCCATGCTGGTGGTCGCCGATGGTGCGATCTCCGTGGTCATGCGAGGCCCACACCGCGGGAACATCGAAGTGGCCCGGGTCGGCGTCGCCGAAGTGGTCGGCGAGATGTCGTGTATCGTCCCTGCCCCGCGCTGTGCCACCATGCTGGCCGCCATGCGCACCACGGCCTACGAATTCGGCCGCAAAGAGCTGGCCACCATGCGACAACAGGCGCCAGAGGTGGCGACGGCCGTCGTGAGCGCGGTGATCCGCAGCGTGACTCTGCGCCTGCGCCGCGTGGACGATCGCATCGAGCGCGAGCTGGCTGGCCACCTGGCAGCGCGGCTCCCGGAACTGCGACAAGCGACCCGCACCTCCGCACGCACCCCTTCCCGCCGCGGCCGAGCCCGCCCAGCGCCCGAGCCGAACGAGCCAGATGCATGGACGGCTCTACTGGGCCGCCTGCGAGGCAGTGCATGAAAGCATCCGCCCTGCAGGGGCTGCTGTCCGGCTACAGCAACGCGGAATTGGATCACCTCAGGGCCGCCGCGCGCATTCGCCACTTTCCTGCCGGAACCTGGCTGTGCCGCGAGGGCGACCCTGCCTCGTCGTGCTTCTTCATCGCCACCGGCGCGGTGGAGATGGTCAAGTTTATCGACGGGGAGGAGCACGTGCTCGCCACCCTGCGACCAGGAACCCTAGTGGGTCAGACGGGGCTGGTCGAGGACTCGCTCCGCTCGGCCTCGGTGCGAGCCCAGTCCGCCACCACAACCCTTGAGATCAAGCGCAAGGCCTTTCAGCGCTTTGTGCAGCAAGGCAGTCCCCTGGCCATGCATTTCCAAGAACAGATCGCCATCGCCGGAATCCGCCAACTGCGCGCTGCCGCCGACCAGCTGGGACTGGTGCTGGCGCAGGCCGTGCGGCCATCAGGCAGGCGGCCCGCGATGGTCGATCGTCGGGCGCTGGCTTTCATCCAGGCGGGCACCGGCGAATGGGATCTGCCTCTGGACCGTGGCGCGAACCCGCTGCCTCCGGCCAAAAAGCGAGCGTCGTAGGTCTTTCCTGGGATTCGGAGAACTACGCCGCTCCCCGCTTCTCCGAATCCCAGATCTTTCCAGCTCCCTACCAATTCTGCCCGCCGCGTGCTAGCACCGGCGCAAGGGCATGGACCAGCTCAGCAACCTCGCCATCAATACCATTCGCATCCTTTCTATCGATGCCGTGCAGAAGGCCAATGCGGGCCACCCGGGCTTGCCCATGGGGGCTGCGCCCATGGCCTATGTGCTGTGGCAGAGGCACCTCAAGCACAATCCGCGCAACCCCAAGTGGCCGGATCGCGACCGCTTCGTGCTCTCGGCTGGGCACGGATCCATGCTGCTCTATTCGCTGCTTCACCTGACCGGGTACGACCTGTCCCTGGATGACATCAAGACCTTCCGCCAGTGGGGCTCGCGCGCGGCCGGCCACCCGGAATCGTTTCTCGCCCCGGGCGTGGAGGCCACCACCGGCCCGCTCGGGCAGGGCGCCAGCAACGCAGTCGGCATGGCCATGGCCGAACGCTTTCTCGCTGGTCGCTACAACAAGCCCGGCCACACCATCGTCGATCACTCTACCTACGCCCTGGTGGGCGACGGCGACATGATGGAAGGCATCACCCACGAAGCGGCTTCTCTCGCGGGCCATCTCCGACTGGGCAAGCTGGTCTGGCTCTACGACGACAACAAGGTGTCGCTCGACGGCCCCACCTCGCTGGCGTTCACCGAAGACGTGGGCAAGCGCTTCGAAGCGTATGGTTGGCAGGTCTTGCGCGTCGAACATGGCGACACCGACATCGAAGCCATCGACCGCGCCCTGGTCGCAGCCAAGGCCGAGACGACGCGACCGTCGTTCATCATGGTTCGCACCACCATCGGCTTCGGCTCGCCCCACAAGGCGGGCAGCAGCGAGGCCCACGGCTCGCCACTCGGCGCAGAAGAAGTGAAGGCGACCAAGAAGAATCTCGGCTGGGATCCTGACAAGCAATTCTATCTTCCTGACGAAGCCCTGGCCCATTTCCGCACCGCCGTGGAGCGCGGCGCCCAGGCCGAAGCCGATTGGCAGAAGCGGTTCGATGCCTGGGCTGCGGCCAATCCCGATCTGGCCCGTGAGTGGCACATGGCCCTGCACGGCGAGCTGCCCGCGGGCTGGGATTCTGGCCTGCCTGCTTTTTCGCCCAAGGATGAGCTGGCCACGCGCCAGTCAGGCGGCAAGGTGTTGGCCGCCATCGCCGGTAGGGTCCCCTGGCTGGTGGGCGGCGATGCGGACCTGTCGTGCTCGACGCTGACCACGCTCACCGGCCAGGGTGATTTCGACGGCCAGACCGGGCTGGGCCGCAACATTCACTTCGGCGTGCGCGAACACGCCATGGGCGCCATCGCCAACGGCTTCGCCTACCACGCTGGCGTGCACCCCTTCACCGCCACCTTCTTCGTGTTCTCGGACTACGAACGCCCGGCCCTGCGCATGGCGGCCATCAGTCGCTTGCCCGTGACCTTTGTGTTCACCCACGATTCCATCGGCGTGGGCGAAGACGGGCCCACCCACCAGCCGGTCGAACAGCTCATGTCCCTGCGCCTGATTCCCAACCTGCGGGTCATTCGTCCCGCCGACGCCAACGAGGTCGTCGAGGCCTACCGCATCGCCATGAAACGCAGCGATGGCCCCGTCGCCGTCATTTTGACCCGGCAGAAAACCCCGACCTTCGATCGCAGCAAGCTGGCTTCGGCCAACGGCGTGCACAAGGGCGGCTATGTCCTGTGCGACGCGCCCGCGCCGCAAGCCGTGGTTATCGCCACCGGGAGTGAGGTCGCGGTGGCACTGGCCGCGCAGGAGAAGCTGCTGGCCCAGGGCATTCGCGCGCGCGTGGTGTCGCTGCCCTGCTGGGAGATCTTCGCGGCGCAAAGCCCCGAGTACCAAGACTCGGTCATCCCGCGCACCATCAAGGCGCGGGTGTCGATCGAGGCGGGCGTCACGCTGGGCTGGCAGCGCTGGGTGGGCAGCGAGGGCGTCGCCATTGGTCTCGACCGCTTCGGAGCGTCAGGCCCGGGCGGGGTCTTGATGAAGAAGTTCGGATTGGACGCGGACGCCGTTGTCCACGCTGTCACAAGTTTGGTGAAAACATGAAGAACATCGGACGATCTTATATGGGAACCCTGAAAGGGTTCGCTCTGCCCTTCGGCCCCTCACCCGCCACCACCCCCCGCTCGCTTCCCCCTTCGGGGACATCGGGACCTGCACCTGCCCGACCGCACCCGCTCGCTGCGCTCGCGCCCTCGCGCTCGGCCTCGCCATGCCCTCCCGCGATGGTACGCCACCAGCGACGAAGGCGCGCGAAGCGCGGGGCGGGTGGGGTGGGCTGTCCGTCCCGAAGTCCCCGCAGGGGGAGCCGGCGGGCTCCCCACGCGACTTTTCTAGTCGCCACGTTCGTGATCTGCGGACTGACAGCGATGGCTCGGGCAGAGGACGAGCGGCCCGGCGTCTTCACCTACGCCTACCAGGGTCTGGTGGTGGGGGGTGGCACCGGACTGGCCGCGGGGTACCTGGTCGCCCGCGAAGGCGGCCTGCATTCGTCGGACTGGAAGCCCATGGTCTACGGTGTCGGCATCGGGGCGCTGGTGGGCAGCGGGATTGGACTGACCCTGGGTATTGTCGACGCCACAAATAACAAGCCAGGTCGTACCCACTACATCTTGCGCGACATGGCCTACGGCGTGGGCTTTGGCGCCACCGTGGGCGCAATCGCGGGTGGGCTTGCCGCGATTTCGACCAAGAAGGCCGAGCACATCCTGTTCGGCGCATCCATCGGCATGCTTTCAGGTGCCGCTCTAGGCTGCGTGGTGGGATTCCTCGAGGGCGGACATGCTCGCAGCCACAGCGAACTCGATACCGAGAACCAGCGCTTTGCCCTGTCGGTCATGCCAGTGGTTGCGGCGGGCGGCAAACTTGCCTACCTGCCGACTTTCTCGGCCCGATACTAGGGCGCGCGCGACAGGGCGCGCGCGACGCGCTTGGGGCAGGTGGGGAGGCGGGTCCCGAAGTCCCCGAAGCAGGAGCTGGCGGCCGGTGGCCGGCGGCCGGATCCGACGGCCGGTCCCGGATCCGGCGGCCGGTCCCGGATCGGCGAGGGCGCGCGCGAAGCGCGCGGGGCAGGTGGGATGGGCTGTCCGTCCCGAAGCCCCCGAAGTGGGAACCGGCTCCGGCCCTGGCCCCGGCCCGGGCGCACAGCGGCATCAGGTTTCTGAGCCGCGAGCTTTCCCGCCGCCACTGCCTCGGGGGTAATTGGATATAGGGGGAGCGTCCAACCCAAACGGGTCATTTCGCAAAGCTGTTTCGGGCTAGGATGCAGCCCACCCCGCAACCTCAGGAACCAATATACGGCATCGCACAGGAGTCTTTCCACCATGCAAACCTGTCTCACCCGAATCTTCGCCGGCGTTTTCGCTCTCACTGCCTTTTCCCTGCTGGGCTGCAGCTCCACGAACTCTGCGCCCGGCGCTGGAGGAAGTAGCGGCGGTGAGGTCACGTCTTCCGGGGGCGTGAGCGCAGGCGGGACAACCACGAACACGACCGACACGGGTGGCGTTCTGCCCAGCGGCGGCACCTCTGCATCTGGTGGGGGGTCGCAGGCCGGCTCGCTTGCTCAGGGGGGATCGGACACGGGTGGCGCTGTGACCAGTGCGGCTGGGCAGACGAGAGCAGGCGGCAGCGTGGCTGGCGGCAGCGCAACCGGCGGCAGCAAAGCGGGCAGCAGCGCCGCAGGCGGCAGCGTGGCTGGCGGCAGCGCAACCGGCGGCAAGTCCGCAACTGGCGGAGCCACGACTGGCGGTAGCGCCGCAGCCGGCAGCGTGGCTGGCGGCAGCACTGCCGGCGGCAGCGTAGCTGGCGGCAGCGCAACCGGTGGCGGAGTCGCCGGGGGAACCACGAGCTTGGGCGGAGCTTCTTCTTCCGGAGGTGCTGGAAATGCCGGAAAGACCGCCACGGGCGGCTCCACTGGCACCACGGGTGGCTCAGCCGCGGCTGGAAAGACCGCGACCGGCGGGACCACAACCGGCGGGACAACGGGTGGCGGCACCGGCAAGATTACCATCTGGATGTCGGGCGACTCCACCATGTCGGGCTCAGGTTGCGACGGCGGCGGCTGGGGCGACCAGTTCGGCTCGTTGTTCAACAGCAATGTGACTGTCCAGAATCTGTCGGTGGCCGGCCGGAGCATTCAAACCTGGCTGTATGAGAAGAACGTGAGTAGCACCATGGGCGCCAACGGCGAGTGCACCCTGACCGCCACCACATACTCGGATAACTGGAATACCATGCTGGCGGGGATGAAGGCGGGCGATTGGCTGCTCGTCGAGTTCGGCATCAATGACGGCACCAAGACATGTCCGAGGTGGGTCAGCGAGACCCTTTTCCCAACCTACCTCACCACCATGGCAAAAGCGGCCACTGACCGAGGCGCGCACCCGATATTCCTGACGTCAACCAGCGCCATCGAGTGCAACGGATCCACGGCTCAACCCGACCGTGGATATGGGCCGCAGACCAAAGCCGCTGGCACAGCTGACAACGTTCCGGTCATCGATATGACCGTGCTCACGGCTGCCCTATACACCAGCCTTGGCCTATGCCCCAACAGCAGTGACTACACGTCAACCACAAGCAAGGTGGGCTTGTTCTTCTGCGGCGATCACACGCATTTCGAAGTGGCCGGTGCCCTCCAGATCGCCAAGACCGCCGCCCAGGCGCTCAAGGACCAGAACATCCCGCTGGCGTCCTACCTCGCCAACTAGCGATCACATCGCCTTGGAGGTTTTTCCGCCATGAAGACGCTTCTCTTCCCGATCTCCGTCGGCATTTTCACGCTCACTTCGCTCCTGGGCTGCAGCTCCGGAGGCGGCGGCAATCCGGTTGGTTCTTCTGGAGGAAGTCAAGCTGGCGCGACCACGGCCACCGGCGGCATTAGCGCCGGTGGCACTTCGGGCGCATCGACGAGCGCGACAAGTTCAGCAGGTGCGACCAACGGCGGCGGCACGCTTGAAACCGGTGGCCAGACTCAGTCGCCAGCCGGCTCGCTAGCACAGGGTGGCTCTGCCGTCGCTGGCAGCGTTGCTGGTGGCAGTGTAGCGGGCGGCGGCGCGACCGGCGGAGAAGTCACCACCGGCGGCGAATCGACTGGCGGCGCAGCCACCGGCGGCGTGACCAGTGCGACTGGCGGCAAGGCCGGTGGTTCCACCAGTGCATCGGGCGGCGCAGCCACCGGCGGCAAGCCGACAACCGGCGGCAAGGCCGGCGGCTCCACCACTGCATCGGGCGGCGCAGCCACGGGCGGCAAGCCGACAACCGGCGGAACTGCCTCGGGTGGGACGACAACAGGCGGCACGACCACGCCTCCACTCGGTGGCAGCCTGGGCAGCAGCGACGGCGCGACCCCGATCAAGGTCTGGATGGCGGGCGATTCCACCATGTCAGGCTCGGGTTGCGACGGCGGCGGCTGGGGAAGCCAGTTCGCTTCTGTGTTCAACAAGAACGTGACCGTCGTCAACAGTTCAGTGGCCGGGCGGAGCATCCAGACCTGGCTTTACGATCCTAATGTGACCACGCAGATGGACGCAAACGGCGAGTGCATCGTCAATCCCAAGACCTACAACCCGCGCTGGACGGCCATGACTAACCCGACCACCGGGATGAAGCCCGGCGACTACTTGTTCATCGAGTTCGGCATCAACGACGCCACGACCACTTGCGAAGCGGGAAAGACTCGGCACGTCGGCAGCGCGCTTTTCCAAACCTACCTCACCACCATGGCCCAGGCTGCCAAGGACATGGGCGCGCAACCCATTTTCCTGACGTCGATGAGCGGTCTGCAGTGTTCCGGCAGCACGGCCCAGCCCAACCGCGCCTTCGGGCCCGAAACCAAGGCCGCGGGAGCGGCCGATGGCGTGCCGGTTATTGATGCGACCGTGCTCTCGGCAGCGCTGTACACTAGCCTTGGCCTATGCCCGAGCAGCGGCGTGACCTCGGGCGCGTCAGGCGCCTTCTTCTGCAACGACACCACGCACTTCGAAAAAGCCGGCGCTCTTCAGATCGCGCAGATGGTCGGCAAAGCGCTCAAGGATCAGGGGATTGGGCTGGCAGCGTACTTGGCCAACTAGCAGAATTCCCGTCGAGCCATAGGAGGTTCCGCGATGAAAGCCTGTTTCATCCGAGTTTTTGCCGGCGGCATCGCTCTTGCTGGCCTCACGCTTCCGGGCTGCAGCTCTGGAGGTGCGGGCACGCCGGCAGGTTCAGCAGGTAGCCCAGGTGGCACGACCGCGGCCGCCGGCGGCGTGAGCGCCGGTGGCACCACCGCCGCGTCGACGAGCGCGCCAAGTTCGGCTGGTGCGACGAACAACGGCGGTACACTTCAGACCGGTGGGCAAACCCAGTCGCCAGCCGGCTCCCTGGCTCAGGGCGGTTCAGCGGTCGCTGGCAGCGACACCGGCGGCAGCCTGGCAGGCAGCAGCGCCACCGGCGGAAAAGTCACGACCGGCGGCGCAGTGACGGGCGGCGCGGCCACGGGTGGTGAAACCGGTGGCATGACCAGCGCGACTGGCGGCGCCGCAACCGGCGGCAAGACCACCGTCGGCGGCAGCACCGGTACCTCTGGCGGCGCAGCCACTGGCGGCAAGACCACGGCTGGCGGCACCACAAGCACAACTGGCGGCGCTGCCACGGGCGGCAAGACGACAACCGGCGGGACCGCGTCCGGTGGAGCCGCCACGGGCGGCGCAACCGCAACCGGCGGCGGCGCGACCGGTGGCGGCCTGGGCAGCAGCGACGGCAAGACCCCCATCAAGGTCTGGTTGGCGGGCGACTCCACCATGGCCGACGGCGCAAGTTGCTCCGCCTCCGGCTGCCCGTGCGGCTACGGAACTCAGCTCGATCCTC
>Ga0182021_10002895_pt1 | contig 20184 bp, 18 predicted proteins | sample 612E3MmetaG_FD_120493 | JGI IMG/M metagenome (GOLD analysis project Ga0182021, IMG submission 120493) | Permafrost microbial communities from Stordalen Mire, Sweden - 612E3M metaG (Illumina Assembly) | ecosystem: Environmental > Terrestrial > Soil > Wetlands > Permafrost | place: Sweden... | reverse complement strand
GCTATTCCCGTCTCCCAGGAGCGCCTGTAGACGAGCTTGAGCCTGCCTTGCCCCGATCGCACCGAGAAGCGAAAGACGGAAGTTCCGCCTCGACCGGGCGGGTACGGCGGCTTGCCGGACATAACGTAGGTGCGTTTGAGGAGCTTCAGCACTTTCGGCTTCGAGACGACCCACCAGCCGTAGCCCGTGGTCGAATTCGCGGCTAGACGAACGACCAATGTGTCGCCCTTCTTTAGCACGAGGCTCTTCCCGTTGGCGGCGGCGCCCACCGTCACTGTTCGCGACGCGACGGCTACGCCGACCGGAAGCGCAATCGCCATGATCAAGGCAGTGGCGACAATTGCCAGGACAAGGCTCCGTCCGTGACCTCGAATCAAGTTCTTCTCTCCTCTTTCGCCGCGATGTACGGTCTTCGCCGATTCCACAGGCTCTCGCCCGCCGGCACATCATCACGTACGCCACCTACCGGCGGTCGCGTCACACCTGCTCGCGACGAGCGCTATTTGTGCCGGTGCCGGTTACCGTGCCCGGCCATGCCGAGCAAGAAGATGACGAGCACGATCACGGCCCACCAAGCGATGCTGAGCGTCCCGTTGTGCCAGCTGAGTACGTCCCACATGACAAAGAGACTAACCGAGCCAGAGCGAGCGCGCCCAGACCTCGAGCTCGAAGGTGTTTCGACCGCCCGTCGGCCGGTGCAGGCGGGCGGTCGATTGCCTTTTCAGGTGCGAGCCTCTAGTGCCTGCTCGCCCGGAGCAAGCAGTCGCGTCTCGAGCGGCTCGGCTTCTTCCAGGAACCAGATCGACGGCTTCGAGATCACGCCCGACCGTTGCATCGCCTCGCGCAGGTTCTCGCTCTCAGCGAACTCGCGCGCCTGCCCCAGATCGTCGGCACCGAACACGAGCACCACGTCGTTGGGCGTTGTGGCGTCGCGATAGATGCCGACATCGGTGAGGCCGAACTCACGCCGAAACGACTTGTGCTCGTCGAAAACCGGCTTCCATCGATCGTAGTCCGCGACTGTGGTGCGGATGATCACTGTTGGCATCTTCGACCCCCTGATCGTTTGTGGAGGAAGAGTCTTCCGCCCGGGGCGATCCTGAAACCTCGAACAGCCGTCAACCGAGCCTGAGCACGACCAACGCGATCGCGAGCATCACCACGGCGGCGCTGAGGACTCGCAGCGCAGCCTCGGGAGCGGCCAGAAAGGCCCGCTCGTCAATCTCCTCTCGGCGGCCGTCCCTGTAGAGAATCGAGCCGGAGATCTCGCTCGTGCGGCGGCGTACGGTGCGAACCTGAGTCGAAAGCCGGCGCTGGGCGACCGAGAGGAGCGCCGCGAAGAGCGCGGCCAACACGGCCTCTGGACGCAGCGTCCCGGCAGCGCCGACGTAGGCGGTGAGCACCGGAAGTGCGCCCCAGGCGAGCGCGAACCAGATATCGCCGTGGAAAATGCCGCCGGCCAGCTCGAGCGTGTAGGCAACCGCGATAAAGGTTCCGAAGGCAACGAAGGGCGCGAGCCAGAACGTCCAGGCGAACATCGCCCCGACTCCGATCGCCGCCGCGCTTCCGATCGAGATCACCGCCAGCGCTACGAGTACGCCCCGCGGGATCTTGGTAGCCAGCGGTCTTCCGTTCAGCTCGTCGAGCGCGTGCGCGCCGATTCCCATCCCCAGGAAGAACGCCACGAGTCCCCAGACGAGGCGGTGCGGTTGCAGGCCGGGAGCGAGCGAGGCGCCGATAGCCACATAGGAGAGGTGCCAGAGCGTGTAGGGCGGATGCAGAAGCGTCAGGTAATCGCGCCAGCCGCCGGGAGCGAGCGCGTAGAAAGCCGGACGTTCCTGCGTCGTCACAGGCGTCTCCCCCAGATCACCACTCCTCCGCCGAGCGAGAGCCGCCGGTAGCGAAGCTCGCCGATACCGGCCCGGTGCCAGCAGTCGAGCGTCCTTTCCAGCCCGCCTCGAGAGTAGAAATCACGAATGCTTGGCCCCAGGAAGCGTCCAACCTCGCCCCAGCCGGGATCGATCAGCGTTCCCGCGGCGGGCAGCCCCGCGCGAACATAGAGCTCCCAGGCCAGACGCGGGAGCGGGCGCGTGGGCACGGCGAACTCGAGCGAGGCCACGACGCCGCCGGGGCGCACGACGCGCGCCAGCTCGCGCATCGTCGCCGCCGGATCGACGACGTAACGGAGCAGATAGGTGAAGCTGAGCGCCGAAAAGGATCCGTCCTCGAAAGGGAGGGCCTCGGCCTGTCCCTCGAGCAGCTCGATGCGGCTACTGAGGCCGGCTCGCGCAACTCGGTCGCGGGCAACCGCGAGCATCTCCGGGCTCTGGTCGATTCCGACGATCTGCGCCTTTGTGCGCCTGGCGAGCTCAATCGCCACCGCCCCCGTACCGGTGGCGACGTCGAGAATCCGGTCGCCGGCGGCGGCGTCTATGCGGGAGACTAGAAAGCGGCGCCAGCGCGGGTCCTGGCCGAAAGACAGGAGACCGGCGTAGCGGTCGTAACGATGAGCGAGCGGCGCGAACAGAACCTTTGCGAGCTCGTTCGTTGTCGCCGTTTTCTGCACGCGCCAACTCTACCCCGATCTCCGAGTGCGAGAACTCGACGATCTCGGCTCACGACATTGAGCTCCGGGCTTAGCCTGACCTTAACCCTGGCTTGCGTTTGCTTAACACGCCTCCGACGATCATGAACGTCATGAACGGAAACCAAGGTCTCTTCGGTCCGATGATGCGCCACGGCGAATTCTTCGGCAACCAGCAGCACATGCACGAAACCGGCACGAGCTCGGTCGAATGGGCCATCCTCGGCCTCGCAATCGCGATTCTAATCGGGGTGCTGATACTTCTGACCGATCGTTGCCGCCATCGACGGCACCATCGCCACTTCGGGTGGGATCATCCGGGTGGATTCGACAAGCCACTCGCAATCGTTCGCATGCGCTATTCGCGCGGCGAGATGAGTCGCGAGGACTACCTGCAGGCGCTGAACGATCTCGGCGCCTCGCCGGAGCAGAAAGCCGAACCGGCGCCCGAGCCACCGGAAAAGGCTCCGCCGCGCCGGCGCGGTCGCAAGTAGGGGGAGGCCAGCGAGCTTCCCGTAAGGAGGCGTCGGGTTCCCGGTGGTGCGGCGCCAACGGGACCCGGCGCCGCTCTCTTCCAGCTCAATCCGAGAGAGCGCAGTGCGGCCGCTCCGAATACAATCCAGTTATGCGAAGTCTCTGATTCCTGCCCGGATCCATTTCTCTCCCTATTACCTCCGGAGGATCAGATGTCTGCTCGTATCGAGTCGAACCTGCACGACCTGAGCAATCGCACCGCGCTCGTCACCGGCGCCAACATGGGGATCGGTGCGGCCAGCGCCGTTTCGCTCGCACGCTGTGGCGCAGCCGTTCTCGTCAGCTACCTGGCCATGAACGATCCCGCGGACGACGCAGTCTTCCCGCTTGCCTACCGCGACGCCCGTTCACGCGATGGCGCGTGGGTCGTCGACGCCATACGCCGCGAGGGTGGCCGCGCGGAGGCTTTCGAGGCCGACCTCGTAGACGAGCAGACGCCGGCGCACCTGTTCGACCACGCCGAGCGGGAGCTCGGGCCAATCGAGATTCTGGTTCTGAACGCCACCGGCTGGCAGTGCCCGGACAGCTTCTCGAACGGTCGCAACGACCAGGTCGGACGACCCCTCCAACCCATCACGGCAGAGGCATTCACAGCCCAGTTCGCCGTCGATGCCCGTGCGACCGCGCTCCTGATCGCAGAGTTCGCCCGTCGCCACAGAGAGCGCGGCGCGGGCTGGGGCCGGATCGTCTCGCTTACCTCGGGCGGGCGCGACGGCTTCCCGGGTGAGGTTTCGTATGGCGCCGCCAAGGCTGCGCTCGAGAGCCTCACCCTCTCGGCCGCCTGGGAGCTGGGAAAGCACGGAGTGACGGCCAACCTCGTCCATCCGCCGCATACCGACACCGGCTGGTTCACGCCCGAGGTCGAGCGCGAGGCGATCGCGGCCAGCCCACTCGGTCACTACGCGCAGCCCGAAGACGTCGCCGAGGTGATCACATACCTCTGCTCGCCGGCGGCAGGCTTCATCACCGGCAACCGGATCCAGATGCGCTAGGAGCTATGAGCACCGTTTACGGCACTTCTCACTACGCCCGCCACCGATCCACCCGCCCGCGGGGTGATTGAAAACTACCGTCTCGTCAAGCGGAAAAGCGCACGAAGAAGTGCCAGTACTGTGCCAAGCCTCAAACGCCAAAGCTACAGCTTGTAGCCGATTGTCCGTAACAGCTCGTGGCGAGCGGCGGCGTCCTCGTCGGTCTCGACCCCGAGGGGGCTGGCGCCGTCCACGACGCCGATGATCCCGCGACCCAGTTCCGTCTCGACCACCAGCACCTCGACAGGGTTGGCCGTGGCGCAGAAGATGTGACAGATCTCGGGCACCTGTTTGAGCTGGTTGAGAACGTTGACCGGAAAGCCCTCACGCAGGAAGACGACTAGAGAGTGCCCGGCGCCGATCGCGGAGGCGTTTCTGACCGCGAGTTCCACCAGCGTCTCGTCGTTACCGGCGCGGCGCACCAGGCAAGGTCCAGACGCTTCGCAGAAGGCGATTCCGAAGCGCAGGTGGTGAGACGTACCCACGAGCGCCTCGTAGACATCCTCGACGGTCTTGATGAAATGCGACTGGCCGAGGATCACATTCACATCCTCGGGCTTCTCGATCTCGACGGTTAGAAACTCCATGGGCAACCTCCTGACGGGATTCTCCATTCCAGAGGGCGAGGATTCAAGCCGACTCCGGTAGCATCGCTTACCAGCGCGAACGCCATCTCGAGCCGATGCAAACGAACGAGCTGATCACCTGGCCGACCCTATGTGTCTTCGGCGACAGCATCGTCGTCGGCTCCGACGATCGCGAGGCCGGCGGCTGGGTCGCGCGGCTGCGGCTCGACTTCAACCGGCGCGAGAAGATCTCCGTCTACAACCTCGGCGTCGACGGCGACCGCAGCGAGCAGCTCCTGCGCCGGCTCGGCTCGGAAACGGCGGCCCGCAACGCGAGCGTGATCGTGATCGCAATCGGCGCGAACGACCTCGGCTGGCACGGCAGCGACGGAACGGATCTGGCTGTTTTTCGCGACCGGTATGACGGCGTTCTCTCCGAAGCGCGGCAGTTCAGCGAGCGCATCCTCACGCTCGGGATCCTCAACGTCGACGAGTCGAACGAGTCGCACGGCGTCTCAAACCGGCAGGTACTCGCGTTCAACGAGATCATCGGGAAGCTCGCCCGCGGGCACCGGGTCGAGTTCTTGGATCTCTATGGAACGCTCGAGCCTGCGGACTTCACGGACGGTCTACATCCGAACGCATCTGGTCACGCCAAGCTGGCACCCTTGGTCGCTCGCGAGCTCGAGCTCTTGGGCTGGGATCTCGGTTGAAAAGTTGAGGGAGGCTCTCCGGGCTGCGGCTCAGCCTATTTGCAGCGGATGTCCGCGGGGATACGCTTGACGCTCGTACAACCTGCGCGCTTGTCGATCGTGCCCCGGCGCTCGCTCAAGACCGTCCATGGCGCGTTTACGGACAGGCTCTTCCTATGCAACCACCAGTGGTCGAAGTAAGTCCCGCCGCAGGACACCTGCGTGATGATCAGGCCATAGTGCCGATCGCGACCGCTGAGCCAGGCGTTTTGCTTGAAACAGAGCTGCTCGTGAACGATGCGGAGCATGCTCCGGGTGACCGCGGCCGTCGGGTGTTTGGCCCCGCGCGGAGCAGCCGCCGCGCCCAGGCCCGAAGCGGCCAGAAGAAGCGCGAACGTCGCACAGGCGAGGACTGTTGCCGAGCGCTTGCTGATCACGTCGAGACGGATCGTAATGGGTCGGAACGGAAAGTACCGGTCATACTCCGGCGCCGCCCGACGGGGCGCGGCCGATAACCTGGGCTCGATGAACCGTCTCGTCGGACTGATAGTGCTCACGATCGCGCTCGCAGCAGCGTTCGTTTCCGGCAGCGCGGGCGCTCCGGTCGCCTTCCAGAGCACCATCTCACCGCTCGGTCCGGCGCTGAGCGCGCAGATGACCGGGGTCTCTTGGCACCGCGGCTGCCCCGTGCCGCTCTCGGGCCTGCGCCTGTTGACACTCAGCTACCGAGGATTCGACGGCCGCTCGCACACGGGCCGACTGGTCGTCAACCGCTCGGTGGCGGGGCAGGTCGTCACCGCTTTCCAAAAGCTCTACCGCGCCGGCTTCCCGATCCGGCGCATGCAGCTCGTGGACGCTTACGGGGGCAGCGACTTTCGCTCGATCGAGGCCGACAACACGTCCGCCTTCAACTGCCGCAACGCCACCGGCTCCTCGAACTGGTCGAATCACGCCTACGGCCTGGCGATCGACATCGACCCGATCGAGAACCCCTATGTCAGCGCAAGCGGCGGAGTCGCGCACGTAGCCAGCCGCCCCTTCGTGAACCGCTCCCGGATACGGCCCGGAATGGCGTACCCGGGCGGCGTGCTCGTCAATGCTTTTCGCTCGATCGGCTGGGGCTGGGGGGGGAGTTGGAGCGGTACCCGCGACTATCAGCACTTCTCGGTCAACGGTCGCTGAGGCAGGCCGCTTAATACAAAGCTATGGGCGCACTGGACGAGCTGGAGCTGCTGGAACCGGCGAACCGCGCTGAGTGGCGCGCCTGGCTGGCGCGAAACGCCGACTCGGCGGCAAGCATCTGGCTGGCGATCGGTAAAAAGGGAGGCGCCGTCACGACGCTCACCTACGAGCAGGCGGTCGAGGAGGCTCTCTGCTTCGGCTGGATCGACAGCACCGTGCGCAAGCTCGACGATGCTCGCTACAAGCAGCTCTTCTCGCGCCGTAAGCCACGCAGTACCTGGTCGCGGATCAACAAGGAGCGTGTGGCGCGATTGGAGGCCGAGGGAAAGATGGCTCCGGCCGGCCTTGCCACGATCGAGCTGGCGAAGCAGAACGGAAGCTGGAGCACTCTCGACCACGTCGAGAACCTGATTGTTCCCAACGACCTCGCCCGGGCTCTCGCTTCGAACCCAATCGCGCTCGAGAACTTCGAAGCCTTCGCGCCATCGGCGCGGAAGGTGTTCCTGTACTGGATCGCCAACGTGAAGCGCGCAGAGAAACGGGCCGAACGGATCGCCGAGACGGTGCGGCGCGCGGCCGAGGGGCGAAGACTCACAGACTGAGGGACTATCCGGTTACGGATGCGCGGTCAAAGGGGTTGAGCCGCGGATACCAGCGGATTTCGGGACGGAAATCCCGTCGCTCAGCTTGTGATGGTTACCGGCACGCCGGGGCTGATACGGAAAGCCAGCCAGCTCATCGTGCCGCTGTCGAGGCGTACGCAACCGTGAGAGGCGGCGCTGCCGAGAACGCCGCCGACGTTCGCCACCCCGTGCAGGGCGATCTGGCCTGGGCCGCCTTCGAACTCCTGGAACACGTTGGAGCGGGCGCTCAATGCGAGCGCGAACGGCGCGCCGACTTCGGCGGCTCGCAACTTGATTACCTCTTCAACGAAGAACTCGCCTCGTGGCGTCGGTGTCGAAGGCTTGCCTACGACCGCCTTGACGATTCGCACCGGGCGGCCCCATTGATAGACAATCACGCGTCGCCCGGATGTGTCGACAACGATGCGCCAGGGTGTCGTCGAGGCAACTGTCGCACGTTTTTTTATCCAGCCCGTATGTCCGTTCGGACGCCCGGGAAGCCTGACTAACAGCCACCCAAATCCGCGGGCGTCGGTCCACTTACCGAGAACCGGAAGCACGGTTCGCGCTTCTGTGATCGGTCGCCGCGCCCGTACCACCCCGAGCGACACTGAACCTATATAGGGCTTCGAGAACACTTCGTGTGCGCTGAACAGCGTTGCCAACTTCTGGGTCGGCCTAGTGACCGCGGGTTTGCCGGAGAGCGCCGGCGCCGTCCCCGTCCAGGTCGCGACGAACAGCGCGAGCGTCATGAATGTGAGCCGGAAACGCTGGCTGTGCATGGTCACCGCTCCTGATACCCGCTTACGCACGGAAGAAGACGAGCGGGCGGCGTCGCCACCCGCTCGTGATCGCTGGAGCCGGTCAGGTTCCAGTGGGTCATCGCTCAACCAGTAAAGCCGCTGCTATTGCGGACCACCCGAGCGTTCGAGGTCGCCTCGGCCGCTCTCTTCTTCGCCGCAGCCTTCTTCGCCGCAGCCTTCTTCGCCGTAGCTTTCTTCGTCGCGGCGCTCTCTGTGGTGGTTGTCCGCGTGGTGGTTGTCCGCGTAGTGGCCGTCGTCGACGGCAGAGCAGCACATGCCGACCTTGTGATCGTGTCGGTGTCGAGTGTGACTGCGCCGTTTCGGGCCAGCACTCGCCCGTCGACCGTAACGCCAGTGGTGACGGTGATGCTCGTCAACGCGATGATGGTGCCCCGGAAAGTCGAGCCGGTGCCGAGCGTCGCGGAACTGCCGACCTGCCAGAAGACGTTGCAGGACTGGGCGCCATTGATCATGCTCACCTGACTCCCCGATGCCGTGGTGAGCGAGGAACCCGCCTGGAAGACGAAGACGGCGTTCGGGTCGCCACCGGCGTCGAGCGTCAGCGTCCCGGTGAGCCCGATCGACGAGGCGGAGTTGTAGACCCCAGCCACAAGCGTTCGCCCACCGAGATCGGCCGCGATCGGATTGGTCGGCCCCTCGCCGGCCGCGGTGTCGTAAGCGGTGACCAGATTGGTCTTCGCTCCTTGCGTGACGGCGTCGCCGGCGTGGTTCGCGCCGATCACGGTGATTGACGCGATCCCGGTCATCGACGTGGTCGGGAAGGTCCCGAGATCGCCGGTGACGGTGGTCGGGCCGGTGTTGGTGATGCCGGAGCCGGCCAGGACCGCGTAACTGTCCGCGGTTCCGAGCCCCACGGCTGTCGCCGCCGCTGAGGCGCCGCCAACGAGCCCTACCAGTACCCCGATCACAAATAGCACGGATAGACCCGTCGCCCACGTGGCACGGGAGCGGAAACTTCTCGCGCCCAGTCGGCGCTTGAAGATTGAACGCGTCATAGTCGGTCTCCTCAGCTAATGCTTCATCGCCGACCAAGAGGGGGGCATGCGTCGGCCTGCTCCGACCTGCTCTGTTGAGGGCGGATCGGTCGCGGTGGTCAGTGGCTTTGGCCGTCGCTGCTAAATCGTGGCGCCGTTTAGTGAGGCGCCACACGAAGATTTTACCAGGATACAGCCTTCTTTACCAGCGTAAAACCCCGGAAAGAGAGCGTTTTCGGCAGCGACAAATGCCCGCGTGGTCAAAGCGGGCATCCGTCGCTACCAAAGTCGTGTAGCGGACTCGCGTCAGATCTTGAACTTCTTGGTCGCCGGTGTCAGATCGACCTTGCCGCGGGCATCCTTGGCCCGCACCCAGAACGTGTGCTTACCGTGTTTGAGGTGTTTATAGGTCTTTCCGGAACGGCAGGACGAGAATTTCTTCTTGTCCAGCGCACACTGGAAACTGAGCTTCCCTTTTCCACCGGAGCCCACGAACTTGAAGGTCGCCGAGCGCTTCGCCGCGCTGATCAGCGCCTTGACGATCTTCGTTTGCGGCGCAAGCGCCGTTGCCGGGTGAACCGGCGGCGGTAACACCGTTTTGGTGAAAGTCGCCGAGACGCTCTGGGCAGCGGAGACGGTCAGCGTGCAGCTACCCACGCCCGAGCAACCGGCACCAGCCCAGCCCGCGAAGGTCGAGCCCGCCGCCGGCATGGCGGTCAGAGTCAGCGAAGTCCCGGCGTCGAAGGCGGACGCGCAGGTGGCGCCGCAGTCGAGCCCGGACGGAGCACTGGTCACCGATCCGGAGCCCGTGCCCTGCTTGCTGACGCTGACGCTGTAGACCAGATTGAAGGTGGCATAAACGCTCGTATCGCCGGTAAGGCTCACCACGCAAGATCCGGTTCCCGAGCAGCTACCGCCGGACCAGCCGGCGAACCTCGACCCCGGCGCCGCGGTCGCAGTCATCGTGACCAACGAGCCAGAGTCCAAAACAGACGAGCAGGCCGAGCCGCAGTTGATTCCGCCTTGCGAGCTCGTGATCGTGCCGGAGCCGGCGCCGTATGTGCTCGCGTAGAGGTTGTACTGGCGGGTGAGCCGGAGATCGATGCTCGCGGGTGGCGGCGGCATGTCGAAGACGGCGCTATCGGCCGATCGGTAGCCGGAGGCGGACGCCCGCATCTTGTAGTAACCGGCGACCACGTCCCAGCCGAACTTGCCTTCCGCGCCGGTCGTGCTCGGGTTCGTGTGGTTGCCCCGCGACATCAAGGCGGTGTTGTTTGGAACGGGGATGAACGGCCCCGAAGAACTGTACGACCGCAACAGCGTCACCGAGGCACCGGAGACCGGCAGCCCGGTGCCGGCGTCGTGAACGTAGCCGCTCGGCTCGATGAAGATCCCGAAGGAGAAATTGACGTCGGTTGTGCTGGGACAGTCGATCGCAATAGACACTTGCCCAAGGCCGTGACTCGGCGTGAGCGCGCTCACTACCGCGCTGTATTGCCCGGACCCGGCTGGCGATTCGGTCATCGAGCCGCTACGCGCGACAGTGCCGTTGACGGCAATTTGATATGTGGCCGAGAGTCCGCCGCTACAGGCTGACGTGTTGATGACCAGCGGGTTGTCCCAGAAGACGATCGGGATGCCACCGGTTGTACCGATATTCGTGATCGTCGTCCCGCTCGGTGGCGAATTTGGAGCCGCACCGAGCGTTACGTTCTGGGTGAAGGTCGTCACGCCGGAAACGGAGATCGGCCCGGCTTTACCGTCGAAATATGTGCTGGAGGTGGGACCGTGCGCAACAACGGTGTAGCTACCGGCAGCGAGGTTAACCGCGCGATAGACGCCCGAGCCGTCGGTCAGGCGAGTGATGCAGTGACCGCTCACTGGGCAGATCTCGACCGACACTCTGTTGTTTACGTGACCGCCACCGCTCGGGTAGGAAACCGTCCCGGTCAAGGTTGCGCCGGTGGGCGGTACGTTGTTTCGCACCGGGTAGACGTAGCGACCGAGCGGCGATCCAGTGCTGTTCCCGTGCGTCAGCCCTGTGACGAAGTTGCTGTCTAGCAGCGCGCCGTTGCTATTCGAGCCGTCCCGGAACAAGAAGTGAGACGGATCGCCATCGCCGCTCGAGAACCCGACGATGGCGGACGTTCCACCGAGGCCGTTCGAGCCGCCACTCGCGTCGCCGGTCTCCCACTGCACCTTGTCGTAGTTGAAGACGATGTCGAAGTCGCCCGTCGTGCCCTGCTTCACGAGCAGCAGCTGGAGGCTGTTCAGCTTGTCGGTATTTTCGCCGAAGTAGCCGACGTTGACCCAGTTCACACAGAAGGCCTGGTTGCCGTCCACGGTCGTCTGACCGTAGGTGACGACACCCGAGCCGGCGCCGCGCGTGTCCACGTCGGCGAGGAACGGGGCAATCATCGGATCGCCCGTGACAGAAAAGTCGAAGGGCGTGTAGTCGCCCATCGGCGAGGCGAAGGAGACGTTGCCGTTGTTGTTGACGTAGAGCTGCGTATAGGTATTGCCGAAGAAATTGGCGCTGAAGCCGATCGGCACGGCGGCGGTCGAGTCGTCGTCGTTGGCGGCAAGGGTGTTCGTCGCGCAGCCGGTGAGGTTCTCGATCGCGTTCGGACCCTCGGCCCGCGCCGTTGAGACCGAGAGGAGAAATGCGCTCGCGAGCGCGGCGACGAGAACGAAGCGGAACTTGGCGGCTTTCATCTTGGCGGCTCCTGATGTCTGGGGTGGCGACTCCGGATTCCGGGCAATCCTATAGCGGTCTCATTAACAAAGTGCAACCACCGGTAAGCTCGGCGCTCGGCGGTATTAAAACCGGGTCTGTTCGACGTTCTTCTACCGACTACGATCTTGAGACTGCGGCGGCGTTGGTATCGCTCGTATGGATAGTGAAGGAGTTCGAGGTGAAGCGACCAAATCTCAAGCTCGGCAGCGCCTCGGGGCCGGAGATCTGGCTCGGGGTCAACTACTGGTCGCGGGCGGGCGGGCCCGACATGTGGTCGGAGTTCGACGCGGCGGTGGTCGAGCAGGAGCTGGCCCAGCTGGCCGAGCACGGGATCGGGCTGACTCGCTCCTTCCTCAGCTGGCCACGCTTCCAGCCGGCGCCCGACACGTTCGACGAGGCGCTCTTCGATCTCTACCGAGTCTTCCTCGACCTGAGCGAGAAGCACGGTGTCAAGACGATCCCGACCTTCATCGTCGGGCACATGTCGGGCGAGAACCGCTCCCCCGCCTGGCGCGAGGGACGCGACCTCTTCACGGATCCCTTCATGCTCGAGCAACAGGCCGCCTTCGTGCGCGAGACCGTGAGCCGTTTCGCCGCGCACCCGGCGGTGGTGGCCTGGCTGCTGAGCAACGAGATGCCGCTCTTCGCCGGGCCCGGGGAGCCCGACGCCGTCACGAACTGGGTCGAGACGCTCGTCCGGGCGGTGCGCGAGGCGGGCGGGACGCAGCCCATCTCGCCAGGAGACGGCGCCTGGGGCATCGAGACCAGCGGCAGGGACAACGGCTTTCGCCTGCGCCGGCTGGGCGGACTGATCGACTGGGTCGGCCCGCACGTCTACCCGCACACCAACGACGAGTGGCGCCAGCTGCTCACGGCCGCCTTCGTCTGCGAGCTCGACCACTTCGGGCTGCCGGTGATCATGGAAGAGTTCGGCGCCACTTCGGCCTTCGGCGACGACGAGGCGATCGCCGACTACTACCGCCAGGTCATGTACTCGACCCTGCTCGCCGGCGCGACCGGCTGGGTGGCCTGGAACAACACCGACTTCGATCGCGTGGACGAGCTGCCCTACCGTCACCATCCGCACGAGCTTCACTTCGGCCTGATCACGGCTAAGGGCGAGCCCAAACCCCAGCTGCACGAGCTAACGAAGTTCGGCCGGCTGCTGAACGAGATCGAGCTCGAGCGCTGCGAGCGCGCCGAGACACAGACGGCGATCGTGGTCAGCTCGTACCTCGAGCTCGAGTATCCCTTCGTCGATCCGATCACACGCCCGCTCGTGCGCGACCTACTGCTGCAGAGCTACGTGACGGCCCGGGCCGCCGACCTGGCGCCCGCCCTCAGCCGTGAGCTGGACGGCATCGCCGCGGACGCCAGGCTCTTGATCGTGCCCTCGACCCAGATGTTGACCGGCCCCTGCTGGCAGGAGCTGGAAGAGCGAGCCCGCTCCGGCGCCACCGTCTTCGTCTCCTACTTCACGGGCGAGCGACCAGGCCCCGACACCCCCTTCCACCCCGGTCTCTGGCACCCCGATCTGAACGGGTTCTTCGGCGTTCGCCACCTGCTTCGCTACGGGCTCGTCACCCCGATCACAGACGACGAGGTCGTCTGGCGCTTCGAGCGCGGCTTCGGCGGGCTCGAGCCTGGTTCGGAGCTGCGTTTCACGGTTCGCGGCAGCGAGGACGGGCGCTCGTTCCTGCCCCTGGAGCCGCGAGAGGCGGAAGTCGTCGCCGTGGACGCGCACGGGCGCCCCGCGCTGCTCAGGCGCAAGGTCGGTAAGGGCTCGATTGTCCTCTCCGTCTATCCGCTCGAGTACATGGCCGCGCTCGGAAGCGCCGTCAATCCCGACGACACCGTGCGCCTCTATCGGGCCCTCGCGCGCGAGGCCGGCGCCACAGCGCCGTTACGAGTTGAGCGCCCGGACGTGCACGTTGACCGCCTCGTCCGCGACGACGGCAAGGTGTTCGCCTTCTTCGTCAGCTACAGCCCGGACGCGATCGAGGCCGAGCCCGAGCTCGAAAGTGGTGCCACCTTGCACGACCTGGCGACCGGCGAGCCGCTCGGACGGATACCCCTTACACCGCGAGGCGTCGCGGTCGTGGAACTGCGCACGTAGACAGAGCCTCTCCGCAGGCCGATAATCGAGCTGCCTTTCTTGTTCCCATACAGGCGCGGGGGAGATAACGCCAAAACGGCTTTCCGCCGGCAGTCGCAAGCCAACACGGTCTCGGGCCGCACGTAGGCGACGAAACCTGTGAAGGCGAAGCCGAACGAGAAACAGCTCGCGATCGCGTTCGAGAACGTGGCGGTGGGAATGGCGCTTTTCGGGCTCGATCGCCGCTACGTCGTCTGCAACCGAGCTCTGGCGGAGATGCTCGGCTTCACAAAGAGCGAGCTGACAGAGAAAAACCTGGATGCTCTGGTTCATCCGAGCGATCGCGAAGAGGCATTGGCGGCCTTCGAGCGTCTCGCTTGCGGAGAGTCGGAAAGAGCCCAGCTCGAGCTCCGGCTGTTGCGAAAAAACGGCGAGACGCTCTGGACGCGCGTAACCGGCTCGACCGTTCTCGACGAGCGCGGAAAACCCGTATTCGTCGTCGTTAGCGCCGAAGATATAGGTGAATACAAACGTGCCGGGGAGACTGCCATCGCTGCTCGCGAGTCGATCGAGAGACTTATCGAAACGACCGATGCGATCGTCGTTCAGTTGAACGCCGCTGGAGAGATCCAATTCGTCAACCCTGCCTTTAGCGAGATCACCGGCTACTCCCGCGCGGATCTCGAAGGCAAGAGCTGGTTCGAGACCCTGGTTCCGAAAGACCGCTACCCGCAGGTCCGGGAGGAGTTTCTGCGCCTGACCTCCGGTGGAATGACGGACAGGTTCGAGAACACGATCGTGACGAAAGACGGCGAAGAGCGCTACATCGTCTGGCGGAACAGCAGCCTCGAGAGCGGCAACGATTCCGCCGGAACAGTCTCGATCGGCATCGACATCACCGAGCGCAGGCGCGCCGAGGAGGCGCTGGCGGACTCCGAGGAGAAGATGCTTGCCGTGTTCACGTCGGCGCCGGCCGGCATGGTGGTGAGCTCCGTCGACGACGGTCGCATACTCGACGTCAACCAGGAGTTCGAGCGGCTCTTCGAGTGCCAGGTCGACGAGATTGTCGGAAAGACGGAGATCGAGCTCGGATTCTGGGCGGATCCGGCCGACAGAACGCGATTGATCGACCTGATCGAAAAGGACGGTAAGGTCGAAGAGTTCGAGCTTCAGGTGCGAGCGGCGACCGGCAAGGAAATGGTAGCCCTGGTCACCGCCAGCCTATTGACCGTTCGCGATTCTCGATACCTGATCTATTCGTTACGAGACATCACCGAGCGCAAGCAGGCCGAGAAGCAACTCGCGCTCTTGAAGCACGCCGTCGACTCGCACTACGACAGTGTCTACTGGACGGACACTGACAACCGACTCGTCTATTCGAACTTCTCGGCCTGCGCCTCGCTCGGTTACGAGTGCGACTACCTGATCGGGAAACCGATCAGCCTGGTAGATCCCGGCGCCACGGACGAGTCGCGGGAGAAAATCTGGGAATGGCTCCGACGCGATGGGGTCTTCACGGCCGAAGCTACACACCGTCGCGCCGACGGTAGGGAGTTCCCGGTAGAGATCGTCTCGACCTACGTCCAGTTCGACGGCAGGGAGTACAACTGCGCTTTCGCTCGCGATATCAGCGAGCGAAAGGAGCAGGAACGCGAGCGCGCTCAACTCTCTGCGCAACTGGTACAAGCGCAGAGGATGGAGGCGGTCGGCAGGCTCGCGGGCGGCGTAGCGCACAACTTCAACAACATCCTCACCGCCCTGATCGGCTACTGCGAGCTCCTCCTGACGAAGCTTCCCGAAGGCGCCGACGGTCATCAGGAGGCCGAGCAGATCAAGCTCGCAGCCGACCACGCGGCTTTGATCACCCGTGAGCTTCTTCTCTTCAGCCAGCGCGAGGCGGGACGGCACGTAAAGCTCGACCTGAACGCGATCGTCGTGCAGACGAGGTTGCTCCTGCGCGAGCTGATTCGCCGCGATGTCCACATAGTCGCTGCGCTTGCGCCGATCGTCGCGCCGATAAAAGCGGATCGCGGCCAGATCGAGCAGGTGCTGATCAACCTAGTCATCAATGCGAACGACGCGATGCCGGACGGCGGCGAGATTGCGATCGAGACCGCCGACGTCGAGATCAACGAGCAGCTGGTCGAGGGCAGCGTCGTGCTCGAGCCCGGGCGCTACGTGACGCTGACGGTCACAGACGGCGGCATCGGTATGGATGAGGAGACGCAGGCGCGCATCTTCGAGCCCTTTTTCTCGACCAAAGGACATGAGCAGGGAAGCGGGCTAGGCCTCGCGACGGTGTACGGCATAGTCGAGGAGTCGGGCGGGCGCATTTTCGTGGACAGTAAGCCGAACGCGGGCACGAAGATCACGATTTATCTGCCCTCTCTCCCTGGCCGCGATTCGTAGAGCGCCCTTGGCGGAGCAGCCTCTGCGCGATGCCGAGGACCGTCTCCTCGCCGTAAGCCGAGCTGGGATCGCCGTCTGTCATCACGCAGATGGCGATCGTCTGCCCTCGCCGCTCGAGGCGCGCGACCTCGTGTATCAGTTGCCCGCGATCCGTTCCTCGCCAGCCGCCCTTGAAGAAGACTTTCCAACCGCGCGTCCGCGCAACTTGAGGAATGCCCCAGCTCTCCCAGGAGACGACCGAAGAGAGCAGCGAGCGAGCATAGGCGTAGTAGCGGCGGTAGACGGCGGTGGACAGGTGCGCCATGAGCAGGGCCTGGTCGTTCGTAGTCAGTTGAGCGTTCGCCCAGTAGCCGCGAACGGAGAAATGGCGCATGCCCAGACGGTTCGCGAGGTTGTACAGGCGCGCGTCTCCGACCTGGGCGTAGATCTCGCCCGCGGCGTCGTTGTCCGATTTCGTGATCATGGCGCGGAGATTGAGGTCGTCGCTCGAGCTGAGCGATTCGTGCTCGACCGTCTTCATGTTGAGGAAACAGGCCATCAGCATGGCCTTGACGACCGAAGCCGCGACGAACTGGCGGTCGCCGTCCAGAGAACGGCGCTTGCCGCGCGAGTCGATCACGGTGAAGGAGACGATTCCGGCGCGTGCGCTCGCGTAGCTCTTTGCGGCGGCGATCTGCGCCGAGCCGGGAAAGGCCGGCGTAGTAGACCGCTTGTGCGTTGGCCTCGAGGCCAACGCCGTCGGCCCGCCGATCGCCACGACGGAGACTATGAGGAGTAGGAGCCGTGCTCTCGGTATAGCCGGACCATAAACGGACTGCCAGAACAGGGTCAAGAAGCCCGGCCGCGGTCGCTCGGTTCCTGACCCAAGTGTCAGACACCATTTCTCGTCAAGCAATCCGTGTGCCGTAAGTGTGGCGCTCTTTCCACGGCCAACTTTTCTCGGCTCGCGTCTCGCGTTCTGTGACTGGGGATTCGCGCCGAGCTCGCGCTGAACGCCAACGACGTGTGGACAAAGAGTTCCATTTCCGTTGTGCAAATCACTTGACACCAAACGGTGTCAGACACCATTTCTTGTCAAGCATTCGGGGTGTCAGAACTGTGACGCTCTTTCCACAGCCGAAGGTCCGACGTCCCTGCCCGCGAGCGCGCGGGCTAGAGTCAGGCATGATCGCGATTTTCGGCGGGCTCGGCGCGGCCGCCTTCTGGACGGTTACAACGATCTGTTCGGCGCGGGCGAGCCGGCTGATCGGCCCATTTTCCGTGCTGGCGTGGGTGACGATCGTCGGCCTCATCGTCACGGCCCCGATCGCCGCTTTCGGGAGCACTCCCTCGAACCTCGGCTCAAGCACCGGAGCCTGGCTCGCACTCTCGGGCGTGTGCAACGTCGGCGGTCTCTTGTTTGCGTACCAGGCGCTGCGGATCGGCAAGGTCGGCCTCGCCTCGCCGATCATCTCGACCGAAGGGGCGGTCGCCGCGATCATCGCCGTCGTCGCCGGCGAGGCCCTGGGCGCGCCCAGGGCGTTCGCGCTGGTAGCCGTCGTCGTGGGAATCATCGCCGTGGCGGGCGGCTCCGCCGGTGAGGAAGCGCCAGGGCTGAACGACAAGGAGGCGGCCCTGTTCGCAAGCGCCGCAGCGCTCTCGTTCGGACTCGGCCTTTACTCGACCGGGCGCGTGAGCGGGGATGTGCCGCTCGCCTGGGCGGTGCTGCCGCCTCGCGTCGTCGGCGTGGCGGCCGTGGCGATACCGTTGATACTCCTATCCCGGCTCCACCTCACCCGCCGCGCGGCACCGCTCGTCTTCGTTTCCGGGCTCGCCGAGGTCGGCGGCTACTTCGCTTTCACGCTCGGCGCCCGGCACGGAATCGCCGTCACGGCCGTGCTCGGATCGCAGTTCGCGGTCACCTCGGCGCTGGTCGCCTTCCTGCTCTTCGGCGAGAAGCTCGGGCGGCTTCGGATCGCGGGCGTGATCGTGACCGCGATCGGGGTCGCGCTGCTCAGCGCACTACAGGCTTAGCGCTTGACGGCGCCGAGCGAAGACTGATCCTCGCCCCTCCCGCGATGCGGCGAACTCCTACGTCTTTATTCGCGAGCTTGCTTATCCAGCTCTTCGAGCACCCACTTCGCGTGTTCGGCCGGATCGACCAGTGCCCAGATCTTGAGCACCTTCCCCGAATCCGAGATCAAGAAAGTGGAACGCGTCGCCTTGTTGTTCATGCCCCACGTGCCGTAGAGATCGCAAACTACGTGCTGGGGGTCGGAGAGGAGCTTGAAGGGAAGCGCGTAGCATTCTTTGAAAGCCCGGTGTGAGACGACGTCGTCCGAGCTAACTCCGAGCACTACCGCGTCGCGCTTGGTGAATTCCTCCCAAGCATCGCGGATATTCACTGCTTCGGTCGTGCAGCCCGGTGTGTCGTCCATCGGATAGAAATAGAGAACAACCTTCTTGCCGCGATAATCGGAGAGCTTGATCGTGCTCTCATTATCGGCGATCAGCTCAAACTCGGGCGCTATATCGCCCTCTTTAATGCTGATGGTTTTATTTTCAGTAATTCCAGTCATCTTTAGGTTATTGACGGAAAGCTCGGAAATGAACCCTCCGGGCGAGCCGTAATCAAGGAGCTCGGCTTCGTTGCGGTCGCGGACGGCTCGGCCGCCGATCTCGCCGGCCGACACGAAACCGCAGCGCAGTTCACCGCCGAAAATTAGGAGCGACCCGTCCACCTGAATGTGTGCCTAGTGGCACGATGCCTGGACGGGATCGCCCCAAGCTTCGCAGTTGTGGACCATCTGCGTGTCGACGGCGTAGTCCGAGTTGCTGGCACTCCGCGAGGCGGTCGTCTCGGAGAGGTAGGGAACGTGGATCAGGAGCAGATAGCCCTGGTAGGAATATCCCCCGTTCTGCAGATCGTAGGTGCGTCCGTAGGGAACGTACTGCAAGTAGTACTGCGAAGCAGTCGAGGTCTCCTCGATCCGACCCGAGTCCGGCGACGGGTTGAAGCCGCTGCGGCTGCGGGTCTGGATCAGATCGAAGGGATGCTCCTGGACGTACTTCGGGATCTTCTCCAGATACGGCAGGCGCTGAAGATTCAGGGGGCCTTGCAGCCGGTCAGGCCAGTCGGAGGAGTTGAGGAGCGGCGGAGTGCCGTTGTGCTCGTGCTCGAAGGCCAGGATTGCCACGGCGTAGGCCTTGGCCGAGCTCTTGAGATCGCTCTCACGCGCCGCCGACCGGTGCTGGATCGCGAAATATCCGCCGACTAGGGAGATAACGAGCCCCAGCGCCATGTACTTCACGCGCCTGATCAGGTAACGGCGCAGCCCGCCCGAGGATGGCTTCTTGATTCGTCGCGGGCTGTTAGGAATGGGCGCCGCCGGCAGGTTGACTCTGTAGAACTCGGGTGGCGACGGCGGCAACTCGCCCGGCGCCGCGCCGATGTTGACACCGCTCTCGCCACGAGCCAGAGCGGCGTCGTACTGGGCCCGCAATGCGGGAGAGCTCAGGACGGTGTACGCGCGTTCGGTATTCGCCAGTCGCTCGCGTGAATCGGGCGAGCCAGTCTCGGCTTCGGCGCTGAGGCGTTCGTGTATCAGTCGGTAGCGCTGTCCCAACTCATCCGGAGAAACATCGCGCCAGACACCGAGTGTCTCGTAATGGGTCGTGATCGGCCAAACCTAACACTCCGGCAAGACGTGCGTGTCTCGGCCCGGACAGGAAATTCTATGATCCTCGTCCGTATGCGCGTTCTCTTCATCGGCGGCACGGGCAACATCTCGATCGCGGCTACGCGATTGTGCGCCAAGCGAGGAATAGACCTCACACTGCTCAACCGCGGGCAGAAAAAAACGTCGCTTCCGGATGGAGTGCGCACGATCTACACCGACATCCGCGACCGTGCGGCCGCCGCCGAGGCGCTGCGGAGCGAGGCGTTCGACGTCG
>Ga0182021_10002894_pt1 | contig 20187 bp, 17 predicted proteins | sample 612E3MmetaG_FD_120493 | JGI IMG/M metagenome (GOLD analysis project Ga0182021, IMG submission 120493) | Permafrost microbial communities from Stordalen Mire, Sweden - 612E3M metaG (Illumina Assembly) | ecosystem: Environmental > Terrestrial > Soil > Wetlands > Permafrost | place: Sweden... | reverse complement strand
TCTAAAGAACGAGACTCCGGAAAGATTATCAGAACTTTTACATCGGTATTGGGCAATAGTTGCTGCCAATACCGATATTACGATAAACCAAATTGCTGAACGGGCACTGATCTCGCCCGCCAGGTGCTGCCTTAAGAATTGTGGACAGGTAGGAGCCAGTGATGAACAAGGGGTCAGAGATATAAAGGGGAGTTGCGTGGTGCAACCCGAAGAAAATTTGGTTGAAACGGCGTTTGAATATTTGAAAATAATTTCTGGTATCTTGAGAAAAGAATTCGGTTTATGAAATAAGTTGTAATACAATTAATAAAATACTGAAGGAATTGGACAATGCGTAATTTTAATGAAGTTGATAAGAAAAAGAAGCTATCAAGGATTCAGCTACCGGAGAATCCAGATGGTCTTCCTCAAGAAGTACTTTCACAACTGGAAAATATGGTAAAAGCGTCAATACGGGATGGCAATCTACAATGTGCTACCGCTTTTAAAATTGCCAAGCAAGCAAAAGTCCCTAAAATCGCTGTGGGCGAGTTGACTGACCGTCTTGGTATTCGCGTTACAAATTGTCAGATCGGATGTTTTAAGGTTGACAAGATTGTTCATGACAATTTTGATCAAAAAAAGATCGCTGATGAGATCACTCCCATGCTAGAATCACTTAGGAAAAGCAATGAACTTACTTGTGCCAAAGTGTTTGAACTAGCTCTGCAGCTGAAATTAACTCCAACGGCAATTGCAGATGTCGCGAATCGTCATGACTTGAAAATTTACTGTTGCCAACTTGGATGTTTCTAATCAACAGTAAATACTGAATGCAGATTATATTTGAAATCTCCTAACCTCGCATATTTCTACAAAGGTGACTAAATACTATTTTGTTACCGGATTAGCATATTCAAATTGAGATCAATATCTCTTTTTGTTATACCAATAATCTGCCAAAATGGGAACTTCTACCGACGTCATATAACAAGCTTTTGACTTCATCGAACATTATCTGCCCCATGCATGCCAATAATGACCTTGAATAAATTATGATTAACTAGTAAGATATATCTTGTATATAAGTATTACAAGGAAAGGATTATGGAGCTAAAGAAAGGAAAGAAATTCTATGGATCGGTCACTGTTAGTGAAAGAGGCCAGATCGTAATTCCAGCAGAGGCGAGGAAAGATTTTGATATCAAGACCGGAGACAAATTATTAGTATTGGCCGACCTTGAAAAAGGGATTGTTTTCACTAAAGCCAACTTCATTATGCAAATGATGGAAGGGACCATAAGCGCAATGCAAAAGATAGAATCGATGGTTAAATCCGAAGGTAATCCAAAATCGCAATAGGAAGTGCAAAGATGGTCAAGTCGAGAGTAGCAGAAACAGAAAATGGGATAACCGATGAATTTGATGTACAGTCATATGATCGAATGCAAAGAAGTCTTAGAGATAAAGGCTGGATTGAAACCAAACAAATAATTCAAGAAGGGATAAATTCCGGGGTAGCTTTAGAAATTGGTCCTGGTCCGGGATATTTAGGACTTGATTGGCTAAAAAACACACAAGGGACACGTCTCAAAGGTTTAGAGATTAGCAAAGCAATGATAGCCCTCGCTCAGCGCAATTCGGCTGAATACGGATTTTTGAACAGGATTGAATATGTCAAAGGTGATGCCCAAAGAATGCCTTTTGAAGACAATTACTTCGATGCCATTTTCAGCAATGGTTCTTTGCATGAATGGGCGCATCCTGAAGACATCTTGAACGAAATTGCTAGGGTTCTTAAGCCAAGAGGCAAATACTACATCAGTGACTTACGACGTGATATGAATATTATTGCGAAAGGGTTTCTCTGGTTAATGTGCCAACCGAAGAAAATGCGGCCGGGTCTCATCACTTCGATCAATGCCGCTTATCTCACAACCGAAATTGAGACTATGTTGGCCAAAACCAGGCTCAAAGGCTGGCATACTAAAAAGAATATTCTTGGAATAGTCATCACGGGGCAAAAGCTTGTCTGATAATTGGCCACAATAAATAGATGATAATGGTAATTTGTAATTGCTGTAAAGCTCAATTGTCTCGAACTTAAACAAAATGTACTTTTGTTATTTAGATCTTTTAGGAGCGTGAGGGCAGAATTTGGGGATGGCATGAAAGTCTATATTACCGGCTTTTAAAATTCTAAATCCCCAATATTCGACTAATAAAACCCTGTTTAGGAACTATTCCTTTTTTAAATAATTCGACTGCTTTTTCATCATCAACCCTTAGAGAAAATGGAATCCATTCTCCTCTTTCATTTAGGTTGGCTGCCGGAATGCTGCCCGTCGCACCGTCGTACATTTGCCATAAGATATAGTCACCATCTTCGTTGTAAAATCCTTCATTGTCAGCTTGAATAATGCCATTTAACGATTGCTTTAGAAAATTCTGAACTCCTCCTAAAATAGGCCAAGTCTTTTTTGTCATCCGGTCAGGAAAGATGTTGAAAGTATATATCACTTTAACTGTAGCAAAATAATTCTTTAGCCATTGTCGAGCGTTAAGCGGATACTTGTCCTGTATCTTACGGCTCAGTTCTTTAAGTGTGGCTTCCCCAACACTCCCTGGTTCAATTATATCGCGCTCTAAAATGGATAGCAGATTTTCGCTAGAACTATATATTTCAATTCTTTCCCATAGTTGGTCTGTCCCGGAAATCAGTTTTTGCTCGGCCAATGGCCTTATATGACTGAAAGGGATAACCTCTTCTGAAGTGGTCAATAACCGAACTTTATAATTCATATTTACAATCTCAGCTTTATTTTACACTCGAGAGCAAAATATTGCATCAAGCGGTATCTTAAACACAGGCTAGATTATCAAGATAACCAGTACTTAGAACATATTCCACTATAATGTTACTCCTGAACTATTATCGGGATGATCATCATTTACCTATGTTGCAAAAAAAGAATCTTGAATATTCATTTTTAATTTTCCTCCTGTTCCGGTTAAATAATATGCTAATTGAGGCCTTGTAGCCCGGGGAATATCCAACTTATACTAGGTGGCGGAGAAAGTTGAGATGACGTTGATGTGGGTAAGCTTGATGCAGAGGAGGCAGGGGAAGTATCACGTGCGGCACAACCTGCTAAAAAGATAAGCGTAATTATGGAATAAATTAATAGTTTTTGTTTTATATACTTACCTTTGTACCGCATCGACGCTTCCGACGAAGTGTTCCGGAGTAGTTTGATTCGCAAGATAAGCATCGCCTTCGAAAACATAAACAGGTTGTAGCAAGAACATGTTTGTCGGGGTAGTATATTGTAACGAGATACTATCAATATTCAGGCGTTCAGATCCTCTCCAGTTTGCCATACATTGATCTCCCTCTATAGGATTGAAAGATGGATCTTTAATATAATCGGTTAACATGCTATATGCCGCATCCGGTGTTTTCAACCTGACAGTCCCATATTCGCTTAGCTCGAGATCATTGCAAGATAATTCAAGTACTTTACCTTGGTCTCCTATTGTTACCCTGGCTCCGGAGATGTAATTTTCATAACCGTTAGTGCTGGTAATGAAGGCGACGCTCATTTTCACCGGCACATCCTTGGTTGGAGCAGAACCTTTTGCTACAGTCGCGATTGTCTCACAAACTCCGGTTTTTACTCGTATTACATTCTGAGGATAGAGTCCTCTTGATTGAAGATATTCTCGGGCAATATTGGTACATTCGTCTTCTGAAGGCAAGGATACGGACGAATTTACAGAACTTTGCCTTTGGTAAAAATGAAGACTGCCGTTTAAGTAGATTTCTAATGCCACTTCATCATTGGCATAGCCGTAAAGGTTACGTTCTCCAGCAGTTGATGAAGAAAGCTGATTATTTTCTAGTCCAAACAGTTTGGCTATGTTATACGCGTGGGCGTCATCTACCTTTGTTATTTGGTAAACCACCAGTTGCTCCGGCACTTTAGGAAACTCCGTGTTTAATTGGACATCGGTATTTGGACTACCATATCCGTTAGAAACAACGTTTTGATACAATTTTGGTACTAGAGAGCTTACATTTTGAAGCGGTTGAGAAGAGACCACAGATTTTTCCGATGAAGAACATGCCGAAGAAATACTCATTAAAGCAATAACTATAAAAAAAATGGATAGGAATTTTATTTTCTCCATTATTAACTCCTTTACAAGTATTTTACATTCTGTACTATTTAATTAAGGTATATAACACGTAATTATTGTGTAACTATTGTTAACGGTTATGTAGGGATTATAGGAATCAATCCAGTCATTATTAGCTACATCAGAATTCTGAGCGATGATTCGACAAATGTTATTACGATGCGTGTTATCATCCTTCACATAGGTACTAAAATATGCATTTTGTATATTTTGTTTTGTAAAATAATTTTCTCCGACCAAACGATTTGCCATTTCTTGCATTTCGCTACCATCCCCGACTGCATCGCTCTTGTATCCGAGTAACATGTGAGTGCCTTGAAGTAACCCTTCCCAACTGAGATAACCTCCGGTATAACCTCCATTTCCATCGGGAACAGGGTCTTTCAATAATCTACATGATGAAATGTAATTCCAAATATTAAATCCGTAATTATCCGGACTCAAATATCCCATCTTTACAGTGCTGGGGTTATCAATCCAACCACCGGATGGAAAAGCAATTTGAGTAACAGACAGTTCATGATTATTTCCGTCAAAGCCATGGGCTCCCAAGAAAGATAATTGGCAATAGTCCGCTTTATTATTATCAGTACCATAAGCTGGATATCCTTCTTCTTGCCACCAAGTTCTATCCGGGTTATTACTTAATGCGGACTGATTCCATCCTCCGTATTGAGTGAGAACATTGGCAAACGCTTGTGCATCATTAAAACTAAAATCACTTGTGATGGCTAAACAAAGATTTTTAGGTGCATAAGTTGCGTAAATCGAAAAACGGCCATAAGAAGTTGCGTAAGTTGTCCAAGGGTTTTGAGGACCAGAATAAAATGAATTTGGTGGTGAACTATACGAATAATAATATTCGGCGTTTGATACCGGATAAGTGCTATCAAGTTTAATAGCATACATTGATGTAGGAGGTGCCGTTAATGAGCCAGCATCCCCTACTATATCGATTCTATATGTTATCGCTTGGATGGGTTCATTATTGCAGGTAAATGTTTTCCAACCATATGAAGCGGAACAACCGGTATTTTCTTTAATTGCTACTTGAGAGCCATCAGAGTTTTTGTTGAGTAAAACCTTCACGTTGCAAGATTCACCACCGCTGTAACTACCTAGGTATGCTGAAATACTGCTTAGATTACCTGCTGCTACCGGTGCTGCATTATAACCTGCTCGTATCTCACTCCAAATATCTCCAGAGTCACTAAACCAGGCATGAAGAGCTATACCATCGTCAGAAAGTCCAATACTAGTCCATCCAAACGTATCCCCTACAGGTTCAATCATTATTGGATAAGTCGCATTATTTAACCAATTCTGATCTACCGTAAGATTGATAGTGCTCCCAGATAATCCCCAATTAGCCCAGGTCCAATTTCCCTTAGAATCAACAGCTTTCATTCGATAAAGTTGACCAATCTTGCCAGTCTTATAATTCTTACCGCCTAAGGCTGTATAATCTCCTTGTTTTCCATCGGCATAAAAAGCGATAGAGTTGACAGCATAATCCGGACGATGAACTATAACTTGGTCAGACCCATCATAAACATCGGTATCCGTGACTTTAGATATTACGTTCCCCTCAGGTTGTGTCCCAACAGTATATTCTTGAGTCAGCGGAGGCTGAAAATAAGCGCTAACGCTGTTTTGAGTATAATTAAACAATAAACTGTTGGAAACTGGCATGGCTTTCATCATAAAAGAAAAGTCAAGACCGCCCAGTTCATTCATGCCAGTGGTATTATCTACAGGATTATATTTAATAGAGAAGTCGGAGTTAGAGAAGCTGACGGTATTATTTTGGGCTATTGATTGATCGGTAGATAATGTTCCGTTACCGAGGTCTCCCATCATCGGAGATGCCAAAGATAGAGTAAAAGAAGTCTCTCCCCATCTATTAATGGTAAACGAAGGAGTAAACGAATTCGTCCCATTACCGATGATGATATTGCTGTCCGAACCTAAGAACTGAATCTTGTAATTGTTCGGTGTTGGCTGCGCGGTAACTGTTACCCCGTTATAAGTATCAGATGAGGAAGCTACAGATGTTGTCTCACTGCCAATAGGACCGGCAGCGTTAACAGGAAGACCGGAAATGATAATAGCCATCACCAGGCTTATTGACAATAAGAATGGTTTCAGAATAAGCCTACGCATAGTCGTCCTCCTAAAATAATGGCTTAGATATTGTTCATATATGGGTAACTAATATAAAATATATACCTATGATATTAAGGAAATGTTGAGCAGACTTTAAAAATTTGACAAATTATTGTTAAATGTTTGTTAACTTTGACAAAAACGGATATAGTTATAATTACTATAGATATGATAAGTTGCTAAAGTCTGTCAATATTTGTTGTTAACTTCGGACATCGTATATTGCCTAAGGACATTGTATTACGCTAGTATCGGATATCAATTTACAACGATATGTCCTCATATAATGGTAAGCACCTCGATATTTATGCCACTATGATTAATATTTAACAGAAAAGTTAAAAGGTATCGCGTAGTATTACCTATGGCTTGACAAACATCGGGATGTTTGTTCCGCTGTAGACATATGTAAATACACGGATCTGGATACAAATTAAGTGTTAGTAAAACCAACTTATGGTCTATTTGTTTAATATGGTCCGCGAACACTTGTTCAATATGTATTAATTTTTCACACGTAAGGGACACCATGGCGGAGTCGGTAACTCGGTCTGTTTAATGATTCGATGTTCCCTGTACGTACACTCATACCTTTCGGCAGTTCGCCACGAACAAAATTGGCAGGTCACAAGATTATCCACAGCCGTTTGCAATCCCTTATTATGTTCCATCTAACCCCTCTTTGCCAATAGCCTTTTCTTTCCCATTAATGAATCCCTAATAATCACAAATTACCTAATACGAACAACGCTATAGTGTGTTACTCCATCCATTCACCAGCATTAGTTCTTTTCTTACGTCTCACCGCTTGTGATACCATTACCGAGTTCGGAATAAAGACAACATCATCATCTACATGAATGACAGTGTGTGAAAGGTTGATATTAGTCACTACACCTTTGACACCGGATACCGTGATCTCTTCGCCAATATAGACCATCCGCGTGTTCAGAATTATCACTGCAGCTAACATGTTGCCGATGATATTTTGCGTTGCAAAAGCAATAACAACTCCGGCGATGGCACCGGCGCTAATTCCGAGAGTCGGATTTGATGCCAGAATCGAAATCACCGAAATAATTACAATCAGATAACCCGTAATGCGGATCATTATGCGGAAACGGGTGCTAAAGACAATGTTGGCACGCTCATGTAAATGGTGGGAGGAAATCCGGGCTAACATTTCGGTCAATAGCACACCTAATAGGGCTGCCTCGGCTGAAATGATATATTTCTGCTGAGTCACGACAAAATGGATGATATTTCTATGGCTGATCTCAAGGGTGACAAGTATTAGGACAATCCCCAAAAGAGTTCCTGCTAAGAGGAAAAAGATTCCTCTCCAAGAATCTATTTTACTTTTATTGTTAGTTTCCACAATTGTTGTACCCTCCTTTACCGGAACTTATTCTATTATTGTGCGCACCCGCTTCAATTTTACAACAAAAAGGCGTCCAGTTTTCGTCGGGCGCCCTTTTTAGATTAATTTTGATATAGATCGGGATGTATTCCCATTTTATACTTTATGGAAAAGCTAAACGGGATTGTGTAATCGTACCTATGGCTTAATAAACATAGGGATCATTGTCCAGTTATGCGTACAATTATTTGATACCTTTTAGCTTTTACGCAAGTTATCCGCACTCAACATTTAAATTCATTCAATTTTATTATTTAACAAACTATTTACAATGCCTTAATCAAAGCTAAACATGGCAGCTCTATAATGCGATTGGATGGAGGTGACATATGGGAGAAAGCAATCTCGATAAATTTGAAAGAGCGGATTTATTTGACAATGATTCTAAAGAAATCATAGAGGAGTTTCCTTCACGTTGGGAAATTCTAACTCGGAATGCAGACCTTCCGTGGATCCGCGAGATCTCCAATGTTGGAAAATCTATTAATATCGCGTCTCACAGTCTAAAAGCTATATGAACCGAAAAACCTTTAGCGATAGCATATTTGAAGCTGTTTTGGAGATTTACTTGGTATAAATGAGGTAATTATGAAAGAAGCAATACGGGCAACCTTTTTTCGATTAAAATGGTTATCTATGTCCCAAAAGGGCAGATATGCCTATCTCTGGTCAATGACACGCCAGAATCTATAAATCATAGATTCATAAAATCAATCCGAGTCAGAATATTGAAAACTTTCATTGACACTATTTCCCATTACTTAAATACCGAATAATACATACGGTCGTCAGGCAACGCTACTAAAATGTTTTAATGACAAAAACATTCGGCCATCAAATGAAGCCGGTTTTCAAGAGGTACAACAGTGACTATCAAAGCAATAACCGAAGCCCCGAGTAGTTTGGAAATGGATGTCAAAGAGCCAGAATCAAGAGAGGAAGAAGTGCTTGAATTAGAAATAGAACGAAATATTAATATTTTAAAATATGAAGAAGAAAAACCTATTGTTTTCCAAGGTCATGAGCCGAATTTAGGAAGTGACCATGTCCACATTTACTTACGTGAAATCGGGCGGGTACCACTAATTAGTGCGCAAGATGAAAAAAATGATGCGAGGCAGATCGAGTTATGGAATCGTATTTTAGAGATAAAATATAGCTTAGCGAGAAAAGGATGTAATATCACTGCCAGCCGAATCTTTCAGGAAATTATAAAAGAAATTGGGCAATCATCAGAGATTATTCAAATACTTCAGTACAAAGCTGGTTTATCTAAAAAAACTGGTTTTTGTCTGACTGTCGTCGATGAAAAATTTAGATCTGCTATTGATGGCGCAATTGACCAGATATTAACGAAATCAATAGCCGAGGAATTAACTGTTGCTTCGGAGTCCATAGAGTCGCGTCTGATTACTCTTTCGATTAATAGCTCGCTTCTACCAGAAAAAGTTTTAAAAATCATTGGTTTTAAATCCTCACCGAATGATCTCATTAACTTAGTGACTGAACAAAAGTTTATTAATCAATTAGATATGAACGAGCCTTATCTGCGTGACTATCTCTATGATGTCCAGAAAGATGCAAAAATAGCTAAAGAACATCTTACTGAAGCGAATCTCAGATTGGTTGTGAATATTGCAAAAAAATATTTAGGTCATCGAATGTCCCTGCTTGACATGATTCAGGAAGGCAATATCGGCTTAATACGAGCAGTTGAAAAATTCAATCCACATAAAGGGTTTAGATTTTCTACATATGCCACTTGGTGGATTCGCCAGGCTATTGGCCGATCTATCGCTGACCAGGCGCGGTCCATTCGCATCCCTGTGCATGTAATAGAGACTATTAATAAATTATCTTGGATAACGTTTAAATTGACGCAGGAATATGGTCGTAATCCGACTCCTGAAGAAATCGGCGAACAATTAGGTTTTACCCCGGAACGAATCAGGGAACTGTTGAAAATGGCACAGTTGCCAATTTCACTCGAATCACCTATGGGTGATGAAGAAGATAGTTATTTGGGTGATATGGTAGAAGATCATAACGCAATTCAACCTTTAGAGAGTGCTTCCAAACAGTTGCTAAAAGATCAGATTGATGAATTGTTATCGACGTTACGGCCAAAAGAACAAAGAGTGCTGAAACTTCGGTATGGGTTTGAAGATGGAAGATCGAGGACATTGGAAGAGATAGGTTTGGAATTTTCAGTCACCCGTGAACGGGTTCGCCAGATTGAAGCTAAAGCCCTGCGTAAATTGCGTCATCCAAGCCATAGCCGCAAACTCAACGGATATTTGGAATAACACTTTCGAAGAAGTGGCCTGATTTTTAGGTAGTACATCAATTAGGCTCCCGAATCAACATAGGGTTTATTTATAGTTTCTTTTAACCGAAATACTACATCAAATTTAATATAACCTTAATATCGACTTAAATATTCCTTAACAAAGGCAATTTATAATGAAGCCAACTAGTAGAGAATTCTAACGAAATAGAGGTGGGAAGATGAGATGTTTATGCTATGCCAAATTCCTATCTGGAGGGTCTATCCCTCTCGGTGAATTCTTCGCTCATATAGGCACAAAGTGGACATGTATGGAAGATACTTCTATAGTGACAAACAGAAATCCAAACCAGGGTATCAATCATAATAACCTACTTCGCAAATCAATAGTATTTATTGCAGATTGCAAATCGGTAGAACAATTAACTTCAGAACTGGTGACACTACCCGGTGCCGGAATTGCTAACTTTGAAGTATTTCCCGTACCGGAAATGGTAGAATATCCTTAAATAATGAATAATTATGACAACCCCGGGATAAATGAAACTTCTTCAGATAGCGCAAAAAAAGCGATAAAAGCTGCTCTAGATATCTTAACATGTAACGAAAAAGATTTGCGTTCGTTTCTTAATAAAGACATTGTAATGAACGCCTTGAGTTGCCAGAATCTGGATATCTTGGACTTAAAGATGATAGACCGGGTAATGGCAGAATTCCAACATGCGGCCAGTGTTTTCAAGCCCTATAGAGCAATACGTAAAGTATCAATCTTTGGTTCAGCTCGGGTAGCCGAAAAGAGTCCTTATTACGAGCTTGCATATAAATTTGGTCGCGCTATGGTAGAGAAAAGGTTTATGACAATTACAGGAGCGGCTGAAGGCATTATGCGAGCCGGCATTGAAGGTGCGAGTCCCAGGAATAGCTTCGGAGTGAATATACTTCTTCCCTCAGAGCAAGCACCGGCAAAAGTTATTCAAGACGACCCCAAATTGGTAACATTCAAGTATTTTTTCACGCGCAAAGTATTTTTTGTTATGGAAGCTGATGCAATAGCCTTATTCCCCGGAGGTTTTGGAACCCAAGATGAAGGATTTGAAGTACTGACTTTATTGCAAAATGGCAAAGCTCCCCCGATGCCGGTGGTTCTGATGGAGCTTCCCGGAGAAGCATACTGGGAAACTTGGGACAAATTTATCAGGCAACAATTATTAGCGCGTAATTTTATAGATACAGAAGACCTAGGTTTTTATAAGATAATGCATTCTCCAGAGGAAGCGGCAGATTGGATTGAATCTTATTATTCAACCTATCATTCCATGCGGCAGGTATATAGCAGGCTAGTAATCAGATTGGAAAAAGAGCTTACGGACGATCATGTTGCCACTTTAAACAAAAATTTCGCAGACCTGATTAAAGTCGGTAAAATATTTAAAACGCCCGCCTTGCCGGAAGAAGCAGATGAGCCGGAATTGGCTGTGAAACCAAGGATCGTTTTTAATTTCAATAAAAAGAGTGCCGGACGCCTTAATGAAATGATTCTCATGATTAACCAATTGGGTCATACAATCTAGATTAATATACCTAAAACGCTGGCAAACAAGCACTCTTTCCGCTTTTCGTTCGTTACAATAATTCCAGCGCAAGCTCAATAATTAAAACTTGTAAATGTAAATCAGCATCCGTTGCAAATTAATCTAGTCACCGATTTCCAATTGACTCCTAATTCCACTCTCATTTGATCAAAATTAACACATAATTAACATCACCTTAAACTCTCCTTAAAGATGGCCTTTTATAATGAAGGAAATAAGAGAAAGGAGAAAGTAAATTGTCAAACAAATTTAATAAGAAATGGCTTATCGGTTTGACAGCGTTGTTGCTGGTCGCGACCACGGTCTTAAGTGCCTGCAGCAATGCGACAACCACTTCCACTTCAGCACCATCTTTCCAAACTGCTACAACTATTACCGCAACGGTCACTCAACCGGCAACAATCTCTACAGTTACAACCACCGCTACTACCACGGCTCCCCCGGTGACCTCAACAGTAACCACCACGACCACTACTGCAACCACTGCCACCCTTGTGCCCTTGAATGGTGCAGGGGCAACTTTCCCGGCGCCGTTATACACCAAATGGTTCGATGCCTACAACAAACTCACCGGTGTCAAGATCAACTACAACGCCATCGGTTCCGGCGGCGGCATCACACAAATTACCAACGGAACAGTCGACTTCGGCGCCAGTGACGGCATCATGACCGATGCTCAGGTCACGGCAGCGCAAAATGCAAACGGTCCGATTCTGCACATACCGATGACCATCGGTCCAGTAGCGATCGTTTACAGTCTGCCTTACATGGGAACAACACAGCTTAAACTCACCGGCGATGTGCTGGCTAAGATTTATCTGAAACAAATCACCCAGTGGAATGACCCGGCGATCGTGGCCCTCAATCCGGGTGTAAATTTCACCAGCGCAGCCATAGCAGTGGTACACCGCTCCGATAGTTCGGGTACTACATATATCTTCACTAACTATCTCTCCAAGGTCAGCCAGGACTGGTCGACCAAGGTAGGGAATGCGACTGCGGTTAACTGGCCCGGTGATATCGGCGGTCAGGGCAGCGCAGGCGTAGCCGGACAGGTCACGCAAATCTTTGGATCCATAGGCTATGTAGAACTGGCCTATGCCATCCAGAATAAGATGACTTATGCTCTGATGCAGAACTCATCCGGTAATTACATAGCCCCATCAGTGGATTCGGCAAGTAAAGCCGCGGAAGGAGTAACTCTACCGGACGATATGAAAATAATGATCACCAACTCCGGCAATGCGGCTGCCTACCCGATCGTCGGCTTCACCTGGATATTGGCATACGTCAATCAGACCGACAAAACCAAGGGACAGGAACTGGTTAATATGCTCTGGTGGGCGATACATGACGGACAACAGTATAACAACGACCTGACCTACCCGCAATTACCCGCGGCGGCGGTCACCAAAGCAGAAGCTGAAATCAGGTCGATAAAATACCAGGGCGTACCGTTACTCAACAAGTAATGCTAAAACATTTGCACCTAAAACAAAAAATGAAGGGTGTGGGAGGATTAACCTCCCACACCCGCAAATGTTATGAATAACGGAATAAAATCTTCTTTTCGAAAATCACATACATAGATGTTCTATCAGGTCGGCAAGATACATAAATTTCCGGAAAAAGGCTGAAAAAGATTGAGTAAAATACTTATTGTCGATGACGACAAGAACCTGCTTGAGACTATCAAGTATAATCTTGTAAACGCTCAATATTCAGTGGTTGTAGCTGAGTCCGGCACACAAGCTATTGAAGTCGCACGACGCGAAAAACCAGATCTAATTATCTTGGATATTATGCTCCCCGGAATGGATGGTTTTGAAGTTTGTCGCATATTGCGTAATGAAATGTCGATACCTATCTTAATACTAAGCGCAAAAACTGACGAAATCGATAAAATAGTCGGTTTAGAATTAGGTGCGGATGACTATATCACAAAGCCTTTTAGCATTAAGGAACTTATGGCTCGAATACGGGCAATGCTACGCCGTAGACAACTAACAGAGCAACAAACTTCATCAAATACATCTGAAGACACCAAATTACCTCTGATTCTTCAGGGACATGGGCTTGAAGTCGATACAGCCCGTCATCAAGTTTTTCTAAAAGGCTCTGTTTTAAATTTGACACCAAAAGAATTTGAATTATTGACTTTTTTGATGAGATATAAGGAACATGTTTTTAGCAGAGAACAAATAATGGAAAAAATCTGGGGTTATAATTTCGATAGTTCAAAACGGACTGTGGATGTTCATATCCGCTGGCTGAGACAAAAAATCGAAGATAATCCGGAAACTCCTAAAATTCTTATAACAGTGATTGGCTTTGGCTATAAATTTGAACCTTAAAACCAAATTACTTATATAGTCTTTTCCCTCGAATCTGTTCCACCATACAAAAGACACTGAAACTAAGAATAACCGCCACCATTGTCGTTTCGAACAACAACACTAGCAAATTAGATTCATAAATATAAAATTTTCCATAAGCCCAAATTAAGGCAAAATGGCATAGCAAAAATGAAGCCATCGCAAAGCTTAATAGTGACAGCGCGTAAATTCGAAATGTGACCGTATTTTTCATTGATTAGCCCCACCACATCGATTTGTTTTAATTGATTTGGTTTAAGTTTAAGGCAGAAGCACAATACAAGAGATTAATTATTACTGCAATTTATAAATATTTTCTAAATATTCCGTGGTTGGGAAAATAAAGTAAAACAGCTTTAGATTAAATCGGATACCTAAAAACAGCGGATGATAAGGAAAAACTTCTAGGCTATTTTATTTCGGTTGAATCGCTTATTGGCAGCTATTTTAACAAACTGTTAATACAAACTTCATTAGTCCCTAATATCTAGACAAAAGAAACTTAACATCGCGGCCTTATCATGAAAGTGTGCAGAAGAATTCTTATGCGAATCTTAAAATCATCAGAAATAACTCCACTGGTAACACTTCCATTATTAATTTCATAACAAAACATTCCGGAATTATTGGTATTAACAAAGAAATAGTGAATAAAGAAAGCACAAAAGTAAAGGGAAGTCCTTTCAGAGACTGGCGTCACTTCAAGACTTCCCCCTTGCTCAGGTCGAACCCAAGCATTTCCTAATTATACTCCTGAATCTATGAACTCGTCAAGCTTGGTGTGCTCAATTTCACAGGAGGTGGCACTAAAGAAAGCGACGAAAAAGTAAACAGGCCTCGGTTAAATAGGATAATCGAAGGGCAAATAAACACAAAATCTAAAAAGGAGAAAAACAAAGGATATGTCGATTAAAAAGAAAGTAATAATATCTTTGGGGGTTGGCGTCCTGGCTATTGCCTTGACAGCAACTTCTGTTTTCGCAGCTGTCGGTGGTACAAACCTGGTGCTTCATGGTTCCACCACTATCGGCCCTGTCATTGTAAACTCAGAAGCCGCTTTTAATTCTGCAGGTTTAGGCGTCACGATCGATTCAGGTAGTCTTCTGCAGAACAGTTCCGGCGGAGGAATCGGCGACCTCAATGCATCTCCGCAACTTTGCGACATTGCAATGTCTTCCCGCGCGCTAAAAACTACAGGAAGTCCGAGCGAAGCATCACTCGATACGGCTACCCCGGCATGCGATGACGCCGTAGTCGTTATGGTCAATAATTTACACACACCAACCGACATTACGTCATTGACCAAACAGCAGATCAGAGGAATTTACGAAGGCGTCTACAAACTATCTTCCAACAGCGATGGTGTCAATCAGTACTGGGACGCTGCCGCAGTCACAGTTTCATCAACCGGTATTGTTGGTGATGATACTGTGCATTATGATCAGAATGCCTCATTCCCCGCCCTCCCCGGCAATGGTAATCCCGCCGACCATGTTCAGATTATAGTTTATGCCAGGAACCTGGAGTCCGGGACTCGCGGTTTCCTGGGCGATACCGTTGCGCACGGTGGTTGTGGCTTTGCCGCTGGCTCTAGTTCTACCGATCCTATATACATTGGGGGGATTAATGGCAATGCCAGTTCCTATCCTTTAGAGGAAGTTGTTTGCGGTGTTAATGATGATAACAGATACCTGTCCGCCACGACTATGTCTACTGCGATCAATAATGCGACCAATGCGGCTATCGGTTATGCCGGATTAGGGTATGACACAGGCGCTAATATCCGTGACATTAATGTAATCGATGATTTATCTGGTACCGATCGTACCGCCTACGCTTCCACCAATATCAATGTCTATTCCAACCACTATCATCTTTCTCGCTATTGCTATCTGGTTACCAAAAATAGCGACTCTAACCATGCAAATGACATGGTATTTGTCAACTGGTTTATTGGTCTGGATAGTGCGGGACAGGATGCGGCAGTAAGCACTCATGAACTGAGGTTGGTTCCGGACGAAGACATAAGTCATGATGGCGTCGTTAACTACCTTGACCTTGGTCAGCTTGGAAACGACTATGGAAGAACAGGAGCTTCCCATTTTACCCGTTCCGATGTCAATCGCGACGGAGTCGTTAACTATCTGGATTTAGGCGATATAGGCAACTGGTACGGCGTTCAAATCCAAACCTTACCATAAAAGTTTTCGGAATGGTCTATTTATGATCATCTCAAAAAATATAAGTGATAAAAAATAAAGGAGAATGAATTGAAACTGTCATTTCTGAAGAAAGCTTTACTTAGCGGAATATTGATAGCCAGCATTGTGGCTGGTACTCTCATCGTTGCTCTTCCCGTCGTAGCAAGCACCGAAACAATGTCAATCACACCGGCGTCTCAGACCGTTGCGAATGGCGCCACTAATATTTCGGTCAGTATCGTTGCCAATACGTCAGCAGCCACGCGGGCCTGGGGCGCCGATGTCCATTTCGATGCTACCAAATTACAGGAAACTGGTTATACTTACGGCAGTACATTCTACACCTCAACTTATGGTACTCCTTACAACAATGGTCCTACTGTCGATAACGTTAATGGTGTTATTTCTAACTTAGCTCAGGCTGAGTTGGGTGGTTCCGGTGGCCCGTCCGGTACTGGCACCTTAGTCACTATTACCTTTAATGTCATTGGTGGTTCTAATAGTCTCACTTCCATCACTCTGGCTAATGCTGGCCTGGGAAGCGCAACCGACCCCATTACGGCTCTTAACCCCACAATAAATAACGGCACCATCACTATCGGTCAGCTTCCTGACCTGATTGTCTCAGCTATCTCAACCACTCCGAACAATGGATCATCAGCTACCTATAACCTGAATTTCACTATCAAAGACACAGTTGTCGCAGCGGCAGCTTCTTCTGCCAGCTATGCCATTAATGGTGGGGCTCCCACCACTGTATCTGTTGGCGCTCTTTCAGTTAATGGAACCCTGAATTTCAGTATTCCGCTTACTGTCAGCGCATCCGGCACCGATTCCATCGTAGTCAAAGCCGATTCCACCAATATGTACGGCGAGAGCGACAATACCAATTCCGTCAGCTATTCCATTCTTCCCGACCTGGTTATTTCGGCTATCAGCACCAATCCGGTTTCCTCCCCCTCATCTCCCTCAACTACTCCTACTTATACCATTAGTTATACGGTTACCAATAATGGACCGGCAGCTGCAGCCGGCAGCAATACCGCTATCGTCATCAACGGGGGAGCCGCCATCAATATCGCTTGCGGCGTCCTTGCCAGCGGTGCGTCCCTTCCTTTCACTTCCGGTACTCTGACTGTTACAGGCACTCATGACATTATTGTAGTAACGGCCGACTCCGGGCATGGCGTTCAGGAATGGAATGAGAACAATAACTCAGCCATAGACGATTATTATTATACTTCTCCAAATGTAATCAGTGGCAACCAGGATATCACAGGTACACTTAATACAGTGTTCGGTTTTACCGCACCCGCAGCGGTCACACAATGGACCTATACGGGCAACACTGGTTCAGCTTCCGCGGCATTTTTCCCAGGGCACAACAACATCAATGCGGTAGCCGATAATATGGTTGTAAATTCCAACCAGTCGTGGGTAGTCACAGTCGCAGGTGAGAATGGTGGTTATCTGTCGAAGTGGAATAGCACCTATGCAGCACCTGTAGTATCGCTGGGACATCAGCTTTTTGTAGCCAGCACTTCCAATCAGAGTTCTGTTGCCTATTCTTTCTATTTTAACAATGGTGCGCAGAATTTGGCGACGGGAAATACCACAGGGTTAGATGGAAACTCCGGATACAGCCGGACGATTCCGGTAAATTTCACACAGAACGTGACCTATAATGATGCGTCACTAGCCTCACCATATATCTATCACATGACCGCAACCTACATTTGTACTACTACTGCTTATTAGAATTATGCACCTGTGCTGGGAGCGACTTTTATGTCGCTCCCAGCTCTGAGACACAGAGTATGTGGGGGGTGAGAGTAATGAAAAAGCACTTGTTCAGAATTATTGCGGCGATTATGATCAGCAGCATGCTGGCGATTTCCCTTGCTTCTCAGGCGTTCGCTGATGGCGGAACCAATCTGAGCGTTAGCGTTCCGGTAATAGATATTCCACAATTGTCACCGGGCCAGTCTTACAACCAGGTAATAAACGTAAGCAGTAGCGGTAGTGTTAACCTGACGGCAGAGGTCGATGGCTTAACCCAGACTCCACAGGGAGCTTCCGGCCCTGTACAGCCGCAACAGGACACCGGTACATCCAGTGCGCGTTCATTTATCAGTCTCGATAAAACCTCGCTTAATCTGGTTGCCGGCACGCCACAGACTATAAATGTCTCTATTAACCTGCCTGCAGGTACTGCTCCCGGAGAAAGATATGCCTCTATTTATTTACACAGTCAACCCGGCCAGGGAGGGATGAGCATTATTGCCGGAATTCTTATCCCCGTGATAATAAATACCCCGGGATATACGCCCTCACAAACCGGGAGCATTCTAGATCTTTCGTGTGGTTCCTCTACCAATCTATCTAATGCCTATACCGGAAAAGCCATCGATTTTAATACTACTTTCAATAATACAGGCAACTGCCGTATCACTTGTTTTGGTAATGGAAACAATATCGGAGCCCAGAACATTATCACAATCAGAGACAGTTCCGGCAACCAAAAATGGACTAACAAAATAGCAAGTACGGCTCCGTCACTTCTTCCCCAGACCCCTCGTATTATCGATAACCAGGATACCATCGGATTAAATGCAGGTAGTTATTCTGCGGAATCGGATATGACTCTTACACTGGCCGATGGCACTGTACAGGTGCTGGATACCAAAACAATCAATTTTACTGTCATCGACCCGCCGGTCATTGCGGGAGCGCCCGGATTGACTTCGCCGGTCAATAATACTTCACCCGGTACTGTTATCGCTACGTTGACCCCCACTTTTCAATGGAATAAAGTGTCCGGAGCTGACTATTATACTTTGACTGTCAGCCGGACTCCATATAGTTCGAGCAATATAATTTACAACAGTGATCAGCTTAACGGAACTTCGTTTACGATACCCGCCAATTTTCTTTTTAACGGTCAAACATATTGCTGGCAGGTGACTGCCTCCAACATTAGCGGGAATAGTCCCAATTCGAGCACCTACTACTTCCAGACCCCGGGTTCGTATAGTCCGCCGGCTGTAGCCACTAATTCCGCCAGTAATATCACCGATACTACGGCAACCTTAAACGGCAATCTCAGCGATTTGGGCAGTGCAACCAGCGTAAATGTGAATTTTCAATACGGCACGAGTGCCATCTACGGTACCCCGACTCCAGTTCAGACTTTGACCATTGGTGGAGCATTTCAAGCTAACATTACCGGTCTAACCCCCGGTACTATTTATCATTTCCAGGCTAATGCCGGAGGACTCAATACAGTCTACGGGAATGATTTGACCTTCACAACTCTACCGGTGACTACTAGCGCGAAAGCAACGTCGAATACAACTACATCTTCTGCCTCTACTAATACGACGACAACGCCAATATTAAACGAACAAATCACGGAGTCGATAACAACGGCCGGTACTCCTTCTATCACTACTGCTGACGTTTCGAATGACGTTCTACCAGGAATGGATTTTTCCACAATGGTGGGAGTAAATTTCAATAACGTGGTAGCGCCTCACGTAGATGCGATACAAAAAGCCAATACTGAAGTCACGTTAACAGGTGTTATCGGTAACGGTTCTATCATTGTAGGTGCTTATGATACCCCGCCGTCAGCTGATATCGCTTTCTCGGATGGGACAATCAAAGGCGGTACCGGTAAAACGGCTATCCAATTTGTTGACGTCCGTACAGAGGGCTTTCAGCAGGGTATAGCCCATGTCACTCTTCATTTTTCAGAGAACGAAATCAATAAATTCGATTGGAATAGTCTTTTCCTGGCTTATTATAGCGATAATAAATGGCATAATTGTGAGAATATTCACATTTCTCTTAGTAACCATACCATATCCGGGGATATCCCCATATCAAAGTTAACCGGAACTGTTGTCGGTCTGGGAGGTAATCCGGTTCGGACTACAAGTAACAATGCCGTTCCTTTCGCGGGCTC
>Ga0182021_10002893_pt1 | contig 20187 bp, 13 predicted proteins | sample 612E3MmetaG_FD_120493 | JGI IMG/M metagenome (GOLD analysis project Ga0182021, IMG submission 120493) | Permafrost microbial communities from Stordalen Mire, Sweden - 612E3M metaG (Illumina Assembly) | ecosystem: Environmental > Terrestrial > Soil > Wetlands > Permafrost | place: Sweden... | reverse complement strand
GGAATTGATTCCTGTATTTTTACATTTTGGACATCTTTTTGAATGAATTCGATATTTTTCATGTCATTAATTATATAAATGTGAAGGTATTATCACATTTATACAAATGTAAGGCTCTTTATACCGGAGAAACGTACACAATTACGGGAAAGAGTTATATCATTCACACATTGTGGGATTAATAATTCTTCTCTGTTGCAGGATTACAACTTTACAATATTCTTACTTCCACCATATGATCTTTCCGGTCGTCTGTAAGAGGAATATAATCACTATTCATCTCAACTCCATCAACATATATCCCGGTTTTCCTGTCAGTTTCGGTTATCCTGGTGATGGTAATATTATAGTTTGTTTCCCTGAACCGGTAGTATAATTTTAATTTATCCCACTGGGAAGGGAGGCATGGTCTGATATGCAGTTTATCTATATCGAGCCTGAGACCTATAAGTGACTCCAGTATCAGCCTGTACAACCACCCTGCCGATCCTGTATACCAGGTCCAGCCACCATGACCGATGTGAGGGGTAAGTGCATATACGTCCGCCGCAACCACATAAGGTTCCACTCCATATATAGCGATTTCTTCCGGTGACCCCGAATGGTTTACCGGGTTTATAATGTTAAGTAATTCCCAGGCATGAAAGTTATCACCTAATTTTGCGTATGCCATGGCTGCCCATATCGCAGCATGAGTGTACTGGCCACCATTTTCCCTGACACCGGGGACATAACCTTTTATATAGCCGGGATTCATATCAGACTTGTCGAACGGCGGGTTCAATAGTTGGATCAGTGAATGCTCCCGGTTTACAAGATGTTTATCAAAGGATTGCATTGCAATGCGCGAACGGTCAGTGTCGCCTGCACCTGATAACACAGACCAGCTTTGTGCGATTGAATCAATCCGGCATTCTGTATTGACGGATGATCCCAGCGGAAGTCCGTTATCGAACCAGGCCCGGAGATACCAATCGCCATCCCATCCATTCTTCTCAATATTAAGGCGGAGTGAATCGGCTTCCTTCTTACAGCGTTCGGCGAATGGCAGATTGCCATGATTTTGTGCAAGCCCGGAAAACTGCATAAGCACATCATACAGAAAAAACCCTAACCATACACTTTCGCCTTTGCCCTGATTGCCAACCATATTCATACCATCATTCCAGTCACCGGTACCTATGAATGGCAGTCCCTTCTCTCCAAAAACAAGACCTTTGATAATTGCCCGTTCGCAGTGTTGGTACAAAGTGGCTACTTCTTCAGAAATACCGGGAAGATCATAATATGAGTCATCTTCAGGCTTTAACGGGCGGCCTTCAAGGAAGTGAACCGGTTCATCCAGAACTCCCGTGTCGCCGGTACAATTGACATAACGACTTGTCGCCAGCGGCAACCAGAGATAATCATCCGAACAGTGTGTGCGAACCCCTCTTCCAAATGGCGGATGCCACCAGTGCTGGACATCCCCTTCCCTGAACTGCCTGCTGGCACAGAGAATCAAATGGTTTCGGACCAGTTGAGGCGAGGAATGTATCAGTGCCATAACATCCTGTAACTGGTCGCGGAATCCAAAAGCACCGCCGGATTGATAATATCCGCTACGCGCCCAGATCCGGCATGCTAATGTCTGGTATATCAGCCAGCCATTGATAAGGACATTTATCGAAGGATCAGGTGTATCAACCTGGACCGCTCCAAGAGTGTGTTTCCAGTATTGCCAGACTGCTTCCAGTTCATTGCGTGCAGCAAGTGGTCCACGGAAGCGATTTACCAGATTTCCTGCATCCTCAGAATCCCTGCCTGCACCAAGCCTGAATATGATATCTCTTTGTTGACCATCAACAAGTTCTGTAAAGACCTGGATTGCAGCACAAGGATCCAAAGCAGCACCTATCTTGCCTGAGAGTCGTGAGCGAGCCATAGCAGATGGGTTTGACAGAGAACCATTACGTCCAATAAATTCAGTACGGTCGCAGGTTATGGATTGAAGTGCATCATCTGTCTGGAAAAATGAAACCCGGTCACCAAATTCCGAATTATAAGGATTTCTCGCGTATATGGCACCGGTGTTAGGATCGATCAGGGTGGTCACGTGCATTGACGATTTTGATCGCAGATCTCCCAGTACCCACTCAACGTAACCTGTAACTGATACCTTACGCGACCTGCCTGATTCGTTTCGCACTTTCAATAATGAAAACTTTATCGCGGCATCTACTGCCACATAAACCCACAATTCAGACCGGATTCCATCTTCTGAATGTTCAAATACACTGTATCCGAATCCATGATGAGTGACATAATGCTTTGTTCCGCGACCAGGCAACGGAGAAGGAGACCAGAAATATCCGCTCTCTTCATCGCGGATATAAAAAGCTTCACCGCATGAATCATTTACCGGATCATTGTTCCAGGGAGTAATACGGAATTCGTGTGCATTTTCACTCCAGGTATAAGCTAGTCCATTCTCTGAAATTACAGTCCCGAAACGTGGGTTTGCAAGCACATTGACCCATGGTGCAGGTGTTACTTTCTCATGAGATGTTGTGATTATATACTCACGTCCATCAGGAGTAAATCCTCCTGTTCCGTTGAAGAATATCAGATCATTACGTGGCAGTATTTTTTCTTCGGTGACTTTTGGGTGTGAAAGTCGGGTATGTTTTAGGAGAGGAACCGGCGATTCCAGGAGGATACGATGATTGATCTGTTTCTCCAGGGTTCCTTTTTTATCCGAGATGATTACCCTTGCGACGGTCTGTATCAGGATCCGGTCTTCATCCGATATCTGGTCTGCAAGCCGTACAAAAATCCCGCCCGGCCTATCCATAATATTTGCTTCCACACCTGCGGCAATTAATCCCATGATCTGGTCATTAAGCAGTTGCCGGTAACCTGCATGGTCTTCGTTCCAGATAACCAGGTCCACAACCAGTCCTTTAACCCGCCAGTAAGTATGAGCCTGAACAAGTAGACGTACAAGTTCAATATTGGCAGCATCTTCAATTTGCAGCAAAACAATGGGCAAATCACCGGAAATTGAATATCCCCACAGACCCGATTGTCCCCGGCGGTTTTTTATGATGATATTAGGATCAGTACGCATCGATGAATTTGCATATATAATAGAACTTGCAAGGCTCCCGAAAAGCTGCGCATCAGCTTCCGTGGCATTGATCTGCCTCAATACTACCTGGCTGTGTGTAAAGGCTAATTCAAATACACGGTTTGAAAGTCGCCGGTCCTGGTATTTGTCAACAAGACTTAAGGCAGCCTCACGTGTTTCACCCATTCCTGTAACTATATCAATCTTTACAGATTCCTCAGGATGGAGAATTATTTTATACCGGATAGCAACAATCGGATCGAGAACAGAGCCCTGACTTCCGGAAAGTGCTGCGGAATCCATCATCACCCGTGGAGCAATTAAGCTTCTCCCGCGACCAATGAATTTCATACGGTCAGTCTCATATGAAATCTCACTGAATTCTGCTCCATGCATAGTCATGAGATGAAACATCCATGGTACTTTTTCCCCCTCTGAACGGGGTCTTCGGGAGCAGAGTATTGCCTGCCGGCTGTCGATTATTTCGGTCTGAACAAAAAGATTGCTGAATGCAGGATGCAGGGCATCCGCAGCAGATGAAGCAAGAACAACCTCTGCATAACTCGTGACGTCAATAGTCCTGGGAACCCGGGAACGATTTGTGATCCTTACCCTTCTTAGTTCAATATCATCTTCCGGCGATACAACAATTTCCGTGTGGGTATCGAAATCTTTATCCCGCCTGCGAAATTCTGCGCGTCCCTTCGAGAAGATTGCCTCATAATTCTCAGGTTGACGAAGTGTAGGTTGATATGCAGTTGACCAGAAATCTCCGGTTTGCCGGTCGCGTATATAACAGAACATCCCCCAGTTATCACAGGTTGTATCTTCTCTCCAGCGTGTTACAGAAATATCCTTCCATAAACTGTAACCGCCTCCTGCATTTGTAACCATCACATGGTACTTTCCGTTTGAGAGTAAATGGACTTCCGGTATTCGCGTGTCAGGTGTTCTTAATACCCGGACAGGCATCTCCTGACTATCAGAAACAGTATGAATGTCGGAGATCACATTTGAATGGGAATAATAGGCTGCATTCTTTGGAATCCGTTCCTGGAGAAGCAGCATAGTTGACTGAAAAAGTGTATCCGACTCGAACCGCTTCTGCATTGGGCGATCAAGAATCAGATAAGCCAGCGACAGAATACTCATCCCTTCATGATGTGCCATAAATGACTGAATAACCACACTCGATTTACCACGGGGCAGACGGGATTTAGTAAAGTCTATAGCTTCAAAGAATCCGTATTTTCCTATCAGATTGTCTTTTGCAAGGCGTTCCAGGTTGATACAGGCTTCTTCAGGTTCAACCATCAGAGCCAGGAGGGTGGCATAAGGTGCAACGACCAGATCTTCTGCAAGTCCCCGTTTAAGTCCTGTGCCGGGTACACCAAATGCCCGGTATTGATAATTCATATGAACATCAACCATGTTATAACCTGATTCCGATATTCCCCATGGAATACCTCGTCTTCTCCCATATTCGATTTGTTTCCTGACTACTGACTTATAAGTCTGATCAAGCAACGTATTCTCATAAGTCGGCATAACCAGCAGAGGCATAAGATACTCGAACATTGAGCCACTCCAAGAAAGCAGTATCGGATCACCGCCTGTGGCAGTGAGTAACCTGCCAAGTGAAAACCAGCTCTCCTGTGGTAATTGTCCCTGAGCAATTGCAACAAAAGTGCTGAACCGGGCTTCGGACGCCAGCAAATCGTAAAAGCTTGCATCTCTCCGCCGTTCATCAACATTATAACCGACCGACATCAGATGACGATTATTGTCATATAGAAAGTCATATTCAATATGAGTAAGATTGATTGATTTGTGTGCAATATGCTGAATGGTTGTTAACCGTTCATTTGTCCTGTAACAGGCTTTCATGACAGACTTTTTCAAATCATTGCCCCATTCAACCATTTCGGTGGTAGTTTCATAGGAAAGCCAATTTGAAATATCTGATATAAGTTTTGTATTTATATCGGAAAGTTCGCGTAAAGTCGGAATCTCATCGATACCTGTAAATTCTTTAATTTTATCCTGATAAGACGGCAACATTATCCATGGTGTGAGATAGGTCAGCTCTTCAAGTGCACTGCTGCATTGCCTGGTCAGGGCCTGTACCCACCAGTACGATTCGCTTCCGGGGTCGGCAACAAAGATTTCAGCCAGCTCGCCGGCAGATATTAGCAATTGTCCAAGGCAATCCTTCATATCTGTTAAAGTGGAAGGCTGCGAAGTGATCATGACCTTTAGTTCACCTCGAAATTTACTTAACCTTTCATGAATTGGTCTGTCTTGTAAATTTACAAGAATCATGAGCGTATCTTCAATTGCCTCAAATAATCTTGGACTCAAAATCTTTTGATCGGGAATTGAAAGCAATCCTGGTCGCAGGACCATTAAATATCCGGCCAGGTTCCCGCTGTCAACTGACGATATATAAGGTGGATGTAACGGCTTCAAAGTCTGTGTATCATACCAGTTGAAGAAATGACCTCTGAACTTTTCCATAGCTTCCATTGTCTCAAGTGCATTTGAGGTACGTTCAATAAGTTGGCCTGCAGAAATATAGCCAAAATCGTACGCAGACAAATTTGCCAGCAGTGCGAGTCCCATATTAGTAGGGGAGGTCCTGTGTGCAACTACGCCAACCGGATGTTCCTGAAAGTTATCAGGTGGCAGCCAGTGATCTTCAGGACTGACAAAAGTCTCGAAGAATGCCCATGTTTTTCGGGAAATCTGACGGAGGAAGTTGGTTTGATAGTCCGTTAACTTTGTTCCCGGATGAGCAAGGGGAAGACTTATCCACCAGGCAACAAAAGGGGAAGCAAACCAGACCCCGGGGATGGGCCAGATAACTGCAAGCATCACAGGATGTAACAGCGCGAGGGATACCAATGAAGCGAATGCTATTACCGGAGCTATCCACATAATAAGGTATGTCCCAAAGATGTCAGTATGATTATTGATATTGTCTCTGCCCGACGGATTCCATTCGAGAAGTCGCCTATGTGAGAATGTAAGTCTCCACAGAGTACGGAAAATAGCATCCAGACTATAATAAGCCTCATGAGGCAGACAGATAAATGTAAACGCTGCCTGTATGAAGTGCCTGGCTGTGGATCGTATTGAGGTTGTCACGTGCTGTGTCGGAAAAACATCGTCTTTTTTTCGGAGCACATCAAGTATGGAGATTATCAAAGATGGTATTATGATGATTCCTAAAACTGATAAAGTCCAGAACCATCCCTGTGGCAAGAGGGTCCATGACAATAATAAAAGGAGTATCAGGGCAACAGGAGTTATACTCCGCCGGAAATTGTCAAATATTTTCCATTTTGATAGTCCCGAGAGTGGGTTTTTATGCAACTTGCCATGAAGATCAGGTACTCTTGGCATGAGCCAGCGGATAATCTGCCAGTCACCACGTATCCAACGATGCCGCCGTTTGACATCTGAGAGATAGTCTGACGGGTATTCTTCAAATAATTCCACGTCGCTGATAAGTCCGGACCTGACATAGCATCCTTCCAGAAGATCATGGCTGAGTATTCTGTTTTCAGGGAAACGCCCATTGAGTACCAGCCTGAAAATATCGACATCGTAAATCCCCTTACCAATGAAAGATCCCTCACCGAAAACATCCTGATAAACATCTGAAACTGTCCTCGTATAGGGGTCGATGCCGGGATCGCTACCGTAAAGTCTGGCATACAGCGAAAGATTTGTTCCGGGCAGGCTGACTGCAACACGTGGCTGCAGGATGCCATATCCTTCATTAACCCTTTGCCTTTTTTCGTCATAAAATGCCCGATTTAACGGGTGTGCCATTGTTCCTGCAAACTGCCTTGCAGAATCGCGTGGAAGTTGGGTATCTGTGTCGAGAGTAATAACATATTTTACTTTAGATAAAATTTCTGTATTTCCGGTAACAAGTGAGAACTGATCTTCCAGTCCGTCGCGTAATAATGAATTCAGTTCTATAAGTTTACCTCTTTTCCGCTCATAACCCATCCACATCTTCTCCCGTTGATTCCAGCGGCGCGAACGATGGAAGAGAAAGAATGTTTCCTGTCTGGCATCATTGTATTTGTCATTCAGGTTTTCAATTTTTTGACGGGCCAGTTCCAGTAAAGGTTCATCCTCAGGCAGGATTTCTTTTTCAGCGTCCAGAAAATCTGTCAGGAGAGCAAAATGAAGATTTTTATCCCTGTTTGCGAGAAACCTTACTTCCAGCCCTTCGGTAAGTTCCTCTATATTTTTCAGACTCTGGAGCATAGTTGGCACCACTACCAGAGTGCGTGATTCCGGAGCGATTCCATGTGAATAATCCATCCGGGGCAGAGGGTTTGGAGCTGAAATTAATGTCGCAAACCAGTTCACGAGGGGAACTGCCAGGTGACTTGTGCATATCAGCAGAAGAATAGCCATCAGAACAAGTTGCCATCCGTTCACGCCATCAAAATATAATTTTGTCAGCAGACTTGCCGTGAGGATCAAAGTCAGTAATACAATCGAACCTGTAAACAGAAGCAGGTTATTCCGTTTACTTATTTTAAACAATGCGCCTGAAACAGAAAAACGCACTTTCACAAGTCGTTCGAGAATCGGCAATCCCCTATCGATCAGGTAGTACCCGACATGAGCTGTCCGGTTGTCGCGGTTATTCGTTGCAGCACTCTGTTGTGCAAGCCTGACAGCGTGCTCCGCTACTTCAGCTTCGGAAAGCGGGCAGTTATTTGAAATTTTTTCTATTTTATGACGGTATCGGTCGCGGGTGGTGAAATCCATTTTGCTGTAGGTTCCACCTGGATCATTATGTAAAATCTGTTCCACAATACTCATCATTTCAACAAACTCCTTCCAGTCTGTTGAGCCCAGGAAACGGAGACTGTTGATGCTGTTGCTGAATGAAAGCTGGTCAGCAGCCTGTTGCTGGTTACCCAACTGCACCATCTTTTCAATTGTAAAACCAGATTCAGAGAGATGTTGCTCCATCCATGTCAGCGGTAATGCTAATGCTGAACTCTGACCCTGTAACCTACGTGCAAATTCCGAAACGAATGCTGTAGTCATTGGAGGTTTAGACCTCGCCATATCAGCTATTATAAGAATCAGGTTCTTTGGATTCTTCTCAGCAACCTTTATCATCTGATCGGACCAGGAATCAGCCAGATCACGGTCAATTCTGGAATCAGCGATTAATGTGGCCACACGGCGAAGATTTTCGATCAGTGCCAGCCTCAGCATAATCGGGATTGCCCACAATTCTCCCAGTTTTAAAGGCGTGATTGTCTGGTAAGCAGCTACAAAACGCCGGAGACTTTCGGGATCCACCCGTCCATCACCATGCGATATCACTTCCAGCGCAATATCATATACTCTTGGAAGCCCTGTTGACGGGCCTTTAAGAAGTCGGGGCAATTCTCTGCTATAACCCTTTGGTAAATGTCTTTTTCCGGTATGAATATGCTCTTCTATAAGATAAAAGTTATCCAGGAGCCATTCACCGGCAGGCGTAATCTGACGTTTTGCATTAACCGCTTCAGTAACAAGGTTCCGGACTTCAAGCAGGACTTTCTCATTCCCTGCTAACCTCGTAAGCAGCTGCTGATCGGGAACTTTCTGATATTCTGAGGTATGCAGACCTGCAAGAATTATACCATGCTGTTCCATCTGGTCAGCACTGAATAACTCTGAACGTAATGGTGGTTCCATGTCTGTATACTTTTTAGGAGTACCTTCTCCAAAGATATCCGTCTTCATCCGGAACAATGATTCGTTAATATTAACGCTGTTTACCTTCATTCCTGAGTTGTCTTATTGTTCATAACCGAAATTGCTGACTTTCTAATTAATTATAACTTATATCAGATAATCAGGGTGCCAATTTGCATTCATTACATTAAAAAAGCATTACATTACTTTTACAATTAATTGTATTATTCACACATTTGCTTTTGATTATCAGTAATCAACTACTCTTGGTTTGGATATGTCAAAATCCATAAAACCATAATCGCTGGTTTTATAAGAGTTTGTTTTGAGGATGTTATAGCCATTGCCGGGAATGTAAGGATAAAATGTCATTGAAATTTGGAATGTATTGAATGTAAGGTAGTTATTTTTTATCAGTACGCCAAATCCAAGCAATGAATATAATTTGCTGTGCGAAAAGCCGGATGTCTTATTACCCAGCATTCCAAAAGAAGAAAAAAGATAAGGGCCAAAGTTGAATCCTAAAAGACTCCACGGGGTATAACTTTGGGTTTGCAGAGTTAAAACCATCATTTTTGTTGCAGAATATGTAAGTTGTTCGAATCCTTTCATTTCTCCTGTGAAGGTCAGGTTATCCGATGAAAGACGGTTTATTCCGAAAATTAAAGTCGGCCTGATAAATTGTCTTAATTTCCAATATCCAAAGTTTAATAACCGGGTATAATAATTCATTCTGCCTGTAATAACGCCCTGTTGAAGGCCCGAAGATCCTAAGAATGTTCCATATTCCAGGTCGGTGCTCAGGAATCCGAAATTATAATAATTTCCCCATGAAGCCTTAAAACCCAGATACATCCGGTTTTTATGCTGAACATCCATCCCGATGGTCATACCAAAAGCCCGGCCCACAGGAACATCTTCAATCTTTCCAAAATTGAAAATGTAATTATCCGGGACATACTTCCTTGAAGTAATTCCAATTCCGGTAAAATAAGCGTCTTCCCTGTTGAAAACATTCGCAGATTCAGATTCCGGGGATCTTCCGGGGTATCTTGTAATGACTATTCGCGCGGAGAGGATAAAATTTGTGATTCGTCCATCTGCTTTGTTCCATTTAAATAATTGCCATGACCTTGCTGCCCAATAATCCTGTATATTGGTTTTGGATGCCAGATACCGGATAGTATCCTGCTGAACATAACTTTGAGCCGTAATCATCTGGCCTAAAAAAATTCCTCCGGCCCATTTTGTAAGCGGAGAATAGAAAGATCTTGCAAGTTCAAAGCTTCTGATTATGTCCTTATTTTCCGAGAACAAATATTGAAGATTGGAGCTTAACGGGGAATAATAGGATCTTACAAATTCATAGTTTTTAACCAAATCATTTTTGCCGGGGAAAAGGTATTGAAAATTAAAGCTAATGTATGAATTGAGAATATTGGGAATCAGATAGCTTAATCGTTTGATATTAACATTCGTATGACGGTTCCTTAGTAAATCTCCCGCTAAACTGTTTCCTAATCCGCCAAAATTATTATCTTTTAGTGCTGCTTTCACGGTGGAACCTGACAGACTGAAAGCCGCATTTAAGCTCCAGACGTCCGATACCCTTATATATACATCCACTGAATCAGCTTTTTTGGATGCAGGTAATGCATAAAAAAACACATCATGCACATATTTTTGTGACCGTATCAGTCGCACCGATTCGTTCACAAGCAAAGAATCATAAGGTTCATTCTTCCTGAAAAGCAAGAGGTTTTGAATAATCCTTGGCCGGGTTCTTATATGAAGGTTATTGCCCGATTTTATTAAAAAACCGTGCGGATGAACTGAAGTGTCCTGAAGCCTATAACCAAAAGGATCCAATGTAGTTATGTAAATATTTCTTACAATCTTTCCTTCTGCTTTATTATAGGGTTTTGTCTTTACTATTTTGCTCTTTTTTGATGGTTTTGCATCCGGAGTGACATGTCTAAAGATCAGACTGTGCATAAATCTGGTGAATTTTGATTTTTGCGAGTAACTTTCGATTGCCTTGAAAGTTGTTAAATAGTTGGATATCTTTATGGAATCATTAATGATTTTTACAGAATCCTGAGCGATCCGTAAAGAATCCCTGTTGATCTTTTGTTCCTGTGCTGTTGCCTGTCCGCAAAGGAATAAAGTCAGATGAATAATCAACAGTAGTTTGTTGCAGATAGACCGGGAAGATTCGAACATTCAGCGAGGCAGCTATTTATTTATTAATATTTGGAGGTAACAGTTTTTCGATTAAGGATATTGGCTGTTGAGAAAGTTGAAATCCTTTATGAACTCGTATCCGTCTAAGTTAAGAAAGGGCTTTTCTTTTGCTGAAAGCCCGCCACTGAAATAGCCGGTTGTGCGATTTAAAAGTTTCAGGATTTCTTGAATTTAAGGCTGTTATACCAGCCTGAAGTAATTTACCTAAAAGGTTATTTAACAAATTGGCTGAAATGCCTACAAAAGTTTTATTTGATAAATATCCGGCAGCCAAACCTGTTGTGGCACTTAGGATATTTCTGATTAAATAGGGAGATGAAACCATATGACTAAAAGAGTTTTTCAGAATATTTCCGGGTTTAATGCTTTCAACAACTTTAAAGAATTCTTTCTTAAGCACTAACTCCTGAACAGCTTGTTTCTCCTCTAATAACCTTATTGCATCTTTAAGTTCAATGCCTGAAGTTATTTTTTGCATATTATTTTGTCTTAACTTTCTCATTCCATACAAGCATTCTGACAAGTCGGATCGTAGCTGATTTTACAACCATTTTACTTCTTTAATACACTGTTATCAACGCGATCCGGCTTGCTTTTTAATGCTTTTACTGAACTCCTGATCTCATAATCAAAAAGTCAATTCCTTTAAGTCAGAAGTGTTTATCAGCAATTAACTCAATCTTCTTCCCTGAAGAACTCTGATGATTATGGCAATGATTGCAATTACAAGAAGTACATGAATGATTCCTCCTGCACTATATCCTATAAATCCGATCGCCCATGCAATAATCAATATTACCGCGACTACGTACAATAAATTTCCCATGACTGAAGTTTTTAGTTATTTAAATTATTAAGATACAAAGATGATTACAAGCGAGCTGTAAATTATTACATAACTACTTAAATATGTTACATCTTTCACACATTCTGATTTAATTTTCTTCTTTTACCTGCGATCTTAAGTTCCTGATCTGCATCTATTCAAAACCGCTCTTAATAATTGATGAGATCATCTTGAGCCGTTCCCATGCAAGGTGTGGTTTAAGCAATTCTGACTGAAAAACTGCCTGATATTATTTTTTTGGAAGATCAAAATTTGCTGTAGTCAGTACTACCACCTCGCCTGGCGCCTGAATATTAGGATCATACTCTGCAGTAATAAAAATTTTAACCGGCTTGAATGAGGATTTGGTCTCGAAATAAGCACTTAATTTTTTTGAAAAGATACTTGTTATGGTTCTTACCTGGCCAATGTTTTTTATGGCATTATCAGCGGTAACCATCCAGATTACATAAGTATTCTTGGGTGGTGTAAGTCTGCTGGCTTCAGCCATATTTGCCAGATCTATTTTCAGAACATAATTATTGTATTTGTCCTTGGTCACTTTAACTGAACCTCTTGCCGCAGGTATTATTGCTGAGTTCAGGAAGTTGGCCTGAGCTGCACATGGTTCAAATGAAAATATCATTAATGCTGCAGCAGAAGTTAAAATGAAATTTTTTATAAGGAAAGCCATTCTTGTTGATCTCATAGTTATTAATATTAGTTTACTCTCAATCCGAACTGTTATCCTGCAAAGTTCATTAGCTATCAGGAAAATACTATTACACAACTTTAAAATTATGTTACATTATTCACACTTTTAAAATGAGCTTTCGTGGCGCTAATGGATCTTTCCTGATCCCTGAGTCAAATGGTACTCCTGCCGGCAGGTTTCATTCTGAATTTCATTTTTCATAATGTATCTCGTATGCTTATACATTTATTGTGAGTAAACCATCAATTAATCTGTGAATTATGTAACTTTTTTCCGGGATTTTGTAACGATCATATCATGAGATGTAATGAAATTTGGGTCATATTGTTTTAATAATAATTAATACGGAGTGAAATGTCAAAATCAAATGGCGGAACAAAAGTAACTATCAACTGGAACGATCAAATGAGGAAACTAAAGGAAAAATTCTCCATACTTACCGATAAAGACCTTCGGTTTGAGCAGGGTAAACTGGATGAAATGGTATCAAGAATTCAAATGAAGGTTGGCAAAACCAGGCATGAGATTTACCAGTTAATCACAAAGATATAATCAATTTATATTGTTAAAGGCATCTCCTGATTTGTGTGAATTATGTAACTTAATTTTGAAATTATGTAACAAGTAAGAGACCTTAACCTGATACCTTTACAGTATTAATAACTCAATATAATTTTATAAATCAGAAAATGAAAAAAATCATCCTTTTTACATTCGTAATTATTTTTTCGCTGAGTGCTACAACTGCATTTGCTGTTAATTCAGGAGCGAAAACTTCATCAGATAAATCTGCTGTTCCGGTCAAAACAGAAAATAAATTATCTGAAGAAGAGTTAAGTCGTCTGACAAGACGAGTTGAAGAAATACGCGACATGGACAAAACGAACATGACAGTTAAAGAAAAGCGTGAACTAAGGAAAGAACTGAAGGCAATTAAAGAAAATGTCAAAAGAGATGGTTCCGTAATTTATATCAGCGCCGGTACTCTTGTTCTTATTATTATCCTGGTAATACTTTTAGTCTGATAAACAATATTTCGTAACTATCAGGATTGTTTAAAAGCCAAATCTAATTGTTAAGGTAATAAACAAGTTCCGGGGAATTAAAATATTCTTGGTTTTAGGTTAATTCAGGGTTAGTTAGGTTAGGGTAATGAGGAGGATTGTCATTCAGGCAGTTCTCCTTTTTTTATCCGGCAGAGTCAATCCTTCTTAAGAAAACTTAAATCTCAATCGTACATTCCAAAGGTCTGAACTTTTTAATTCCCATTTGGACAGAATATGGTAAATGTAGGAATAATGCAACTTAATCAGACAATTGTGTAAAATGTTAAGATGCTTTGCAGATTACCTTTGAAACAAGGTTCTGTGAATATTCTAATAACAGGAAAATAATAAATTTCAAACAATTAATCAGATTGCAGTTAATTTCAAAAACAAAAAGTAATCATCAATTGTTTCATATGCAGGTGTTAAGTCATATTTCCAGTCTCCTTATAGTATAAGTAAATAATTACAGACATAAAAAATATAAAAAAATGAACCAAGGAAAAGAGATGCTGATTACAGAACAAATCACCCGTGAGGACAGAGGAACATTTAAATCCTCATTGGATTCATTTGCTCTGCGCAGTCTGATAAATAATATTAAACATGACCGGGAATGGTTAAACGGCGGATTGAAGGCGTTAATTCTGGAAAGAAACCCTTCGAAAAAAATTTTATTGACAGTAGTGCGAAAAGGAACACAAATCAAATCTTTTCAGGCAGATACTTCTATTACTTTTCAGGTGATTGATGGTAGCTTGAATTTGCATTTCGGAAATGGATCCTATACAATAAGAAAGGGAGAAATAATGATTATAAATGAAAAAATAAAGTACAAGATTGATTTATTGGAAGATTCGGCTTTCCTGATGATTCTAACATCTGGTAACTGAAAAATTTAATTTTATTCTTAAGCTATGAAATCCAGAAATAAAATATTAGCAGCACTTTTCGCACTTTTTGTTTATACATGTGTTACACCGGTACCAGTTATGGCCCAGGGCGGGAATGTAAGCCTTCAGGTTTTTTATGATCAGTTAAGTCCCTACGGGCAATGGACCAACAATTCCGATTATGGTTATATATGGATACCTGATGTAGGTCCTGATTTTTCCCCCTATTCGACCAACGGGTATTGGGTAATGACAGATTTTGGATGGACATGGGTTTCAGATTTTGAGTGGGGCTGGGCTCCTTTTCATTACGGACGCTGGGATTATAATAATAATTACGGGTGGTTCTGGATACCTGATACTGAATGGGGCCCTTCGTGGGTAATATGGAGACGGGGGAATGGTTATTATGGATGGGAACCGATGCGGCCGGGAATTAGCATTAGTATGAGTTTTGGGAGAGATTATCAAAACGTTGACAGATGGCATTTTGTTCGAGACAGGGATTTCGGCAACCGCGACCTGGGTCGGTATTATGTCAATAGAAGTGATAATGATATGATCATCAGAAATTCAACTGTGATTAATAATACCTATGTCGATAACAGCCGGCATATGACATATATTGCCGGCCCCCGGGGAGATGATGTTCTGAAATTTACAGGCAGAAAGATAAGCAAAGTTATTATCCGCGATAATGACAAACCGGGACAAAGACTTAGTAATGATCAGCTTCAGATATACAGACCTCAGGTTGTACGTAATAATGCTGCAGGACGGCGACCCGCCCCGTCACGTATTGTTGATGTAAAGGATGTACGTCCGCCTGCCGGAAGAAATAACAATAATGGACGGGGTAACATTCCGCAGCAACAGCAACAACAACAGAAACAACAAGATCAGCAGAAACAGCAGCTTCAGCAAAAACAACTGCAACAGCAACAACAAACTGAAAGCAAGAAGCAGGATCAGCAAAAACTGCAGCTTCAACAAAAACAACAGCAACAACAACAGACACAACAAGATCAGCAGAAACAGCAGCTTCAGCAAAAACAACAGCTACAACAAGATCAGCAAAAACAACAGCTACAACAAGATCAGCAGAAACAGCAGCTTCAGCAAAAACAACAGCAACAACAACAGACACAACAAGATCAGCAGAAACAGCAGCTTCAACAACAGCAACAACAACAACAACAGCTTCAACAGCAGCAACAGCAAGACAAGCAAAAGCAGCAACAAACAGATATAAAGAAACAGGATACACAACAAAAAGAAGTACAGCCTCCAAAGCAAAATGCACGACAAACCAGGCAAGCCGCGAGAGCTAACAAATCGAAGAAATCAGAAAAAGATAAGGCAAAAAATAATACTGAAAAACCTAATAACTAGGACTATGAAGTATTCTCCGGTAATAAGTGATTGTTTAATCTGAAAAAAATATTTCACTATGAATTTAATCTGGAACAGAAAGAAGGACAGAATCAAGCAAAAATTTGCTGGTGTCACTGATAAGGATCTGTTTTTTAAACTTGGAAGTGAAGATGAAATGGTCAAGAACCTCAGGACCAAACTTGGAAAAACAGATAAAGAAATACTTCAGATCATAATTGAACATTAATTGATTTTTAATGTTGAATATGAACGAAATAAATGTCCGTTTAACAGAAAAGAAAGATATCATTTACTCCTATGATGCTTCTTATAAGAAATATGGAAAGCGACCGTTGCAAAAGAATTGTAAAGGAAGAACTGAAGAAGCTCGGGGTTCAGTATAAATATGTTGAATTGGGTGAAGTTGAGTTGGTAAAAAAAATATCGTCAGAAGAACTTCAATTATTGGACAATGCGCTGAAAAAATCAGGACTTGAATTAATGTCAGATCACAAAACTGTACTTATCGAAAAAATTAAAGAATCAATTAATCAACTGTTATTACGAATGGATGATATTGATATACCGGGCATTTCAGACTATATCAGTAAAAGGGTCAGTAATGGTTACAGTTACCTTAGTAAGATCTTTTCTGAAATGGAAGGAATTACAATAGAGAAATATTATATCATTCAAAGAATTAACAGGGTAAAAGAATTACTTAGATATGACGGACTAAGCCTAAATGAGATTGCCTTCAAGCTGCATTTCAGCAGTGTGGCACATTTGTCAAATCAGTTCAAAAAGGTTACAGGTTTAACCCCTTTCAATTTCAGGCAGTACAGGAAAAAAAGGATTTTCTTTAAAATCAGATCACTCAGGGTAATCTGATCAAAAATATAGCCATTCCATACCTGGGAATGTGTGAATTTTACAAATCTGTTATGATATTGTGTAATAAACGCCGAGACATGCGAGGGTATCTTTGTGCCATATCTATTGGTGAAATCAGGTTAAATGAGGTGTTTTATTAAAAACATGGTTTGTGATCGTTGTAAGACATTAGTAATTAATGCTCTGAATAAGGTTGGTATTAGTTATCTTAAAATTGATCTGGGTGAACTTACTCTCGAGCGGAGAATGACCCGCAGCCAGTTTGATCAGCTGAAAACATTATTAAAAAAATCAGGATTTGAATTACTCGATACCATTCAGAATGATCGTATGGAAAGTTTATTGAATACCATTGATGATCTTGTAAATTTTCCAGAGAAAAAGCTGGAAAAATCGAATCCTGATTATTTAAGAATGAAACTTAATCAAAACTATGGTTCACTCAATAATCTGTTTTCAGAAATAGAATGTGTTTCAATTGAAAAGTACATTGATGAGCATAAAATAACAAGGATAAAGGAGATGTTATTCTATAATGAACTCAGTCTCTCTGAAATAGCGGATATTATGGAATACAGGAACTCAGCACAATTATCTTTACATTTCAAAAGTAATACGGGACTTACACCGGCATATCTTAAACAGCTTCGTTCCCACATGCAATATTCCCCTTGCAAAAATTAATATAATGTTCCCATAACTGATCCGGTATAAGACTGTAATTCATACAGAAAAGTAAGATGAAAGATGCAATAAAAATACTATTCATCGAGGACGTTAACTCTGATGCAGAACTTATCTGGCGCCAGATTGAAAAAGAAAAGATTCAATTTATAAAAAAACTGATTGAAACGGAGGAGGAATATCTTGATGCGCTCGCTTCCTTTATTCCGGATATTATTATTTCAGATTACTCTCTTCCGCGTTTTAACGGAATGCAGGCCCTCATTATCAAAAGTGAGATTGCCCCGTCCATACCATTTATCCTCGTTACCGGTTCTGTAAATGAAAGGGTGGCTGTTGATTGCATGAAGGCAGGGGCTGACGATTATATTATTAAAGAGAATCTTTCAAGGCTGGGCGAAGCCGTAAAGTCAGCATTAAAGAAGAAAGAGGCTGCCCGGCAAAAAGAAATTATGGAGAAAATGCTTAAAGAGAATGAGGAGAAGTACAGGTTGATGGTCGATCTTTCACCTGATGCAATTTTCATTCACTCGGGGGGAAGAATCCTATTTGCAAATCCTACCACTTTAAGGCTATTTGGTGCGGAATCATTCGATAGTATTAAGGATCTTCCTGTAATCTCATTTGTGCATCCCGACTTTAAGGATATAGCGCTAAACAGAATAAAAAGGATTTTTGAAACAGGTAAACCTACCGACTATGTTGAAGAGAAATTCATAAAACTTAATAATGAAGTATTTGATGTTGAGGTTATAGGGATTCCGGTTATTTACATGGGTATACCTGCCGTTCAGACGGTAGTCAGAGATATTTCCAGGCGAAAGCTTGCTGAAGAAAAACTTATCGAATCCGAAGCCTATTATCGTACCCTGATTGATATTTCGCCAGACGGGATAATCACAGCTGATTTTGAAGGTAATATCACTTACGGATCAAAAAATGCATATAAAATTTTTGAAGAACCGATGAATGTCAGTTTTGTCGGCAGATCAGTTTTAAACTGGCTCGATCCTGAATATCATCAGCCGATAATGGACCGGTTTATGGATATTATTAAAGGAAATACAAAACCTTCAATCGGGGAATACAAATTACTGAAGCATGACAGATCTGCGTTCTGGGCTGAACTGTCATCATGTCCGATAATTGATGCAAAAGGAAATACAGACGGATTACTTATTGTCTGCAGGGATATTTCAGGACGCAAGAAAGCCGAAGAAGAACTTATACGGGCCAAAGACAAAGCAGAGGAGGGTGACAGGCTGAAAACCGCATTTCTTAATAATATTTCCCATGAGATAAGGACTCCGATGAACGCAATTACGGGTTTTTCAGCATTGCTTGCAGAACCTGATATCACCAAAGAAACCCAAAAGTCTTATATTGAAATCATTAATCAAAGCAGTGATTATTTGCTGGAAGTATTGAATGATATTATCGAAATATCAAATATTGAAGCAGGTATACTGAGATTGAAAAAGAACAGAATTAACGTTAATACTCTTCTGATTAAACTTTATAAACAATTCAGCCCGCAGGCTGCTGAAAAAGGGATTGAATTAAAGCTGAAAACTGTTCTTCCTGATAATGAGGCCAATATATTTACCGATAATGCCAAGTTGATCCAAATTATCTCAAACCTTTTAAGTAATGCATTGAAATTTACTCTGCATGGGAAGATTGAATTCGGCTATAGTCTGGCAAATGAAGATCTCGAATTTTTTGTGTCAGATACCGGGATCGGAATATCTGAAGACCAGCACCAGAAAATCTTTAACCGCTTTTACCAGGTGGAACATTCCGACAAAAGCTTGCTATATGAAGGAACAGGTCTTGGTTTATCAATTTCCAAAAAATATATTGAATTGCTGAACGGGAAAATCTGGCTGAAATCAAAACCGGGTTTTGGTACCATATTTTATTTTACCATACCATATGAAGAAGAAAATACCCTTCAGCCACCTGTAAATACTCAAACTGAAATGAAAGAGACAGAAACTTCTGATAAAAAAACCGTTCTGATTGCAGAAGATGATAATAATAGTTTTTACCTGATCAAGGAATTATTGTCGGGACTAAATATTGAAATTGTCCGTGCCAGTAACGGTATTGAAGCTGTGGATATCTGCAAGTCGGACAAAAAAATAGATTTGGTTCTGATGGATATAAAAATGCCAGAGATGGATGGTTACACTGCAATCAGGAAAATTCTCGAGTACTCTCCAGGCACTAAGATAATTGCACAGACTGCTTATGCCGGTGATGAGGCAAGAAGTATGGAAGCCGGATGCGTGGGATTTATTTCAAAACCATTTGTTAAAATGCAATTCATTAAACTGGTTAAAGAATTTATGTAAACGGTGAGAATGATAAATGAATAAATAAGATATTTTAATGAAAAATCAGGCAAACTCACTTGCTAAGAGTATTGAAAAGCAGGATTCATTATCAGTTGGAATCACAAGTCCCGGAGGTCATCAGTTCCCTGTAATTGGCATTGGTGCATCTGCAGGAGGATTGGAAGCTTTAGAGCAGTTCTTTACAAATGTGCCGGAAAACAGTGGAATGGCATTTGTCGTTATTCAGCATCTCGATCCGAATCACAAGGGAATCATGCCCGAACTGCTTCAGCGAATTACGAAAATGAAGGTCTCTCAGGTAACCGACCGCATGAAAAT
>Ga0182021_10002892_pt1 | contig 20191 bp, 13 predicted proteins | sample 612E3MmetaG_FD_120493 | JGI IMG/M metagenome (GOLD analysis project Ga0182021, IMG submission 120493) | Permafrost microbial communities from Stordalen Mire, Sweden - 612E3M metaG (Illumina Assembly) | ecosystem: Environmental > Terrestrial > Soil > Wetlands > Permafrost | place: Sweden... | reverse complement strand
TTTGTGAAGATCATCGCCATCTGGGTTGGATTGGCACGGATACGACCGAGATCCTCGTCGACGTCGACAGCAGCCTTTTTATCCTCCAGCAACCCCGCGAGACCGACAAGCACATCGCTCATCAGAGCGCTCACATCGACATCGACCGGTTCGATGGGCTCCTGGCCGGCTTGAGCCAGTGAAAGCAACTCTTCCACCCTGTCATAGACGCTTCTTGCATCGTTTCGCAGGATATCGATGAGCTCCCACATGTCGGCGATATCCTTACCCGACTCGGCAAGACTCTCGATCAGTCCAACAGTCGTAAGAATCGTCGCCAGCGGACCCTTCAGGTCGTGAGAAACGGTGTGGGCGTAGCCCCGGAGCTCGTCGTTCACCCTCTGGAGCTCCTCCCCGGCCCTCTGGCGCTCGGTGACGTCCCTGACGATGTCGATGGAGCCGGTAAGGTTTCCATCGCGATCGTGCAACGGCGCTGCGCTCACCTCTCCGACGAACGTGCTCCCGTCCTTGCGGATGAAGTTGAGGAGCAAGTTCTCGACTATGCTTCCATGCATCAGCTCAGCGATTCCGGAAACCCCTTTTCCGCGGTCTTCCGGCGCCACAAAATCCGTCGGGTTCTTGTCACAGATCTCGGCGATATCATCATAACCAAAAAGCTTGAGGCCCACTTCGGATACGTCGAGCACCTTCCCGTTGAGGTCGAATATCGCGACAGTGTCGGGGGACGCATGCAACAGGGTGCTGTACAATTCCTCGGATTTGCGGAGCGCCTCCTCCGCCTCTGCCTGGGCCGTCTTGTCGATCACGACGTTGGTTATCGCCATGATCTCGCCGCTTTCGTCACGCAGAGCCGTCCCGGTGACATCCACCAGTTTGATCTCACCGTTCTTTGCAATCAAACGATACTGGTCCCTGACCACGTCCTCGCCCGAAAGGAGCCTCTGTATGTCTTCCGTCGCTGCTTGAAGATCACCCTCGTGGAGTATCCCCAGCTCGAATACGTTCCGCCCAATCAACTCTTCGCTCTTGTAGCCGAACTGATCGCACGCCGCACGGTTAAGACCTATCAACGTCAGGTTCCGGTCGTACGTACATATTGGCTCGCCCATCTCATCGTATAAGAGCCTGTAGCGTTCCTCGCTTTCTTTCAACGCCGAAAGAAGCCGCGAGCGCCCGATTGCCTGTCCCACCAGGCCACCAAGCACTTCGGTCGCCACCCTGGAGTAAGCGGGGATGTCATCGACGGTGTGTGAACCAAGGTTGAGGCTGCCCACGACCTCACCCTCGTACCGCAGTGGCACTACAGCGATGAACCGCAAGCCCTCTTTCTGGTGCATAGGATCGAGATCCAGCACCTTTTCATATGTCACGTACAAGGGCTCTCCCTGCATAATGAGTTGCGCCGATCTGGTCGACGATTCGAAATGGCCGCTAAACTCGACGAACTCGTCGGAGAGTCCCACGAAGTGAAGAAGGTCGAATGTGAGCGTGTTCTTGTCGACCACGTATACAACACCGCAATCGAGCCCCGTGTGTTGCATGATCGAATTCAACGCAAGTTCGATCAAGTGGACTATGTCTGTCTCGCCCCCCAGTTCGACAGCGAGGTCGCGCTGGGTCTGGATGAGCGCCTCGGCACGCTTTCGGTCGGATATGTCCCTTGATGCCAGGACGGCACCTGTAAATGCGCCATCGTCACCGTATAGAAAGCGCACGGCAGCCTCGATCCATATGTACGTCCGGTCCGCCGTGTTGCTGCGATATTCCAGCCTCGCGGTCCGCGCCCCGCCTCGGACCGATTCTTCCATGATGTGACGGACCTCCGGCAAATCGTCCGGGTGGACGGCCCAAGCCGAATCCTTATTGATCACGTCTTCCTCTTCGAAGCCGAAGATCTTCTTGACCGACGGGCTAACGTATATAATGCGCGCGTCGCGGTCGATCTGCGTAATCGCATCGACCATGTTGTCTGTTATCAGCCTCAGGCTCTGCTCGCGCTCCTTTAACGCGTCGACGGCCCGTCTCAATTCGACGGCTCTCTCGATTCCCTCGATCAGCAACGTCCCCATCCTGGCGTCCTTGACCACGTAGCCCGCCGCACCGAGCTTGAAAGCGTCGGTGGCGACCTGTTCGTCACCGTGACCGGTCATCATTATTACGGGTGGGTGTTCCTCGACACCGGCTATCTCCTCAAGGAGCTCGAGCCCATCCCCGTCTGGGAGTTGGTAATCAAGGGTGACGAGGTCAAAAACCGTCGAGCCTAGAAGCTCGCGAGCCGAGTTGCAATCGTAAGCGACGCTGACGCGCGCCTCGAGTTTGACCTCGAGATGCGTTCGAATCACATGGGCGGTGACCTTCTCGTCTTCGACTACCAGTATTTGCAGACCGGGATCCGGTTCCAAGGGAGGCGCATTGCTCTGATCAGGCATGTTTATTGTCCAAAAGTATCGTTGGCCAACACTCCTCGCATCGATAAGGAATATCGGCTTGATGATACGCCTACAGGAGGGGGTATGAAAGAAAACCCACGAAGGGGCTTTCTCATTTGGTTGGCGAGTGCAAACTCAGTTGATCTTTAAGCCGCGACGGAAGACATACAGAGGCTCACGTTGGCGGTGATGTCCTTGTTGGCTGTCGTGTACGTCTTTATGGACTTGGACGCAGACGGGCTGGTCGTCGCGCTTCCAGAACCCGTACCGCTGCTGCCACATCCGGTCGCGAGCCCACCCAGAGAACCACGACGATAGCCAGCACCAATACGAGGAGATTCTTTTTCATTCCAGTTCCCCCTTGCCAGAGACCACCGGATGTCACCCGACCAGGTGCCTGGTTCATTCGGTCTTGTCATCCATCTCCACGTTGAACTTACGCAGGATGAGCTGCCCGCTCTTGAGTAGCCCCTGCAACGCCGCGAAGTCGCTGTTGGGGTCGACCACGACCTCACCCTCGAAGGTGCCCGCCGCGATCTCCTCCGCTGTCTCGTTGAGCCTCTCAACCGGCTGGCGAATATATCTGTCAATCAGGTGACGAAGCCAGAATATGGAGAGCAGGGCAAAGAGGACGAGGGCGACAATCGCGGTTACCGTAAGCTTGATCACGTCTGAACGTTTCTGGTCATTGAAGTATTTGTCGATAGCCTTGACCTGCTTTGTAAGGTCATAGACGGTGACAACGGTAAACGCTTTCTGAACGCCGAACTGTTTCAGGTCGATAGTATGGGTAACCTGCATCAGGGTGCCCTTCATATTGCCAAGAGAGCTTATGATCTTGAACTCATCCCCGGACTGGCCTTTGGGCACCTGTGCGGCATCGACCTTAACCCCAGGCGCCGACATGGAATCTGCGATCTTGCCGTCCGCGACCACAGCCAGATACGACACCGGGCTGCTGAGAGCCTGGAGGTTCTTTATGACACCGTAGAGTTGAGTCGGATCTCCCTTCAAAACGCTCTGGACGATCGTCGGATTCAGCATCCTCACCATATCGAGACTGAAATTGCGGGTCTCGAAGTTCTGGGCGATCTTCTTATAGGACTCGAAAGTCTGGTTGATCATCAATTGCTTGGTGTGCTTGGCGTTGTTGTTGGCGCTGACCACCCCGTCGATGAGGTAGTAGCCGACAATAACCGTCACCAGAAGTAATACGGGAATCGTGAACCACCAGAGCAGCTTGTTCATCTCGCTCCTGGAACTTGAACGCATTCTGACTTCTCCCATAAACTTCTTTGTAGAACCGAGTTTTCATTTGACCGGGCAAACGCCCTCCGTTCCCACGTACTCAACTGTGCGGACATCTCATCTTTCCACCGGGCTCGACGATTTCCCTTCCCCTGCCAGGCCTGCACCAACCTCAAGGTAGCGAGCGTCAAGACCTTTGATCATGACGATTCGGCGGCGAGCTTCTCGAGCTCGTCCGCCCCACGGCCTCCCCCCCCCTATCGGGAAGACGACAGAAGTGTTGTTATTCCATGTAAGGCCTTTTTCGGATGCCGGATCGTGGTGGGCAAGCACTACGCAAAGAGTCGATGCCGCATGGCTGGCGAGGCCCACTTTGCCTATAATCAATACATGAAACTCGAACAACTCCTCGAAGATCTCAGACGCTATCCGGGCCTCACGCGCAAGGCGGCCATCGGCTCGTGGACGCGACGCTCCAGCATAATGAGCGGCGACACTGTGCTCGAGGAAGGGCCCGGCGACGATGCGGGCGTGCTACCCATGGGAGACGGGTACCTTCTCCTGGCAGCGGAGGGGCTTATGCCTGAGCTTCTGTGCGACCCCCCTTTCGCAGGCTTCTGTTCCGTGATCGCCAACGTCAACGACATATACGCGATGGGCGGTACACCCCTGGGCATAGTAACCGTCGTCTTCTCGCAGGGGTTCTCGGACGCCGCGCGTGAGGGCTTCATGAGCGGCATGGGTCTCGCCCTCGAGCACTACGGTATTCCGTTGCTGGGAGGCCATACGAGCCCTGACGTGGGTCCGGCCATCGCTGTATGTATCGCGGGATACGCAAAAAAGCTCCTGCTTGGCGACGGCGCCTCCCCGGGCGACCGGATACTGGTCGCGGCCGATCTCGAGGGCGAAGCGCACCCCCCGTTCTATGCATGGGATACCGTCACGTTCGCACCGGCGGTGCGGACCCGGTCCAGGCTGCGTGCCCTTCCGGATATGGCGGAGCTCGAAGTAGTCAGCGCGTGCCGGGATATATCAAACTCCGGGATGCTGGGGACTCTTGCCATGATGCTGGAATCCGCCGAAACTGGCGCAAGGGTAAATCTCGATTCGATTCCAATCCCTCCGGGCATCGAGCTCGACTGGTGGTTAAAGGCATTCCCGTCGTTCGGATTCATTCTCGCCGCGCACCCGGATAACATTCACATGATCTCCGACATCATGGGTTCAAGGGGCATTCAGTGGGCCGACATAGGTGAGGTCACCCCCGGCTCCCGTCTTGAAGTCGAATACCAGGGTCAATCAGCCCTCTTTCTCGACCTCTCCACCTCCATTATCACCGGCCTCTGACCAAAGACGGAATCGGGGTCAGGTCTTTTATTGTTTGCTATTGTCCTCTTCTCGAATCGGGGTCAGGTCTTTTATTGTTTGCTATTGTCCTCTTCTCGAGTTAACCGTAGTAGCAAACAATAAAAGACCTGACCCCGCTCTGAAAGACCTGACCCCATCTTTGCCCCCGATTAACCTTTAGCCGGTGAGGTCGGTGAAGGTGGTGCAGGCGCCGCAGCGGACGCAGCCGGCGAGGCAGGATGAAGCGCGCAAGCCGGCATCCATTACGATTGCGGCAGCGCTTTCGAAGATTTCCATCGTGGCATCCGGCGGCGGAGGTCGCCACGATTCGAGGGGCGTTCCGGGCAACGGGCGCAGTGGGAGCAGATACGGATAGACTCCGAGTGAAACGAGTAGCTTACACCCATCGATGATGCTCCGACGTGACTCCCCGAGCCCCAGGATGACGAAACTCGTTACCTGTCCCCTTCCAAGTAACGATACCGCCCTCGTCCATGTCTTGTTGAAGCGCTCGACTCCCTTACGGGCCTTGCTCGGGGCCATGTTCCCCAGGACTGCTTCGTCGAAGCTCTCCATGTTGATCGCCGCGGTATCGGCGACCGATGCGGCGAGGTCGATCAGCGCCGGGTCATCGGGCGGTTCGAACTGGACATGTATCTTCATGCTCGTCCGTTCCCTTACCGCACCGGCGCAGGCTGCAAGGTGTGTGATACCAGCATCTTCACCTGTCGACCCTGTTGTCAGCACTATGTGGCTGAAGCCCTCCGCTTCAGCGGCTTCCGCCACTTCGGCAAGCTGACCCGGGGTCTTGTTTGCGAGAGTCGCCCCCGACCGCTTTGATGCGGATATAGCGCAGAACTTACACGACAGGTCACCGTGCGAACAGCCCTGGGCAACGGTTGAACCTATCGCGTCGCGACCGTGACGAAGGGCGAGCGAGCGATACGGAATGTTGTCAGCAATGCTCCGCCGGTAGAATCCGGGTTCGTCAGCCAAGGTTACACGCGCGACTTCCGCATCATCGCGCGCCAGGCGCCAGGAACCGTCGCTCCGGTCGCAGAGCTCGTAGGGAGAGTCGTCGATGTACCACGCGCCGGTGGGAACCGTGGCCACGAGGTCGCCTATGAATATCGTGATACCATCGGCCGGGCCCGCGCCACCGGCACGCGCGGCTATCTCGGGCGGGATACGCATTCCCAGCGCCTGGAGATCGAGCTTCAACCGAAGCGGGTCTGTCACGGGCGCTGACATCAACTCTTCCCTTTCGATCCTGGTTCGCCGGCGAACGGGATGACGGCGGCATCCGGGTCGTCATGGGCGCCGACAGCGGCCAGTGCTCCGATAAGACCGCGCTCTCCGGTCACCTGGCGCAGCTCTACACCACATCGCGCCGCTACGCTCCTGGCATGCTCGAGGCTCACCATCCGCCTCGTTGTGGATATCGAGAACCGGCGCAGCTCATCGGCGATTTCAACAGAGCTCGAGACCGCCATTCCGCACTGGTCGCTGAAGCACGCCTCCTCAAGCTCTGAGGCGAACCTGTCGGTAACGTCGCCCGTGTCGGCCGGGTTGGCTCCCAGGATTACGGCCGTGGCGCAGCAGTTCGTAGTCTTGAACGGGTTGTCCGGAAAGAGCTGGGTAATCACATGTCCGAGATAGAGACAAGAGCCCTCTTTCTGGAGCTCGAACGCGATCTCGTTTGCCGTCGACCACGTCGCACCGCGCAACGCATCGTCGGTGTCGTCCACGCCTATGACCAGTTTGCGCATCAAGGGCAGCCTCAGCGTCGCCCGCCCGAGTGCCGCGCCTCCACCCGCCTCGTGGACCGTCGTGGAGATGACACCCTCGGCCATCCCGCGGCAGAGCGTGGCTGCCACGCCGCCACCAGCGAGACCCGCGTAAGTGACCTGTACCTCACTATCGAGGACCCGCACTTCTTCCAGCCCGGCTCCAGCAATGCTGGCAGACAGCTCCAGGTCCGCGCGTCCCTGGCCGCACAGGAAGATGTTCCTCGCGCCCTCCCGCCGCGCCGCTCGCACAAGCGGGCTTGTACGCTCGTAATGGTAGACCTCCCACGCGGCGCCGCCGGAGCACACCCCGCGCGCGTGGTACTCGTGCAGCTCGACGAGCCCCGACGCTTCGTCGACGAGCGCGACAATCCTCTCGTACGGTGTGATGTACGGAAGATCGCCATACCGCTGCCTTATCTCCGCTGGTGTCAGGTTATCTGCCATATACGCTTCCGTTAGTCGACATCCTTCATGTACCGCTTCCAACGTCGTAATCTTACCACTCGAATCGCGCCTTTCCGGCACATTTGGTTTGTGGTCGCCGCTCCTTCGCGGTCCCCGAAATTGTTGAAGCAGAACAGAGTGTGATAGCAGGTCAAGATGAAATGCCCGTTGTAGGCAAATCCCTCCTGGTTGCCGTGGACAAGCGACTCGGAGCTGTCGATTTTGAGCATTAACTTCTTCGTCAACGAGCGCTATACGGCTCTGGTGACCCAAGCGCTGTTGAGGGTGGCAAGCGCGTTGATAATGTGCTCTCTTAACGCAAGTAGACCCACATCTACCGTTATCTTCGCCCCCGGAATTCGAGCCTCAGACGGCGGTTGAAAAGCAATCCTTTGCCCCCGTATTTCGGTGCACCCATTGGGTACGGTAACGGTTCAGTATTAGTCCTCATGTTAGCCCGATGTACCAGAACTACTACGGCATCTCGACCTTCCAGACGCCGCCTTCCTTCACCAGCGATACCTCTTGGGTGGTTACCTCAGTCCCGCCACTCTTTATCTTTACCGAGACCGTGGCCGTATCACCGGTGATAGTCGCTTTGCCGGCCTCAACAGTGGCCGTCGGGTTGTTCGTCACCCCCGACTTCGCCCACGCGGCCTTGTTCTTGAGGCCGGTCTGGATGCTCTTCGAGAGCATGGCCCAGGACGTGTTCGAGTCTCCCTTCAGTGCTGCCGCCCAGAAAGCCTTTGCCACGCTCTCGGGAGTTCCGGAGCTGCTTCCTCCGCTTCCGCACCCTACCAGTACAACAGCCGATACGAGAAGCGAAAGGATGCACGCCAGCACTATGATCTTCCTCATTATTACTCCTTTTGTCCCGTCGGCCATGCGACGGCCGGGCCGTCCAATATGAGTAGCCCGGATCAGGTGGCGCGGGGGAGTCTTGCCCCCACGCTCCCAAGGAACCGTGCGTGAAAGTGGCCGGTCGATTCAGCCCCTTCGCTCCAGTCCCATTACAGGTCCTTTCTCACTACGCGAGCTAATCCGCCCCCGTGCAACGCATCGGTCCTCAGACACTTGAGGGGTCGCCGATACTCTAGCACGATTCCCGCCTTTCCGACTTGGTTGACTGGGTGGAGCCAGTGGGCAGCTCTGGGTGCCAACCTGGCTTTTGAGCCGGCGGCCCCACCCGCTTTCAGCGCGCGGTGATCCCGAAACGTGACACGCGGATTATTAGGCCGTTTCGCACCATTCCTCGCGGGGTCCGCCGGCCAAACTCATCCCGAGATGAAGCACACCAACGCCGAGCTATCGCGCAGGTCCGCGCCTTACTTAAGAGCGTTAACCACCGTGCCCAGACTCTGGACGTTGAACACGGGTTTGCATATCCTTCCGTACATGGACACCAGGCTCGGGGTCGTGAACCTGCTGCCCAGCACGACCACTACGGACGAGTTGTGCGCAGCGGTGATCTGCGCGCTCTCGATCACGTCGGCATCTGACAGCTCCGGGACAGACTTGATGACGGCCTGGCAGTTTGCCAATGCCCCACTCCTGTAGTAGACGGTTGTCCGCGCAAGAGGCTGTTTCGTATGTCCCTGGGACACCTGCTTGTGCCCCATTAGCGTCAGCTCCCGCGCTACGATGGGGACAGCCCAGGCCAAAGAGCTGGAGCCGCTCAGTACGCTGATGACATCGGCGGTCGGCCCGTTCAGAACCGCGGCACGCGAGCTGCTCGGCATCTGCAGCTTGGTCAGAAGGTCGGGGGATATCCAGTTGTCCGCCTCGACCCGGCTCACCACTTGGGAGAGGAGATTCTGGTCGGCGACGAAGTAGCTCACGCCTCCTACGTATTGCGCGGTTCCCGGCACCGTGATCATCTGGACATTTTCGGGCTTGAAACCCTTCAGTTCCTGGGCCAGGTCGATCAACTGGCCCGCTGTGTAGTCCATCTTGCAGTTCGAGGCAACGATGCCAACGAGCTGGTTCGCCTTCCAGACGCTTTTCATAGACGCGGCTTTCGTCATGAGCGCTTCCATGAAGGCGTGCTGGCTCTGTATCCTGTCGAGGTCGCCGTTTGGCATGTTCCTGCTCCGTACAAGGACGAGGGCCTGCCAGCCATCAAGCTTGAGGTCACCGGCGGGCAGGTACCCGGAGTGCGGGTCGTTTATGGGCTGGTTCAGGTGGATTGGAATCCCCCCGAGCGCGTTCACAATTTTCTCAAACCCGGTGAACTGCATACTGATGTAGTGGTGGACGTCGATGCCCAGCAGGTTCTTGACGGCATCGATCGCGCCAGAAGGCCCGTTGAACGAGTGCGCCGCGTTGATCTTCTGGGTCCCGTGTCCGGAAATCTGCACCATGGTATCCCTGGGTATCGAGATCACCACGGCTTTCTTGTACCGCTCCTGGAGGCACACAAGCATCATGACGTCGCTGCGGCTGTAGCCGCTCTCGCCCTTTACGCTGCCGGCGTCACTTCCCAGGATCAGCGTGTTTACGCTCTTGTTCGGGTCCGTTGAGAGCCGCGCAAGGGAGTGCCGCGCTTTCGCCCCTTCCTGGCCCGAAAGATGTGATTTGCTTATCTTGAGGGAGAGATAAGCCTTGGCGACCAGCTTGGCGATCGGCTTGCCGTAGAAACCGAGCACGCAACAGACGCTGATAAGCACCAACAGAAGAATGACAAACCTGTAGCGCCTCCGTCTGGTCCTGTATATCGTGCCTTCGCCCGAAGACCGGTTCCGTAGTTCGCGCCTGCGCCGCCTTGCCTTCGAATATTTCGCTTGTTGTCTAATATGTTCGCCCATTTACTGTCTGTCGTTCATCCAACAAATGTTAGATGCTCATCTCCTGGCACCTCGCGTGATACGTCTTCGCTTCTGAAAGACCAATTGATCCCTATCCACTGCCATGCGGTTTTATCCACACGGCGGGCTCCATTAACCTCTTCGACATTGAACACATAATCCCGTTTGGTCTTGAAGATGGAGCGGCGCCTCAAATACAGAGACCCTTAGTAGGAGTCTAGAACAACGTAGTGTACTCAGAAATAGTCAAAGGCGAAGGTCGGTCAGCTTCCGCCTATACAAGCAAGAAGACGACCAAAACGAAAAGGGAGACAAAGAACGCCCCGAGGACAGCCATGATTGGCAGCACCCAGAGGGGGCCGCCATGCTTTGGAAGTGTTTGAAGTACCTAACGTTAGGTTCGTTCGTTATCTTTTGATGGAAGGGTTGCCAGAGTCTGGAAGCGTGCTATGCGAAACAGGAATGTTCCAAAGATCGTGGTCGTGGCGCTGGCTGTCACAGCGTGTCTTGCGCTCGTCCTGACGCCGGCGAGGCTGTGGGCCCAGCCCGGTGGTGACCTGGCTTCCAAGAGCCAGCAGGCCGCTGAGGTGTCCCGCGAGATCAATTCTCTCGACCAGCAGCTTGAGGTCACCACAGAATCTTTCAACCGCGCCCAGGTCGACCTCGACACGATCACCGGCAAGGTGGACCAGACCCAGAGGCACCTCGAACTGATCAAGCAATCTCTGAGGGACCGGCGCTCGCTGCTGGACGCGCGCGCCGTAGCGATGTACGAAAACGGACCGTCCTCCCTGCTCGAGGTGTTGCTCGACACTAAGGGTTTCACGGACTTCCTGCAGCGCGCCGACTACGTCTACCGGGTGACTCAGAGCGACGCGGACCTCGTACGGAGTATCAAGGGCACAAGGGATTCCGTGGCGGCTGTCGAGCAGCAGTTGAGCGAACAGCAGCGCCAGCAGCGCGGCCTTTTCGAGCAGGTAGCGGCAAAGAAATCCGAGATAGAGGTGTCACTTGCCGACCGTCAGAACCTGCTCAACAGCATCAACCAGGAGATCCAGCAGCTGCTCGCACAGCAGCAGCAGTCGCAACTCGCAAGCGAGCAGGCCCTGAACCAGCAGGCACGAAACGCATTTGCCAACGTCACGGGCGGCAAGCTCGGGAACGAAATCGCCAAAGCCGCCTTACAATTCCTGGGGGTGCCGTACCAGTGGGCCGCCTCCGGTCCTGACGCCTTCGACTGCTCGGGCCTCACGATGTACGTCTATAAGGAGTTCGGTATCGACCTGCCGCACAATGCGGCAATGCAGTACAACCTGGGCACCAAGATACCGCTCGACCGTGCGGGCCCCGGCGACCTCGTGTTCTTCGGCATGCCACCACACCACGTCGCGATCTACCTTGGCAACAACCTGATAGTTGAGGCCCCGCACACGGGGGACGTCGTCAAAGTCAGCAACCTTTCGAGCAAGAGTGATTTTTCAGGGGTCTGCCGGTACTGGCCGTAGGTCGAGATAGCCTTCTGGATGTTACTCGCGGACGCCTGTCCCCCGACAATGGAAAACCAGGAGGCGTGGAGGTCAAATGACAAGGTCGGGCGACGAGCCAGTGCACTTCCAATTTGATGCGCCTAAACTGAGCCGGCGGGCAACCCCTCACTGAGTGCTCCCTGTTCCACCAGGACAGGTATCTGCCGATCCTCTTCTTACGCTCTTCATGACTCGTGTCATCACTGTTGCTTCTTTATCTGGGACCACCCGGTCCCGTGGATGAGCTTTAAGCTCCATCGGGCCGAACTCGTCGTAGCAGAGCACCACGCCTCCCCGTGGCTCTTCCTCGTACAGTGTCTAGGATGCGGGTTTTTTTACCTCGAAGTCCGGGTCCGGGCTTTGCTTCCAGGTGCCCGTCCCCCAGTGGGTGATGCCCTCCCGCCTCAAGAGCCTTCGCACCCACTCGTCGGTCACCTCGGGGAGTATCCCTCCCTTCCGGGTTCGGGGGCCGCTCGAAGGTGGAGAAGCCTGGAGTTGCACTAGCGGCAAACACCGATCGACCATGCTGGAAAGGCAAGAACCGTGGTAGGATATAGGTGTAGGAGAAGGCACATGGGGAATTCCGGATCAATGGCGGTACCCAGGCAAGGAGAACAGTAAGTTAGACCTTGTAGTGGATCTTGTCACGAATGATCCAGGGGGGATTTCAATGTCTCGAGTCACCAGAGCAAAGTCCCTACTAGTACTGACGTTCTTTTTACTGCTCTTGTTGTTGGCGGTCTATCCGGCGCTCGCCGCACCGGAACCCGCGGGATGGTATAAACAGCCTTCAGGCACAACAAGCGACATCTCTTTCATATCAGCAGTCAATCCGACGGTGGCCTGGGGTACGTCGAGCCAGGGTATCATCAAGACGGCCGATGGGGGAAACAACTGGACGAAAACCACCAGCCAGCCGGCGCTGGGCCCTATCGCAGCCGTCGACGCCAACACTGCCTGGGTTGCAGGAAATAGTAATTTTACAATCTGTAAGACAATTGATGGTGGTGCCACATGGACAACGCAGTTCCAGACTGAATACAGCGCACACTGGACGTATTTCGTGTACGGAATCTGCGCGGTCGATGCCAACACTGCGTGGGCGTGCGGCGCTTTGGCGTATTTGGATACCCCTGATTATGGCGTGCATGCGGTGGTAATGAGGACAACCGACGGCGGCCTCAACTGGTCGCCAGCATATTTCGGGAACACTGGCAGTATGTGCCTTGGGATATCCGCCCTGGACGCGAACACGGCCTGGACCTGCGGCCGTGATACGTCGACCAACAGTCCCGTTATGAAGACGGTCAATGGTGGAACGACCTGGGTCCCGCAGGCTCCCGTGATCCCCAATGCTATTACTACCGGCATCTCCGCGGTCGATGAAAACCACGCGTTCGCGGTCAGCTCAACTCAGGGCTCTACCCCCGAGCACTCATACATCCTGAAGACCACCGACGGCAGCAACTGGAATGCAAGCGATATGGGGACCGACTTCGGCGTTAGGGGTGTCGAGGCCGTGGGTCCAGATAAAGCGTGGGTGGTAGGGACCAGAGGCACGATACTCCATACGAGCGATGGGACAAACTGGACCGCTCAGCAGTCGGGCACGACAGCAAATCTGGCCTCCATCTCGGCGGTCGACGCCAACATCGCCTGGGCAAGCGGAGCCAGCGGAACGATATTGCATACCACGACCGGGGGAATCATTCCGCCCCCGGCGCCGGCATCCATTTCGCCCGCCTACGCGGTCCAGGGCACCGTAGTGAAGGCGACGATCAACGGGACTGGTTTCCAGGAAGGCGCCACCGTCAGGCTCGAGGGACCGACGGTCATCAACGCTACCGGCGTCACCTTAGTCTCGCCCACCCAGTTAAGCTGCACGCTAGACCTCTGGACCAACACGCCGCCGCTTGGCAAGTACGACGTTGTGGTCAGGAACGTGGATGGACAGGAGGGGAAGCTTGTCAAGGGATTCAGCGTGACGAACATATGCGGGGGCGGGGCTGGCGCGTCGATCGCAGTGTTCGGTTGCTTTTTGGGACTGCTGTCCCTGACCGGTACTTCCCGCCTGGTAAGGCGTAAGAGAAAACGGTGAAAATAGCGATGAACGGTCGGTTGACTGACGCCGATATCCCTCGCAATGCTTGTCTGGTTGATCAACCGGCCCGTCCTAAGAGCGAGCGCCACCATGACCCTCCTGAAATCGGGGAGTGACTCCACCTGGGAAAGCTGTCACCCATAAGGTGATCCTACAATCCGAAGTGCGGGTACGGCGAGCTCAAGACCGCTGCCGGCTGTAGAGCAATCAAGATAAGCCCCGAGCTAATCCGTATTCGAAGAATGGCTTGATGATGCAGCAAACCGTTGGTGGGCCCAGCAGGACTCGGCCCCACGCGCTTTCAGCGCGAGGTGACCCCAAAACGTGGTGCGACACGCGGATTCAGTAACTACTAAAACAAGCGGTTCGAGAAATCCCCGTTATCCAATAGCTAAGCAGGCTTCGGGGAAAGTTTCGTAGTTGCCGTTGCGGTACTAGGGTATTCCCCTATTTATCCCCTGTGTGGTTCCACCTCCAGCGCAACCGGATGAGAATCTATAGCACGCGTCGATACACGAATGATGCTGATCAAGCCGAACGGTAGCGGGGAGGAATGCGACTCCCCCTTTCTTATCCAGGCGGGTATCAGTACTAGAAAAAGCAGGTTGTGAGGGGATATCGAGATGGACATGAAAAAGAGATTGAGCACGAGGCCGGGACTCCCCGGAAGGTTGCGGATGGGGCTGGCAATCCTGCTCCTGCTGGCCATGGCCTTGCTGCCTCTACTTCCGCTGATCGTCAGTGGAGCATCGGCCGCTTCGACAGGCCGGGACCCCAGCGTCAAGGGGGACGGACAGCATTACCTGGGCCTAAGGCAGACCAGAAGCACCGACCGCGGGAAACTGGCGATGGCCGCATCTCCCGGCTTGCCCTTGAAAGCGGCCGTCGACCTCTCTTCGGAGCTTCCGCCGGTGGGGAACCAGGGGCATCAGGGTAGCTGCACCGCCTGGGCCACCAGCTACTACTACAAGACCTGGAGCGAGAAGAAGGAGCACACCACCTGGGACCTGACCAACAGCATGTACCAGTACAGCCCCTCGTTCGTCTACAACCAGATAAACGGCGGTGTGGATAAGGGCTCCTATTTCGACGACGCGTTCAACGTGCTCCAGAACACCGGCGACGTGGACATCGCCGAGATGCCCTACAACCAGAACAACTGGACCAGGCAGCCCGCCGCCGCTCAGCTCCAGGCCGCGAGACCTTACAGGATTCCAGGGGACTGGGGCTACTTCTGGTTTCATGAAGAAGAAGACATCGGCCCCTACAGCCCCCCCAACGACATATCCGGTGCCAAGGCATGTCTGGACGGCGGGAAGGTCCTGGTGATGGGGATACCTATCTACCATGATTTCCCCGACGCCTGGACCAACCAAAAGAAAACCTGCTACGACTACGACGAGACTTCTTCCTATGAAGGCGGCCACGCGGTCTGCATATGCGGGTACGACGACAACATCAACCCCCAGGGGATAGATGCAGATCACCGTGGTGGCTTCCTCATGGTGAACTCCTGGGGTTCCGACTGGAACAACGGAGGCTTCGTCTATCTGAGCTACGACTTCGTCAAACGATACGTGTGGGAAGCCTGGGCCATGGGCGACCTGGCCCCCGACGGCCCCTCAATCAGCAGCCTGAGCACGGGCAACGCGCGAGAAGGGCAGACGGTGGCCGTCAACGGCCACAACTTCGGCACGCTCAGGAGGTCGGCGCGGGTGACCTTCAACGGGACCACCGCGGCAGCCTCGTTTACAGACGGCCAGGTGACTACAACGGTGCCCGCCGGCGCCACCTCCGGGCCGGTCATCGTTTATGACTGGGACGGAAAGGCCAGCAACTCCATGCCCTTCGTGGTGGATGGGCTGTCCGTCTGGTACCTGGCTGAGGGCACAAACGCATGGGGGTTCAACACCTTCATCACGGTGGAAAACCCCAACAACGAGCAGCTGACCGCCCGCCTCACCTACATGGACCCCGACCCTGAAAGCGGTACCGGGGTGGTGGGCACCCGGGATGTCACCCTCCCGCCGCTCTCGCAGACCACGGTCTCCTCCATGTCCGACATAGGGCCCGTTGACTTCTCCACCAAGGTAGAGTGCCTGGAGGGAGAGCAGATAGCGGTTGACCGCACCATGTTCTGGACCGGACCGGGCGCGGCCTCCCCGGAGGGGCACTCCTCCATCGGGACCACCGCGCCATCAACTACCTGGTATCTGCCCGAGGGCTCATCGGCCTGGGGCTTCGAGACCTGGACGCTCATCCAGAACCCCAACAACGCAGAGGCTAACCTCACCCTCACCTACATGACCGAGAAGGAAGGTGAAAGGGAGGTTCAGAAGAAGATACCCGCCTACTGTCGCGCCAGCTACTCGATGGCATCCGACATAGGGGCGGCGGATGCCTCGATAAAGGTGATCTCAGACGTACCCGTAATAGCGGAGCGCTCCGTATACAGGAACAACAGACGGGAGGGTTCCTGCTCGATCGGGGCCACCACGCCCGCCTCAGATTACTTCCTCTCGGAGGGGACGACCGCCTGGGGGTTCACAACCTACGTGCTCATCCAGAACCCCAACGACTCTGAGACAAACGTCACCCTGACCTACATGACCCCGGGAGGCCTTGTGGCCGAGCCCGCCTTCACCATGGGAGCAAACTCCAGAAAGACCATCAGGGTAAACGGCATCAAGCCCGCTAACGGCTACCCCGTAGACGTATCCAACACCGACCTCTCCACGCAGGTTCACGGCTCAAAGCCGATAATCGCCGAGCGCTCCATGTACTGGGGAGCGGGCACCCCGCTGGGGGAGGCCATGCACGCCTCCATAGGACTGGACTCCCCCCACATGACCTTCTACCTGCCCGACGGACAGACCTCAGGCGGTCACGAGACCTGGACCCTGGTACAGAACCCCAACCCGCGGGCGGTCACCGTGCGCATAACCTATCTGCCCCAGGGCGGAGGAAAGAGCGTAACCTTCACCGACGAGATAGCCCCGAGCACCAGGAGCACCTACTCCATGGCCGACAAGATACCTTCAGGGCGCGCCTCGATCATGGTCCAGTCCCTTGATGGAGCCCGACCGATAATGGTCGAGCGCTCCATGTACTGGAACAACCGGGGAGCGGGGACGGATACCATCGGGGGGTTCTCGGACTGACCCCTGCTGTTGTAATGAAAAGGGTAGCCAAGAATGATGCAGACTGGGCAATCCGAAAGACCGACTCAGTTGCCGGGAAGGGTCCTATCCATAGATGTGATGCGAGGATTCGCTCTCATCTGCATGGTCCTGGTCCACTTTATGATCTACTTCGGCAACCACGCTGCCGTCAGCACCTGGCCATACTTCATCCTGCAACACGGCCTGGCCGGCTGGGGAGCCGCCGCTTTCCTGATGATGATGGGGATGAGCCAGGTACTGTCGAGCAAGAAACTCGAGGCACCCGACAACATGCTGTTGTTCAAGCGGGCGATGATCCGAGGCTGTTACCTGTTCGCCATCGGGCTTATCATGCTCGCCCTGACGTGGGGCCCACACCAGATCTGGCAGTGGGACATCCTGACGCTGATGGGGTTCGCGACGATCGTCCTGTTCTTTTGCCGCTTCCTCCCGTCCTGGGCGATCATCGGCTCGAGTATCGGGCTTGTTGCCCTTACGCCCCTGCTGCGAGGCATGATCGATTTCACGACATCGTGGGGAGGTAAGTTCTTACAGGAGCCTGTGGTCTCCCGCTACGTGCCGGGAATACTGCTCTACCCTGCGACCCCGTATGATGCCATCTGGTCAGGGAAGCGGATAGCGCAGGGGTTCATGCTGAGTGGATATTTCCCGATCCTGCCGTGGCTGCTGTTCCCGCTCATCGGGTTCGTGCTGGGCAGAAGGATCGTCCAGGGAAAAATGCGCAGAGACCTGCCATGGCTGCTCGGCCTGGGCGTGGTGCTGATAGTCGTAGGCCTCGCGATCGCTTATGCGGCCAGGACTCACGCACCGTCCGCGGTCGTCGGCGCCTACGTCTCGCAGTTGAGCTTCAGCCCGGACTCCTTCAGCATGATCATCTTCCAGACGGGAATGGTTCTCCTGGTCTACGGCGCTCTGTTCTACTGCTACGACGTCATCAAGAAAGACAAGGCGAAAGCCAGTCCGATCCAGAAGATCTACAACCGCACCAGCCGCTTCTCGCTGACGTTCTATTTCCTCCAGTACCTGCTCATCGGCTGGACACTGCTGGTCGTCTGGCTCTTCACCGGCCACTACAGGTTGTCAGACCTGATGGGCGACATCCCCGCGCTGATCTGCGGTGTTACGGCCGTCGCATTCCTGGAAGTTCTTATCTACTACTGGCAAAAAGCCGGTAGTAAGTACAGCCTCGAGTGGTTCCTGGGAGTGCTGACGACGAGACTCGCTCGGCCATCACCGGAGGTAATCACCCCCGAATCAAGCGAGAAACGGTAATCTGTACAGGTCTGTAAGAACAGAGAATGCCACCGCCGGCCTTACTTGAGAATAACGCGTCAGATTTGACGGTCTTGTATGGACAGCTTCGTTTTGGACCCCGGTTGACTCCGGGGTTCATTATCTTAATCAGGATCAACGAGGCATTGGCGGAAGCCAGGAAGGACGGAACGTACGACCGGCTCTACAAGAAGTACTTCGGTAAGAGAATCTAACGCCTGCTGTCATTCTCAAATAGCCTGCTGAATGTATTCTCCGGGCTACTCGCCATGAGCGGGCTCAACATCGGCGAACCATTTGAACTTTCCGTCCTTGATCTGGATCACCACGCCGCTCTTCCTGGGGTCGTGCGAGCCCGCCGCGAAGAGCATTGTTCCAGTGGCGCCCGCGTACTCTTTGACCTTGCCCATTCCTGTGAGTGCGGCGGCGCGGTCGAGCGCACCTCCGTTTGAAAGGGCCTTGGATAGCAGGCCGAAGGAGTCATACGTGAGGGCGGCTACGTCGTCCGGTGCGCTGTTGTATTCCGCCTTGTATGCTTCGACGAACTTCTGCGTGAGCGGCGCGGGCGATTCGGAAGAGTAGTGATTGAAGAGGTATGAGCCTTCGATGCTTGCGCCGGCCATCGTTATGAGCGCCGGCGTGCTCCAGGCGTCACTTCCGATGAAGGTGGCGGTGATGCCCTTCGTCCTGGCTTGCCCGACCTGCGCCGCGACATCCGTGTAGTAGGAGGGGAGGAAGAGGATGTCCGGCGCAGCCGCCTTTATGCGGTCAAGCTGCGCGGAGTAGTCAGGGGCTCCCGCCTTGAACGTCTCGAGCGCTACGACCTTACCGCCGTTAGCCTCGAAGCTCTTCTTGAAGAGCTGCGCCTGGTTCCTGAGTACATCGGTCGAATTATCGTAAAGGATCGCCGCTTTTAGCGCGTTCAGCTTTTCCCTCACGAACGAACCGAGCGCCTCCGACTCGAAGTAGTCTGTGAAGCATGCACGGTATACAGTCTTCTTCGGCTTTCCCGTCTTCTCGTCGATCGTGGTCTTGGGGTTGGTAGACCAGGGTGCTATCAGGAGAACACCGGCTTTGTCGGCAACATCAGCGGCGGCAACGGCGTTACTGCTCGAGTTGGGCCCGACGATTGCCAGAACATCGTCCTGCTCGATAAGTTTCCGGGCGGCCGCCGCGGCCTTTTCCGGCTTAGAGGCGCTGTCCTCTACTACCAGCTCTATCTTGTACTTCTTCCCACCGACTTCGATACCGCCGGAGTCGTTTATCTGCTTGACGGCAAGCTTCGCCGAAGTCTCACAGGACTTGCCTACCGCGGGCATACTCCCTGTGATTTCGGCGATCAAACCTATCTTCGCAACCGACGGGCCGCCGCAGCCGGGCAACACCAAAACGAGCAGGAGCAGGGCCAAAGTCACGAATGCAGTTTTCCTCATCAGGAACCTCCTGTGTCGGCTATCGAGACCCGGTTCGGCCGGCCGAGGCTACCTGCCCAGGTATTTCTTCTTCAGGTATTCGATGAAGTAACCTGTCGAAACCTTCTCGTTCATTTATTGATGGGATTCGGGAGCAAGCTGTTAGTCATACGTTAGATTGGCGGAAATCGCGGCCCATCTGACCATTTGCCTGGTTTGAGTTAGTACCGCTTGGTTTGTATCAGGTGGCTGGGCGGGTCGATCTACACGGATCAGCGTGAGGCAGCAGGTGGAAAGAGACAGCGATGGTGAGCTCCTTGACGCATGGTACGAGCTGGACGAGAATGCCGTGCCCGCTACCTACTTCCTCAGGCCCAGCACTTTCTGTGCCAGGTCATCATATGCCAACGTCCATCGCTCGTCCGTCACGGAACTGGTCGCCTTAAATGCGAATCGCTGGATGAGACCGGCCGCTATGAGAAAAGCGGCGGTCGCTTCAGGAACAGGTACTTCGATCGACCCCTCTCTTACGGCTTCTCTTAAAAGGCCGGATAGGACTGGCAGGAACATCTCGGAAGCCTTCTGGATAATCCTGGCGCGTAGATGAGTCAGGTGCGAACGATTGAACTCCTCGAC
>Ga0182021_10002889_pt1 | contig 20196 bp, 17 predicted proteins | sample 612E3MmetaG_FD_120493 | JGI IMG/M metagenome (GOLD analysis project Ga0182021, IMG submission 120493) | Permafrost microbial communities from Stordalen Mire, Sweden - 612E3M metaG (Illumina Assembly) | ecosystem: Environmental > Terrestrial > Soil > Wetlands > Permafrost | place: Sweden... | reverse complement strand
TGGCCATGGTCATCCTGTCGCCCCTGCTGTCGGTCGTGGGCCTGATCGTGGCCCCGGCGCTGCTGGTCGTGTCCTATCGCATGCGCTGGGCGATGTTCCCGGCAACCTGGGATGCCCAGCAGCGTGAGGGTGACGTCGCCCAGATCGTGGATGAGGACGTCAACGGTGTGCGGGTGGTCAAGGCGTTCGGCCAGGAGCGCCGCGAGCTCAAGCGCATCACCAGGGCCTCCGAGACGCTCTACGGGGCCCAGATGCGCACGGTGCGGCTGCAGTCGCGCTACCAGCCGATGCTGGCGATGATTCCGGCCCTGGGACAGGTGGCGATTCTTGCTTTCGGAGGCTGGCTGACCCTGCAGCACGACATCACCCTCGGCACGTTCCTGGCCTTCTCGACCTACACCGCCCAGCTGATGGCTCCGGCGCGTCAGCTTGCCGGCGTCCTGACGGTTGGCCAGCAGGCCCGCGCCGGGATCGAACGCATCTTCCAGCTCCTGGACCTGGCCCCGACCATCACCGACAGCCCCGACTCTGTGGGGCTGCCCACCGGGGATGGCGCGATCAGCCTTAAGGGGGTCCACTTCGCCTACGGCCAGGGCGCAGAGGTGCTTGCCGGCATCGACCTCGACATTGCCCCCGGCGAACGGGTGGCCATTGTCGGGCCCAGCGGATCCGGGAAGACGACGCTGACGATGCTCGTGGCCCGGTTCTACGACCCGCAGGCCGGATCAGTGCTCGTGGACGGCTGCGACGTTGCCAGGATCGCGCTGCACGCCCTTCGCCGGCAGGTCGGGGTCGTCTTCGAGGAGAGCTTCCTGTTCTGTGACTCGGTACGGGCCAACATCGCCTACGGGCGCCCGGACGCGACTCGCGCGCAGATCGAGGCAGCGGCCCGAAGCGCCCAGGCCCACGAGTTCATCGAAGCCCTGCCGCGCGGCTATGCCACGGTCGTGGGCGAACGGGGACTGAGCCTGTCCGGTGGGCAGCGCCAGCGCATTGCGCTCGCCCGGGCGATCCTGTGCGATCCGCGCATCCTGATCCTGGATGACGCGACCAGTGCCATCGACGCCACGACTGAGGAAGCGATCCAGGACGCCCTGCGCACCGTCCTGGCCGGCCGGACCACGTTGCTGGTGGCCCGCCGTCGTTCGACGCTTCGACTTGCCGATCGGATCGTGGTCCTGGATCACGGCCGGATCGTCGAGCAGGGCAGCCACGAGGACCTCCTGGGCCGAAGCCGGATCTACCGGTCGCTGCTGACTGGGCTCGACGACGACCAGGGCCCGCGGGCCGGTGACCCGGCCGCGCCCCCTGCGGCCGCCTCATCGGCTCGGGGCGCCGGCGGCACCACGGCGTCGGCCTGGGTCAGGACGGGCGCGCTCGGAACAGGTCGACACCTCTCCACTCCCGCGATCGGCGCACCGAGTATCGGCGCGGGCCTGGGACGCGGCGGGGGAGGCTGGCGCCGCAGTCTCGCGCCCACCCCTGAGCTGCTGGCCAGGGTGGCCGTTCTGCCGGCCGTACGTGACACGGTCACCGTTGACCTTGACACGGAGTCCCGCCCCGACATCGGGTTCACCCTGATGCGGCTCCTGAAGGAGTTCCGCAGACCACTGCTGGCCGGTCTGGTCCTGGTGGTCCTGGACGCACTGGCCACGCTGGCGGGCCCGGTCCTGGTCAAGACCGGCATCGACGGTGGGGTCTCGGCGGGTTCGCGGACGGTCCTGCTCGCCGTCAGCGCGACCTACCTGTTCGTCATCCTGGCAGACACCCTCGATGAGATCGCGGCGACCTTCGTGACCGGACGCACGGCCCAGCGCGTGATGCTGTCGCTGCGCGTGCGGATCTGGGCCCAGCTGCAGACACTGTCGCTGAGCTACTACGAGCGTGAGATGTCTGGCCGGGTCATGACGCGGATGACGACCGACGTCGACCAGTTCGAGTCCCTGATCGAGAACGGCCTCCTGTCCGCCCTCGTGTCGCTGGTGACCTTTGTCGGGGTCGGCGTGGCACTGCTGCTGTTCAACGTCGAGCTCGCGCTGTGCACCCTGACCGTCATCGTCCCGATCGCGGCGGCCACTGCCTGGTTCCGCCGGCGGGCAGCCGGGCTCTATGACCAGTCGCGCGAACGCGTAGCCATCGTCAACGCCGACTTCCAGGAGAGCCTGGCGGGGGTGCGCGAGTCGCAGGCCTTCGTGCACGAGGCCCGCACGATCACGCGGTTCCGCGGGCTCGGGGGCGACTACCTGCAGTCCCGGGTGGGCGCCCAACGGCTCGTGTCGACCTACTTCCCGTTCGTGCAGCTCCTGTCCTCGGTCGCTGATGCCATCGTGCTGGGCGTGGGCGCCTCGTTGATCGCCTCCGGCCATCTCACCTCCGGCGCACTGATCGCCTTCATCCTCTACATCGACCTGTTCTTCTCACCGATCCAGCAGCTGTCCCAGGTGTTCGACTCCTGGCAGCAGACGCGGGTCTCGGTGGCGCGGATCGCCGAGCTGATGCGGCTGCGGACTCTCACCCCGGCCCCCGAACAGCCCCAGCGGCCGGGCCGGCTGCGTGGCGCCCTGACCCTGCGCGACGTGCGGTTCTCCTACCCGAGCGGCGCCGGCCGCTCCGGCGGCCTCCAGCGCCGCGGGCCGGCGGACGCGCGCTCGCTCGCATCCGTGGACGCCGGGGCGCGCAAGCCGCCCGAGGCGCTGCGCGGCATCGACCTGTCGATCCAGGCGGGCGAGACGGTGGCCCTGGTCGGCCAGACAGGGGCCGGCAAGTCAACCGTGATGAAGCTCCTTGCCCGCTTCTACGACCCCGATCAGGGAAGTGTGCAGGTCGACGGCCACGAGCTGCGCGACCTGGACCTTGCCCAGTTCCGTTCTCAGCTGGGCTACGTCCCGCAGGAGTCGTTCCTGTTCACGGGAACGATCCGCGACAACATCGCCTACGGCCGGCCGCAGGCCCCCGACGGCGACGTTGAGGCGGCCGCCCGCGCGGTCGGGGCCCATGAGTTCATCGCCGAGCTGCCCGGGTCCTACCTGCATGAGATCTCCGAACGCGGCCGATCACTGTCCGCAGGCCAGCGCCAGCTCGTTGCCTTGGCCCGTGCCGAGTTCGTCGACCCGGCAGTTCTTCTGCTCGACGAGGCCACCTCCCAGCTTGACCTCGCCACCGAGGCCCGGGTCACGGCCGCCATGCAGCAGGTGTCCCGCGGCCGCACCACGATCGTCATCGCCCACCGGCTGCAGACGGCCAGAGCGGCCCACCGCATCGTGGTACTGGACCACGGTCGGGTCGCGGAGACGGGAACACATGACGAGCTCATCGCGGCCTGCGGCACGTACGCCTCGATGTGGGAGGCATTCGAGACCCGCGCCCAACCGGCGCGGTCTGCCTGACCGGCAAGGGCCACCCGCGGTCGTTGTCTCAGCTGGCGGCCATCATGTCCACGTCCAAGCACGCCGTGATCACTGGCCGGTCATCCCTAGGCGGTTGGCCCGCGTCGACGGTGACCATGGCCAATCGAGAACTCATCCTGCGCTCGTCCACAGGAGGAAAGCCTGGATGGCTCATCGCCCAGCGTCGCGCCGGCCGTAGAGCGCGAGAAGAACGGTCTGCTTGTCTGCACCAGGGTCGACGTCGATAAGTGGGCCGAAGACACCGGCTTCGCGCGCGCGTTCGAGGAAGGCGGGGGGCGAGCTCATGGTCACGGCCTCGACAAGCTGGGCTGGGATCGTCGTGTCAGTCCCGGCGCCGCTGCACATGTCCCACGTGTGGATGACCGTATCCGCCATCCGGACCAGAGCAAACATCCTCGCCGGCATCACCCCCGCAGGGGCGTTCACCTCGGCATCCAACGCCCCGGGTCGGCCCAGCGCGGCGACCGCTGACCCAAGGGCCACGCTGCCCGCCTCAGTGAGGTTCGCTCCCAGCCTGTCCCTGTTTCGGTCGGCCGGGTCGACTGGCTCGTGGGCGAGAAGCGCCGGAACCAGTCGAAAGCCATTGATCACATGCACCGCCACGTCATGGACCGTCCAGTCCGGACACGGTGTTGGGTTGCCCCAGGCCTCTTCGGGCACCAAGGCCAAGCGTGCCAGGAAGAACTGTCCCGACTCCTGGAAGACCACCATCGGGTCCACATCTGTCTCCACGTTCTCGACGTTCGCCTGTACGGTCAACTCGGAAGGCTCAACGTTTCGACCCTAGCGCGAACCGCCGAGACTGACGTGACATCAGTGGTGTCCAGGATTTGCTGATCAATGACTCGCCAGATGAGCGGGGTCACCGCCCTTGGTCCACGCGTGCACCTGTTCGTTCATCCCGACCACCGCGCAGAGTTCGCTCGCCTTTTTCGCGATGTGCTGGAGTGCACGGTGGTGGGACATGAGCTGGGATTGGCGCATCCTGTTCTGCTGGTGCGGGTCGAGGATGGCAGCGGGTTCAGCGTCGAGCTCACGCAGCTGGCTGAGATACACGAACCGCGACCTGGCGGCGACGCGGGGGCTTTCCGCGGAGCGTGGGTTGAGTTCCGAACACACGATGCTCCCCGCCACCACCAAAGGATGCGCGACGCCGGACTTCCCGAGCTCCGCCATGCCGGCAGCAACCATCTCTACTTCAGCGCCCCAGGCGGACACGTCCTCAGGCTGCTCGACGTGGCCTACGAAGGCCCATCAACCCAGGTGGTCGGCTCCCTGGGAGTCTGTGGTCATCGGGGAGCGGGGCCGGCAGGAAGCGAAGATCTCACGAACGCGCCTCGGCCGTTACCTCGGCGCCGTGCTGACCTCCGGCCACCTTGGCGTGGCCAAGCCCGACTCACGAGCTTTTGGGCTGACCTGCGTTCGCCTCGGGGTGCCAGCGCGCGCGGTGGTTTTCGTCGGTGACCGGCTCGAGGTCGATGCACGTGCTGCGAGCGCGGCGGGGTTGTGCGGTACCTGGTTCAACGCACTGGCGGCGCAGTCCCGTCGGGGGTCGAGGCCGTCCACATCCTGACCGACCTGCCGAGCCAGCTATCAGACCTCTGACCGAGGACCGATGACTGATCTGTTGGGCGCGACCCACACTGCCAGGTGGGGGTAGCCGATCCCCCTTTCGTCTGTCAGTGGTGTGGGCGCAGGAAGCCTCGAGCACGCTCGGCGGACCCCACCATCGGGGCGGCCGATGGCGAGGTGAGTGCGGCAGTGCCCGCCTCGCACTTGGGCGAAGCCTCGGTAGGATGTGTTGGTGATGAAGTCATCGCCTCCTCCGCGCTTTGGTTCTCGAGGCCGGGCGCTGGAGCTGATCCGATCGCGGGGGCCGATCAGCCGCATCGAGCTGGCGCAGAGTACCGGGCTCACGCAGGCGACGATCTCCCATGTCGTCCGCAACCTCATCAGGGACGGCCTGGTCAGCGAGGTCGGTCGTGGTGGGCCCACAGGCGGCAAGCCTCGAATGATGCTGGAGATCAACCCGAACGCCCGTCTCGGGATCGGCGTGCAACTCGGCCTGGAGTCGATTGTCTACGTCGTGGTCAACCTCAGCGGCGCTGTCGTGGGGCGCCTGAGCACCCAGGGCGCGGGTGGCCGGCAACCCGCCGAGGTGGTGGCCGCCATGGCCGTGGACATTGCCGCACTCCTGGACGGGCTCGGAGTTGACCGCAGTCTCATTCTCGGCGTTGGCTTGGTCTCCCCTGGGCCCATCGACCGGGAGAACGGCATCATCTTGAATGCTCCCTCGTTCGTGTCCTGGTCGGGCTACTCGCTGCGGGCCGAGTTCGAGAAGGCAACGGGTTTGCGGGTCTCGCTCGACAATGACGCCACGGCGGCCGCCCTCGGCGAGCACTGGCTGGGTGCCACGGGCGACTCGCGTGCCTATACCAGCGTCTACATGGCCACGGGCATCGGAGCCGGCATCGTCATTGACGGAACAATCTATCGGGGGGTCAGCTCCAACGTCGGCGAGCTTGGTCATGTGACAGTCGACGTGCGGGGCGCGGTGTGCCATTGCGGCAACCGAGGGTGCCTGGAGCTGCTTGCGTCGCCTCGCGCTATCGTGGCGCGGGCCGCCGCCGCCGTCTCGAAGGGGGAGCTTGACATCCCGCTGTCCGGCACGACGCAGACGGACCTGGCGACGCTGGGGATGGCGGCCATGCGTGGCAACGTCGTCGCGTACGAGATCCTGGTCGACGCCGCCGAGATCCTCGCTGCCGCAATCGTGTCGATGATGAACCTGTTCGACCTGGAGCTGGTCGTCCTGGCGGGCCCCGCGTTTGCTTCCACTGCCTCGATCTACCTCGACCGCGTGCAGAACGCCATGGACACCTACGCGCTTTCGCGCGACGCCCATCGGATCACGGTGCAGCTGTCGTCCAACGTGCACGATGCCGCAGCCCTAGGCGCGGCGACCTTGGTGCTCCAAGAACAGCTCGACCCCCGAAGCCTGCGCTCGGTCAGCGTCGCTGGGGTGGCCTGACCTGACGGCGCAGTGCTGGCCCCGGAAGCCACCTCGTGTGGGTGCGCCGTGAGATCGGCCGGCTCAGATTCGGTTCGCAGGTCCCCGGGTGGCTATCCCAGGGCGATGTCACCTTGCCCGGATCGGTGCTGAGAACGGTCGGCCTCCGGATTCCGCAACTGTGGCCGGCACAGGCGCTGGTGCCCCACCCGGGTGCGGTGGAGGCAGGCTAGGGCGGATCTCCGCCGGCGGGCGGCTAACCCTGGTGCGCCAGGCCGCGACGGAGGCCGGTGCGGGAAGCGGGTGGCCCGGTAGTGCCCCGCTCGACGAGCATGGGAAGCTCCGCCTGCGCGGGACCCGGCACCTTCTGGTGCAGCGTGGCCATCATCGTGTCGGCGACGAGGGCGCCGTACGCGTAGACGTCGTGGCTAAGCGCCGACATGGCAGCCAGCTGACACTGGAAAGAGTCGTCCCAGGCAATCAGCGAGATGTCTCCCGGAACATCGACACCCTTGGCGTTGAGCAGCTCCAACCCGGCCAGGGCCATCACGTCGTTGTCATAGATGATCGCGGTGGCCCGGTCGTCGACATCCACGGCCACCAGTCGCTCCGTGGCGGCAACGCCGCTTGCCTTGCTGTAGTCGCCCGGCTCGATCCTCGCCGTCGCGCCGTGGCGCCCGGCCGCGTCGTGAAAGGCGCTGGTGCGTTCCTGAGTATGCAGGAGGTCGTCCGGGCCGGTCACCCGGGCCAGCCGTCGGTGACCCAGACCCACGAGATACTCAACGGCGTTCTCCATCACGGTGCGGTCATCGGTCCACACGCAGGCCAGTCCGTGTTCAGCCGGCGGGTGGCCGACCACGACGGTGGGAACCCCCATCCGTCTCAGCAGGTCGAGCCGAGTGTCTGCGACGCGAATGTTGACCAGGATCACGCCGTCGACGAGCAAGCGATCGTGCCAACGCCGGTAGGAGGCAACTTCCTCGTCGATACCGGGCTGCACCTGAAGCACGAGAGTCGCATCATGTGCGGCGAGAACACTCTCGGCACCTCGGACGAACTCCATGAAGAAGGGCTCGATCCCGACCAGTCGTGCGGGATGTCGCAGAATGACGCCGATCGAGGGCCCCCGGGAGCCATCGGGCCGAGGCGACCCGCCGGGGATGCTGCCGGAGTGGGTCAAGGCGCGTCCTTCACGAGGTCACAGTCACGACGAGGTCATTGGCACTGCGCAGCACCGTACCAGCAGTCAGAGCGGCCGGATCTATCGCCGCGGACTCGATGTGGAAGGTGTGGCTGTCTCCGGCCGCGAGGGTCACCATGCCGCTGTCCACGCGCGCATCGGGGTGCAGCCGGTCTGCCAGCACTGTGAGATCCTTCACCAGTCCGGTGGCCGTTACCGTGAGCCCATACCCCTGGTCGGTGCTGGCGACGTGGGTGCTGGTCAGCGCCTGCCTCGGGAGCAGCCGCAGAACGGTGTCCTCCACGAAGTACCAGAACGCCGGGTCGACGCCATCGGCATCGACCGATGAGATGCGTGCGGCCACATACTCCTGGTTCGGCTGGCCGGCAGCCAGGACGGCATCGTCAATCGCGATCACGGCGACCTCGCGAGCAGCGACGTCAAGGGTCACGCCCTGTTCGGCCAGGACCTTACCTCCCATCGCTGTGCTTGCGCGTACGACGAGCACGGTGGCCTTCCAGGCTGTCGAGGACTCATTGTGCGCGATCAGGGTCGGCACCCCGTCGCGCGGCTGGATGGTGAGCAACCTGTCCGCGTAGACGCGCCGAAGCGTGTGCCATAGCGGCTTGCGGATGCCGCGGGCGTCCACGGCAGCCCACGACACGACGGCCCACGAGTCGTTGAGCTGCCAGACGATGGCACCCCGGTTCAGCGGCGACAGGCTCCGGAAGTGCTCGATGCCGAACCCGACGGCCCGGGCCTGGTTGAGCTGGGTGGCCCAGTGCCACTCGTCGAAGCTTCGCCATCTCGGGAGGTGCTCGCCAAGACCCCGCTCGAGCTTGAGGTTTCCCTCACGCGCCTTCTGATGTGCGAGCATCATGGGCCCATTGGGGTCAAGCGGGTCGTCGTGCACCACGCTGGTGAGGGTGGAGAACGCCGGCGGCCCCTGGAAGCCGAACTCGGCGACGAAGCGCGGGTCGTAGTCCCGGTACACGCTGTAGTCGCACTCGTTCCAGACGTCCCAGATGTGCATGGACCCGGTACGTGGGTCGTTGGGGTGAATGAACTCACTGAAGGAGAACGGGCTGCCGGGGGAGTAGGGGGTTCGCGGATCCAGCTCCGCCACCAAGGCCGGCAGCAGCTCGAGGTAGTAGCCGCGGCCCCAGCTGCGACCAGCCAGCGGGAGCCGCCATGCCCACTCGACGTACCCCCAGATGTTCTCGTTGCAGCCATTCCAGATCGCCAGGCTCGCATGCCTGCTGAGCCGCGAGATCGCCTCGCGGGCCTCGGCTTCGACCTCGCTGCGCAGTGGCTCATCCTCGGAGTACGCGGCGCACGCGAAGAGAAAGTCCTGCCAGACGAGCACGCCGAGCTCGTCACAGACACGGTAGAAGTCCTCACTCTCGTACAGCCCACCGCCCCAGACTCGTAGCAGGTTCATGTTCGCGTCGATCGCGTCGCGGATCCCGCGCTCATACCGCTGCGCCGTGATGCGGGTGACGAACGCATCGTCAGGGATCCAGTTGGCGCCGCGCACATAGACCGGTTGACCGTTGACCGAGAGCGCAAAAGGGCTGCCCTGCTCGTCTGCGGCTGTCTCGAGCTGGACCGTGCGGAAACCTACGCGTCCGTCCCAGCGGTCCACCGGCCTACCGCCGGCCGCCAAGGTGACCTCCACGTCGTAGAGCGGCTGCTCGCCGTAGCCGCGGGGCCACCAGAGTGCGGCGTCATTGATGCGCGTGCGCACAACGGCAGCCTTCTGGCCGGCCACGACGCTCACCGAGCTCGCGGTGCCGGACACCTCGACCCGCACCACTGCCGCCTCCGGTTCGCCGCCGTCGGCCCACTCGAGCTCCAGGTGGCTGGTGAGCACCCCGGTCGTGGCCTCCACGGTGGCCAACGGACGAACCCCCGAGAGGCGAACCCCCGTCCAGGACTGGATCCCGATCGGCTTCCAGATGCCGGCGGTGGCGACATCCGGACCCCAGTCCCAGCCATAGTTGGCGGCCATCTTGCGAAGGCTGTTGAACGGGTGCTGGTTGGTGTGCGGTCGTGGGCCGAGCTCGTGGGCGAGGCGCTCGGCGGCGTCCACGGGCGCCTCAAACTGAACAACGAGCTCGTTCTCACCCTCCAGAAGAAGCGCCGTCACATCGAATCGGTAGCTGCGGTGCTGGTTTCGGGTGTGGCCCACGACGGTCCCGTTCACCGTCACGGTCGCCACCGTGTCCAGTCCCTCGGCGACCAGGTCGTGCCGTGCGTGGCCGTTGTCAGTCCACGGGAAGCTCGCGGCGTAGGTCCAGCCGGTCCGGCCGACCCAGGCCACCGCAGCCTCGTTGTCGCCGTCCAGCGGGTCAACGATGACCCCGGCGCCAAGGAGGTCGGTGTGCACCTCGCCGGGGACCGTGGCCGTGATCTCCGGCGCCTCCCACCCGGAAGGTGTCTGCTGCCCCGATGACGCCCGCAGCCTCCAGGACACCCCGGCGTCACTGGTCAGCGGAAAGGTCAGGGAGTCACTCTTAGCAGTCACGGGGGCGATAGCACTCAACGGACGAGTCTCTTCTCAGGGTTGGGCGCCGCGTGCGCGAGCAGCTGTGTGTAGGGGTGTTGAGGGTTCAGGATCACCTCGTCCGAGGGCCCCCGCTCGACGATCTGGCCCCGGTACATCACCAGAATCTCGTCGGAGAAATGTCGTGCGGTGGCGAGGTCGTGGGTGATGTAGAGCACCGCCAAGTTCTCCTCACGCTGCAGGGAGGCCAGGAGGTTGAGCACACCGAGGCGAATCGAGACGTCAAGCATAGAGACCGGCTCATCGGCGATCAGCACCGTGGGTTGGGGGGCCAGGGCTCGGGCAATGGCTACTCGCTGACGCTGGCCGCCGGAGAGCTCGTGCGGTCGGCGGTGGGCGATATCGTCGACCGGTTCGAGGCGCACACGCTCGAGCAGCGCTCGCACACCGGAGCGGACCTCCGCTGCCGTCCCGGCCTTGCCGTGCAGGAGCAGCGGCCTGGCAAGGTGATGCTCCACGGTGTGGAACGGGTTGAGGGATGCGAACGGATCCTGGAACACCATCTGGACGTTCCGGCGGTAGTCGCGGAGCCCGCTGCCGTGGCGTGAGATGAGCTTGCCGTCAAGCAGGATCTGGCCAGAGGTGGGACTTTCGAGCTGCATGAGCATCTTGGCAAGTGTCGACTTGCCGCTGCCGCTCTGACCTACCAGCGCGACGGTCTTGCCCGCGTGCAGGGTGAAGCTCACATCGTTGACCGCCTGCAGCGTGCTGCCTCTCCAGCCGCCGCGAAGGTGGTACGCCTTGACGAGGTTGCGGACCTCAAGGGTGCTCATGGCGTCCTGCCCCCTTCCTGGGCGCCCGGACGGCGACCTGTTCACCGGCGTCGGCCTGCGGCGGCTCGGTATCTCGGCCCGTGCGGATGAAGTCGCCTCGGGCCCCGGTCAGGCTCGGGAAGGATGCCAGCAGCCGCTTGGTGTACTCATGCCTCGGGTTCGTGTACAGCGCGGCGGCCTCGCCGATCTCGACGATCTCGCCGTCCTTCATCACCGCGATGCGGTCGCTGATCTCCAGCAGCAAGGGCAGGTCGTGGGTGATGAAGATGACGGCGAAACCGAGCTCCTCGCGAAGGCGGCTGATTTCTTGGAGGATCTCGCGCTGCACCACGACGTCCAGGGCCGTGGTCGGTTCATCCATGATCATCACCTGCGGTCCCAGTGCCATCGCCATGGCGATCATGACGCGCTGGCGCATGCCGCCGGACAGCTCGTGGGGAAACGAACGCAGGCGCAGCCGGTCGACGCCGACACGCTCGAGCAGGTCACCGCAGCGTGTTCGTCGTTCCCTGCGACCCATCTGAGGGCGGTGCGCCGTGAAGATGTCCTCCATCTGCGCGCGGATGCTGATCACGGGGTTCAGCGAGTTCATCGCGCCCTGGAAGACCATCGAGATCTTCTCCCAGCGGAACGCGCGCAGGTCCTCGCCCGCGAGGGTGCCGAGGTCGATCGTCTCACCCTCACGCGAATGGAACTCGGCGGTGCCCGAGGTGATCAGACCTGGCGGTTTCAGGAGCCGGTTGACTCCGTAGGCCAGCGTGGACTTGCCGCATCCGCTTTCGCCGGCAAGGCCCAGAATCTCGCCACGGCCCAGCGACAACGACACGTTCTTTACGGCATGCACGGTTCGTTCGCCAAGGTAGTCGATGCTGAGATTCTTGATCGTCAGGACAGGGGCTGATTCCTGATACTGGGTCAACGCACGTCCTCCAGCTTCTTGAGGTCGCTCTTGGAGAGCTGCCACTTCTTGCGCGCGGAGCGGGTCTGGTCCCGAAGCTTGGGGTTGATGATCTCGTCGATCGAGAAGTTGATCAGGGTCAGCGCCGCACCGAAGACAGCGATCAGCAGGCCCGGAGGGATGAACCACCACCAGGCGTCCAGGCGCAGGGCGAGTCCGTTCTCGGCATAGAAGAGCATGGTGCCCCAGGTCCAGTCGCCGGACGCGCCGAGGCCGATGAACGACAGCCCCGCCTCGCCGAGGATCGCGAAGATGATCGCGAAGATGAACTGCGAGGCCATCACCGGCACTAGGTTCGGGAGGATCTCCACCAGCATGGTGCGCCAGACCTTCTCGCCGGAGACCCGCGATGCCGCGACATAGTCACGGTTGCGCAGGCTCAGGGTGACCGAGCGCAGCACGCGCGCACCACCGGCCCAGCTGGTCAGTGCGAGCACACCTGCGATGAGGTAGATGCTCTTGTCCGGTACGTAGCTGGAGATGACGATGACCAGCGGCAGACCGGGGATGACGAGCATGACGTTGGTGAACAGCGCGAACGAGTCGTCGATGAGTCCCCCCGCGTACGCCCCGACAATGCCGAAGAAGCCGGACAGGATCATGGCAAGAACTCCTACCAGGAAACCGATGATCAGTGACCCCCGGGTGGCATAGGCAAGTTGGGAGAACACGTCCTGGCCTGTCTGGGTTGTTCCGAGGAGGTGACCTGGTCCAGGTCCGGCGAGCCCAATGTCGTTGATCTTGCCCGGGTCGCCGACGAGGTGCGGCCAGACAAAGCCGAAGATCATGATGGAGCCGGAAAGGACGAGTCCGGTGATCAGTTTCGGCGTCAGAGACGGTAACAGCTGCGAGGAGCCGCGCCGTTTGTACCCGGCGACCGCGATGTCCGGGTCGAGGGTCGTTATCGAAGCCACGATGAAGCCCTTCTTCCTAAGCCCGAGCCCGAGTGCGCGGATCGATGATCGCGTACAGAAGGTCGACGATCAGATTGGCGCCGAGAACTGAGAAGGTGATGACCAGGAAGATGCCCTGCATGAGCGAGTAGTCGTTGTTCTGCACGGCGTTCAGCAGGGCCGACCCGATACCGGGGTAGGAGAAGACCTGTTCCATCACGATCGACCCCGCAACGACGAACCCGAGCGAAATGGCGAATCCTGACAGCGAGGGCAGGACCGCGTTTCTCGCCGCGTACGCGGTCATGATTCTTCTCGGCTTAAGGCCCTTCGCCTCGGCGGCCAGAATGTAGTCCTCAGAGAGGGTGGCGACCATCATGTTTCGCATACCGAGCATCCATCCGCCCACCGATGAGATCACAATCGTGAAGGCGGGCAGCACGCCGTAGTAGAGGGCGCTGCCAAGGAAGGCGAAGCTGAGACCAGGAGGTGCTCCGTAGACGTCGTAGCCGCCGAAGAGCGGGAAGATCGACAGGCGGCTTGACAGCAGGTAGACCAAGATCAGGGCGAGCCAGAAGTACGGGATGGCCTGGAACATGGTGGTGATGGGCAGCAGGTTATCGAGCCAGGAGCCACGCTTCCAGCCGGCGAGCTGGCCGAGCCCGACGCCCAGCAGGAACGAGATGACCGTGGCCAGCCCGATCAGACATATCGTCCACGGCAGAGTCTGACGGATGATATCGCTGACCGTTGCCGGGTAGTACGTGACCGACAGACCCAGGTCACCATGGGCGATCCGCACCAGGTACTCCCAGTACTGCGACCACAGAGGTTGGCTTGTCTTGGTGCCGAGAAGGAGCTCCACCGCATGCCTTGCCGCCGGCGAGACAGGACCCTTGGCTCCGAGCTTCGACAACATGACGTCCACCGGGTTGCCCGGCATCAGCCGCGGGATAAAGAAGTTCAGGGTCAGAGCCGCCCAGAAGGCAACCACGTAGAACATGATCTTCTGCAGGTAGAACCGCATTGCTCACCCAGGCTTTCGGTAGCTCCTTCTCGGCACCCCCTCGGGCGGGCTACTTGACCGGCTTCAGCTCCTTCAGCACGATGCCGTTATCCCAGGACTTCCACGACGCGGGGAAGGCGTACTTGTTGGCGTTGGTGGGCCAGCCGGTGGCATTCGTGGTGTTGAACTCGGTCAGGGTGGAGTTGACGTAGATCGGGATGTACGGAAGGTCGCGCACGATCTGCTGCTGGACGATGGCGTACTGACCCTTCTGTGTGGTCGCGTTGTTGGTCGCGGCGGCCGCGGCCACGGCGGCGTCCACCACCGGGTTGGAGTAGCGGGCGTAGTTGCCGTTGGAGGCGGCCACCTGACCCACCTTCGTCGTATTCGCCGTGGTGTAGCGGGGCGAGTAGGTGAAGTTGGGGTTGCTGGACGCGCCCAGGCCGATCGAGTCCATGGTCAGCTGGAACTTGCCGGTGGTCTCGTTACTGTTCCAGGCGTTGTACGCCAGCTGGGTGGATTTGAGCTCTATGCCCACGGCCTTCAGCTCCGTGGCCATCACCGAGATCGCCGAGATGTAGTCGCTGTAGCCGGCCACGACCTGCACGGTCATGCTGACCCGCTGGCCGTTCTTCTGGTAGATCCCGTCGGAGCCCTTCGTGTAGCCCGCCGCCGCCAGGATGGATTCGGCCTTGGCTGCGTCCGCGGACTGCGGAGCCGTCACGTCGGCAGGACTGGCGATCCAGGCCGCGTCCCGGTCCGGAAGCAGCATCGTCGGCGACGCCGGGACGGCGAACCCGCCACCGGCCAGCTTGTTGATCTGGGTGCGGTCGATGCCGTAGTAGAGCGCCTGACGTACCGCCGGGTCGGTCTGCGGCCCGGTGCAGCCGAGGCTCGCGTTGGAGCAGGTGAACAGCGAGGTCGTCAGGGCGGGGGTATTGACGTACGTGAGGTTCTTGTGGCCGTTGAGCAGAGCCTGCAGGTTCGGCAGGAAGGCGCTCATCCAGTCGACCTGGCCGGCCAGCAACGCAGCGGATGCGGCGTCAGCGGTGGCCAGCGAGATGTAGCGCACGGTGTCGATCTGCGGCTTGCCCTTCTCCCAGTAGTCCGTGTTCTTGGTCAACGAGTAGCTCTGCGAGGCGAAGGACTTGAGCTTGTAGGGGCCGGTGCCGACCGGGTTCTTGTTGATGTCTTTGGCCGGGTCGCTGATCTTGGACCAGATGTGCTCCGCGACGATCGGCGTCTGCCCCAGCACCTGTGGCTCCTGGGTGAACGACGTGGTCTTGAAGGTCAGCACCGCGGTGTGGTCGTTGGTGGCGACCGCCGTGGCGTTCAGCCCACTGGTGTTCAGCGCCGGGTTCTTGTGGATCAAGTTGAAGGTGTAGGCGACGTCGTTGGCGGTGAAGGGCTGGCCGTCAGTCCACTTCACGCCGGCGCGGGTCGTGATGGTGAGCTGCGTGCCAGCGGCGTTCCACGTGAAGGCCGTGGCCAGCTCCGGCTTCGGAGCCGCCGTCGCAGCGAGGTTGTAGTAGAAGAGCGGCTCATAGATCACGCCAGTGGTGGGCTGGAGCAGCGTGGGGGAGAACGGGTTGAAGTTCTCGGCAATCGTGCCGGTGGCGCCGTTGAAGATGGTGATCTGACTGCCGCCGGCGGCGCTCGACCCCGACGACCCGGAGGTGCACCCAGAAAGTGCCAGTGCGCTAGCCACCAGGGCGGCCGCAACGGCGACCCCACGCTTGGTCTTCTTCTGCGCTGATGTGAGGAGCATGTTGGACCCTTCGTTCCCATCGTCACCGCTGTGTGGCGATTTGTCGTGAGTGCGCCCTTGAGCCGGGACCTGCTATGGGCAGGGGCGCCATCTGGGCATCTGTTGCTTTCTTAGGAGACTTTATTTGTTTAGTTAAGTTAAGTCAAGAACGTCACACGCCAGAGGACGAACCACCGGCCTCCCGAGGGTCGGGCGTGTTCGGGTGTCGTGATGCCTGTCTGCCGGGGCATTGCCCGAGCTCGCCGACGGCCCGACTTTGCGCCGTGGTGCTAGCCGCAGCAGGCCGCTCAGCAACCGTCGCCAGGACAGTGAAGAGCAGTCGGCCGACCGAATCGGCTGGGTCGTACAGCGACCCGCTCGGATCCAGATGTCTGTGTCCGCCGTGGGCTCGTCGGTGGCTGCCCTGGAGTCAGGCGGCGACTGGGCCGGCCGGTCGAGCGTGCCAGCCACCACGGCGTCGCCTTCGCGGCAAGCGGCGAGGGCTTCGCGCACAGGCGGCCGGTCCCTCGTGGTGCGGGTCGACCCGTGCTCGACCCAGATCCGGTTGCCTGCCACCGCGAGTGCGAGAAGGCCATCGCGTTGGGCAGTCAGCTCGTGCTGGTCGGTGGAGCATCGGGCATACCCGGCGAGTAGCGCCGCCATGGCGCACCTCCTGCACCGTGGCCGGCGCGAGGCAACGTCACGGTCGTTGTCGACAGAGCCGGGCGACAGGAACCAGTTCTACGCCGGGACCTGTTCCCGTGGCACTCTGCACGTACCGTGCTGGCACTTTGCGACATGAGAACGCTTTACCTGAGGAACGTGCCCGATGACGTGGTCGTGCGTTTGGAGCGGCTCGCAGCTCGCGACGCGACGTCGGTCGGGGCAGTGGCGGTAAGGGAGCTTGCTGAGGTGTCGCGCAGGGCAGATAACCGCGCGTTGCTCGGATGCCTGCCCGACTTGGGCGTGAACGCCGCGACGATCTTGCACGACCTCGATGCTGGCCGTGCCGAAAGGTGATCGTCGTCGATGCGTCGGCGGCCCTGTCTGCACTGGTCAACGCCGGCCCTGCCAGGAGTGCTCTGGCCAGTGAGCGGCTCCACGCTCCCCATCTCATCGACTCCGAGGTGGCCAACGGACTTCGCCGCATGGTCGCTGCTGAACAGCTAGCTGCCGACTCCGGGTGGTCGGTTTTGGACGCTTTCCGACGTCTCGGAATGACGCGGTACCCGGTGTTCTCACTGCTGGATCGGGTTTGGGAGCTCCGAGACAACCTGTCGGCCTACGACGCCCCGTACATCGCGTTAGCCGAACTCCTTGACTGCCCTCTCCTGACGGCCGACGCGCGACTGAGCCGGGCTCCTGGCATCCGCTGTTCCCTCACGCTCGTGCCCCGCTAGCAGCGGGGGTGCTGCTGTCAAGGGGTGTCTGGGCACGGGCCGTGACACGCGGCGCGGCCAGTGTCTTTGGGTCCCCTTTCGCCGCTGGTTGCTACCCACTCGGCGAGGCGCGCCGGGCCGTACGTCTCACCGCTGCAGATGGCAGCGACGGCGAGCCGGTGGGCGGGTATCCGACTGCGATCGCGGCTACCAGTGGTCATCCGTGCACTGAGGCCGCAGCGACGGGCAAGCAGCGCTGTGGCACCCACCTGTGCCGTTGACAAAGCACTCCCCTCGTGAAATACACTCCGGCGCACCTACTTCCACATAGTCCGATCAGGGGGGATCGAATGAGGCTGGGTCTAGGTATGAGAATCGCGGTCGCCGGGAGCGCCACCATCCTGCTGGGCGCATGTGGCTCGCCCTCCTCCACGGCGCCGAGTCCGGCACCGACCGCTAGCGCCCAGGGAGCCACCCCGACCACCAGCGCGCCAGCAGCCACCCCGGCCACCAGCGCGCCGGTCGCGGCAAAGACCACCGCCGCCACGGGCAGCTTCGACTCCTGCTCGGTGGTTACCCAGGCCGAGGCAGCGAGCGCGTTAGGCACGGCCGTGACCCCCGGTGTCCTCGGCAGTGCAACCGTCGAGGGGGGCCTGGCCTGTGTCTTCTACGGGCCGTCCGCGAGAACCCCAAGAAATCCGAATGTCGCCCAGGCCGACTCCGTCCGGGTCGTGGTGGTCAAGGGCCCCCAGGCGTTGACCTGGTACAACGACTACAAGTCCAAGGTCAAAGCGCAACCGATCACCGGCTACGGCGACCAGGCCTACTACGACGGGTACGCCTCGCTGAGCATCCTCAAGGGCGACACCTACCTGCGGATAGCTGTCAGCCCCGCGGGTGCACCGCCGTCCCTGTCAGGGGAGAAGCAGCTCGCCACAGCTCTCCTGCCGAAGCTGTAGTCGCCTCTGCGCCACGCGGGCCGATGCGGATGTCGGCCCACGGGCACCGCTGGCGCGTCGTCTGCCGCCCATGGTTGACCACCGAGACTGGGCCGCAGCCCTGCGTGCGGGCACCGCCGCTGGACGCTGGACGCTGGATCCGCAGGCATCTAGCGTCCAGTTCGCCGTCAAGCACGTCTGGGCGGCGTCACCGTGCGAGGCCAGTTCGAGCGGATCGCCGGCGAGGGCTCCGTCACGGCCGCCGGAAGCCTGACGGGAACCTTGTCGCTGGATGCGACGTCCCTGACCACCAAGAACAAGCAGCGGGACCGGCACCTGCACTCCGCAGACTTCTTCGATATCGAGGCCACCCGATGCTTGTCGTGGCGGTGGCTGAAGCGAAACCTCTGGACGGTGGTGCACGTGCGTGCACAGGGACTCTTGAGGCAGCCGGCCACCTTGAGCCGATCGGGTTCACCGCCCATGTCCAGGACTTCTCCGAGTCCGCCGTCACCATGACAGCGGACCATGTCGTCGACCGCACCCGGTTCGCCATGACGTGGAGTCCACTTCGCATCGCCGCCGACGACGCGCAGTGCACCGTCACCGCGAGGTTCATGCGCCGTTGATCGTCGGGTGGCTGCCGCCAGACCCGCCGGCAGCCAGCGGCGAGGTCAGCTCCGGACGACGCGGTCGCGACCCTTGGCGCCATACCAGGCGTCGTCGAGGGTGACGGTCTGCAGATGCCGACTGGCGATGATGTCGGCGATCGGTCCGTACAGGTGGGTCACGGTCGGATGGTTGGCATGCCCGATAACGACGGCCTGCGGGCGGATCCACCTCTTGGCCAGGTCGAGCAGCACGGACTGCGTGATCAGCCCGGAGTCGCCGAAGGTGCCGTACCACGTGGTCATTGAGGTGTAGCCCAGGCTGGCGGCGACGCTGTCGACGTAGCCGTTGCTGGCACCATACGGCGGGCGAAGGAAGGGCTTGCCGCTCACCCCGAACGTGTTGTTCAGGAACTTCTCGCACCGGGTCAGCTCGCTCTCGATCTTGCTGCCACTGCACCGGGTCAGGTCGGGGTGGGTCCAGGTGTGGTTCGCGAGCTGGATCTGCCCGCTGTCCACGAAGGGACGCAGCTTGTCCTTGTGGTCCGTCCATGAAGCGTAGGAGCCGGTGACGAAGAACGTGAACCGGACGCCGGTTGCGGCGGCGAAGTCGATGTAGGCAGAGACCACCTCGGGGCTGATGCCGTCGTCGATGCTCAGCGCGATGTTCGATCCAGCGCCGTCCAGGTGGGTAATGTGACTGGGCGGACCACCGCGGATGACCGGCAGGTCCGGCTTGGCGCTCTGGACACGCCGTAGGCGGTGACCTGAGGCGTCGGTGGCAGTGCGTGCCGGCGTCGTCCTGGCTGAGCTCGGGCCGTCGGAACTCTGTGGTGGCTGCTGGGCATTGGCCACCAACAGGGCAGGGGACGCGCAACCGCTCAACGCCCCGGCGGTGCCCGCCGCGAGCGCCATGATGAAGCTCCGGCGATCCACGACGGTATCGTCCCCCGAAACCGCCAGATTGCAGGCCACGACGCGCCCAAGAGCGCGCGGCGTTCACCTTCCCGTCACCTCCGCGGATGAACCTGCAGATCCGCGGGCTGCCCAGCCGGGTCCGGACCCAGCGGCGAAGGCCTCGTGACCGCTGGGCTAACTCGCTCGTGAGAACGCCCAGACGGGGGCGTCGACCTGGCTCGCCTGACCCGCAGGGGTCGGCGGCGGGTGATCACTGCGGCTGGGGCGCGCGAGAGTCCAGGCGGGCTGGCGTCTGCTTGGCTGTCAGGACGCAGTCCCGGCCGGCAGCCTTCGCGTCGTACAGGGCGTGGTCGGCTCGCGCGACGAGCTCGTCGGAGGTCTCCTCGCCGTTCCAGGTCGCAACCCCGCCGGAGAACGTCTGCCCGCCCGGTGTCACCGCCGCCATCCTGGTTAACACGTCCATGGCCTGGTCGCTTTCGGAGGAGCTCATCAGCACGATGAACTCCTCCGCGCCGTAGCGGGCCAGGCGGTCAACCGTGCGCACCTGTTCCAGCCAGGCAGCGGCCGCGGTCTTCAGGAGCCGGTCGCCGGCTGGGTGTCCGAACGTGTCGTTGAACGCCTTGAACAGGTCAAGGTCGATCATCGCTACTGAAAGCGGGGTCCGATCTCGACGGGCCCTCTCGATGGCGGCGGCCAGATCAGAGGTCCACGCGCGGCGGTTGGCCAGCCCGGTCAGCTCGTCAACGAGCGCAAGCTCCCTCAGGCTGCTGGGCTGCGCGTCGACCTGGCGGAGAAGCTAGGCCATCGGGATGA
>Ga0182021_10002887_pt1 | contig 20205 bp, 23 predicted proteins | sample 612E3MmetaG_FD_120493 | JGI IMG/M metagenome (GOLD analysis project Ga0182021, IMG submission 120493) | Permafrost microbial communities from Stordalen Mire, Sweden - 612E3M metaG (Illumina Assembly) | ecosystem: Environmental > Terrestrial > Soil > Wetlands > Permafrost | place: Sweden... | reverse complement strand
GTAGTGGCGCATGTATTGGCTAATAACTTAAATGGTTATCTGGACATAGTGCTATCCCGCAAGTTGGGCGCTCCCGGCAATCCCGAGCTGGCTATCGGCGCCATCAGTGAAGAGGGCAAAATATTCTTGAATGATGAAGTGGTTTTAATGACGGGCACACAGAAAGAGTATATCCAGAGGGAAAAGAAGCTCCAATTGGAAGAGATGTCCGAACGGGCCAAAATTTACCGGAAAGTGCGCGCCAAAGTATCACTGCAGAATAAAGACGTTATTATAACCGATGACGGTATCGCCACCGGGGCTACCATGCGGGCGGCGGTATTGACGGCGCGGCAGGAAAATCCGAAGAGATTGGTAGTAGCACTCCCAGTAGGAGCGGAGGACAGCGTACGGGGACTGGGTGAATATTGCGATGAGATAGTGGTTCTGCGCGCCCCCAGCGTCTTAATGTACATAGGCGATTTTTATCTAGATTCTAAACAGACCACGGATGAAGAAGTAATAGAGATACTGAAGGAAGCCAGCTTAAAACAGGATACGATTTACTAATCTTGCTAAAATATTGTAAAATATCTCTAAACGAAGGGGGGTGAATGAGATGAAGAAAATGATAAGTATGTTCTTGGTTTTAAGTTTGCTGGCTATTTCGTTAACTGGTTGTTACGGTTCTTTCCAATTGACCAGGAATCTGTGGAAATGGAACGGCACTGTTGGCGAGAAATGGACCAATGAGTTGGTATTTTTAGTCTTAAATATCGTCCCGGTTTATGCCGTGGCAACTTTGGTGGATGGTATCGTTATCAATTCGGTTGAGTTCTGGACCGGGAAGAACCCGGTTACCGCTGATAAAGGCCGGACCATTAAAGTAGTCTCAGCCCGGGATCAACAGGCAGTTCTGGCTTTCTATAAGGATAACAGGATGAAAATGGACCTGTTCCGCGGTAATCAGCCGGTGCAGACCTTGTATTTTGAAAAGGATAGCGCGGGTAACGCCATAGCCAAAGACAAGAGTGGAGCGGTGTTAATGACCGCTAAAACCCTGAACGATGGCAGTATGGTCCTTCTGGACAGCGCCAATCGCGAGATAGCTCATAAGTAAGGGCTAACCAGGAAGTTATTGTTAACAAGGTGGTGCCTAAAAGCACCACCTTGTGCTATAATAGTATTATGATCTCGGAAATAAAGGATTTTAACCTGGAGGAATTAAAGAAGGAATTGGCCCGGCGGGGCATCCCGGAATTCCGCGCCAGCCAGGTCTTCCATTGGCTATATAAGCAGCAGGTAGCCAGTTTCTGGGAGATGAATAACCTCCCCCGGGACATGATCAAACTGCTGGAGGAAAATTATTCCCTGAGCGCTGTTACCACGGCGCAGGAATTTATATCCAAGGACGACTCCAGGAAATACCTGCTGAAACTAAAAGACGGCAACCAGATCGAGACGGTTTTGATTCCCAATCCTGACCGCCAGACGGTCTGCCTGTCCACACAGGTAGGGTGCAAGTTTTGCTGCCGGATGTGCGCCAGCGGTTTGAAGAAATTCGTGCGCAACCTGACGGCGGCGGAGATATTAGAACAATTGCTGTATGCGCAGAAAAAAGCCGGGTCCCGGATCACCAATATCGTTTTTATGGGTATGGGAGAGCCGCTGGAGAATTTCGACCAGGTGATAAAAGCCATCAGGGTTATCAATAGTTCGGAAGGTCCGGAAATAGCGGCGCGCAAGATCACCATTTCCACCGCCGGATTCATTCCCGGCATCAAGAAGATTGCGGAAATCGAGCTGCAGTTGAATCTCTCCGTCTCCCTGCATGCTACCACTGATGAGCTGAGGAACGAGCTGATGCCGATAAATAAGACTTATCCTATCCGCGACCTGGTAGCCGCCTGCCAGAACTACTTCCAAAAGACCAAACGTATCGTAACTATAGAATATGTCCTGCTTAAAGGGAAAAATGACGCGGTGGATGACGCCAGGCGACTGGCGGGGATAGTCAAGGCGTTGAAAGGCAAGGTTAACCTGATACCCTTCAACCCGTATACCGAATTGAAACTGGAGCCGACGGCCAGAGAGGATATGGAGAGGTTTAAATACTGGCTGGAACGGGACCAGGTACCGGTGACGATCAGGGATTCACGGGGATCTGATATAATGGCCGCCTGCGGGCAGCTGCTGGGCAAAGCGGGTCAGTGAACTGTTATTTTTTCTTGCGCAGACTCTTTTTAACGCCAAAGGTCATCGTCTTTTCGGTGGCTGCGGAACTCGCGACCCTGCGGAGCAGGGATCGCTCAAACATCCTCGCCACCCGCTTTAGATGCGGGTGTCCCGAAAAGTCTCAGCTGCTTTGGCTAAATCGCTGCGTCTGCGAAAAAACAACCAGTTCCCTGAATTAACGGTTAGCGGGGGTGGCGCATGGTTGACAGGACCCGCGCGGCGTGATATTGAGGAAGGTATTTAGTGAAATATAAGATGGTAGTGTTTGATATGGATGGGACGTTGACGCGGCATGTGAGCTCGTGGCAGCTGGTGCATGAGAAGCTGGGCCTGTGGGATGACGACGCCAGCCGGTACCAGGAACAATTCCTGAAGGGAAAGATAAGTTACAAAAAGTTCTGTGAACTGGACGCGATCCGCTGGCAAGGGATCCCGGTTAAAAAGGTAGAAAAAATATTACACGCTATCAAATATACCAGGAATGCTGTTAAGGCTACTCGGCAATTGCAAGCACTGGGGTTGAAACTGGCGATCATTTCAACCGGGCTCGATATTCTGGCGAATAAGGTCAAAAAGGAATTAGGGATAGACTATTGTGTATCCAATAAACTGTTCGTTCACAGGGGTAAACTTACCGGGAAGGTAAAAATTGCAGTAAGCCACGGCGAAAAAGGGAAGATGTTCAGGAAACTGGTAAAGCAGGCCGGGATAATGCCCCAGGAAGCGATATTCGTGGGTGACAGCGCCACCGATGTCCCGGCGGCCAGAGCCGCGGGCTACGCGATAGCCTTCAATACCGCCAACCGGGAACTGGAACGGATCGCCGACCATGTTTGTAAAACCGGGGATTTCAGGGAAGTGTTGTCCGTCATAAAGAGTAAGATATAAATTTAAGACCGGGAGAACCGATGACGAAGTTAGGTTGCGTAAAGGACGGATTCGATGACCGGGATTATCTGATGCGGGCGTATTTGCCGGTGGTCAAACTGCCCAAGAAAGTGGACTATACCGGCAAAATGTCCCCGGTGCGGGACCAGGGGGATGAAGGCACGTGCGTGGGATTTGCCACTACCGCGGGTATGAAGGAATACCAGGAAAAACAGGACTATGAAAAATTGGTGCTCCTGTCACCCAGGTTTTTATATAACGAATGCAAGAAAATAGACGGCCTGCCGGGAGAAGAGGGCACGACCATCCGGACGGCGATGAAGGTGCTGAAAAAGGCCGGGGTTTGCCAGGAAAAGTTCTGGCCTTATAAGCCGCACCAGAAAGATAAACCCAAACCGGGCGCGGGTACGAACGCCGCTAAATTCCGGGTGCTGACATTCGCCCGTATATTGAACCTGGCGGAGCTGAAGATGAACCTGGCTAACAAAGGGCCCTGCGTGATGGGTATCCAGGTGTTCCAGGGTATGATGGACACCAAAACCGGTGTAGTGCCACTGCCCAGGAGCGGGGAATCTCCGTTAGGCGGTCACGCCATCTGCCCGGTTGGATATGACGATAGCAGCAAATCTATCAAGTTCAAGAATTCCTGGACAGCAGAATGGGGCGACCAGGGTTACGGCTATTTGCCTTACGCCTATATCGAGAAATATATGATGGATGCCTGGAGCACGGTGGATATCGAAGATCCTAATCCACTGACCCTGGCCAGTATACTGAAAACCATCAAAGAAGCGGTGGTTTAATTATGAAACCAGGGAAAAGAGCCTTGATCACCGGCGGCGCGGGATTCATCGGTTCCCATCTGGCCGAGGAGCTTCTGGCGGGCGGCTTTAAGGTAACGGTGATCGATAACCTAAGCACCGGCTGCCGGGAAAACATCGGGCACCTGCTAAAGAATAAAAATTTCCGTTTTCATAAAAATACGATCATGAATGAGCGGTTAATGAGCCGCCTGATCCGGGACTGCGATATAGTCTATCACCTGGCAGCGGCTGTCGGCGTTAAGTATATATTAGACCATCCGCTGGATTCCATCCTGACCAATGTGCAAGGGACCGAGGTCGTTTTGCGGCTGGCGGATAAATTTCACCGGAAGGTTTTGCTCGCTTCCACTTCGGAGATCTACGGGAAGGACCTGAGTTCCGCCAGCAGTGAAGACGATGACCGCACCCTGGGACCGACCAGTATCGGCCGCTGGAGTTATTCGGATTCGAAGGCCATAGACGAGTTCCTGGCGCTGGCCTACGCTAAAGAGAGAAAATTACGGGTAGTGATCGTACGAATGTTCAATACGGTTGGGCCGCGGCAGGTGGGGAGTTATGGTATGGTCCTGCCCAGGTTCGTCCAAAGCGCCCTGGCGGGCAAACCCATAACCGTTTATAGCGACGGGCTGCAGGCGAGGTCATTTACTTATGTAAAAGACGCCGTTTGGGCGATAGTAGGGCTGAGCTTGCACAAAAAAGCCGAGGGCGGGGTTTTCAATGTCGGCAGCGACCAGGCGGTGAGCATCAAGGACCTGGCGATCAGGATCAAGACCCGGAGCGGGTCTCGTTCCAAAATAGTCTTTATACCCTACGCCAAGGCTTTTGGCAAAAGGGCGGCGGATTTCGAGGATATGGGATGCCGCATACCAGATATTTCCCGGGTCAGGAAGCTGTTGAATTACCGGCCGCATTTTGACCTGGATATGATGATAGACGAAACCTTAGATCATTTTAAAGGGAAAAGAAAATGAGAACAAAAGGTTATTTATTTTTGGCGCTGTTGCTAATGTTATCCGGCCGGCCGGACCGCGCTGGGGCGGAATCGCCGCTGGAACAGCAGATGAAAGAACGGAAGTATAATTTCCAGAATTTATATTTCAGCAATTATTACGAATATGGGCGGGTGACGCTGGGCGAGCGCAACGGCCTGTGGCGAACTTTTACCAATGATGTGGGATACCGCTTGAATAATATTTTTGCGCCTTACCTGGAAGCAGTGGCACTGGACCGTTTCGGCGAGCAGGATTACACGCTGGCGGCCGGTTCTTACCTGGACCTGGGAGCAGCCGGTTCCGCGCAAGTGGAGGCGGGCTGGGGGATCAACCGGGATTACGTTTATCGCTGGCAAGCCCGGGGAGAATATGAACATAAGCTCATTAATAACTGGGCTGGCGCGCTCGGTTACCGCTATCTCGATTACGCGGCCGGGAAAGTTAATATTATTTCTCCGGGATTGATCTATTATTTTGGCGACAATTACCTGGAAGGTTATTATAACCTGGCTCATACAGCCGGCAGGGGTAACGCCCAATCAGGAGTACTAAAAGCTAACGTGTCAGTGAACAAGTACCTCAGCGCCTGGCTGGGCGCCGCCCTGGGAGAGCGTCTTTATGATATTTATGAGCTGCCAGCGGCGGAGCAAAAGGGATATATAATATTTTACGGAGTTGAATTTGGGTTAAGCAAGGGACTGAGCCTGAAGATCGGGTCATCCTATTCCCAGGAAAGGCCTAATTTCGTGAACCGGAGCCTGGATGCCGGTATGACGATAAAATTCTAATGTTCAATAACCTGACCGAGCTGATCATAAAAGCGGACAAGATATTATTCGTGGCTGCCGTAGCGCTGGCGCTGGCTACGATCATTTTCGCGGCGGCCAGGGAATCGGTGGTCCGGAGACGGGTCTTGAACCTGGAGAAGATCAAAAAAAACCTGCAGCGCATGGTACGCGCCGATCGGGAGAAGATAGAAGAAACCATTCCCGTATTCGTCGATGAATTTTCGCCGCAGCAGTTCAGTCTCCTGTCAAAAGAAGACTACCTGAAACTTTCTCCGGGCCTGGAACAAGAGATCAAGGACAATTTTATAAGTTCCGGTAAACTGGAGGCGGTTGAGCAAATGGCGCATAAGGGCCGGGATAAATGGGACCGCGTTGAAGCCTTGATAACGTTGGGATACATCAACAGTCCGGCCACCCTGGGGATCTTGCAAAGGTCATTGCTGGACCGAGATGAAGATATAAACTATTTTGCCCTGCAGGCGCTGGGCCAGTTAAAAAGCCAGGAAGCCGCCAAGGTTATGCTCGATTTCCTGGCGAAGAACCCGCACCGGGGCTACGGCATAGCCTTATTGTTGGAAGCGTTTCCGGCCACGATCAGCGCTGAATTATATGAAGCCGCCGCGAGCCAGTACGGGGTGGTTCGTTACTGGGCGGTTAAGCTGATCGGCAAATTTAAGGCCCGGGACTATCTACCCCGGATCGAGGGACTGACCGCTGATAGTAACTCGGATGTGCGCGCGGCCGCTTGCGAATGCCTCGGCTTGCTGGAGGATAAGGAAGCCGGCGCGGTCATAAAGACCTGCCTTAAGGATAAGCTCTGGTTTGTGCGCATGCATGCCGTCAGGGCTTTAGACCTGATCATGGGCGCGACCGCTTTACCGGACGCGCTTCCTTTGATCGACGACCCGGCAGCCAAGGTCAGGGAGGGCGTTAAAAATATCCTGGCCCGGAACATCCAACAGGCCCTGCCCTATCTGGAAAAATATTTGTTTAGCCATGACCAGGCTGTCAGGAGATGCTGTGCGGAAGCGCTGGTGGACGCCGGGTATATTCCGGTCATCCTGAAGGATATCTTAAGCGAGGACCCCGATGTAGAGCAAAAGGCCATGCGCTTACTGGCGGGCTTAGTCAAGTCCAGGATCTATTTCGGCTTGAAGAGGGCGCTGGAAGATCTTAGCGTGGAGGAAAAAAACCGGGTCCTCTTAATAGTAGCGGCGATGGACCAGGGTCTGGCTGAACGTATCAAACAGGAGAACAAATGAGCGCCTTCGCCTGGGATATGAACATTTTATTCATAATATTTTCTTCTTATTTCGGCTTGCAGGTCATCTACGCCCTGATACTGGGGGCGGTCGGGTTCCGGGAGAACCGCCAGCGCTCCAAGCAGACCGAAGCGGAGGATTACGCCAATTTCGCCATCTCCAGTTTTACTATCCCGGTAAGTTTTATTATCCCGGCCCGTAACGAACAGGAATGGATCAACGAAACACTGCAGTCGATCCTGAACCTGAATTATCCGGAATACGAAATTATTATCGTCGACGACCAATCAGCCGACAGGACCCTGGCTGTTTTGACGGAAAAGCTGAAGCTCGAAGCCGTCAGTAATCCGTTTGTCGACCGCTTTGCCCAGGGTAAGATCCGCGGCGTTTTTAAATCAAAGAAATATGGGAACGTAACCGTATTGACCAAGATCAGCGGTTTTAAAAAGGCCGGAGCGGTTAACGCCGGATTGAACTTCGCCCGCTATAAATATGTCTGCGTGATAGACTCCGATATTATTTTAGAGCCGGAGGCGTTGCTGAAGGTGATGTCCCAGGTGCAAAAGGACCCGGATAATATTATCGGGATCGGCAGTTCCTTTGGTTTAGTGAACGGGTTTAAAATAAGATCGGGCAGGGTGGTAGAAAAAAGTTTCTCCTATAATCCCCTGATCGCTTATCAAAATATAGAATATATCCGCGCTTTTATCGGCAACCGCATTGCCTGGAGCCGGTTCAACGCCTCCCCGATCATCAGCGGGGGATTCGGTATCTGGCGGCGGGATATTTTGCTGGAATTAGGTGGATTTGACGCCCAATTTACCTGTGAGGACCTGGAGTTCACTTTCCGGGTGAGAAAATACATTACGGAAAATAAGAAGCTGGATTATAAAATATTAACCTTGCCTTATTACGTGGGTTGGACCGAAGGCCCGGGCAATTTCCGTTCGTTATTCTCGCAACGGGGCCGCTGGCAGCGAGTGACGAATGAAACCGTTTCCAGTTATTTGAAAATGGTCCTGAATCCGCAATATAAATGGTTCGCTTTCGTGATCTTGCCTTATTTCCTGCTGTATGAGGTCTTAGGAGTATTTTTCGAGGTTTCCAGCATCGGGATGGTATTATTCGGCTGGCTGGCGGGGCTGCTGGATATAAGAATGTTCCTGGCGTTTTTTGCTTTAATGGTTCTAACCCAAACCTTGATCTCACTGATCTCCATATTCGCTTATATCAGGGAAGAGAGTTTGTTCAGGGTAAGGGATATTGCTTATTTTATCGGACTGTGTTTCCTGGAGGTATTCTGGTACCGTTGGGTCATAGCCATAGCCAAATTATGGGGGACCATCGGGTATCTGCGCGGCGTCAAGACCTTCGACCAATATGTCCGGACCAAGTCCGGTTGACGATTTACAGCAAGGCAAAAATAAACGGGGGATAAAATGAAAAAAGTCATAATTGGTGCGGGAATCGTGGTGGTTATCCTGGTAGCGGCGATATTGATCGCCAGCCAGAAATATATCGCGCAAAGCGATAAAAAAGTGCAGGCCGTTAAGCAGAGCGCCGGACTGACGGATAAGGTGGCGCTTATTTCCACCGGAGCGGAAGTGGACCTGAAAAATTACCTGGTCAAGGATAAGGTCGTGATCTTTGATTTTTACGCGGACTGGTGCGGCCCCTGCAAAATGATCAGCCCAAAACTGGAAGAGCTGGCCAACCAATACAGCGATGTCGTGGTACGCAAGATAGACATAATCAACTGGAGTTCCCCGGTAGCCAAGCAATACCAGCTGTCCTCCATCCCCAATGTCCGGGTGTATGATAAGCAGGGAATGCCGGTAGGGGAGCCGACTTACGATTATAATGTGGTCCTGGAAAACGTGAACACGGCCAGAGCTAAATAGCAGAACAGATTAAATCGGGAGAAAAGCCTAGGATGTTGAACAGGATACTAAGCGCAGCGCTATTAGTGAGTTTGCTGCTTACCGGGATAACCGGGATATCGATCGCGGGATCACCTGCCAGTACCCCATCAACAGTAACACCGATCATTGTCAATCCATTGAAGAGTCCATCATTTTGGCTAACCACGGCTTTTATAGCCGGGGGCGCAGTATTACTATATAACAAGGATGATGAGATAAAAAATTGGGTGCAGAAGAAGAGGAATGGTACCACTGACCGGCTGGCTGCCGTTGGCGATATCTTTGGTAATGGCGCCTATACCCTGCCGCCATTGTGTTTAATGTACTTGTATGGCCATTACACCGGCGACGTAAAACTCATAAGAACAGGAGTCCTGGGCGTTGAAAGTTTCGTTGTAGCGGGAGCGTTGACCACCGGGCTAAAGTATGCCACGCACCGCGGCCGGCCCACTGAAGCTGAGTCTTTCGGAAATTTTAACGGTTTTGGCTTTTCCAGTCATGATGTATCATTTCCCTCAGGGCATGCCACTTCCGCGTTTGCCGTAGCCACTGTAATTGCCACACAATACGGCGATCATATAGCGGTACCGATCATGGCCTACAGCCTGGCCGGATTAACCGCGGCGGCGCGCTTGAATGATAACGCGCACTGGGCGTCAGATGTGTTCGTGGGATCGGCGATAGGTTACCTTACAGCCAAAATGCTGATCAGGATAGACAACATAAAGAGTGCCAAGAAGCTGGAAGTAGCCCCGGTGCTATACGGTCGTAATTTAGGGTTATCCCTGACCTATAGATTCTGACCGGCAGGAAATTCTTCAGTGCCAATATTGTACCCGGGTATAATTGACTATTTTTATGGCCAGGATTATGCTTTAGGAAAAAAGGAGGGCAAGTATATGCCTGCAGAACAAGAACGCTTATATATTGTCGACGATAACGAGTCAGTATGCCGCTCGCTTAAATTATTATTAACGACATATGGGTTTGAGGTGAGCACTTTCACTTCCGCGGAGAAATTTTTCGGTACGGTGTCGGACAAGGATCGGGGCTGTTTGATCATGGACATCCACATGCCGGGTTTGAGTGGATGGGAAGCGTTAAAGCGGATCGTCGAATTCAAGATAGACTGCCCGGTTATTATGATCTCGGCCAATAAGACCGATGGTAATCCAGAGCGGGCTTTAAAATCAGGGGCGGTGGGGTTTTTGCTAAAGCCGTTTACTGACAAAGCCTTGGTCGACCTTATTCACTCTGCGCTGGAAAAGCCGACAACGGCCCTGGCTTAGCCATAACCATGGGGGGAAAGCAAATGAAAAAGAAAACAACAATTAGCAAGCGCTTAGCCATAGGTAAAACCAAAAACGGAGAGCAAAAACGCCTAAAAGGGGTAGTGGCAGGCTTGCGCAAGAACCGCAACGGGTTGAATGATAAAATCCGCAAACAAAAAAACGCGCTAGTGAAGAAAAATGGGGAATTAAGGAATGGGGCGGAGAAACAAGTAAGGGCGGAAGAGCAGATCCACATCCGTACGAAAGCTATGGAATCCGCTGTCGACGGTATTTTTATTATTGACGCCCAAAAACAGGATTATCCAATTATCTACGTCAACCAATCATTTCAAAAGATGACCGGCTATCAAAAAAAGGAAATCCTGGGTCAAAATTATTTCTTATTGTATGGTTCTGAAGCCGATCCGCAAGTCATCGAGAAGATAAAACAAACGATACGCAAAGAAAAAGCTTACCATGGCGAAACGCCAAATTATAAAAAAGATGGCAAAAAACATTGGAATCTATTGCGCATTACGCCAGTCCAGGATGCCAGAGGCGCGATCACTCATTATGTCGGTATCCAGACCGATGTCACAATGATGCGGGAGAAGCAGAAAGAGATCGATGAACAGCGCGAGGAGCTATTGCACGTCACCAGGGTAGGAAAACTGGCGGAATTCGTTTCGTCCCTGGCTCACGAGATCAGCCAGCCTCTTACTTCCATTCTTTCTTACGCCCAGGCCGCCCAACGCATGCTCGCCGACCGGGAACCTAAACTGCGGGAGATCCTCTCGTATATCATTGATGATGACCAGCGGGCGGCTGAGGTCATACATCGGCTGCGGACACTATTAAAGAAGAGTAAGCCGGATATGAAACAGCTCGATATTAATACCCTTATTAACGATACGGTGGAACTGATCACTACTGATGCTACCGTAAGGAATGTTGATTTAAAGAGAGATTTTGCCAGCCACCTGCCTTTGGTCACCGGCGACCGGGTACAACTGCAGCAGGTGCTCCTTAATCTTATCAGTAATAGTTTTGAAGCTTTGGAGAGCAGCCGCGATGTGCGGGAAATATCGATACGCACCTCGCTGCAGGATAACGACACGATCAGGGTTGAGGTGAAGGATACAGGAGTCGGGCTCCCCGTAGAGAATATACCTAAACTTTTTACCCGGTTTTTTACGAGCAAGCCGGATGGTTTGGGTATGGGGTTGTCCATCAGCCGTTCCATAATAGAAGCCCATGGCGGCCGACTGGATGTGGATAATAATCCTGGTAGCGGCGTAACCGCTTATTTCACCATACCTATCAGTACAAAGGATGCTTAAATGACCGCTCACCAGCCGCTTATCTATGTTGTTGATGACAACGTCTCCATCTGCCGGGCCCTGAAATTGTTACTACAAGCCTATGGGTTTAAAGTTGAAACGTTCACTAAGGCGGCAGATTTCCTGGCCTATAAGCATCCCAGACAGCAGTCCTGCCTGGTCCTGGATATCCGCCTGCCGGATATCGATGGGCTGGCCCTGCAAGAGATAATGGCAAAAAAGGGCATCACGATACCTATTATCTTTATCACCGGACACGGCGATATTCCCATGAGCGTAAAAACTATGAAGGCCGGAGCTATTGATTTCCTTCCCAAACCTGTTACCAAGATGAAGCTGCTCAATGCTATTACCCTGGCTATATCAAAAAGCCAGGCGCAACTTAAAAAACAAGCTGAGATAGATAAGATCAAACGCCGCGTCAAAACATTATCCCCTAAAGAATTGGAAGTTTTTCAACTGGTAGCCAAGGGAATGCTGAGCAAACAGATCGCTTACAAGCGCGGCACTTCCCTGCAAACTATCAAGGTACACCGCAGCAGGGTCATGCAAAAAATGCAGGCAGAAACCGTGACCGACCTCATCCGCTTCGCCCAGATGGCAGGCCTTACGTCATCCCAGAATTAATCTCTTCCCAGCACTTCCCAGACACCATTCCCAGGCAAATCCCCTGTTATACCCAGGTATAATTGACTCCTTTTATGATTAAGCCTATGCTTAAGCCATCAAGAAAATAAGTGTAACAACTCTAAAAGGAGGCGGTTATGAGCTTGTGCGGTTATCATTTAAGATGTCTGAACTATGGGGAAAATTGCGCCAACTGTGAGCATAATCATATGGAAAACGCTAAGGATTATCTTCATGATAAGTTAAATGTATGGCCCAAAGGTAAAGACTCGATCTTTGCTAATGAAGATGAGCAGCCGAATAGATTATAACCTTATGGTAAGCGGGCTTTAGTCGCGTTTCTAAAAGGAGGCAAGCTCAATTTAAGAGCATATGAAGATTTGGATCCAAAAATATAAAGGAGGAATCTGTATGAAGAAAACATTAATCGTATTGTTTATTTTCGCCGCATTCTTGTTGATGAAGGAACCCCAGGCAAAGGCGGCTCCAGTAGTGGAGACACCGCTCTACCAGGTCACAGTGGTACAAACCCCTGCTAAAGCTATCAATTACCGGGACCTTAAAGGTTCCGTAGACATTGATTTCAATGGCACCGTGCTCCTGCCTGCTGCTAAGGGAGAAGCTGAAATCAAGAACAGAGCGGGCATAATAGGAATTGAAGCCAAATTTATGAACTTAACGGCGCCGGCGCAATTCGGTCCTGAGTATATGACCTATGTTTTATGGGCCATATCCCCGGAAGGCCAGGCTACCAACCTGGGAGAACTTATCGTTAAGGATGGTAAGAGTCAACTGGACGCAAAAACGCCGCTACAGGCTTTGAGCCTGTTCGTAACCGCGGAGCCGTACTTCGCTGTCTCACAACCGAGCAATGTGGTTATCCTGGAGAACGCAATCAAGCCCGGCAACACAGACAAGATAGCGTTAATTGACGCTAAATACGAGCTGCTGCCGAGAGGGCAATACACTAAGAACATCGCCGCGACGGACCTGCAGCCGGTAGTAATGGATAAGAAGACGCCTTTCTACGTTTACCAGGCGCGGAACGCCGTGCAGATAGCCAAAGCAGCGGGCGCGGAAACTTATGCGGCAGACGGTTTTAAAAATGCCGAAAGACTTCTGGCCTTGTCTGAAACAAAAGAGGGCGGCATGAAAGGCCGTTCAATGACGGCGCGTGAAGCCGTGCAAATCGCTGAGGACAGCCGTTCTATGGCCGTGAAACGCCAGGCTGAAGAAGCTCTCTCCAGTGAACGCAAGGACGCGAAGGATCAGATCCTCAGCGCTAATAGTAAAGCTACCAACGCCATCGCCGGTCGGTCAAAAGCGGAAGACGCTCAGGCCAAAGCCGAGCTAGCCAAAGGGCAATCGGATACCGAACGCACCGCGGCTTTAGCTCTGGCGACCAGCGCTGCAGCTTCCTCAACCGTTTCCCAAGCAGACGCGACTGAAGCTCGGACAGCGGCAAATGATTCCAAGATGCAGATGGACGCCGCTAATAGCAGGGCAAAGATGTCAGATGATAGGGCACAACTGGCTGATGATAGAGCCACAGCGGCCGAGGGCGATAAAGTCGCCTTGCGCGCCCAACTCCTGGCACAGTTAAACGCAGTCCTGCAAACGCAGGATACCGCCCGGGGACTGATCGTCAATATGTCCAATGCCCTGTTCCAAACGGGGAGTTCAGTATTGCAACCGATGGTCCGCGAGAAATTGGCAAAAATCGCCGGGATCGTATCGGCTTATCCCGGTTTAAAATTAGACGTTGAAGGATACACTGATAACGTTGGTGGTGATGAATACAATCAACAGTTGTCGGAAAAAAGAGCCCAGTCAGCGCAGAATTACCTGGTAAGCCAGGGCGTGCCGGCGGACTCCATTGTGTCGCAGGGATTTGGGAAAACTAACCCCATCGATTCAAATGAAACAGTTCAAGGCCGGCAGAACAACCGCCGGATCGAGATAGTGGTGAGCGGCGCTCCGATAGGGTTATCGGCGAAGGCTGAGTAAATATAACAGAAGAGTGCGGCGTAAAGAATGTGGAAAAAAGTCATAAATAAGCGGAGTTAGACAATTGTTTTGGTTTTCTAAAAGCTTATAATTATGAATAAAGGAGAAGACGTAAGCTTAAAAAGTAACCGGAAACAACAAAAAGCCTGCCTTCAGGCAGGCAAGGAGGCAACAAACATGTATGATAATAATGTTGGATATTGGATTTGGTTCCTGTTTATCGGTGGAGTGATCGGATGGCTGGCGGGGCTTATTGTCAGAGGCCGGGGATTCGGGGTCATCGTAGATATCGTGATCGGGATCGTTGGCGCTATGCTGGGCGGATGGATGTCAGGGGTATTAGGACTATCTGCCGGTAGCCCGGCTGGTTCGTTCCTGTGGGCGCTTATTGGCGCAGTGGTTTTAGTAGGCATAACACGCTTCTTTGTAAGGCACGCCTAAGCGTCAGATCGTGTTTAAGATATGCGGGTAGAGGGAATCTACCCGCATAGTTAAATAAAAAAATGGAGGTTTCGATGAGATTGAATTATTGGAAATTAATATTGTCAGTGACAGCGGCTATGATGCTCATGAGCGTATTAGCCAGTGCTTCAGAAACGGACAAGCGTATCGAATCATCCGCTAAACAGTCCTATGTGTTCAAAACGTATCTCAAGAACGATGCCGTTAAGGTCCAATCCAGCGAGGGCGTCGTCAAGCTGACGGGAACCGTCGCGGAACAATCCCACAGGTCATTAGCCGAAAATACCGTGGAAAGTTTGCCCGGTGTCAAAAGCGTAGACAATCAACTGGTATTAAATGGTAAGGCGCCGGCGGAAAGTTCTGACGGCTGGATCAGTACGCAAGTGAAGTATTCGCTTCTTTACCACCGGTATGTGAGCGGCGTCAGTACCCATGTATCCGTCACCGCCGGGATCGTAACGTTAAGCGGTAAAGCCGATAACCAGGCGGAAAAGGACCTGGCCAGTGAATACGCTAAGGACATCAAAGGCGTCAAAGAGGTCAGGAATGATATGACCATAGTTAAAGCTGCCACCCTGCCGAAACAGACCATGGGTGAGAAGATCGATGACGCTTCCATAACCGCCCAGGTTAAGATGGCCTTTTTGACCCATCATTCAACCAGCGCTTTCAAGACCAGTGTGATAACAAATAGCGGCGTAGTTACTTTGAGCGGTCAAGTGGCCAGCGGAGCCGGAAAAAATTTAGCCACTAAAGTAGCCAGTGACGTCAATGGCGTAGCCAGCGTTATCAATAACATGATCATTATGGATACTGTGTCCAATAAATAAGTTAGTAATATGGGAGGATAATATGAAGAAACTTGCTTTATTCATGATGCTCGTAGTTCTAATTGTAGTGATCGCGACCGTCGGATGTAACACTTTAAGAGGCGCGGGCACAGATATAAAGGATACGGGCAAAGCCGTGGAAGGTATCGGCAAGTAGATATACATGGAATCCGGGGACATTTTGTAATGAGTATTATGTCCCCGGATATCCCCCGGATATACGAATGCTAACGGAACAAAAGCAGTTTCAAGGAGGGTTTTATGAGAGGGCTATTAGGTTTATTGATATTGGTTTTGGACATTATCGCTATCGTTGATGTCCTGAAGAGTTCAATGGATACAGGCAAAAAAGCCTTGTGGATCATATTGATAATTATATTGCCGGTAATCGGTATGGCGCTTTATTTCCTGATCGGCAAGAAAACATAGTCCCTAAGAACGGGGAGGATTTATGAATAAAAGCATATCCATTGCATTGTTGGTTGCAGGAGTGGTTTTGTTAGTGTTTGGTTATAACGCCTACCATTCAGCGGCTTCAGACGTTTCTCGCTTCTTCACGGGTGAAGCTACCAACAAGGCGATGTGGCTTCTGGGTTGCGGATTCATCGCCGGCATCGCCGGTTTAGTAGGCGTAGTCAAAAAGTAAGAGAAAATTCAAAGATCGCGTAGCATTAGTTTTTGTCTTGATCCAGGAGAGATCTATCATGGAGATGGGTATTTCGGTTCAAAATTCTAAAAATGGAATCATTTGGGCAGATCCCCAGACCGGCTTGATCATAAACTGCAACAAAGCAGCGGAGATACTATTTAAATCAAGCAAGGAAGAAATTATCGGGCGGCATCATTCCACTATTTATGCGTCACAACAAGCAAGATATTACGCTGATATGTTCATGAAACTCACCCAGAAATATGGGGTGATTGATGAAGAAACAGAAGTGATTTCAGGATCAGGGACAATAAGTTTTGTCCAGATGACTTCCGCGTTAACTATTATAGAAGGCAAACAAATAATTCAGGAAATATTTCATGATATTGATGATAGCCGTAAAATAGCAGGCAAACTGCAGGGAAGCGAAGAGCGGGAGAAAGACGAAGAAGAGCTGCGCTTTTCCGAATCACGTTATCGCCGGCTTTTTGAAACAGCGCAGGACGGAATATTAATTCTAGACGCAGACACCGGATATATCGTTGATGTTAACCCCTATTTGATCGATATGCTGGGGTATCCACGCGACGAATTTGTGGGCAAAAAACTGTGGGAGATCGGGCCTATAAAAGATGTTGAGCGAAGCAAGAATGCTTTTCTTGAGCTGCAGGACAAAAAGTATATCCGGTATGAAAATATGCCCTTGCAAACAAAAAGCGGGGAAAATATAGATGTTGAATTCGTTAGCAATGTATACGGCGTTGATCACCAAAAGGTGATCCAGTGCAATATCCGCAATATCACCGAACGCAAAAATATGGAAAAAGCTCTTCTGGAGAGCAAGGAACGCTTTAAAGAAATGAGTTTTCATGACTCCCTGACCGGTCTTTATAACCGGACCTATTTTACGGAGACCATGGCCCGCTTGGATAGGGATCTCGCCCGTTCAGCTCCGGTGAGTATAATGTCTATCGATATAGACGGGCTGAAACTGATAAATGACACATTTGGGCATCAGGCTGGCGATGCCTTATTAAAGGCGGCTGCGGAAATAATACTAAAACCATTTAGACGCATCGATATCGTTGCCCGGTTAGGCGGAGATGAATTCTGCGTCATCCTGCCGCGTACTGATAATCATGCCGCCCTCGAAAAAAAGAATGAAATAACCAAAATAGTCAATGAGTATAGCAATGAAAATCCGGCCATCCACCTGCATATGTCCATCGGTGTGGCTACATCTCAGGATGATGAAAACGAAAATATCTATGGCCTTTATCAACGGGCAGATGAAGAAATGTATAGGATTAAAAATATCCATACGACGCACCCTAAAGATGAAATTGTCGATATCTTATTGACCGCATTGGCAGAAAGGGACTTTATAAACCAGGGGCATGCTGAACGGCTGGCAAAAATGGCTGAGACGATCGCGACTAAAATGCATCTACCCGATGATGTGAGAAAAAAATTGATCCTTTTGGCCAAGGTGCACGACCTGGGGAAGGTAAGTATCCCGGATAAAATACTGTTCAAGCCCGATTTCTTGACTGATGAAGAAAGAGCCAAGATGAAGGAGCATGCCCAAAAAGGATATAACATCGCCAATCGTTCAAAGGAATTGTCCCCTATTGCCGATCTTATTCTCCATCATCATGAATTCTGGGACGGGCAGGGATATCCCGGGGGATTGCAAGGCGAACAAATACCTCTGGAGGACAGATTATTCTCAATAATGGATGCCTATGATGCCCTGACCAATATGAGGCCTTATCGAAAAGGCATGAGCAAACATGAAGCTTTGGCCGAGTTGAAAAATAAATCAGGAACCCAGTTTGAGCCAAAACTTTTAGCTGAATCTATGCGGTATATATAATAAAGATACAAGGAGGTTTTATGAAAAACTTAATTCGCTTGTTCGTGATTTTAGTTTCACTTTTCATCGGCGTTACCCTGGCCCAGGCCGCGGACGTAGGGTTTAGTCTTAACGTCAATGTAGGTGAACCACCTGTTTTTATCGCTCCTCCGTCGCTTGGTTTCTATGTAGCGGTAGGAGTGCCTTACGATATGTTCCTGATCGACACGAATTATTATATGTACCGGGGCGGCGGGTGGTACGTGAGCTCCGGTTATAACGGCCCCTGGGCAGTAGTGCAATACAATCGCCTGCCACGGAGCCTGAGAAGTCACAAGTACAAACAGATCATCAGTATCAGGGATCAAGAGTACCGGAATTATAGACAAGACCAGAATCATTACCGGGGTAAGCAATATAGACCGGAAAAACACGGGCAGCAGCAAGGAAACCAGGGAAATAGCCGTATGCAAGAAGGAAATAACGGTAATAATGGGAATAACGATAATAACGGCGGTGGAAACCGTGGTCAAGGACATGGAAATAAGTGACACCCGACAGAAATAAAAAAAATGGAGGATAATTATTGTGAAAAAAATATTTTGCACAATTATTAGTGTCATGTTCCTGTTAATTATGGGCAGCGTTGTATCCGCGCAGGTGAGACCCTGCACATTCTATTTAACTCCCTACATCGGAGAGTTCGAGTTCGACGAAAACCAGGAACTCAAAGACACGCCCGTATATGGTCTTAGCCTGGGATACAATTTCACCAAGTATCTCGGATTGGAAGCCGCCGGAGACTATATGTCCACAAATTATAAGCTGACTGTGCCTGATTCACAGGAAGCCAAGGTAGTTAATTATCGCTTTGACGGTATTCTTAACCTGCTTCCGGATAACCGCCTGGTCCCATTTGTTTTCGCCGGGTATGGCGGCCAGCTTATCGATTATCCTAAGTCCGTTACCAATAAAAATGTTTCTGCCCTTGACTATGGCGTTGGCTTAAGGTTTTTCTTTACCGAAGACCTGGCTCTGCGGGCCGACGCCCGGCAGATCCATATCTTCGATGACAGCATGCAGGATGAAGAATACACGCTGGGATTGTCTTTCTATTTCGGCGGCGCCAAAACGGCTTCTGTGGCTATAGCCGAACCACCGAAGGTGGTCATCCTGGCCTCTGAACCACAGGTAGAAGAAAAAGTTAAGGTCGCGGCCGTTGAGCCGACGATCATTGTTCTGGCTTTTGAGGACGTGCATTTCGATTTCGATAAATCCACCCTAAAACCGGAAGCCCAGGCGATCCTGAAAAGGAATATCCAGCTGCTGAAAGATAACCCTAACGCTCAAATCCGTGTAGCCGGGTATACCTCTGCTTCCGGAACAGAAGACTACAACCAAAAATTGAGTGAGAGAAGGGCGAATGCCGTAGAAGAATATCTCGTTAGCGAAGGCTTAATTTCGCAGGATAGGCTCTCTATGATCGGTTATGGCAAGACAAACCCGGCCATGTATGAAGCAGCACCGAAAGAGCTTTACTCAAAAGCGGCCAAGGCTAATATGAGAGTTCTTTTTGAAATTATCGTAAAATAGGAGACCTTATGAAACGTACTGGGGAAAAATTCAAGGCAATATTTGCCGCACTCTTGTTTGGGGTGACGATCGCGGTCAGCGGTTGGGTCTTTGCCGAAGGAAAGAGTATCTCCGGCACTGTCAAGGATCTATCTAATGACAAGGGTATCCCGGGTGTAACCGTCGTGATAAAAGAGGCAGATACCGGTAAATTAGCAGGGAAAAGCGCTACCGATGCTGCGGGTAAATATTCAGTGGGTATTGCAGCATTGGGTAAATATACTCTGGTGGCGTCAAAATATGGATATAAATATGTGACAGCCTTGAATGTGATCGAGCTTTCCGATATAACCCAGAATCCGACTGTAAATGTCTCTCTGGGCAGGTACTCGTGGTTGAGGTTAAAGGCCGAGGGGCCAACCCCGCCGCTATATTGGGATACGGAGTCCGGCAAGAGCTACATTATACCGGCCTTAGAGATCCCTGCTTTGATCCTTGCACTTAATGGGGCCGACAGGCTCATTTTTCCTAATCAAATGGAAGATGGGAAAAAAGTTTATAGTTCTACCTGGAAAACCACCCGGGATCATGTTCTCCATGGACCCTGGACAGTCGACACAGACGCTTTCTCCATAAACCAGTTCGGTCATCCTTATCAGGGAACACATTACTATGGATTCGCCCGCTCGGCTGGCCTGAATT